>ENA-UONW01001290-UONW01001290.1-human-gut-metagenome-genome-assembly--contig:-CS52-NODE-1290-length-31362-cov-6.127096_pt1 | contig 31362 bp, 17 predicted proteins | sample MGYA00242463_ERZ724010 | MGnify/ENA metagenome assembly ERZ724010 | reverse complement strand
CGCACATTGGAAGCAGACGGACTCATATCCAGAAAAGCTTATCCTGTCGTCCCTCCAAAAGTGGAATACAGGTTGACAGAACTTGGAAAGTCGTTAGTTCCGCATATTATGAGCCTTACAGAGTGGGCACTGGAAAATATGGATACCATAATGTCGCACCGTAAGAATTTCAAGAAGTAGGCACAATTTACGTTCTTATATTATAGGTTGTAGTCTATAGTGTTCCATGTTCTTTTGTACCATTGTTGGAACTTTTGTCTATCTTGTTATTAGATATAGATGACAGACATTAAAGATTTATATTTGTAGTTCGTCTGTCAACGGTTGGTTATTGCTCTTTTGCATATTTTTGTATGAGATCTAAAATTTCAGTTCCGTATTTTTCAATGCTTTTAGCACCGAAATACGGAATTTTCTTAAGCTCGTCCATGTTCTTTGGTATAGCATTTGACATGCAGATAAGTGCTTTCTGTTGAAGAACTACGTAGGCCGGAACATTCAGCTCTGATGCTTTTTCGCGCCTCCATTGCACCAGACGGATAAAGAGCTTGGCATCACCTATGTCTGACGGCACTTCCATCTTTGTTTCAGTCGTAGACTTCCTCCTCGATTTAGGTTTATTCTCTTTGTCCGAGAGTTCAAGCGCAGTTTTTGCTTTGTGTTCGAGATATGAAGCTACTGAAAATCCATTGTTGCCTACGTATTTAAGCAGTGCAAGTTTCATGTTCAGCATGAATGTGAGGCTGTCCATGTTGTCTTTCAGTCTTTTGGCCGTCACCTTGTTGTCTGGTTCAATACCTATTAGTTTCTTGATATTAGCAGTTACTTCTTCTGTTTTTCCAGCAAAATAGTTCGCTCCTTTTTGTATTCTTTCTTTTAGAAATTTGTTGTCGGAATAGTTTTCCTGTGATGAAAGTATGTTGGTATACTGTTGTCTGAACCTGATGCTGACATCGATGATATTCTGCTTCATATCTATTGTCATTTCCCTCAGCATTTCAAGAGCTTTCGGATAACTGTTGTATAGGAATTCTTCAAAAACGCGGCAGAGGGAGTTAAGTTCCATACTTATGAAACTGAAATTGAAGAGTTCGTTCAGGTTGGACATGTAGTATTCTTGTCTGTACTTGTCGAAGTTTTTTTCTGCAAGTTCAGCACTTCCGTCACAGTTGCGCGTGAAAGTTTCAATGGTATTGTCCGCTATTATAGATGATGCTGAAATTGGGCGCGTAAGTATTATTCCCTCGAGGCTTCGGCATCGGCTCAAGGCAACATATACCTGGCCGTGTGCAAAGGCACGGTCAACGTCTATTATGACATTGTTGAACGTGAGCCCTTGGCTTTTATGTATGGTTATTGCCCATGCTGTCCTTAGCGGAAATTGCGTGAATACACCTTCTGTCTCTTCTTTTATTTCCTTTGTTTCTTCGTCAATAGAGTATTTTATGTTTTCCCATTGCATCTTTGGAACTTGAATGACTTGGTCTTCATCGGCGCATTTGACCTCTATTGTGGCGTTGTCGAGATATGTAACCTCACCGATTTTTCCATTGAAGAAACTGTGCTTGTCGCTTACGTCGTTTTTGATGAACATCACTTGTGCACCTTTCTTCAATTTCAGTTCTGCTTCGGCAGGATAGGAGGTTTGAGGAAAAATTCCTGTAATTTCTGCTTTATATATGAATTCTTTTGAAGGTATGGCCTCTAGTTTCTGGTTGTTGTATTCTTGTGCCTGGTAATTGTGTGTAGTAAGTTTTATGTATCCTTTGTTAACTGAATTTTTATACTCTGGATTAAATCTACTGTTTAGCAGGTTCATTGTCTTGCTGTCTGCCTTGTTCTCACGTATGCAGTTGAGTACGTTTACGAAGGTCACGTCCGTCTGTCTGTATACGGTCTTGAGCTCAATTGTGATATATTCGCTGTTCTTGAGGGCAATGCTGTCAAAGAAATACGGACTGTCGTAGTATTGAGACAGCATATCCCATTCGCCGTCTTTGACAACAGGCGAAAGCTGTTGCAGGTCACCTATCATGAGAAGCTGTACGCCTCCGAATGGCTTGCTTCTGTCTTTGTACCTGCGCAGCACTGAATCTACGGCATCAAGCAAGTCTGCTCTGACCATACTTATTTCATCAATCACAAGCAGGTCCAGGCCTTTGATGATATTTTTCTTTTCTTTTCCGAAACGATATTTGTCTATTGTATTTTTCGCGTCAGGAATAAACGGGGAAAGTGGAAGCTGAAAAAAGGAATGTATTGTTACGCCTTCGGCATTGATTGCGGCAACACCGGTAGGTGCTACCACAATCATTCTTTTGGACGATTTTTCCTTAAGCTTTTTCAGAAAAGTAGTTTTTCCTGTGCCGGCTTTTCCTGTTAGAAATATATTTACCCCCGTTTTCTCCACGAAGTTCCATGCCAGGTCCATTTCGTGGTTTGTTCCTGCACTGCTCATTTTTTATTGTGTCTGTAAGTCTTTGTTTTTGTTTTGGCCTTATCGTTGCTGAATGGATTGCTGTATTGTCTTTGGGTGTTTCCGCCATACAATCTTTCAATCAGATCTTGCCGTCCCATGCGTCTCAGTTCTGATATTATTCGGTTGCGCTCTTCAGGCTTGTACCAGAAAAAGAATTGCCTTTGTGCAAGTTTATCTTTAGGAGTCTTTGCCGAAAATACTTTCTCCAGTGTATAAGGATTGTATCCGGTGTACCACATTTCAGTGCTGACGGTCATTGGAGTAGGAGTGAAGTCCTGTACCTGTTCAAGTCTGAAGTTGAGGTCTTTTGTCAGTACTGCCAGTTCAGCCATATCTTCTTCTTCGCATCCGGGATGGCTGCTTATGAAGTAAGGTATAATCTGTTCCCTGAGATTTTTTTCCTTATTCACTTTATCGAATATACGTTTGAAGTCGTAGAACAGTTTAAATGACGGTTTCCTCATTAGATACAGCACTTTGTCAGAAGTATGTTCTGGAGCCACTTTTAGTCGTCCGCTTACATGTTTCTCAATGAGTTCCTCAGCATATTCCATGTTGCTTCGGCTGATATGTTCTCCGTCAGCCTTATGCAGAATCAAATCATATCTTACACCGCTTCCGATGAAGCTTTTCTTTATTCCTTTGATTCTGTCAACGCTCCGGTATAGGTCAAGAAGTTTACTGTGGTCCGTGTCAAGATTTTTACATATCTGTGGGTGGACGCACGACGGCCGTTTGCATGCATGGCAGAGCTTGAGGTTTTTGCCGTGCATCCCATACATGTTTGCACTTGGCCCTCCGAGGTCGCTCAGATATCCCTTGAAGCCCGGCATCTCTATTACTGCTTTAACCTCCTTTAGAATGCTTTCCTTGCTTCTGCTCATGATAAATTTCCCCTGGTGCGCCGATATAGTGCAGAAAGCACATCCACCGAAACATCCACGATGAATGTTGACCGAGAATTTTATCATTTCGTAAGCAGGTATTCTTTTGTTCTTATATTTAGGATGCGGCAGTCGAGTATATGGAAGGTCGAAAGAATGGTCCAGCTCCTTCTGCGTCATAGGTGGATAAGGCGGATTTACCACGGCATACATACCGTCCACTTCTTGTATTATTCTGCTTGCCTCATATCTGTTAGATTCCTCTTCGATATGTTTGAAGTTTTCAGCTTGGAACATTTTGTTTTCAAGACATTCCTTGTGTGAATGCAGTACAATATCACTGTCGCATATACCTCTAGGAATTTCATTTTTATTAAGAAGCATTACCGTTTGTTTCTGCGGATTCCTTAGCATCAACTCTCTGAACATTTTTGTATCTATGGGTTGTCCTTGTTCTGCAAGAATGTTGATGATAGACATTACAGGCTTTTCGCCCATACCATAGATAATCATGTCAGCCTTGCTCTCGCAGAGTATACATTTTTCCAGTTTATCCTGCCAGTAGTCGTAGTGAGTCAGACGTCTGAGCGATGCTTCTATTCCGCCCAGTACCACAGGCACGTCAGGATAAAGCTGTTTTAGAATTTTAGTATAGACAATGGTCGGATATTCAGGTCTCAAGTCATGGCGTCCATCAGGCGAGTATGCATCCTCAGACCTAAGTCTCTTGTTAGACGTATATTTGTTGACCATAGAGTCCATACATCCCGGTGCAATGCCGAAAAACAACTTCGGTCGTCCCATTTTCTTGAAATCGCGGTAATCGCCATGCCAGTCCGGTTGAGGTACGATGGCAACCTTTAGTCCTTCGTCTTCAAGTATTCGTCCTATTACGGCTGCTCCGAAAGACGGATGATCTACATATGCGTCGGCGCTGAACAGGACGACGTCGAGTTCGTCCCATCCTCTGAGCTCAGCTTCTTTTTTGTTTGTCGGTAACCAATCTGTCAATCTGTACTCTGTGTAATCTGCCATTTTATATTCTTTTGCTGTCTAAATATTTTCAGTTGCTTTTATCTGTATCTCGGCATGTTCGTCTTACGCCACCTTGCTTCCGTTCTCATTTGCTCCCAAGCAGATAGTTGATCAGTGCTCCCATGAGCAGATTTCTGCTGTTGGCCTCGATAATGCTTTCAAGCGGGAATCCGAGAGCGATAGTCTTATATCCATTTCCGTTGTAAGCAATACCTGCAGGTGCTCCGTTGCTGTAAACGAGCATTGCGAAGGCATTTCCGTTTTGTGGAGCCAGTACTCCGGCAGCCGGAATAGCGTAGCTGTATTCATTCATGTCTCGGTATATGCTGAAGTTCAGTCCCGAACCGCTTACACCTTTGACCGATTTATCTGTGATGTTGCCGTTCTGCCTGCACCCCATGATGTCTCCCAGACCGCTGTCCTGCATGGCGAATGTCCCGCTTACGAGGAGGTTTCCACCATTTCTGCAGTAGCTGGACAGAATGCTTGTCGTTTTTGCGGTGAATTCTTTCTGTACACCGTAAATCATGTCAATCATTCTGTATTCCGTCAGATTGACATTTCTGTTTACGAAGGCCTCTTCGCTCATCGAAGTGAAAGAGTATTTGCCCGTAAGGCTGATAGCCCTTCCGTGTATGAACGGATAGTCGAAAGTATTTCCCATGAAAATCTTTCCGGCAAGTTCGTTTCCGCTGTATCCCAGCCCGTCTTTTCTTTCCGACCCCATCTTGCTTTTGTTGAAACTGATTTGCCTTCCGCAGAATCCGGCAAAGGCACCATAAGGAACACCAGGGTCGGCATCCAGGTCGAACCCTTGAGTGTCGTCAGTATCAATAGATGCTGGTCCGCTGAGGCGTGTAAAGCCGTTCACGATAAGAATTTTCCCTTCGCTTTTTGAAGCCACACATGCCGATAGCACCTCTGATGGAAAACTTTCTCCTCCTTTGTTTGATGCAGTCACTTTAAACGAGTAAACCACATCCGGCACCAGTTCAACCGTGCAAGAGGTCCCTTTCACAACCTGTCCGTTGTCGAATCCGTCATATCCAGTTTTTGTATATAGGATATACTCCTGTGCTTTAGCCGTTGGTTCTGTCGGGTCGTCCGTTGGAGCCCACGACAATGTTGCAGTCTGCCTTTTCTCATTTATTTCTACTGCAAAGTTCTTCACCGGCAGAGGTTGTATAGCATAATCGCGGCCGTGTTGTGCCGCAACATTCTTGACAATCGTTTTGTATACCGACCTGCAGAAGTCGAATTTGAAATTAGGGTCATAAGCCAGTCTCACGTCATCAAAGTTTTGGTGCGACAGCATCTCCACAATGCTTGCCGGAACCATCGGCTCGCGAGTCTCGCTGTAGTTTCTGTTCCACAGCTGTCTTACTTTCCATCCATATTTTTTCAAGTCCTTGGTCAGGCCTGTAAGAATTGAGCTCGACATGTCTCGGCTGACATATCGGTCCAGTCCTGCACCTGTCTTGCCGTTGTTGAAATCAGTCGTATATATAGACAATGTACCGATATAGTCGCCCGATCTGGAGAATCCGGCATCGGTATGGAATGCCAGCGACATCTCGAACGGGACCATTTTCCCCTTCTGTTCCGGGTTGTAGACAGAGCCTCCCGACAGGTAATTCACCATCTGCGATCTTGCATTGATATCGTCTCTGTAGTCGTTTTCTCCATCAGTGAAAGTATAAATATCTTTAGGCATTCCCGCCCACAGCTCGTAATATCTTGCCGCCTCGGCCCAGCGTGGCATTCCGCTAACTGTTCCGTTTCCCCTGCTGATGCCACGTGCCACATTGCCCATGCCGCCTCCGAATCTCACTGCATCGGCTGTAACGACACCTTTGTGTCCGCTCATATTCGACAATACCACCATGCCGAAATCATTCTCGCCTTTCCCGAACTCAAATGTTCCGAGGTACACCCACGTACCGCTTCCCATGCGCTGGTTCACCTTGAACTCCGTCATGCCGCCCTTGTGGTACACAATGTAGTGAGCGTCTGGAACGCTCTCATCGGTAGTCTGATACGACACGTATACAGCATATTTCCCGTCTTCTGGAATATCTGGAATCCATTCAGCGAAAGTCTCCTCCTTTTTTGAAGTCGTAGTAGGAACATATCTTGCCGTACCGTCGGTAAAAGGAGAATCTCCGTCGTAGTACACCTTTTTCAGGTGAGAAAATCCATATTGGTCCGTTGTATGCCATTTCAGCTTGTTGCCTTTTTTTCGTGAAGCTTCAATATACATACCATCTTTAGTAGGGTTGTCGTTGTCCACTACCACCTCATTCTTCTGCCAATCTCTTTCGCGTGGTGTAAAGACCACCGCACCGGCATTTTCCAGCATAGGTATTATGTAAGGTATGACGAAAGTCTGTGAGAACAAATCTTCCACAGTACAGAACAGAGGCGGTCTCTGCCATGCCCATTCCAGTTTTGAGCAGTTGAAGAATCTTCCGTGGCTCTGCCATAGAGCAATGTGGTTTCCCTCGAGTCCCAGCGGATACTGTTCCGGTCTGCTGATGTTCTTGACCCACGGTTCACCCTTGTACACTTTCTTCCACATCTTCGAGCGGTCCTTGTCCCTTGAGCGCATAGAGTTTGGCACAAGCGACTCAATTGGTCTGTTGTCGGCAATGACCGTTATGTCATATCCCTTCTTTTTCTGTGGCAGGAGCTGTTTCAGGTCGTTATATATTTTTTTAACCGTCTCCTCAGTGAAGTGCTGTTCCGGAAATCCGCCTCCGGTATATATGGTTACAGTTTTTTCGCTGTCGTCCACGACCACATCTTTGAGCGTACTCTTTGCAATCTCGGCGTCAGGATTCTTATAGTTGCTGAAGTAATCCATGAAGTCGCTCTTGGTCTGGGCTTCAGTTTGGGCAAACGCCATTCCTGCTATAAGAAAAGATAGCAGATATTTTCTTATTCTCATTTTACTTTAGTTTTGTTTGAAGATAATCTGCTTGAAACCCACAAGCTTGTCGTACCTGCCACCTACAGGACGGTGATACACATATATGGTATATTCATTTTCAGTCTGGTGGAAATTACCCTCCGTCTGGCTGAGGCTCGTTTTTGTCCCGTCGTCCGAAACGAACATATATTGATAGTTGTACGAACCCTGTTTCAGTGGAACGACAGCCTCGTAAGCCTTGTCAATCTCGTTGTATTTCATCTTATACTGAGGAGTAAACTGATTATACGTCAGATCACCGTTCAGATAAATGTCCCCGCCGCCAATTCTCGGCATTTTCAGCTTGAAGTGGGTGAAGAAGTAATCGCTTTCAGTATCGTTGTTGACATTGTCGTCGTTGCGTATCAGGAAGCGTCCGTCCTGGTCCTCATCATATATGTAGTTTCTTCTCTGCACGTCTTCATACAGCGTTGCATGATAGTACGGGTCAAAAAACTCCATCTCGTACACGTGCATTGTCGGAACGTACGGGTCGAGTATTTCAAATCGTCTGTACTCGTTTCCTGCATCGAAAATCAGCTGTCTGTTGTGCTCATACTTAAGTTCTCTTCCGCTCACGTAGCTCGGCATTATGCCGCATACGAAGTTGTCAGGCCGTCTGTTCTGGAACACCACAGGCTTGAATTCCGTTTGCGGACTGCTCACCAGATAATTTGAGTAGTTTATTATCAGGCTCACCTGCTGATGCGTGCTGTAAGTGTCGATGTCCGTATTTGCACTGATGCTTGCCGACACTCCAACCTTCGGTTCCAGCAGACTGAAGCAGGCCTGGAGTACAGGATTTTCCTCCCCGTCAACGTAAACGTACAATTTGTAGTTCCCGCTGATTTTAGGTTGCATCTCATTGTTGGGAATCTCTATTGTGTAGTGATTGTAAAGCATCTGCGTGTTCACCGACTGCTCATAGTTGTCTATTATTCCCTCATTGAAGCCGTCCACGTAGTCGCTGTCGAATATGTCCGATTCAGTCCAGTCCGCATTGCAGTGCACAAGCTTGTAGGAATACCTCACATAACTGTGCTGCATATCGTCGAACGAAATTTCTATTCTGTTGTTGCCTCCCATGTTCATCACAGGCGGCTCACCCCACAGTCCGTTCACCTTCAGCTGCAGAGTCCTGATGTTGTCAACGAATACCGCACTTTGCTGTGCCTCGGCCGACAGCGCCATCATCAGCAGCGCCACCGGAGCAATATATCTTTTTCTTTTGAGTGTAAACATTCCTTTTTGTCGTTTGTAGCATTTAGGAAAGAGATAAATGCGTATCTCCCAATCATGATTCAAATTTATGAAAAAATCCAAATCCACGCCAATCCGTAAAGTCTTTTGTTGACGGATTTTTCCATTCATGTTATAATTACTATATTATTTTATATATTTGCGTCTGCAAGCAAGCACAGTTTTGTTCAAGCACAGACGCGTTAATCATTACGTAGCAAGATTGTAACAAAATTGCAGCAGGGATTTCTGTATTTTGTACATGTTTTGACAAAGCTTGCATATAAATCCGTTGTAATTACGGCATTTATCGTAGGCCATATAAAAATATCATATATATGAAAAGTAAATATCCAATGATTGAAAGAGACATCAGTTGGATGTATTTCAATCATCGCATTCTTCAGGAAGCCCGACGTTCCACAGTGCCTCTTCTGGAACGTATGTCATTTCTTGGCATTTATTCCAATAATCTCGATGAGTTTTTCCGTGTGCGAGTAGCCTCGCTCAACCGCATCGCCGAGTCGTCCAGCAAGATGATATCCAAAGACGAAAGTCAGAAAGCCCTCAAGACGATTAAGCAGATAAACAAGCTCAATACCATCTACAGCAAGGAGATGGAGGAGATAACCGAAGAGATTACCCGCGACTTGGCCAAGGAGAATATCTGCATACTAGGTGAAAAAGATTTGACCGACGAGCAGCTCAATTTTGTGAGAGAATTCTTCCATAACAACATTCTCGGTACAACATTCCCTGTGTGGCTGTCCGAAATCAAGCAGCTTTCCATAGAAAACGACGATACGATATTTTTGGCTATAGAAATGCACAAGTGGAGCCGCGACAAGAAGAACCCCGTGTGCAGCCATGCCATCATGCCTCTGCCTGTAAAGCGTTTCGGACGCTTCTTCCGTTTGCCCGATGCCGACGGCAAGTCCTACCTCATGTATCTCGACGACGTAATGCGCTGCTGTCTGCCTATGGTGTTCGAAGGCATGGAGTTCCACAGTTTCAAGGCATACACCTTCAAGTTTACCAAGGATGCCGAAATGGAGTTCGACGACGATATCGACTCCGGAAAGATGCAGCGTGTGCAGAAAGGGCTCAAGAGCCGCAAACGTGGTGAAACGTTGCGCTTCATATACGATGAGACAATGCCGAAGACACTTCTTCGTAAGGTGCTAAGCAAACTCAATCTCGACGACCTCGACACCATCGTCAAGGGCGGACGCTACCAGAACCATAAGGACTTCATGTCGTTTCCGGATTGCGGACGTACCGACCTCAAATATCCGAAATGGAAGCCGCTGATGAAACCGGAATTTTCCGGAACAGAGAGCGTACTCGATGTCATCTCCGAGAAAGACAGGTTCATACATGTGCCTTACCATTCGTTCGATGCCTATCTGCGTGTCCTCCGCGAGGCGGCCGTCAATCCAAAGGTGAAATCCATAAAGACCACCATCTATCGATTGGCCAAGCAGTCGCAGGTTGTCGAGGCTCTTATCGCCGCCTCGAAGAACCAGAAGAAGGTCACCGTTGTCATCGAACTTTATGCACGTTTCGATGAAGCCAACAACATCTCCTGGAGCAAGAAGATGCAGGATGCCGGCATCGATGTCATCTTTGGAGTTGACGGTCTTAAGGTACACTCCAAGATTACACTCATAGAGCTCAACAATTACAGCATCGCCTGCATCGGTACAGGTAATTTCCATGAGGGAAATGCCCGTGTCTACACCGACTGTCTGCTGTTTACAGCCAGTCCTACGCTTGTTCGCGATGTAGCCAAGGTATTCGAGTTTATCGCCTCACCGTTCCGTCCTGTACGTTTCCGCGAACTGCTCGTATCGCCAAACGATATGCGGAACCACATTGTCAAGCTCATCAACAACGAAATTACCAATAAGAAACTTGGCAAGCCGGCCTACATCATGATGAAAATCAATCATATCGTCGATGAGGCCATCATCCGCAAACTCTATGCCGCTTCGGCAGCAGGGGTCAGGATAGACATTCTCCTGCGAGGCAACTGTTCTCTCGTAACAGGTATACCGGGCGTTTCTGACAACATACACATTGTCGGCATCATCGACCGTTATCTGGAGCATTCGCGCATACTTATCTTTGCCAACGGCGGCAACGAAAAATATTACATGGGTTCTGCCGACTGGATGACGCGCAACCTCGACCGGCGCATCGAAGTCATGACTCCGGTCTATTCACCGAAGATACAGCGTGAACTGAAACTCATCATCGAATACGGACTTAAAGATAATGTTCAGGGAAGAATCGTCGACGGTTCCGGCGACAACATCATACAGCCTGTTCCGGAAGGAGAGGAACCTTTCCGTTCACAGGAAAATCTGTATCGCCACTACGATGAGGCCATAAAGGCAAAACTTGCCAAGAAAGCGTTGAAAGAGGCCAAGAACAAGTGCTGCTCACAGCCTGAAGTGCCGGTGGCCGATACTACTGAAACCGTCAATAACAGTTCGGCCGAAGAAAAGCCTTCAGTTCTGCCTGCGCCAAAGATGACCATAGGTGGAGTTCCTGCTGAAACCGTGGAAAAGAGCAATAAAGTTGATGGAAAGGATAAGAAGTCTTGAAACTTCTGTTATATTTGCATTTAAATAATTTTATTGAATATTTTCTTGAAATCCATCTGCTCCCGTTCTGCAAGGACGGGGCAGTTGGTTTTTCGTTTTTATTATTAACATTAATTCCAAAAACACACATGAGTAGTAAGAACTATGCGGCGATAGATATCGGTTCATGCGCAGCCCGATTGCTTATTAAGAATGTCGTCATTTCTGATGCAGGCGATGTCACCTACACAAAACTTTTTTTCCTCCGCTATCCTCTCAGATTGGGTGATGATGTGTTTACTATAGGCAAGGTCAGCAAAGAACGCTTGAAGAAGATTGTGACCATGATAAAGGCGTTCAAACACCTTATGAAACTCTATGACGTCGAGGAATACAAGGCTTGTGCCACATCTGCCATGCGTGACGCAAAAAATTCCAAGGAAGTAATCGAGAAAGTTCTGAAATCCACAGGAATAAAGATTGATATCATTGATGGTAAGGAAGAAGCTTCCATCATCTACAACAATCACGTCGAAATGGTCAAGTCGCTTGCCGATACATGTGCCTATGTTGATGTCGGCGGTGGAAGCACTGAAGTGACAGTCATAAAGAACGGCGAAAAGATAAAATCCTGCTCTTACAACATCGGAACAATCCGTATGCTCCATCTTCCTGAAGAAGAGAGCGATCAGGTCCTTTCGCATATGCAGGACGAACTGACCAAGATATCCGATGAACTTGGTCCGGTAGAGATGGTCGGTTCTGGAGGCAACATCAACAAGATGTACAAGATTCTTTCCAAGAAGAAAACAGCAGGAAAGCGCATCACGGTTGCCGGCGTAACGGAGCTTTTCGGCAAGATGAATGCAATGTCGGCCGAACAGCGCATGGAAACCTACGACATGAAGCCGGATAGAGCAGAGGTCATCATTCCTGCAGCAAGGATATTCCTGGCAATAGCAGGTGCCTTGAAGAGCACGTATATCTATACTCCTGTTCTCGGTCTTTCTGACGGCATCATTGACAATATGTGTTCAGTTGCGCACAGCGTTGTTGAAAAACCTTCTGAGGAATAAATCACGTCATTATCTGTGCACGTCCGTGTGACGCAGTACAGAAAACAAAGACTGCAGTTTACAATTGCTGCACACACAGCGGCACTTGACATACAAAGAGAGTCGTATCAGGCTTCATCTGTTGAAGCGCGATGCGACTCTTTCTTTTTTCTTGGTGGCAGACCTTCGGTTGGCAGTTCGTAACATTGCCGGCGGCATTTTTCTGCACCCAGCGTACATTCATAATGCCTGCCTTGCTTTTAATGAGCAGGTGAAACAATTCATTTTCCGGCTTTCATATTTGCAATGAACTCGCCTATGAGTTCAACCATTTTATTTACATTGTCGGTTGTCGAGCACATCGATTCTACCGGGCATGGTCCGTCGCCCTTTCTGTTTATTATTCCGTCAGTAAGAGTCGAGTATGTGACTTCAATGCCATTTTCTTCCAGCAGTTTCAGAGCCGGTTTGCTTATTACGTCGGCATGTATCCTTTTTATGTGTCCTGCCGCCATCAGCGCAGCCGCACCCTTGCCGACAACTTTATCGGCCATCTCGGCACCGTTCAGAAAGTCCGCCTCCGTCGTCAGCAGTTCATATAGGTCAGCCACGCCGCGCTGGATGAATGTCCTTGTAGTACCGCCGTTGCGTATGACGCACGAATATTTCTTCTCATGCAGTAAATCTGTCAGTTCTTTAATTCCGTAATTTTCCATATATCTTTCAGCCTTTCTTTGTCAGCGTGTATCTTAAATTAGAAAGTCTCCGACCGTTGCATGTCTTGCACGATTCGGAGACTTCCATATATGATACTTTAGTTTTTCGTTTCAGAAATCCGTAAGTCTTTATGCCACCTTCTCAAGCTTCTTCAGAATAACGAAGATGAACAGTGCTGAGAGCAGGCACAAACCTACAAGTACGCCCCAAACAACAACCAGCGGCTGTCCCCAGAGCAGTGACGGTATGCTGACGAGCAGGTTTCCTATGGCTGTTGCGACGAACCATCCGCCCATCATCATTCCCTTATATTTAGGAGGCGCAACCTTCGATACGAAAGATATTCCGATAGGAGAGAGCAGAAGTTCTGCGAATGTCAGAATAAGATAGGTTGAAATCAACCAGTTAGGCGAAATCAGAACCTGTGCAGTCTTCTGTGCCTCTGGTGCAGGGAGACCTGTTGAGGCAACAGTCATGAGTATGTATCCCACAGCGGCAACGAGCATACCCAATCCGATTTTCAGCGGTGCAGATGGTTCCTTGCCCTTCTTTGCAAGCGAACCGAAGATGGCCATTGATACCGGAGTAAGCATTACAACGAAGCAAGGGTTGAACTGCTGGAATATAGGAGCATCGATAGTTGTCTCGGCAGGCAGAGTGTTGTATTTGTATGCGAGACCTGCAGCACAGAGCACAATAAGCGCAATGGCTGTTCCGCGTCCCTTGGCGCTCTTCGACTGGAACACAGCGAACAGTGAGTAAACGATGATGATGCACATAACGAGGTTCACAACATCGAACAGCATGCTTTCGACGCCTGTTGCACTCTTTACTACATACTGCTCAGCGAAGTATGTCAGTGTCGAACCGTTCTGGTGGAATGCCATCCAGAAGAATATTACGACTGCGAACACGAGGCACAGAGCGACGATTCTTTCCTTTGTCTCCGACTTTGTGAGCTGTTCTTCCTGTACAGCCTCGTTCGCATCCGACTTGTCCTTGTTGCTTCTGTCGGCATGCTTGAATGTGCTTCTAGAGAAATAATATATCGCGATTGACAAGATGAGCGAGAGACATGCTATACCGAATGCATAGTGGTATGAGTCTGCTTTCGAAATGCCGAAGTTCTCCTGAGTGTATCTCATTATTTCTACGGCTGCAGTAGCGGCAAAGAGGGCACCGATATTGATGGCCATGTAGAAGATGCTGAAACCAGAGTCACGCTTGTCCGAATATTTCTTTTCGTCGTAGAGGTTGCCCACAAGCACCTGCAGGTTACCTTTGAAAAGACCCGTACCGAAACATATCAGCAGCAGCGCACCGCCCATGGCGCAGATTGCGGCTGTTCCGCTTCCTAGAGGAATGGAGAGCAGCAGATAACCGATGAACATGATGGTGATGCCGATGGTAACCATCTTACCGAAACCGAACTTATCGGCGAGCATGCCGCCGAAGAGAGGTAGAAAATATACAAGACCGAGGAATACAGAGTAAATCACTCCGGCCGTAGCCTCAGAAAAGGCAAAATTGTCCTTGAGGAAAAGAGTGAATACCGCAAGCATTGTGTAGTATCCGAATCTTTCTCCTGTGTTGGCCAATGCCAGGGCATATAGCCCTTTGGGTTGTCCTTCAAACATAATTTAATTGGTTTATTTATAAAGTTAGTACTATTTGTTTTATTTCTTCTTTTCGAGATTAGCCTTTTCCAGACCGTAGCCGTACTTCTTGTCGGCTCTCTTGAGCATTATTGCTACGACGAGCGAAATAGTTGCAATTCCTGTGAATATGCACATCGGCAGGGTGTAGTCGTACATCACAGTTCCGTTTTCGTTGCCGACAACACAGAACTTGTCAAGCACAACACCGATGAACACCGGTACGCTGAACAGTCCTATGTTCTGTATGAAGAATATAAGTGCATAAGCAGTACCCAGCTGTTTAACAGGGAATATCTTTGCAACCGATGGCCACATGGCAGATGGCACGAGAGAAAATGCTATACCCAGGATAATCATGAGTACTACCGCAATTATCGATGAATTGACAAATGGCATAGAGTACATGAGATGCACGAAAATCAGCATTCCTGAGCCGAGCATCATGATTGATGCGGCTTTGCCTCTTCTGTCAATCATTCCTCCGAATATAGGTGTCAGGAACAGTGCACCGAGTGCAGGCAGACCGGCCACTGTGCCGGCAAGGTCTTCGTTCACTCCATATTTCAGCACCATCAGCTCCGTAGCAAATTTCTGGAATGGGAAGACGCATGAATAGAAGAGCACGCATAGCAGGGCAATGAGCCAGAAACCCGGGTTCTTGACCACTGATGCAACGTCCTTGAACGAGAATTTGTCTTCAGCGCTTGTTTCGGTTGTTGCCGAAATCTGCTTGTCCAGCTTTCTGTCCATGAAGCTGAATGCTATGAAAGCCACCAGACCGCCGATAAGCAGTATCATACCGATGAACAGCGGCGTGTCCAGATGATAGCTCTTTGCAATTGGTATGGCTACGGCATAAGCCATCTGCGAACCGATTCTGGCCAGTGCAACCTGAGTGCCCATGGCAAGAGCCATTTCCTTGCCCTTGAACCATTTTGCAATGATTTTTGTAACTGTGATTCCTGCTACCTCGGCACCGACTCCGAATACTGAATATCCGGCTGATGCGAGAAATACGTCAAGCTTGTAGCCCATCACGGTTTCCGACGTTCCTCCGTAAGTTGTGATGGCTACATATTCAGCCACAGTACCGCACACCATGAGCGATGCGGCAAGTATTCCTGTAAAGCGTACTCCGAACTTGTCAAGTATGAGGCCTCCCCAGATGAGCATGAGAAGGAATACGTTCAGGAAACTGTATGCGCCTGTAAAGAAACCGAACTCACCGCTTGTCCAGTGGAGTTCTCCTTCAAGCATTGATTTCAGCGGAGCCATAACGTCGTTGACGTAGTAGGCCGCCATCATGGTGAACGCCACGATGAGCATTGCCGCCCAGCGCGCCGCAGTTGAATCGCTAAGATTCTTTTTGATTTGTTCTGTCATATCTTTTGCGTTTTTTTTCGTGTGTTGTATGGTAACTGTGTACTAAGGCTTTACGTTTTATTTCTTAAGCCATTTGTCGAGCCAGTTGAAGAATGTTCTCTGCCAGAGTATGCCGTTCTGCGGCTTAAGCACCCAGTGGTTTTCGTCTGGGAAGATGAGCAGTTCTGCGTCGATGCCTCTGTAGCGTGCGGCGTTGAAGGCCGCCATGGCCTGGCTGGCAACGATTCTGAAGTCTTTCTCACCGTGTATGCAAAGTATAGGGGCATCCCATTTGTCTACAAACAGGTGAGGTGAGTTGGCGAACGTGCGCTTTATGGCCTCGTTCTCCTTGTGCCAGTAAGCACCTCCGAGGTCCCAGTTTGTAAACCATGCCTCTTCTGTCTCCACATACTGCTGTTCCAGATTGAAGATACCGTCGTGGGCAATGAAGCATTTGAATCTCTTGTCGTGATGTCCGGCCAGCCAGTATACTGAGAAACCTCCGAAACTTGCTCCTACGCATCCAAGTCTGTCCTTGTCAACATATGGCTCTTTGGCCATATCGTCGATAGCCGACAGATAGTCGTCCATACACTTGCCTCCGTAGTTGGTGCTTATCTCTTCAAGCCATTCCATTCCGAAACCAGGAAGACCTCGTCTGTTTGGTGCAACGACAATATATCCGTTTGCGGCCATAATCTGCATGTTCCATCTGTAGCTCCAGAATTGGCTTACAGGGCTCTGCGGACCGCCCTCGCAGAACAGGAGAGTAGGGTACTTCTTGTTCTTGTCGAAATGTGGAGGAAGCACAATCCAGCTGAGCATATCCTTGTTGTCGACAGTCTTTGTCCAGCGTGGCACAATGTCACCCCAATCAATATTATCTCTGAAGTATTTGTTCTCGTTGGTCACCTGCACAGCCTTGCCGTTCTTGGGATTTACGGCAAACAGTTCAGGCGACTCCTTCATCGACTGGCGCATGCAGAGGAGTTTGTCGCCGCATACGGCTACAGATGTGTAGTCATACTGTCCGTCGGTGAGTTTCTTCACGTCGCCCTTGAGGTCAGTGCTGTACACGTGGGTCTCACCGTGCCATACACCTGTGAAATATATCTTTTTACCTTTTGCGTCCCAGCAGTAGGTATCGGCGTTGCTCTCGAACTTTTCTGTGACGTATGTCTTCTTGCCGGTAGCAAGTTCCATTACGCATATCCTGTTTCTGTCGCTTTCGTATCCGTCACGCTCCATGCTCTGCCATGCGATGTACTTTCCGTCGGGCGAGAACGAAGGATTTGTGTCGTAACCCATGTTCAGGTCCTCGCTGTTCTTGTTGGGTGCCTGCGAAGCGAGTGATAGGGTTGGATCGATTTTTGGAGCCTTGTATCCGGCAGGCTTGCAGAGATTCTTTGTCTCTCCGCTTTCTGTGTCATACAGATAGATGTCTGAGTCTGTTGAAGTGGCGTAGTCCACACCAGTCTTCTTCCTGCAAGTGTAAGCCACATATCTTGAGTCTGGACTCCATGCCAGCTGTTCTATTCCGCCGAACGGCTTCATCGGGCATTCGAAAGGTGCATCGTTGCCGATGATATCAACGGCATTTTTAACCTCGTTGCCGTCAAATTCTGCAACGAAAGAGTGGGGTATGGTCTCAACCCATTCATCCCAGTGTCTGAACATCACGTCGTCGATGACCTTGCCGCTGGCCTTAGGCAGGTCTGGATAGAGGTCAACTGTGCGCTTGCCGTATTTCACCGACTGCACGAGCAGAACCTTCTTGCCGTCAGGCGAGAACATGAAGTCCTCAACGTCTTTCTCGAAATGCGAAATCTGTTTCCTGTCCGAACCGTCTGTGTTCATGCTCCATATCTGCGACACGCCGTTGTTGTCTGCCGCCAGATAGGCAATGCGCTTGCCTCCCATGATGTACTTTGGTGCATTCTCGCTGCCGGTCGATGTGGTCAGCATCTTGTTGTCCGAACCGTCGGCATTCATAGTATATATGACAGTGTGGCTCTTGTTCTCTTCCACGCTGTAATATGTAACGTTATATACAATCTCCTTCGCATCCGGAGCGATGTCCTGCCCTCCGATGCGTCCCATAGCCCAGAGAGCTTCTGGAGAAAGTTTTCTTTCTTTAATCTGAGGAGTCTGTCTGCCGATAAATTTGCCGGCATTGGTATCAGCTGATGCGTCACCCATAATCAGAAGTCCTGCCGCAACTGCGGCTATAGCTGTTTTGTTCATGTTTCCGTTCTTTTTATATCCCCGACACAGTCCTGCATTACCAGTCTTGTTCGGGTGTAGTATATATGCGTCAAGGCACTGGAACACAATTTCTTGCGTCCCAGTGCCATATCTTATTGACTTATTTCTTGTGTTGCTGCTGCATCTTCTGCTGCTGTTCGAGCATCTCTTTCTGTTTTTCCAGAAGAGACTCGTAGCGTGCCATCATTCCTGACTTCTTGTGCGGCTGCGATTTGCGCTGTTCATATTTGGCTTCGAGCTTTGCAAGAAGCTTGTCGTCATTTGTTGTCTTGCGCAGGTACCACATCATCAGCAATGTTATCACACCTGAAACGAAGTAGTAGTAGTTCAGACCAGACGAGTAGCTGTTGAATGTGAAGAAGAATATCAGAGGCATTATGTACGACATCCACTTCATCATACCCATCTGCTTTTCCTGTTCAGGCGTCATTGAATATTGCTGCTGCCGCATTGATATCCATGTATTGACAACTGTTGATACGCACCACAGTACGCAGAACAGGCTGAGATGGTCGCCTATACCCCATATGTGGAAGCCCCAGTTTATGACGTCATCATATGTCGACAGGTCGTCGGCCCATAAGAAACTCTGTCCGCGGAGCTCTATGGCGTTAGGGATGAAGTTGAAGAGGGCAATCCAGATAGGCATCTGTATGAGCATAGGCAGACATCCTCCCATAGGTGAAACGCCGTGCATGCTGTACAGCTGCATGATTTCCTGCTGCTTCTTCATCGCGTCTTCCGGTTTCGGATATTTCTTGCTTATCTCTTCCACCTTAGGACGCAGAACCCTCATGTTGGCAGATGAAATGAATGATTTTTTCATCAGCGGGAATACGAGTATCTTCACGAGGATTGTGAGCAGAAGGAGCACGATACCCATGTTGATGCCCCAACCGGTCATCCAGTCGAACATATATACAGTGAAGAACCGGTTTATCCAGCGGATGATAGGCCATCCAAGATATACGAGGCTCTGGAGGTCTACGTCGTTGTCCGATATGCACAGCTTCTGGTTCTCGCGCAGTGTACTGAACTTGTTCGGTCCGATGTACATCTGGAAGTTGGTTGCAGTCTTGCCTGTAGGGTCAAAGTTCGTCGACATTGTCGCATTGTACTCCTTCAGGTATCCGCTGCCTTCTTCGAGACGCTTTGAGGATATCTCGTCGAGTGCAAGACTCTTGTCTGTAATGAGTACCTGACTGAAGAACTGGTCTTTGAATGCCACCCAGATGGCGTTGCTGTCGAAGTTGTTCTCTGTATCGTCGTTGCCTGTAGAGCTTAGATTCTCAGTGTCGTCTTCAACAGTACGGTACACGATTGTACTGTGCTGGTTCTCAAAGCTGTATCCTTTCTCCTGCTGCCTCAGCGACTCGTTCCAGTGTATGTTCAGCTTGTTGGCATTGGCAGGGAAGAAGTTGCTTACGCCGTTGGCCTTCAGGGACATGTTGACAATGTAGCTTCCAGGAATGAGCGAGTATCTGATGTCTATGCTTCCTTTTCCTATCGGCAGGCTCATTACAACAGAACTGTCCGTCACTTCCTTTGGCGTGAAGTAGAGCTCGTTGCTGGTGATGTTCTGATTCTTGCCGGTGAGCATGAAGTTCATGTTCATGTCATTTCCGTCAAAAAGCACTACAGCACCGTCCTGCTGATTTTTGTATGTCTTGTCCTTGAGTTCAGCTCTGCACAGTTGTCCTCCCTTGTTGGAGATAGTAAGTTTCAGAAGCTCATTTTCTATGACTGTCTTGCCTTCATTGGCGATGCGTGCTTTGTGGAGCGGATTGAGCGAATCGCTCTTTTCCTCTTCAATGGCATCGGCGGCCTTTTCAGCCTCAATGGCTTTCTGTTTGTTCTCCTGAGCCTGATTCATCTGCTGCTCGATAGCCGCCTTTTGCTGTTCTACGGCATATTCTTTCTGTTGCTTGCTTTCGTAGGCCATGAAGCCGAAGACAACAAGCGCCATCAGCAGAAAACCTATCAGGGTGTTTTTATCCATTCTTCCCATCGGGTAATCTTTTTACTTGTGTTTATTTGTGTGTGTGAGATTATTTCTTTTTGCTGTTCTTGTCTTCGATAGCGGCCTTCACGAACGAGAGGAACAGTGGGTGCGGTTTGAGCACTGTACTGCTGTACTCTGGGTGGAACTGCGTACCGATGTACCACTTCAAAGATGGAACCTCAACGATTTCAACGAGGTCGCTCTCAGGGTTGATGCCTGTGCAGGCCATGCCGTTGTTCTCGAAATCTTTCTTGAAATCATTGTTGAATTCATATCTGTGGCGGTGACGCTCAACGATTTTCGTAGACTTGTAAGCCTCGAATGCCTTGCTGCCTTCCTTGACGATACATTCGTATCCGCCCAGACGCATTGTTCCGCCCATATTTGTGATGTTCTTCTGCTCCTCCATGATGTCGATGACGTTGTGAGGAGTGGTCTCATCCATCTCGCGGCTGTTGGCATCTTCAAATCCGAGAACGTTGCGTGCAAATTCAACGACCATCATCTGCATGCCGAGGCAGATACCGAATGTTGGCTTGTTGTTTTCACGGCAGTACTGTGCCGCAATTATCTTGCCTTCGATACCTCTCTGGCCGAATCCAGGACAGATGACTACACCGTCCATGTCGCAGAGCTTCTCTGCTATATTCTCTTTGGTCAGCTTCTCGCTGTTCACGAAATGTGTCTTTACCTTATAATCATTGTAGGTACCTGCCTGTGACAGACTCTCAAGGATTGACTTGTAAGCATCCTGAAGGTCATATTTACCAACAAGTGCGATGTCTACGACCTCGGTCGCCTTATGTCTGCGCTCGAGGAAACTTCTCCAAGGACCCAGTCCCGGAGTCTCGCCGATAGGCATCTGGAACTTGCGCAGTATGGCAGAGTCGAGTCCCTGTTCCTGCATCTTGATAGGTACTTCGTATATTGTCGGCATGTCAAGACTCTGTACGACGCAGTCCTGGTCAACGTTGCAGAAGTTGGCAACCTTCTTGCATATAGCTGTAGACAGATCTCTCTCAGTACGGAGTACGAGGATATCCGGCTGGATGCCGAGGCTCTGCAGTTCCTTCACAGAGTGCTGTGTAGGCTTTGTCTTCAGCTCACCTGCAGCCGCAAGGTAAGGAACATATGTGAGGTGAATGCAAAGAGCATTCTTGCCAAGTTCCCACTTCAGCTGACGTATTGCCTCAAGGAAAGGCAATGATTCAATATAGCCTACAGTACCGCCGATTTCAGTGATTACGAAATCATAGTTGCCCTTGGCGCCGAGAATCTTCATGTCACGCTTGATCTCATCTGTGATGTGAGGTACAACCTGTATGGTCTTTCCGAGATAGTCACCGCGGCGTTCCTTTTCAATCACGCTCTGGTATATACGTCCAGTCGTGATATTGTTGGCCTTGGTTGTCTGGATACCTGTAAATCTTTCATAATGACCAAGATCAAGATCGGTTTCCTGACCGTCAATGGTTACATAACATTCTCCGTGCTCATAAGGATTGAGTGTTCCCGGGTCAATGTTGATGTATGGATCAAACTTCTGGATTGTGATGTTGTAACCCCTTGCCTGCAGGAGTTTACCGATTGATGAGGAGATGATTCCCTTTCCAAGAGAACTCGCCACACCTCCTGTTACGAAAATGTACTTAGTATCAGCCACAACTTTATAATTTAAAATGTTATAATCAATTGAAAAAACTCAATTCAAGCTACAAAGTTATAAAAAAACTCGCACAAGACATAATTGCCACAAGTTTATTTGTCAAACCAAGACAAATCAAAGCCATAATTGACAATTTATATCGCGCACGCATCCTGTTAAAACCGCACGCAAAACAAACACAGTGCCTGTGCCCCGTCATTCCTGGTCCCAGCCAGGAATGACTGTATAGCCACATATTCAATAATTAACTAATATCTTGCACAAAGTGCGTTTTACCTAATGAAGCAGGTGCTTCATGAGTGCGTTTACCTTTTAGCTAAAATTCCACATATTATAGCAATACCGAAACTTAGAAATGTTCCAGCAAGAACATACTCTGTTTTTGCTGTGTCGGTATCTTTGAACCTCAGTAAGGATTTTGCGGCAACAATAAAGCCAATAGCCTCATATTGCCCTAATATAACGAATATGATGGTAAGTATGCGTTCAAGGTTCCCAATGAGTGCCCCTGCATTCTTAATATTAGAACATGATGTAGCTTCGCCGACATCATAATTTTTTAAGATGATTTTTATTATTATGTTTGCTGGCTTAAAACATATCAGTAAACCTAACAGCAACATAGGTGCAGAAAATGAATGATAGCAGTCTATTATTTGTATAGGAGTTTGTCCTGCAGGCTTATATATATAAGCAATTATGGCAATAACAGCAATATGAGCTATTTGATCAAGTGCAAATGACTTTAATCCACTGGAACAATACGTTTTAAGTGCATCAATTACCAAGTGTGAAATTGCAATAATCAGTGCATATATCCAGAAATTTTTTGACGGTATGAGCATCCATGATATCCCGCCAATAATTATTGAGTGGATATATAAAAAGCAACTTTTAACTTTTTTCTCTTCTTTTTGTCTGCAGTATTTGTCGTTCTGCAGATAAAAGTCTCCTACTATATGTGCTGTTATCAAACTTATAAAAGCGACCCCATTCATACTACTTAAATTCTATACTGTTAAAATATTTTAATGCTTCCTCTATACAATACCATTTGGCAGCAGAAGCATGTTCGTTCACTCCAGATTGACTGATTTTTAAAATTTTTGCAATATCTGTTTCCTTGTAATTCAACAGTTTATAGTATAAGACCTCGCATTGACGCATTGTTGCATTGTTTAATAATGCATCAGTAAGAAGCGCTATTGTATGTAGCGTGAAAGATAGATTCTCATTCTTTATGTATTCAACAGCTATTGTACCTTTATTAAGCGGACCAATCTTCTCAAGAGTTCGTCCAGATGAATATATGGCTTCACCGTCCATTATGCCATTTTTTTTGTCCACAATGCGCATTTCGCCTATTCCTATGGCCATACGAATGCCATACGTTCTGAAAGCTTTTTGCTCTTTGTCTATTTTAATGTTGCTTGTCTTAAATGACTTGATGGCGCATTTTATTATGAGTGAAATACGCAGTACATCACAAACATTGGGAATAACACATTCAATATAGTCTCCTTTAATAAGTCTTCCCCAAAAGCTTGGAAATTTTTTCTCTAGCATATCCAATTCCTTTTCGACATATTGTTTTATCCTTATGATGTCATTTTTTGATAAGGAAGTTGAAGACACAATGTCGGCTGAAATAGTAGCATACATAATATTATGATTTAATACAGCAAATGTAGTAATAAATAATACATTAACAAAAATATCTGCTTTAAAACTTATAATGGCATATTATCTGCTACTAACATTATAACCTTATATTATCGTTCCTACAGCATTAACAACTACTTTTTAGTATGTACAACAGGCCTATCATTTGCGTATGACGTTATATCAACATTTGCAACAACACAAACTTCTGTTCTTTTATACAAAAGTAGAGTAGGAGTCTAAGCACCATAGGTGCACAGCATTGAATGAACAAATGTCGTCAAGCCTGCTTGAGCGGTCATTTGAACATTCAATGCATATCTTTTGTTCTTATGTTCTTCTGTCTTAAAAATATGAATACACCCACTTCTTCATCAGTTCTGTCTAAAAAAACTAGCGTAGCGTTTCACTAGCAGGCCCTGCCTGCGTTTTACCTAACAAAGCATCGCTTTGTGTTTTAATTAGCAAAGCGTTGCTTTGCGTTTTACCTAATGAAGCGAGTGCTTCACGTTTTACCTAGCGCATAGCGCGTTTTACCTTGCGACCCCGTTCGCACTTTACTTACCCATTCTACACCCCTAATACAATGTCTGCATCAATATTAAGTTTCTGACTGATTTCGCGTGCCACCTTCAATGTAGGTTCGCATTTGCCGGATATATAATCGCTCAGTCGTGAAGGGCTTACTCCAATCAGTTTTGCAAGTGTTTTTTGGTTAAGACCCATTTCGTACATACGCAGTTTAAGAACATCTGTAAGAGTTGGTTTTCCTAATGCAAAATGTTCATCAGAATAGTCCGCAACAAGGTTGGAAAGGAGTTCCAGTTCTATGCTGTTTGGGTCATCAGTTGGTGTCTCGTCTGTTACCAGCGGAAGCAATTCTTCAACTCTCTTTACAGCCCAGTCATATTGAGCTTTTGTTTCTATCTTAGTCATATCAATATAATAATCAGTATAAAATTAGTATTATTTATAGTATAGCATAAGTTGAAGTTGCCCAATTATAATGTAGAACAATCTTCTATTTTGTCATATTCCGCATGAGTACCAATAAAGCGAGCATACACGAATTTGATTGTGAATTTTATGACCACAATGAGTCGGTAATTATTCCCTTTTATATTGAACACATAATGTTGGTTTCCAACATTATCTACGCTGTTAAATGTTTTCTTTACATCCGCAAAACAACTCCATTTGCTTTTTTTGACTGTATTTGCCCATTCTTGCAAGGCTGTTTTGGCATCAGGATGTTCTTCAGCAAATTCTTTTATAGTCTGTTCTGTGAATATTCTCATTTGACAATATAGGTATATGCCACGAAGATAACAACAAAATTCCATTATCCAAAATTATATTCCATTATTCGGAATTTTATTCTTCTCTTGAGCAACCATATCACCATTATGTTATCCAATCCTTAGACAAAGAAACTAAAATCCCAACAAAGCAGGTTGCAAACAAATAATAAAGACATAAGAACAAAAGAACTTCAGCAACAAAGTTGCAGGTAAAAGCATCACTGTGTGTTGCAAGTAAATGACACCGCAAGCGTTGCAGGTAATAGCTATTAGCTGGCGCAAGGCGCGTTTTAACTAACAAAGCCCTGCTTTGTGTTTTACCTTGCAACAACGTTGCGTTTTACCTAATGAAGCCATGCTTCATGTTTTACCTTGCAAAACTCGTTTTGCACTTCTGTTCTTTTCCAACAAAAATAAGTCGAAGACATAGCACCAGAGGTGCATCACATTGAGTGAGCAAATGTACGTCAAGCTCGCTTGAACAAACATTTGAACATTCAATGAAACTTTTGTTCTTTTGTTCTTCTGTCATAAAAAATCGTATACACCCACTTCTTCATCAGTTCTGTCTAAAAAATAACTAGCGAGCATCGCGATTTACCTCGCGCATAGCGCGTTTTACCTAACAAAGCATCGCTTTGTGTTTTAACTAGCAAAGCATTGCTTTGCGTTTTACCTAATGAAGCAAGTGCTTCATGTTTTACCTTGCACAAAGTGCATTTTACCTAGCGAGCCCGCTCGCGTTTTACCTTGCAACAGCGTTGCATATCGCCCACAAAAAAAAGGGATACCGGTTTCCCGATATCCCCATAAATCATATCCGGTCAGCGACCAGATTATTTGATAACCTTAACCGCCTTGCGGCTGCCATCCTTCATGTTGTCCACTTTGATATATATGCCCTTTGCAGAAGGAACATTTGTACCCAGGTTAGTACCGTTGATGCTGAAGTAGTTTGTAGAAACAACCTCGTTGCATCCAGCTTCGCTGTTCACGTCCTCTATGCCGGTAAGAGTGCCGGTGATATATTCAGACATGTCGACAGGGTCGATACCCTTCTTTGTAGGAGTAACCTGCTTGATTGTACCGTCGGCGTTGAACTCCAGCTTGTCGATGCAGACCTCACGGTGATAACCAGGACCGTTGTTCAGATAAGCCTTGTTGATGCGGTGGTAAACGATGTACCATTCATCCTTGCCAGGAATCTGGACAATAGCGTTGTGGCCTGTTCCGTAGATTTCCTCAGACGGGTTCTGTATGATGACGATAGGCTGAGCGGCAACCTTTATAGGACCTCTTGGAGAAGTACTTGTTCCGTAAGCCACGTGGTAGTTCTTTGCACCTGTGTCGTCAACAGACCACAAGAAGTAGTACAGACCGTTTCTGTAGAATACGTATACACCCTCTCTGAAAGCATAGTCGGCCAGTGAACCGCCTGTTGGAGTGATTACGGCAGGGTTGCTGTAAGACATCATGTCGTCACCCATGTCAGAAACAACGAGATTTCCGTTGCCCCAGTAGTAATATGTCTTGCCGCTTACAGGGTCTGTGAACACGTCAGAGTCGATGAGCTGTCCGCTTGTAGGGTTCTTTGTTACGAGCGGAGTGCCCTTGTCAGTGAACGGACCTACAGGAGAGCTGGCAGTAGCAACACCGAGAGTCTTCATATTGTATTCAGGGTTGTGGCCGCTGAAGTAGAAGAAGTACTTGTATGCACCGTCCATATATTTCTCCTCGATACAAGGAGCCCATCCGTTGCCGGTAGCCCATGTCACGTCGTCAGTTGCAACGTCGAGGATGCAAGTTTCCTTCTGCCAGTTGAGCAGGTCGGAAGAAGAGTAAACATTGAACTTCGAACCGCCCCATCCGGCATATCCGTCGCTTGTAGGGTAGATGTAGAACTTGCCGGTCTTTTTTGAGAAGAGAATCTCAGGGTCGGCGCAGAATCCGTCGAGTACAGGGTTTCCGCAAAGCTCAACTTCAACATTCACTGTCGAGCTGCTTCCCTGGTTGGTGATAGTATATTCAACGCTTCCGTTAGAGAAGTCCTGAGGACCTTCCGGACTGATTGTAGAACCTGCGGCCGCAACGAGTTCAGGGTCGAAGTTGCTGATGTCTGTTCCCGGACGTACAGGCAGATATACTGATTTGCCTACGATTGAAACATTGTTCTGTTTGATGTTTCTGTTGCGTGCACCTACCACAGTTGTTCCGAGGTTGTCGGTAGGGAAAGCCTCGAGCAGAGCGTCGAGCTCAGCCTTAGAGATGGCCATCACTGTTCCGTGTCTTGGAGTGAATGCACCGCTTGTTGTTGTCTGAGCCTCCAGAGTGAATGTGTTGAAGTCCTCTGTAGAACAGAACTGGTAGTAACCGCTGTTGTAGCAGTCGTACATCAGTACCCAAGTGTCGCTGTTGATCATTCTGAACAGACCGCCGCCCTCGACAGCCACGTTTGTCTGCTGCAGGTTGCCGGATGGTTCGCTCCACTGGCTGCCCTCAGGCATGCCTTCTGCGGCTGTAAGAGTCTTTGATGTTACCTGGCAGATACCGCCCGAACCTTCGTTCTTGTAAATCATGTGGTATGTGCTGTCTCTCTCGTCGAACACGATGTCGGCGTCGATAGTAGCAGAACCTCTGTCGTACAAGTATACAGGGTCAGTGAGCAGGTCAGTGAAATCGTCGTTGGCATAGCTGTAGTAAACCTTGTCGTATGTGCACTTGCCGTCGTTTGTGAGGAGAGAGTAGTAAACCATGTAGCGTCCCTTCGTTCCGTCGGTGTTCTCATAGTTGGCATCCCAGATGACCTCTGGAGCCCAAACTCTTGTCACGTTCTTCCATTCAGGGAAGCGGGTAGGGAAGTTTACTGTACTGTGCTGCCAGTGTATCATATCTGTACTCTTGTACATAACGATACCGCGGTTGGAGCTCCATCCTTCAGAACACTTCATGTCTGTGGCAACCATGTAGAATGTCTTGCCGTCAACGCCTCTGAGGATATGAGGGTCGCGTATACCTTTCTTTATGGCCACAGTGTCGCTCCACATCACTCTCTCGCCGTTGTTCAGTGGAGTGTACTTGTATCCGTCCTTGCTGACTGCGTAGTAGAGGTTCTCGTTGGAGTTGTTAGGGAAGTATACGAACAGGTATGCATCGTAGCCTTCGTCCTCTGCAATCTGAACCTTGAAGTCCTTGGTTGCAGTCTCCTTGTTCTTGTAGCCTGTAGCAGTGAGAGTCACCTCAACTTTGCCTTCACCCTTTGTAGACAGCTTCATCAGCTTACCTGCGTCGGAGATATATTCAGGCTTGTTCGACTTCCATGTGATGATAGTGTTCTCACTTGTATTTCCAGGGAGCACGAGGTCGCTTCTCAGGTTGTTCAGGCTGCCGCTGAGCTTCAGATTGTCGAGGTCGTATGCCAAAGCTTCCTCATCGCTGAACTTGGCAAGCACTGTAGCCTGATATTCTACAGTCTTTGAGATGTTGCCCTTGGTGTATGTAGCAGTAAGAGTCACAGTTGCATCTTCCTTGCCCTGCTCAGGACGAATCACAGTACCGTTGCTCTTTATGACGCTCTCGTCAGATGAAGACCAAACAGCAGTGATGCCGTTGCTGAATGTAGTAGGGAGGGTGATGTTTGATCTCAGATCCGTGAAGTCATATTTCTGGTTGGCGATGAACTCGTCGATGATTTCAGTGTCGAGCACATCATTGAGCTTGTTCAGCGGAGCATTGCCGTATATGGAAATCATCTCGTCAGTGCTCAATGTACCTTTATATACTCTTACATCGTTGTACATCGCACCCTTCAGGTAAACGTCGCCGTCGTAAGGAGAACGTCCGAGCCAGTTCTGCGATGTCGTACCGATTTTGTTAGGCAGCAGGTCGATAGTTCCGCTTGCCGCGATTGCACCGTTCATATATATGGTTCCGGTGTTTCCTGTCTGGCTGTATATCAGGTTCACCCAGCGTCCTGTAGGGAACTTGCTGTCGGCACTGACAACCTTCTCGCCGGAGTAGTTTGTCTTTGTGATGGCAAACTTGGTCTGGTTGGCACCGAAGAACATATATCCTGTAGTGCTCGAGTTGCCGAAGTTGAAGATGAAGTTTCCGTTGCTTCCGAGAGCATAATCAGCTGGGATATACACGTTCATAGAGACTGCATAGTCGCCGGAAAGCGAACCGATGACAGAACCGACCTCTGAACCCATGTCGAAATATCCGTTGTTGTCGCCGAGGCTCAGCACAGGCACGTCAGCGATGGTGCGCAGTTCGGCACCGTTCTGCAGTGTACCCTTGTATTCGCCTGTCTCGTCGTCAGTATTGTTGAAAGAATACTGAAGCAGTTTGACAGGGTCAGAACCGGTATATTCAACGCCCGACAGGTCAGCAATCTGCTTGTCGGTCATCGCACCGTCATACACCCTGAAGTCAGTCATGATGAGGCCGCGTGTATATTCGGCATCGTCACTGCTCAGAGGAGAACGGCCTATCCAGTTGTATTTCGTCTCACCGAGTTCAGAAAGCAGATGCTCGGCCAGACCGTTGGCCACGCACTTACCGTCCTCGTAGATTCTGATGAAGTTGCCCAGAGCATTCTTCTTGCAGGTAACGACAATCCATCTGTACGCACCGTTGGTGATGTTCTCGCCAACAGCCACACTGCTTGCAGCCGTGTTGTCAGTAAGAGAGATGCTGTATTCCATGTTGCGAGCACTGAACGTCGCATAACCGCCGCCGTTGACATCCGCCGTCTCATTGTTGGCGAATGACCACAGGTAGTTTCCAGTCTTCGTCATGTCCAGATACGAAGTAGAAACATAAGTACGGAAAGCGATGGTGTATTCATCCAGTCCGGCAACCACCTTGCCGAAGTTCTCGCCGAGGTCAACATATCCTTCCTTCAACCTTGAGGTAGAGATGAAGACACTCTGCTCGGAATACTTCTTGCTTATGCTGATGCCATTGCCGACAAGCGTTCCGTTGTATCCATTGCCGGAAGCGTCCCTCAGCGTAGTGGCATTTATCGTATCGGTAGCGTTGTAGCTCAGTTTCAGTTCCTGGGCATCGACCGACAGCGATACCGCGCTCAGCAGCGCGAAAGCTAAAAGTCCGTTTGGTTTGTTCATAAATATAATTTTTAGTTAGTAAAAAGATTGTTCATAGTCAACATATTCAAGATAACATTATCACATATCAAAACATGATAATCATAATCTTACAAAGATATGAAAAAATAGCAACTACAGGCAAAGATTCTTAAAAAACATATTCACCCCCAATGCACAGCCCCCCAAATCCCCATCCATATGTACTAAATGAGTAAAACAAAGCGAAGAATTGACAAATAAACAATACACAGCCTTGCTGTGCTCCCAACATGTCATCCCTGGCCAGGACCAGGGATCTTATATAAATGACAGCACAATGCCATCGAGCGCCCAGTACAACGCACGCCATTAGATTCCTGGTCCTTGCCAGTAATGACATTATAGCCACCAAATTACAATTAACCAATACCTTGCACAAAGTGCGTTTTACCTAGCAACTCCGTTGCGTTTACCTAACAAAGCCTCGCTTTGTGCTTACCTAGTGAAGCAAGCTTCACGTCTTACCTTGCAAGATTGCATCTTGCACAATGCCTGCGACATGTCATCCCTGGCCAGGACCAGGGATCTTATTTCAATGACAGCACAATGCCATCGAGCGCACAGTGCAAATCCACCGATTAGATTCCTGGTCCCAGCCAGGAATGACATTATAGCTACATATTAAATAACTAATACCTAGTAACTCCGTTGCGTTTACCTAACAAAGCCTCGCTTTGTGTTTACCTAGTGAAGCAAGCTTCACGTTTTACCTTGCAAAACTCGTTTTGCACTTCTGTTCTTCTCCAACAAAAATAAGTCGAAGACATAGCACCATAGGGTGCATAACATTGATTAAAGAAAGTACTGCAAATTCATTTGTGAGAACTTTCAAGAATCAATGCCGTCTTTTGTTCTTATGTTCATCTGTCTTAAAAATCGTATACACCCACTAAATACAGCACGATGCCCGCGGCACGTCATCCCTGGCCCAGACCAGGGATCTTATCCAAATGACAGCACAATGCCATTGAGCGCCCAGTGCAACGCACGCCATTAGATTCCTGGTCCTTGCCAGGAATGACATTATAGCCAACAAATTACAATTAACCAATACCTTGCACAAAGTGCGTTTTACCTAGCAACTCCGTTGCGTTTACCTAACAAAGCCTTGCTTTGTGCTTACCTAGTGAAGCAAGCTTCACGTTTTACCTAGCGTAGGCGTTTTACCTTGTGAAGCCCGCTTCACACAATGCCCGCGGCACGTCATCCCTGGCCAGGACCAGGGATCTTATTTCAATGACAGCACAATGTCTGCGAAAACCCAGTGCAGACCTAATGCTTAGATTCCTGGTCCCAGCCAGGAATGACATTATAGCCACCAATTTACAGTTAAC
>ENA-UONW01001286-UONW01001286.1-human-gut-metagenome-genome-assembly--contig:-CS52-NODE-1286-length-31446-cov-30.023605_pt1 | contig 31446 bp, 26 predicted proteins | sample MGYA00242463_ERZ724010 | MGnify/ENA metagenome assembly ERZ724010 | reverse complement strand
CATAATCACTTCATATGCCATTTTATTTTTGGGGACATTTACTGAATATCCCTTTGTACAAAAAAAATAAAGACCTCAGCATCTTTTCGGAAAGAGATACTGAGGTCTTTTATATTGTTACATTACAAACTTTACAGCCACCCAGCGGTTCTTTTCCCGGTGATGAACAAAAGTCATTCCCAGACTTTCTGCCTTTTCGCGGATAGTAGGAATGTCTTCTACATAGAAGCCACTCATATAAAGTTCAGATCCCTTGTGCATGCATGCTGCATAGGCAGCCATATCATTCAACAAGATGTTGCGATTGATATTGGCTATGATGATGTCGAACGGCTTGCGTCCCTTCAGCAGCGATGCATCTCCCAGTTCGACTGTAATGTTTGAAATGTGGTTCAGGGCAATATTATCGCGTGAATTGTTTACACACCAGTCGTCTATGTCGATAGCCGTTATCGGGTCTGCTCCTCTCATGCTTGCCAGAATAGCCAGAATGGATGTGCCGCATCCCATGTCGAGTACAGACTTGCCTTTCAGGTCGGCATCCAGCAGTTCTCCCAGAATAGAACTTGTCGTTTCGTGATGTCCGGTTCCGAAAGCCATTTGCGGATTGATGACAATGTCATATTCAGCACGCGGATAATCGTGGTGGAATGTACTGTGTATCACGCAGCGGTTGTCGATGACGATAGGCTGGAAAAAATTCTTTTCCCATTCCTCGTTCCAGTCTTTGTCTTCCGGTTCGGTAATGGTATAAGTGATTTTCGTATCGGGTATAGGGAAGTTTTCCAGTGTTTCCTTCAGGGCATTTTCGTCGAACAAGCTTTGCTGTACATAAGCTTGAACGCCTCCTTCACACTCGACAAAACTTTCGAAACCTATTTCACCTGCCAGTGCCGACAGGACATCGGTAACAATTTCATTGCACGGCTGTGCAGTAAAAGTGACTTCAAAGTATTTCATATATATATATGGAGATATTCGTTTGTACACACAAAGGTAGTGAAAATAGGGAAAACCCTATATCGAAATAGGGAATTTCTACTTGTACATAACGATTAACTCCTTACTTTTGTAAGTGAAATAAACCGTATAAATGATATATGTGTATGAAAAGTAGAATATGTGCTTCGTTGCTGATAGCTTGCTTGCCGTGGCTGGCTATGGCGCAGAGTAATGACGACCTTTACTTCGTTCCGAAAAAAGAAAATAAAACGGAGCAGAAGACAGAGGTACAGTCCGTTCCGAAGCAAACCTCAAACAATACGACGGTATATGCAGCTCCCGGGTCGACAGTTGTGGTGAAAGACGTAACTGGAAAGACTCGCGATATTGATGAATACAACCGACGCTATACTTCGCGCGACAATACTTTTTCTATGCAGAATGATACATTGTATATAGAAGAAAAGCCTTATAGTGAGCGTGGGGAATGGGTGAACGGTTTTGAAGGTTCGCAAGACGATTATGAATACGCCATGCGTATCATACGTTTCCGCAGTCCACGTTATGCCATACCTGTAAGCAGTCCGCTTTACTGGGATGTAGTGTATGGCGTATATCCTTCATGGGACTGGAATGTGTATGATGATGGTTTGTATGCTTATATTTTCCCGACGGCTACAAATCCGCTGTGGTGGGACTGGCGCTGGAACTGGGGCGTTGCAGGTCCAAGATGGGGATTCGGCTGGGGATGGTCGTCTCCATGGTATTATAGCAGTTGGTATTCTCCCTATTGGTACGGTGGCTACTGGGGTGGCTATTGGGGAGGATACTGGGGCGGTTACTGGGGACCGGGCTGGCATCATCATCATCCGTACTGGGCAGGCAATTATCGTGTAGGACACACAGACTATCGTCCGTCGAGATATACAGGTTATTCTTCTTCCAGACGGAGTAACGCCGTTTTCGGTAATACCAGCCGGTATACGAATACCTCTTCGCGGAGAAGTTCGTCTTCTAACTCTACCATAGGTCGTGTAGTACGTCCGGGAAGTGGTTTCGACAATACGTCCAGCTCTGTACGTCCGTCGGCAGGTGGAGGTTCCAGCTTCCAGCCTGGCAGCGGTTCTTCTGTCACTCGGCCTTCTCGTGGAAACGGTTCGTATGTACGTCCCAGCAGTACGGTCGACCGTACGGGCTCTACCTACAATCGTCCGAGCAGTACCCGACGCAGTTCCAGCTATAACTCGAACACCCGTTCCAGCAATAGCTATTCTGCTCCTCGTAGTTCGAGCAGTTCTTTCTCTGGAGGAAGTGGCGGCAGCTTTAACCGTGGTTCGTCTGTAGGTGGAGGCTCTTCACGTTCCAGCTCCAGAGGTGGAGGTTCAAGCAGAAGATAAAAATGTAAAATAGAAGATTGTTTGAATTATGAAAAAGAAAATAATGGTTCTGACTGTGGCAGGTGCACTGGCTTCTGCCGCAGCAGCACAAAATCAATATGATGCGCTCCGCTTTTTAGGAAATGATGTAAATGGTACGGCTCGTTTTGTGGGTATGGGGGGTGCAATGAGTGCTTTGGGAGCTGATTTGTCTACCATCAGTACAAACCCTGCCGGTATTGGTCTTTATCGGAGTAACGATGTGGCTTTGAGTTTTGGCTTTAATGCCAATAAGTCGCACAGTGATTTTAGCGGAAGCGTGATGGACGAAAAGCGTAATCGTGCTTCGTTCGATCAAATCGGTTTCGTATGGAGTACGAAGATTGGTAATAAGACCGATTTGAGATTTTTGAACTTTGCATTCAACTATCATAAACTGGTGAATTTTAACCGTCAGTTTGCTTCGAAAGGGGGATTGAACGGCAACTCACTGACGTGGCAGATGGCTGATATGATTAACGGAGCAGGATATCAGAACAAAACAAATTTTGATGCTCTGCTGGATGCGGGTAACCCGTATACGGAAAGTGCGTTTTACGATACTCCTTATTTAGGTGTTATGGGTGCACGTACCGGACTGGTGGATGTTGACTGGAATGATCAGGGAAATATTACTCGTATTTATGGATGGAATGGTATCGACGGAGAATATTACAGCCGCGAAACGGGATCTATCAACGAATACGATTTCAATATTGCCTTTAATGTCCGCGACCGCTTTTATTTTGGTGCGACATTGGGCGTATACGATGTAGATTATCTGCGCTATTCTTCGTATGGTGAGAATATGCAAAGATCGAACGGTGACTATCAGGGCAATTTTACATTGAACAATACGTATAAGACTGAGGGTACAGGACTGGACTTGAAGGTGGGTGCCATTATCCGTCCGTTCGAATATTCTCCGTTCCGTTTTGGTCTGGCTATACATACGCCTGTATGGTATAATATGTCCGGCCGTTACACTTCTGTCTTGACAAGCAATTTAGCATTGGGTAATTCTACATCCAGCTATACCGAAAATCTGATGGACTATCTGAGCGGTGGACAATATGCATGGGATTACAGGCTGATTACTCCGTGGCGTTTCAACGTCAGTGCCGGTACTGTAGTGGGTGGTATCATGGCTTTGGATGCCGAATATGAATTCGAAAGTTATTCGTCTACCAAGCTACAGGATTATGAAGGTCGGGAACTGAACGGTCAGGCTGCTATAAAGGAAACCTTGAAAGGAGTTCATTCGTTCCGTGTAGGTATGGAAACAAAAGTTTCATCGGCTTTCAGTGTGCGTGCCGGATATCATTTCCGCTCGACACCTATTACGAGTGACGCATTCAAGAATATTCCGGCTACCGATAATACTCGTACCGATGCCGAATATATGAACCTGAAATCGCGTCAGGCAGTCAGTGTCGGACTGGGTTACAGAGGACGCCTGATTTATGCGGACGTAGCTTATAAATACGATTTTTACAAAGGTGATTTCTATGCTTTCGATGGTGGGATAGATCAGGCAGGAAACTTGATGTTAGCGCCTACCAAAGTGAACAATGAGCGTCATCAATTGTTATTTACAGTAGGAGTACATTTCTAAAAAGATAGGATTTAAATTGTGTGTGTTTATCTGCTTCACCGTGGGCAATGTTTATTGCCTGTGGTGAAGTTTTTTTATTGTTTATCTTCTCTGTATTCCTTTTTCTTCCAGAAGTTGAAGCCGACATAGATGCGCAGGCTGCCGAATGAATTGGTCATTGAGAAGTCTGATTTACGGTAATCGTAGGTATTCAGTACGAGTGAAGCGCCTACGTAGTATTTGCTGTTGTTCCAGGTGATACCCGCGCGAGTCACCAGATCGAAGTTGATATCATTGATCCATTCCATCCAGTTGTTTTCCATTTCAGCCGGCTGTCCGTTCAGTTTTGCTTTCTTGTAGGCTATGGCAGGCATCAGTGATACATTCAGCAGGCAGTTCTTTGCAAATACCCAGTTGTACCCGTATCCGAAGCTGAGATTGTAGTCGCGATACTCCAGTTTATTGAACTTGAGCGGTGAACGGATTTGTTCAATCATGTCGGCAGGCAGTTTGGTATGGTCGAAGGAGATGCTGTGATGTGAATAAGAAAATCCTGCCATAAATGAGCCGCAGCTGCGCCGCTGGTTGGTGGACTGGCTGTAGGCGGCAGGGTAAGAGAATTTTTTGTTGTTGAAAATCCAGTAAGTATTCAGCCCGACTATCTTGCTTTGGAATCCTTCGAATTTATGTCCTTCATAATCTTCGGGCAGGTTGAATCCGGAATATGAAGTAATATGAAAGTCGCTTCCTGTTTTTCGGTAATATAAGTCCACTCCTATGCGAGAACTGTACAGGTTGAATACATATTCTTTTTTCGATTTACCGTTATGACTTTTACCCAACAGTTCCGGGTAGCTGAAAGATATTCCCAGAAAAATCCATCTCCATCCGAAATAAGCTCCGATTTTAGGTGTAGGAGTCGGTGCGAAAGTAATGTTCTGGCGTTGGTTGTCGATACGTGCTCCCAGCTGATAGCGCTCATGCCAAAAGCTTTGTTCGATCATAAATGCCAGATTATATTTGTTGGGTTCGATATAACTGGAGTCTGTTTCACTGAAAATTTCTCCGAGGCGCTGCATGAATTTGTGCTGTTTTTCGGTCTGAGCATATAGTGTCTGACCGAAAAACAGCGACAGAATCAGGATATATCGTGAAAAATTCATGCGGCTGTCCGAATAAAAACAGTAACTGAAGGCTTTTTAGAGTTTATTTAAAATGCGGTCCATTACCCAGTTGGTAGGAGTGGCACTTACACCGTCGCACGTACATATTGCTTTTCCCTGTAAATGCTCTACTACAGCCTGAATCAGGGGAAGCTGTACGTAAGGTGGATTTTGCGGAAGAATCTCTTCACGTCCACGTTCGGTATGCAAGGCTATCGGGTCGTAAGTGAAGACAGAGAAGCATATCATTCCTTTGTCGCCAATGATTTCTATGCGGTCTTCCTTGGCAGATTCGTGAGCCACGAAGCACCATGAGCCGGAACCCGGCAGACCGGACGCGAATTTAAAACAGGCACTGATGGTATCTTCTGCCTGATAAAGTCCTCCACGGTTGCTCTTGTATCCTTCGGCTTCGAGTATGCAGCCAAACATTTCCTGCAAGAGATCCAGTTGATGAGGTGCCAGATCATAAAAATATCCACCTCCTGCAATATCCGGCTGAACACGCCACGGTAAGTTGGTACTGTTATAGTCGAGTGCTCGCGGAGGCTGGGCGAAACGTATCTGTACGTTAATGACATTTCCTATTTCTCCTTCTTCTACCAGTTGTCTTACTTTTTGGAAATAAGGCAGATACCGACGGTAGTAGGCAACAAAGCAAGGTATTCCGGTTTCTTGCGATATGCGGTTGATACGTGCACAATCCTCATAGCTGGCAGCCATCGGTTTTTCGATGTAGACAGGCTTTCCTGCTTTCATTGCCATAATGGCAAATGTCGCATGCGATGAGGGAGGGGTAGCAATATAAATGGCGTTCACGTCTTCATCGCCTATCAGTTCCTGCGCATCGGTATACCATCGTGGTATATTATGCCGGCGTGCATACGATTTTACTTTTTCTTCATCGCGGCTCATTACTGCAACGACTTTCGATCCTTCTATCATGTTGAAGGCCGGACCGCTTTTCTTTTCAGTCACTTCACCGCAACCGATAAATCCCCAGCGTACATTATCTAATTGTATCATAGCTAACGGTATTAGTTAAAGTATTTATTATATAAATTTTTATATGTCTTGGTTTGTATAAAGCTGTCCATCCATACATTCAGGCTGTCCAGCAGGGCGGGAGAGTGTTTGCTTACTCCCCATGCATAAAACTGGGTAAAGCTGATGTCTGTATTAATGTCCAGATTAGGAAATTCTTTTATGGAAGCTTTGGCTATATTTTCGTCGCATACTGCATAGTCGATATCTCCGCCCGAAACCATTGCCAGCAATTGTTCGGGACCATATAAGTCGACTTCATCAATATAGATTGTATCTGCTATTTCATTGATAAGGTTGTGTATGCGGAGCAGAGCAGGAGAACCTTTGATAACGTGAAGGTGTTTGTTGGCCAGATCGAGCTGGTTGTGTATGTATAGGCTGTCCTTTCCATCTTCTTTTTTCCGTTGTACCAGCACTTGCTTGCTCAGCAGCAAGGTTCGCGTAAAGAACAGCGAATCTTTTAGCTGAGTGGTTACTACAGTTCCCGTAGCCAGAATATCGTATTTACCGCATATGATACCTTGCAGGCGTTTCTCGAAACTCATTTCGGGAGTTATTTCGAGCTTCAGTCCTTTCTCCGATGCAAAAATATTCAGCAGCTCGTAGTCGAATCCTTGCAAGGTATCGTCGGTTACGTGATAACTTACCGCATTATATTCGGTTACGGCACGAAGAATGCCCGAACTGGCTATTTCATCATAATCACGTGGTGTAAAAGCCGTTTGTTGCTCTTTTTGCGTATTCAGCAGGATGATGCCTGCTGCAATAGCCAGTGCGATAAAACCATATCGTAACCATTTCTTTTTCATAAGCGTACAGGTTTAATCGAAGAAATTCCATGACAGTCCGAATTTCAGCAAGCGAGGATTCAGCGGGTAGTGAGGAGCCAGGAAATAGCTCTTTTCTCCTTGTCCTTGAATCAGGTTGTACATGGCTATGAAGATACGTGTACGTTTCAGGTGGAGGTTGATATATCCGTTCAACAGCGGGTAACCGCCCAGTTTGTAGCGGGTTTCTTTGTTCTGCAAATAAAATTGTCCGATAGCCGGAGCGTAATCGGGGGCATAATACTGTGTGAAATAACGTACATCTGCTCCCATTTCTATTTGCAGCACTTTCTTTGCCAAACCGAATTTGATATATAAATTGTGGTAGAGAGTCAGTTCCGGTAATGGAAGAACATCCTGATTGCTCGATTTCTGATAAGTTATCTCATTGTCGAGATGGAAGATACCCAACTTGAAATTTTGTCTCAGAGCCGCACTGAAGACCTGTATGTTGCCAGAGTTCTGTCTTACAGCCACGTCGTTCTTGTAAGTCGTGACTTCTTTATCTGAAGACGTTTCTGTATATTTAACAGAGGTATTATCCAGGTACGTATAGTTCTTGATATTTTCTACTCCGGCTTTAAGCTGGGTTTTCCAGCGGTCAACGCTCAGCTTTCCTTCGAGGCGGGTACGCATGATTTTAGACAAATCGTCATTATCCCACCAGTAATGTTTGGAATGGAAATGTCTGTAGTAGAAAATTGGGTTCAGGTTTTTGATATAAGCGTTGGCTTCCAGACGCACCGTATCACTGAACAGGCGGAAGTTCAGGTCGCCTTTACCTTGTATCTGAAATTGTCCGGCATCTTCTCCCACAAGGGCGATTTCTCCCATTACATTATAATGCAGAGTCTGTCCCTGTTCCTTGATAAGCTGTCCACCTACCGAAATTGTGTTTTCCACATAATCGGTGGGTATGCGCTGACCCGGAGTTCGTGCAATAGTGTCGGTCATGGTAAAGCGTCTGTATTCGTGACTCATGAATGCCGTAAGTCCCGCCTTCGCCCATTTGTTGAATCCTTCACGCAACGATATACCGAAAGTGTTCTTTACAGCCAGTTGTTCTGTTTTGTCACGCTGTACATCCGTCAGGTAATTGTTCTGGAAATATTGCTGGTTTTGAGTTTCGTCGTATGAAATGTATTGACGGCGGTTAATGTCTACCTTGAGGGTGTGCAGGAAGCTTGTCACAGGTACAAAAACTTCTGTGTTGACTGTATCTTTGGCATCCGGATTCTCACGGTAGAATCCCACGTTATAACGGTGAGTCAGAAAAGCGTGGTAACCGGTGTTGTGGTTCCATACTTGCGACAAGTTAGTAGGAATTTCATCATTGGCATATACCTTTCCGCCTTCCGCCATATCCAGCGGACGGGTAACATATCGGTCGTCCACGATACCTCCGTTCTCGGCAACCTTCAGGTTGTCGTTGATGAAACTGAAATGCATGTTGTATTTATCGCCGAGATAGTAGGCAAAAAGATCTCCGTTGAATAAGGCTGTAGACTGGTTCATGTATTTTCCGCGTCCATACACATAGTCAATATTGAATCCAAATCCCAATCTTTTGTTGGCATTGACGGCAAAATAAGCCTTGAAACGCTCTTCTCCGTCAGAGCTTCCTCCTTGTTTGTAATAGGTAAGATTTGTAAAGGGGGACTTGGTGTTGGTATATACCACGTCTTCCGGTTCGATGACGGTAAAGTCGTAAGGGTCGAGAAAAAAGAATTGTTCGGGGTCTTTCCGTTCGAAAAAGATATGTGAAATACGTGGAGAACCCAGATTACCCAAATAAGTATAATGACCGGTTGGCCCTCCAGTATCATTTGTGTTCTGGAAATCATGCTGCAAGGTATCCACCGGAACTTCAGTCATGTTGCCGAACTGACGGTCTATTTTCCAGCAGGACAATCCGATAGGAATAGTGCTGGCATCAATCACAGAAGTTGTGTCAATCGGGTTTCCGTTACGGTCGTACAGATTGCTGTCTACTCCCGAAGCAGAACTACCAAACTGTCCCGTAAACTGACTTTGCTGATAGGTGTTTTGAGCGGAAATCGTACCGCAAATCAGTAATATTGTTACTATAAAAAATATCTTCCTCATAATGGGGGCAAAGATACAATTTAAAAACGAAAGAAACCGTGTGCAAAGTGCAAAAATACGAGAAGATATCTATTGATACAGAGGCGTGCGGAATATCTTCTTGCTGAAAAAATCCGTACGCCTCTCTCATGTCTTGGTATGATATGGATAATTCCTGTTATTTTACTTCTTTGATGATGTCCATACCAATATGAATAGCCTCTTCATTCATCGGTATCAGATGATGATGGCGTTCGGGCAGTGTTTTGCGCAGTGCCTTGATGACGCTTTCAATAGAAACAATCGGGCGGATTTTCAATAAGCCACCCAGTACGATCATATTGAATGTTTTTGCCATTTTCCGTTCGTTGGCTTCATCCATGGCATCAATGCGATATACATGAATGTCCTTGCGTGTCGGCGGATTGATGATACCATAGCCATCGTAAATAAGTACGCCGCCGGGTTTCACCTTGTTTTCGAACTTGGCAAGCGAAGGCTGGTTCAAGATAATGGCTGTATCGTATTTGCTCAGAATAGGAGAGGAAATGCGTTCGTCACTGATGATGACGGTCACGTTGGCCGTACCTCCTCGTTGTTCGGGACCATAGGCAGGCATCCAAGTGACTTCCTTGTCTTCCATCAGTCCTGAATAAGCCAGGATTTTACCCATCGACAATACACCTTGTCCGCCGAATCCTGCTATAATGATTTCTTCTTTCATGATAGTTCTTTTTTTGATGATTTTATTTGTTATCTCCGCTTGTGTCTTTCAAGTCGCCCAGCGGGTAGAACGGGAACATGTTTTCTTCCATCCATTTGTTGGCTGCTTCGGGTGTCATTTTCCATCCAGAGTTACATGTAGATACGATTTCCACCAAGTTTGAGCCTTTTCCCTGCATGCTGTTTTCGAAAGCCTTGCGGATTGCTTTTTTAGCCTTGCGGATAGCTGCTACCGTATGAACTGCCTGACGGGTAACGTAGCATGTTCCTTGCAAGGTTGCTGCTATTTCTGTCATCTTCAAAGGATATCCGTGTATTTCCGGATTTCGTCCGTAAGGACAGGTGGCTGTTTTCATTCCTATCAGTGTAGTAGGAGCCATTTGTCCTCCTGTCATGCCATATATCGCATTGTTGATGAAAATGATAGCTATATTATCTCCACGGTTCAGGGCGTGGATTGTTTCTGCTGTACCAATACATGCCAGGTCACCATCTCCCTGATAAGTAAATACCAGTCGGTCCGGCCACAAACGTTTGATGGCTCCGGCAAGAGCAGGTGCACGTCCGTGAGCGGCTTCCAGACAGTCAACATCGAGGTAGTTATACATAAATACGGCACATCCTACCGGGCTGATACCGATAGTTTTCTCTTCCATGCCCATTTCTTCTATAACTTCAGCTATCAGTTTGTGAACTACTCCATGGCTACATCCCGGGCAGTAGTGCATTGGATTATCATTCAATAAACGAGGCTTCTGGTAAACCAGATTCTCGGGCTTCATTATATCTTCTTTTGTCATAAATATCTCCTCCTTGTCGGGTTAGCGTAGAAAGAAACGGAACACAAATTCCATCATCTTTATAAACAGCGATGCGCCGCACACATAAAAGAAAATGGTTTTATCATCTCCCAATGAAAAATACAGAATGAAAGAAGCTACGGCTCCTATCATAAATATTACATTGAGTACGGTTCTGATCTGATCTATATTGCCCATAAGTTTCTTACTTATTAATGATTTTTTCTTTTAACGCATCGATAACTTCGTCTGGATCGGGGACGATACCTCCCAGGCGTCCGAAATGTTCGACGGGGACACTGCATTTTACAGCCAGCTCTACGTCTTCAATCATTTGTCCGCTATTCAATTCCACAACAAGGATGCCTTTTATATTTTTAGCTCTTTCGGCTAATGGCTTACTTGGGAACGGCCATAAGGTAATAGGACGGAACAATCCGACTTTGATACCCTCTTCGCGTGCATGCTCCATTGACTTTTGTGCGATACGTGCACATGATCCGAATGCCACGATCAGATATTCTGCATCCTCGCAGTCTATTTCTTCGTAGCGAACTTCCTTAGCCTCGATTTCTGCATATTTTTCCTGCAGGTGAAGATTTCGTTTTTCCATTACAGCAGGATCAAGTTCCAGCGAAGTGATGATATTGGGCTTACGTCCCTTGCATCCGGTTGCAGCCCATGGACACTGTGCAATGATTTCTTCTTCCGTACGTCGTGGGCGAGGAGCTGGAAGGACTACCTTTTCCATCATCTGACCGATAACTCCATCGGCGAGAATCATTGCCGGATTGCGATATTTGAAAGCCAGTTCGAAAGCCAGACCCACAAAGTCGGCCATTTCCTGAACCGAAGCCGGCGCCAGCGCTATCAGATGATAGTCACCGTGTCCACCACCTTTTGTTGTCTGGAAATAATCAGCCTGACTGGGCTGGATGGTTCCCAGTCCCGGACCTCCACGCATAACGTTTACTACCAGACAGGGCAATTCTGCACCTGCAATGTATGAAATACCTTCCTGTTTCAGGCTGACACCCGGACTGGAAGATGAAGTCATAACCATTTTACCGCTTCCGGCACCTCCATATACCATATTAATTGCTGCAACTTCACTTTCGGCCTGCAAAACCACCATACCGGTAGTTTCCCACGGCTTCTGTTCGGCAAGAGTTTCCAATACTTCTGATTGGGGAGTGATAGGGTAACCGAAGTATCCATCTACACCGATGCGGATAGCCGCATGGGCAATGGCTTCGTTTCCTTTCATTAGAACTACTTCTTCTGCCATAATTTTGATTGTTTAGCTTATAAGCACTTAAAAATTATTCTTCACATTTTGCTCTATATACGGTCAAGCAGCCGTCTGGGCATACAATTGCACACGAAGAGCATCCGTTGCAGGTATCTTCTACAACCTGTTGAACGTAATTATATCCTTTTTGATTTACTTTGGCGGTGAGCGACAGTACGTGTAATGGGCAGGCTACCACGCACAGGTTGCACCCTTTGCAGCGTTCTGTATTCACTACAACTACACCTTTCATTTTAGCCATAAGTCGATTATCTTATTGATTAAACATATCTTTATTATAAAAATTGAGAATATCCATCACCATATTTCGGGCCTCTGCTGCCGGACTCTCCGGATTTAGTGCAATGGCTTCCTGATAATTGTTCAGCGCCCCTTGCCAGTCACCTTTTTTCCGGAAAGCATTCCCTAATAAATAATACGCTTCGGATGCGTATTCTGGGTTTTGATTGATGAATTGATTCAATTGGTCGATTGCGTGATCTGTAGAGCCCTCGGCGATTAAATTCTTTATATCTTTCAGCTTTTCGGTCATGATTATGAATTTATAGTATACCCACAAAGATAAAGTTTATTTTCAATCGAATAGGAATTTTAGGCAATTATTTCCTCCAAATAGATGAAAAAATTTTTTTCTCTTTTGCGCAATTTGTTGATTGTAAATTGTTTATTGGTATGCTTAAAATGTTTCATTTGAAAAAGTTGTTTGTTTAATTATATAAGCGTTTTTCGGAAATACAGTGGCGATTTAATGTGCTTTGCTGCACAATATTCTAATCTTTATGCAGGATATAGATTCGTTTTTTTGCAAAAAATTATATTGCGGCATCGAAGAAACAAGGGCATCTCTATATTATTCGGGAATATATATTTACTTTAATGAAGTCGTTTAGTGTCTAATTATTTTATATATTTGCTGATTATAATGTTTTTTATTAATAAATAATCGAATTTATGAAAATCAAGTTGTTGTTAGCTGCCACAGTTGCATGCGTATTGGGCTTTTCTTCATGCTCAAATGAATCAGTGAAAACTATCCCTGTGTATGGTTGGCAAGGAGAAGGGGAGGAAGCTACAGAGGCATCTATTCAGTCCGATTTCCAGAAATGGAAAGATCACGGTTTGGTAGGTATATGTTACAATGCGGGTGGTTTCAATGTGGAGAAACACGCTCGTGCGGCAAAAATAGCTCATGCTACTGGGCTGGAGTACCATGCATGGATTCCTGCCATGCTGAAAGGAGATGCTGATTCTACATGGTATGCAGTAAACCGTAAAGGAGAGTCGGCATATTCTGTGCAGGCATATGTTCCTTATTATAAATGTATGTGTCCGAATAATCCGGATGTAATCAATTACCTGGTTACCGAATATAGCAAGATAGCAGAAATACCGGATGTAGATTTTGTTCATTTGGATTATATCCGCTATGTAGATGTAATTCTGGCTCGCGGCCTTTGGGAAAAATACGGTTTGGTGATGAATGAAGAGTATCCTACAGCCGATTATTGTTACTGCGACAAGTGTGTAGCCGATTTCAAGGCTGAAAGTGGTATAGATATCAAGGCTGTGGAAGATCCTTCTACTTGCGAGGAATGGAAGCAGTTCCGTTATAACCGCATTACCAATCTGGTGAATAAGATTGCGGCTGCGGTTCACGCAAAAGGTAAAAAAGTCAGTGCTGCTGTATTCCCGGGGCCTGATTCTTATGCAAAGAAACTGGTTCGTCAGGAATGGAACAAATGGGATATCGATGCGTTTTTCCCGATGAATTACAATGACTTTTATTTGGAACCAGCTTCTTGGGTAGGAGAAATAACCAAAGAAGAAGTGACTTCCGTAAACGGTAAAAAGCCTGTTTACAGTGGTCTCTTCATTTGTCATGACTGGCAGAACAAGGCTAATATTAAAGATCCGGAAGGTCACGGTCTGACACCTTCTGAAATTGGTGAAGCTGTTCGTGGTTCGATTGAAGCCGGAGCTGCCGGAGTTGCATTGTTTACTCCTGCAAACATGACGGACGAGCATTGGGCTGAGCTTGATAAAGCGATTCAGGTAAAACGTTGATGTAGTTGTATCAGACTATACAAAAGAATAATTGAAAATGGAATCTCCTTCGGATTTAAAAAAAGTCCGGAGGAGATTTTATTTTTATATATGGTTTGATTGAGCAGTTCGTGTTACGTTTTCCCTAAGAATATAATGTTTAACAGCAGTGGGGCGATTGCCTGACTATAATGAATCGCTATCTTCACCATAGTGAGGCGATCGCTTCACTATAGTGAAATGATTTGTATATGCGGAAGATTCACAATCCTATGAGGTAATGGAATAAAATAGGATAAGGTAGTTCCTTTACGTATCATTTCTATAAAAATACCATTTGGTCTGTCTGTAATATATCATGCATTCATCGTTATTGTAAGTTTGGGTCAAAACAAGAAGGGCATAAGACAAAAATACAAGACAGAATTTGTGAATTTAGGAATTTCTTTTGGTATTATTTTATTTAGTGATAACTTTGCAAAAGACAATAAATTGCAAAAAATAACTAACTTATAGTACGAGGAAATGAATAAAATTATTTCAAAAGAACATTTTTCAGAAAAGGTTTTTAAGCTGGTAATCGAAGCTCCTCTGATTGCTAAGTCACGTAAGGCAGGTCATTTTGTGATTGTACGTGTAGGCGAAAAAGGCGAACGTATGCCTCTTACCATTGCTGAAGCCGATCCCGTAAAGGGAACTATTACGTTGGTCGTACAAGAGGTTGGTCTGTCATCGACCCGCTTGTGCGAACTGAATGAAGGTGATTATATTACCGATGTAGTAGGTCCGCTGGGTAAGGCAACCCACATCGAGAACTTTGGCACCGTAGTTTGTGCTGGAGGTGGAGTAGGAGTAGCTCCGATGCTTCCTATCGTTCAGGCCTTGAAGGCTGCCGGAAATCGTGTTATTACTGTATTGGCAGGACGCTCTAAGGAACTGATCATTTTAGAGAAAGAAATGAGAGAAAGTTCGGATGAAGTAATCATTATGACCGACGATGGTTCGTATGGCAAGAAAGGTCTGGTAACAGAAGGTATTGAGGAAGTCATCAAGCGCGAAAAAGTTGACAAATGTTTTGCCATCGGTCCGGCTATTATGATGAAGTTTGTTTGCCTGCTTACTAAAAAATATGAGATTCCTACCGACGTTTCACTCAACACGATTATGGTAGATGGTACCGGTATGTGCGGTGCATGCCGTATTACCGTAGGAGGCAAGACAAAATTCGTTTGTGTTGACGGTCCTGAGTTCGACGGACATCAGGTCGATTTCGATGAAATGCTGAAACGTATGGGTGCGTTCAAGGATATTGAGCGTGAAGAAATACACAAACTGGATCCTGTAAAGCCTGATACATGTGAAGCTGTAAAGGCAGCCGACGACCGTAATGCAACATGGCGTGCAGATCTGCGTAAAGCGATGAAACCGAAAGAACGTACAGCCATTCCACGTGTTAAGATGAATGAACTCGATCCGGAGTACCGTTCTCATAGCCGTAAGGAAGAAGTTAACCTGGGGCTGAACGAAGAACAGGCACTGACCGAAGCCAAACGCTGTCTGGATTGTGCTAATCCGTCGTGTATGGAAGGTTGTCCGGTTGGCATCAATATCCCCGGATTCATCAAGAACATCGAGCGCGGTGAATTCCTTGAGGCAGCTCGTGTTTTGAAGCAGACCAGTGCTTTGCCTGCCGTGTGTGGTCGTGTTTGTCCGCAGGAAAAGCAGTGTGAGTCGAAATGTATACACCTGAAGATGGGACACGAAGCAGTAGCTATCGGTTATCTGGAACGCTTTGCTGCCGATTATGAACGTGAAAGCGGACAGATTTCGGTTCCTGAAATAGCCGAAAAGAACGGCATTAAAGTTGCAGTTGTAGGTTCCGGACCTGCCGGACTGTCGTTTGCCGGCGATATGGCGAAACTGGGTTACGAAGTAACCGTGTTCGAAGCCTTGCATGAAATCGGAGGAGTATTGAAATATGGTATTCCCGAATTCCGTTTGCCGAACAAGATTGTCGATGTAGAAATCGAGAACCTGTCGAAGATGGGCGTGCAGTTTGTCAAAGACTGTATCATCGGTAAGACTATCAGCGTAGACGAACTGGAACAGGAAGGCTATAAAGGAATATTCGTTGCTTCCGGAGCCGGACTCCCTAACTTCATGAATATTCCGGGTGAGAACTCTATCAATATCATGTCGTCTAACGAATACCTGACTCGTGTCAACCTGATGGATGCGGCAAGCGAAGATTCTGATACGCCGGTTACATTCGGCAAACGAGTAGCCGTCATCGGTGGAGGTAATACGGCTATGGACTCTGTCCGTACTGCCCGTCGTCTGGGAGCCGAAAAAGCTATGATTATTTATCGTCGTTCGGAAGCAGAAATGCCGGCTCGTCTGGAAGAAGTTAAGCACGCTAAAGAAGAAGGTGTGGAATTCCTGACTTTACATAACCCGATAGAATACATTGCCGACGAAAAGGGACGTGTCAAACAAGTTGTCTTGCAGAAGATGGAACTGGGCGAACCCGATGCTTCAGGACGTCGTAGTCCGGTGCCTATCCCCGGCGCAGTAGAAACCATCGATATTGATATGGCTATTGTCAGTGTAGGAGTTTCTCCGAACCCGATTGTTCCACATTCTATCCCCGGACTGGAACTGGGACGTAAAGGAACCATTGCTGTAAACGACGATATGCAATCGTCTATACCGACTATTTATGCCGGTGGAGATATAGTCCGTGGTGGGGCCACCGTAATTCTGGCTATGGGAGACGGACGTCGTGCAGCTGCAGCAATGGACAAGCAGTTACGCGGATAATGCAGCATTAAGAATGTAAACCTGTTTTCCTAAAGCGGCTGTCAGGGTGAAATCTTCAAGGCTGGACAGTTTGCTATGGAACAATCAGAATAGACGAAGAGGTTTCAAAATGAAAACCTGAGATACGCTTACTTATAATCTATAAGTTACAACATAAAAATCTCCTACTTTAGTCTTTGTTTTCTTCAATTACAGGACTAAAAGTAGGAGATCTTTTTATTCCTAAATTCAATCTATCAGATTTTTATTTTTTGCAATTCTATTTTGAGGCAACCTCTTTTTATTTTGCTTCCAGCAGCCTGTTGTTTGTGAATATACAAAAAATGATTACTTTTGTATAGAATATATTTATAATTGTAAGAGAACTTAAATTTATTATGAAAAAACCTCTTTTGCTCGGCATCTTGGGAGCTTGTACACTTTCTTCCCAGGCGCAGACTTTCAAGGAATGGCAAGATCCTGAAGTCAATGCAGTTAACCGCGCTCCGATGCATACCAATTTCTTTGCTTACGAAAGTACGGATGCTGCCACTCAGGCCATCAAGGAAAACTCCGACAACTTCATGACTTTAAACGGAAAATGGAAATTCTTCTGGGTAAAGAATGCAGACGCACGTCCCACCGATTTCTGGAAAGTTGATTTTAATGATAAGGGATGGGATGATTTGCAAGTCCCGGCAGTTTGGGAATTGAACGGCTATGGCGACCCGATATACCTGAATGTAGGCTATGCATGGCGCAACCAGTTTACAAATAATCCTCCTTATGTACCTGTAGAAAACAATCACGTAGGCTCTTACCGCCGCGAGATTGTTGTTCCTGCCGACTGGAAAGGAAAAGACATTATCGCACATTTCGGAGCTGTAAGTTCGAACATGTACTTATGGGTGAATGGCAAATATGTAGGATACAGTGAAGACAGCAAGTTGGAGGCCGAATTCGACCTGACACCTTATCTGAAATTAGGACAGAAGAATGTTATTGCATTTCAAGTATTCCGCTGGTGCGATGGCAGTTACTTTGAGGATCAGGACTTCTTCCGCTATACAGGTGTAGCTCGCGACTGTTATCTTTATGCCCGAAACAAGAAACGCATCGATGACATTCGTGTCACACCAGACCTGGACAGCGAGTACAAAAACGGTTCTTTGGCGGTAGAGTTAAGCCTGAAAGGCAGTTCCACAGTCACTCTTGACCTTTTGGATGCCCGCAATCAGGTAGTAGCAACCCAGAACGTAGCAGGAAGTGGCAAGGTTTCCACAACCATCAACCTCGATGCACCTCACAAATGGTCGGCAGAAACTCCTTATTTATATACTTTGCGTGCTACACTGAAAGATGGAAACAAAGTCAGTGAAGTTGTTCCGGTCAAAGTAGGTTTCCGTAAGATCGAACTGAAGAATGCACAGATACTGGTAAATGGCGAACCGGTACTGATAAAAGGAGCGAACCGCCACGAAATGGATCCCGACGGCGGATCTTATGTATCGCGCGAACGGATGATTCAGGATATCCAGATTATGAAGCAGTTCAACATCAACGCCGTGCGTACCTGCCACTATCCAGACGATAACTTCTGGTATGACTTGTGCGATAAATACGGTATCTACGTAGTAGCCGAAGCCAATCTGGAATCACACGGTATGGGTTATGAAGAAAAGACATTGGCCAAAGTTCCTTTATTCAAAAAGACTCATTTGGAGCGTAACGAACGCAATGTACAACGCGGATTCAATCATCCCAGCATTATTTTCTGGTCATTGGGTAATGAGGCCGGTTACGGACCGAACTTTGATGCCGCTTACGAATGGGTAAAAGCCGAAGACCCGAGCCGAGCTGTACAATACGAAAGAGCCGGTCTGGAAGGCAAGACCGATATCTACTGTCCGATGTATTACCGTTATAAAGACTGTGAGGATTATGTAAAGAATGAAAACAGCACCAAGCCTCTTATCCAGTGTGAGTACGCTCATGCCATGGGAAACTCGGAAGGCGGTTTCAAGGAATACTGGGATTTGATACGTAAGTATCCGAAGTTCCAGGGAGGTTTCATTTGGGATTTCGTTGACCAGTCATGCCGCTGGACCGGAAAGAACGGTAAGATGATTTATGCATACGGAGGCGATTTCAACCGTTTCGATGCCAGCGACAACAACTTCTGCGACAATGGATTGATCAGTCCCGACCGCAAGCCCAATCCACACATGTACGAGGTTGGCTATTTCTATCAGAACATCTGGACCACGGCAGGCGATTTGTCGAAAGGAGAAATCAATGTCTATAATGAAAACTTCTTCCGCGATTTATCTGCTTATGCACTCGAATGGGAACTTCTGAAAGACGGAAAGGCAGTCCGTAGCGGACGTGTTGAGAATCTGTCGGTCGCTCCACGCCAGACAGCCAGTATAAAACTCGACTGGGGCAAGACTTGCAAGTGCGGCGAATGGTTGCTTAACGTAAAATACATTCAGAAAAATCGCGAAGGCCTGCTTCCTGCCGGTCATGTAGTGGCTAAAGCCCAGCTTACACTGAATGCTTACGAAGCTCCTGCTATGAATCTTGCCAATGTTGCAGAAAAGAACGTAGCAGTAGTTACTCCGCAGATCAAGAATGAAAATGTAAACCGCATGGTTGTAGTCGGAGAGGACTTCAATATCCAGTTCAATAAGCAAAATGGTTACATGGATAAGTATGAAGTGAACGGGCTGAATATGATAAAAGAAGGAGAAGCCATGACACCTAACTTCTGGCGTGCTCCGACCGATAACGATTTCGGTGCTGGTCTTCAGCAGAAATATGTAGCATGGAAGAATCCCGACATCAAACTGCTTTCATTGAAGGGAGAAATGAAAGACGGCATGGCAGTCGTTTCAGCCGAATACGACATGAAGAACGTTTCAGCTAAACTGTTGCTTACCTATACCATCAATAACAAAGGTGCCGTCAAGGTTACTCAGAAGATGACAGCCGACAAGAATGCCAAGGTAGCCAATATGTTCCGTTTCGGCTTGCAGTTGGTAATGCCGGCATCCTTCGAGAAGATTTCCTATTACGGTCGTGGACCAATTGAAAACTATGCCGACCGCAAGACATCTACCGACCTCGGCGTTTATAATCAGACCGTAGACGAGCAGTTCTATGCTTATATCCGTCCGCAGGAAAACGGTACCAAGTCGGATATCCGCTGGTGGAAACAATTGAACGAAGCCGGCAGCGGACTGATGTTTGTAGCCGAAGCTCCGTTCTCAGCATCTGCTTTGCATTACACCATCAGTTCACTCGATTCAGGATGGGAAAAGAAACAGGAACACTCCAACGAAGTAGAAAAGGCAGACCTGACCAATGTCCTGATCGACAAGGCGCAGATGGGATTAGGATGTATCGATAGTTGGGGAGCCGTTCCCGAACCACAGTATATGTTACCTTACGGCGATTATGAATTTACCTTCATCATGACACCGGTAAGCCATTCATACACCCGATAAGACCTGATCAGTCAGAAAAATAGAAGAGGGGAAATTTGAAATTATTCTCTGCGGAATAGCTTTCAAATTTCCCCTCTCTTTTTATGTCAGTACGGGAATTCCGTTTCCTTTATCTCATCCAAGTTTTTGTTACCTCACCGATATACATAGTATACTGTTTCGAAGCATCTACATTCTGGTTCAGCGATTTCAAGTCATCAGCAGTCATCTTTTGCGACATAGCCTTCTTGCATTCCACAACCACACTTGCCTTTGTGTTGTTATCTGTATAGAATGAGATTTTGTATGTATCACTCTGTTCCATCAAAGCAGTAGCAGCTATACGGCTCTGGTCGATCAGCAGATAAGAAACATTCTTGTTGAACATCTTGCCGAATCCACTCCAGTTTTCAGCTTTGATATCGATTTCCTCGCCGTTTGCTGCCGTCAGCGTGATACGTCCCTTTGCCGCAATCTCGTTCAGGTTGGCAGGCAATTGTTCCAGACCGACCTCTTTCAGTTCTGCCGAAGCATTGATAACCGGAGTAGCAGGCTGCAATGTCTGCATCGGAACATTTTGTGTGGCAGTAGCCGGCGCATTATTCAGGAACTTCTGTCCCAGCGCAGCCGATGCCGACTGAAACAATTCATCCTTCAGGTCGATGGTTTCCCGTCTGAACTTACCACAGATAGGAGCCAGTTTTGTTTTCTTTTTATTCAGCGCCATATCATCGTTTATCCACTCCTCGGCAGTATATTTCTGTCCACCATCTCTTGCCTCGTCGTACCAGTAACGAATACGCGTCATCAACATTTTACACTTACCATCTTCCGTAGTGATAAGCAACTGATAATAAATACGCGTGCGGTCCAGCGACAGCGCAGTCGACGAGAAAACCATATACTCTTCGGCCGATGCAGCGATAGTTCCTTCCTCCTTGTTCGAGTATGAAACCTGGCTATACAGCTTCCCGTCGGGTTTGAAACGCCCTTTAGCCCATTCTAACATTTGATTGAATATATCCGTTTTCGACAGTCCCGGTGCATTTATTTCATTGGTAAAAGCCACCTTTCCATCGATTGTCGTTACAGCACCGGCCAGATATTTCGGGTCGGTATTATCTTTCTTGTCTTTTGCCATACCAGCTATCGGCAGACACATTAGCAGGATAAATAACAGTTTTTTCATGGTAATTTTTCTATTTGATTTTCTTTTTTGTTTTTATAGCAAGCAAATATACAGATAAAAATATAGGAAGTGAAGAGAAGCCTGCTAAAAAAAGGAAACGTCCGAAAATAAAAATATTCACTACAAGCCCTTGCAGCCTGTAGTGAATATCATTATATTATCTGTCAGGAGAAAGATTATTTGACTGGAATCTTATCAATTCTTGCCTGATGGCGTCCACCTTCGAAGCCCGTAGCGAAGAATTCCGTCATGATTTTATCCGCCATTTCCGTATCGATGAAACGTCCCGGCATAACCAGCACATTCGCATCATTATGCTGTCGTGCCAGATGTGCTATTTCCGGCATCCAGCAAAGAGCAGCCCGGATCCCCTGATGCTTGTTCAGCGTCATGCTGATACCCTCTCCGCTTCCGCAGATAGCTATTCCCGGGTAACATTCACCAGCCTCTACAGCCAGAGCCAGCGGATGAGCAAAATCCGGATAGTCACAACTCTCAGTACTATACGTTCCAAAATCTTTATACTCCCATCCTTTTGCCTTCAGCCACTGTTTTACATACTCTTTCAGTTCAAATCCGGCATGATCGGAAGCCAGTCCTATTACTTTCATTCTAACATTGCTTTTACTTGGTTATATACATTTTCTGCAGTGAATCCCAGTTTTTCGTCCAGTACCTTGTAAGGAGCAGAGAAACCGAACGATTCCAGACCCCAGATCTTACCATTGGCACCAACCAGCCCTTGCAGGTTGACAGGCAGACCAGCAGTCAGTCCGAATACCTTGGCACCCGTCGGGATAATGCTTTCCTGATACTCCTTGCTCTGGCTGCGGAACAAACCTTCCGACGGAACAGAAACAATACGCAGTTTCACACCATCCTTACGCAACAGTTCGGCACCCGCTACCAAAGTAGAAACTTCAGAACCCGAAGCCACCATAATCACATCCGGATTTTCATCCGAACCAGCTACGATATAAGCACCCTTTGCAGCCTGCGTATAGTCAGTACCTTCCGGCAGGTTCGCGATATTCTGTCGAGAGAAAATCAAGGCAGTAGGAGTAGATGTATTCTCCATTGCCAGCTTCCAAGCCTGAGTTGTTTCCTCTACATCAGCCGGGCGCAGTACCAGCATCGAGTTATGTCCTTTATGATTCTTCAGTTTTTCCATCAGTCGGATTTGAGCCTCCTGTTCTACCGGTTCATGCGTAGGACCATCTTCACCCACACGGAACGCATCGTGAGTCCAGATAAACTTCACAGGCATTTCCATCAGTGCAGCCATACGTACAGCCGGTTTCATATAATCGGAGAATACAAAGAAAGTACCACATGCAGCGATAACACCACCGTGCAGCGCCATACCGATACAGCAGCAAGCCATTGTCAGCTCAGACACACCCGCCTGCAGGAACGCACCGCTGAAATCACCTTTTGTAAAGGCATGAGTCTTTTTCAGGAATCCGTCAGTCTTGTCCGAATTAGAGAGGTCGGCAGAAGACACAATCATGTTTTCCACATGTGTAGCCAGTACGCCCAGCACAGTAGCCGATGCAGCACGTGTTGCTCCACCCGCTTTCTGTTCGATAGCCTCCCAGTTGATTTTCGGAGTCTGGTTAGAGAACCAGAATTCCATCTTGGCAGCCAGATCCGGATGAGCCTTAGCCCATTCAGCCTTCGCAGCATAACGTTCAGCCACGATAGCCTTCAACTCTTCACGGCGTTTAGCATACAGCTCAGCTACTTCCGGGAATACCTGGAACGGATTTTCCACGTCACCACCCAGATGCTTGATTGTATTGATATAAGCCTCGCCGCCCAGCGGAGCACCGTGAGTAGCACAGTTACGTTCATAGCTTGTATTGTCCGCTTTCAGTGCACCCTTACCCATGATTGTCTTACCGATAATCAGTGTAGGCTGTCCTGTTACTGCTTTCGCTTCAGTCAGTGCTTCACGTATTTGGTCAGCATCATTACCGTTGATGGTAAACACCTTCCATCCCCACGCTTCATATTTTTTAGCTACATCCTCGTCGGTTACCGCTTCACATTCAGTAGAAAGCTGGATATCGTTCGAGTCGTAGAACATAATCAGGTTGTCCAGTCCAAGATGTCCGGCAAGACGTCCGGCACCTTGAGAAATCTCTTCCTGCACACCACCGTCGGAGATGTAAGCATAAATAGTCTGGTTCATCACGTCACCCAGACGAGCCTTCAGGAACTTAGCCGCGATGGCAGCACCAACGGCAAACGTATGTCCCTGTCCAAGCGGGCCGGAAGTATTTTCTATACCACGCATGATGTCCACTTCCGGATGTCCCGGAGTAGGGCTTCCCCATTGACGGAACTGAGCCAGTTCGTCCATCGTAAATTTGCCGCTCAGTGCCAGAACCGAATACAACATCGGCGACATGTGTCCCGGGTCGAGGAAGAAACGGTCACGTCCTTCCCAGCGTGGATTCTCAGGATCATAAACAAGAAATTCAGAAAACAGTACATTTACAAAGTCTGCACCACCCATAGCGCCACCCGGATGACCGGATTTAGCTTTTTCCACCATAGCAGCAGCCAGAATACGGATATTGTCGGCTGCGCGGTTCATTAATTCTTTATTGTTTTTCATCATTGGATATGTTTGTTTATGCAAAGATAGTAATATTCTTCAATATGTAACGAATTTTATTTAAAAGCTTGTCAACTCCAGCGCTCTCCTGCACGTGTCAGACAGCTGTAAATGTGCCGCAAAGGTAATGCTTTTCCTGTAGGTAACAAAAAAATCGCTACAGCACCTCGTGTTGAGGGCTATAGCGATTTCTTATCACAAATTCTATTTTTTAAGAAGCCTGATTATTTCCCCGCCGAAAACTCCTTGATGCGCTGTTCTTCACTTAGGCGGCATATTAGTAGCTGACCGTTCTTTTCTGCCACAATATAGCCGTTCAGGCCTTCCAGCACTACCTTGCGCTCGTCTGTCACATGCACCACACAGTTCCGGCAATCGAATAGCTTTACGTCTGCTCCCACAGTGGCATTGCCATTCTCATCCTGCGGCAACAGCGTGTGCAGCGAACCCCAGCTACCCAGGTCGCTCCATCCGAACTCCGCCGGCAGTACAAAGATCTCCTCCGCCTTCTCCATCACCGCATAGTCGATGGAAATTTTCTCGCAAGTGGGAAAGAGTCGCTTCAGCTCCTCCGCTTCCCTGTCGGTAAACAAGGCAGGCTCCAGCTCGTCCATCACCCCCGCAATTTGCGGCGCGTACCTGCGTAAAGCGTTCGTAATCGTTTCCACGTTCCACACAAATATTCCTGCGTTCCAGAAATAATTTCCCGCTGCCAGATACCCCTTTGCCGTTTCCACGTCCGGTTTCTCCTTAAACGCTTCCACCTTGCAGATACCCTTTGCGTCCGCTTCACCCTGAGCAGCAATGTACCCGTAGCCCGTTTCCGGTCGGGTAGGCTTCATCCCCAAGGTCACGATAGCCTGCGAGTCCGCCGTCTTCTCCAGTGCCACGGCAATGCAGCGCGCGAACTCCGCCGTATCAATCACCAGCGCATCCGAAGGCGTCACCACGATGTTCGCCTGCGGAAACTCCTTTCTGATCTTCCAGCACGCATACGCGATACACGGCGCCGTATTCCTGGCTTCCGGTTCTGCCAGAATATGCTGAGCCGGAATCTGCGGCAACTGTTCCTTTACTATGTCGACATACTTTTCCGATGTCACCACCCAGAAATTCTCTTTCGGGCAGATATCCTTGAAACGCTCCACCGTGAGCTGAATCAACGATTTTCCTACCCCCATTACGTCGATAAACTGTTTGGGATATTCGGATGTACTCATGGGCCAGAAACGGCTTCCTATGCCGCCTGCCATAATAACTATATGATTTTGCATGCTAATTTGGGTATTGTTTTTTGCTTTTTAGTCCCTGCGGAAAATGTCACGCGTATATACTTTGTCTTTCACATTATCCAGACACGCATCATAGCGATTGGCAATGATGGCATGTGCCTGAGCCTTGAACTCATCCAGATTGTTTACGACCTTTGAGCCGAAGAATGTACTTCCATCCTCCAGTGTAGGTTCGTAAATGATAATCTGTGCACCTTTAGCTTTGATGCGCTTCATCACACCCTGAATGGAACTTTGGCGGAAATTATCACTGTTCGATTTCATGGTGAGGCGGTATACTCCGATAACACATTCTTTTTCTTCCTTTGGATTATAATCTCCATGATTGTTATAATCATAATATCCCGCTTTTTTCAGTACTTGGTCTGCAATGAAATCCTTACGTGTACGGTTGCTCTCCACAATTGCCTGAATCAGATTCTCGGGTACATCTTGATAGTTGGCTAAGAGTTGCTTCGTGTCTTTGGGCAGACAGTAACCACCGTAACCGAATGACGGATTATTATAATGCATGCCGATACGTGGGTCTAGACAGATACCCTGAATGATTGCCTGTGTATCCAGTCCTTTTACTTCCGCATATGTATCCAGTTCGTTGAAGTAAGACACACGCAGGGCAAGATAGGTATTGGCGAACAATTTCACAGCTTCCGCTTCTTTCAGTCCCATAAACAGCGTATCGATGTTTTCTTTGATAGCACCTTCCTTAAGTAAGGCTGCAAACTCGTGCGCTTTCTCTTCCAGATGTTCACCTGCTATTGCATTGATAGCTTTGTTTTCTTCATCCCGTCCGTTGATGAATTTCGGGTAACCTACAATGATACGGCTGGGGTAAAGGTTATCGTATAGCGCTTTGCTTTCACGCAGGAACTCCGGTGAGAACAACAGGTTGAATTTCTTTCCGGCTAGGGTAGGAGTGTTCTTAAACTTTTCAGCGTACTTTACGTACAGGCTTCGGCAGTAACCCACAGGAATGGTACTCTTGATCACCATTACTGCATCCGGATTTACTTCCAGTACCAAGTCGATTACTTCTTCTACATGGCTGGTATCGAAATAGTTCTTCACCGGATCATAATTTGTAGGAGCTGCAATCACAACAAAGTCTGCATTCTTGTAGGCTGATGCACCGTCCAAAGTAGCTGTTAGGTCTAGTTCCTTTTCTGCCAGATACTTCTCGATATATTCATCCTGTATCGGACTGATGCGGTTATTGATTTTCTCTACCTTTTCAGGAATTACATCTACAGCTGTCACATGATGATGCTGTGACAATAATGTAGCAATAGACAGGCCTACATAGCCTGTACCTGCTACAGCGATATTCAAGTTTTTAAAATTGTTCATAGAAAATAATTTAAAGCTTTTTCCACTATATGATGCATGTCATAATACTTATATTCAGCCAGACGACCGCCGAATATCACATTAGTTTCCTTATCAGCCAATTCTTTATATTTCATATATAACGAATTGTTCTTTTCATCGTTTACCGGATAATAAGGTTCACTGCCTTCTGTCCATTCTGAACTGTATTCCTTCGAAATAACTGTTTTTGGACAAGCTTCAATCTCAGCACCAAACATTTCGAAATGTTTGTGTTCGATGACACGTGTGTACGGAACTTCCTTTTCTGTATAATTTACTACTGCATTACCTTGATAGTTAGGCATATCCAATACCTCAGTTTCAAAGTTTACCGTACGATATTCCAGTTTGCCAAATTGATATTTATAGAACTCATCAATCGCTCCTGTAAACACAATCTTGTCGGCCAATGCTGAAAGTTCCTCACGATTGGCAAAGAAATCACAGTTCAGACGAGTTTCCACACCTTCCAGCAGACGTTCAATCAATACGTTATATCCACCGATAGGAATACCTTGATATTTATCGTTGAAATAATTATTGTCGAATACCAGACGTACAGGCAGACGCTTGATGATAAAAGCCGGAAGTTCCGTACATTTGCGTCCCCATTGTTTTTCGGTATAACCCTTAATCAGTGCTTCGTAAATATCCTTTCCGATAAGTACTTGCGCCTGTTCTTCCAGATTACGAGGTTCAGTTACTCCCTGCTCTTTCATGCGTGCCACAGCTTCTGCCTTTTGTTCTTCAATTTTGGCTGTTGCTTCAGCAGGAGTAGTCACGCCCCACATCTGATAGAATGTATTCATGTTGAAAGGCAAGTTATATAGCTTACCCTTGTAATTAGCCACAGGCGAATTGGTGTAGCGGTTGAACTCTACAATCGAGTTTACAAAATCCCACACCATTTTATTCGAAGTATGGAAGATGTGTGCACCATATTTGTGAACATTGATGCCTTCCATCTTTTCACAATAAATGTTTCCTCCCAAATGAGGACGACGATCAATAACCAGGCACTTCTTGCCTTGTTGTTTGACTTTGTAGGCAAATACAGAACCGAATAGTCCTGCACCTACTATGAGGTAGTCGTAGGGTTGCATGAAAAAGAATATTGTTATTTATGAAATTCGTATAACAAGATTTTTATTTAAATGGATCTTTATATATACCTAATAGTTGTTTGGCAAAATAATAGAAGAATTGCATATCATCAATAAAATAGCGTTTGAAGAGCCGTTTGGGCTCTTTTAAGCACCTGTATAGCCATTCCATTCCTATTTTTTGCCAAATCATTGGGGCACGTTTTAAAGTCCCTGCTTCAAAATCAATGGTTGCACCAAGAGCCATAAATATTTTTATATTTGGCATTTGGCTACGATATTTTGTAATCCATTTCTCTTGTTTAGGGGCTCCTACTCCCACTACAAGTATATTGGCTCCACTTCTGTTTATGATGTGGATAATTTCTTCACATTCTTGTGGATTCTTTTCAAATCCATATGATGGGGAGTGTGCACCAATAATTATTTCTCTACCTATTTTTTTATTGATTCGTTTACGAGCTGTATCAGCGATTCCCTCAGCAGCTCCTAGTAAGAATATCTTACAATCTGTATTGTTTTTGTGATATTCATAAAAATCTGTAAAGAAGCTGGAGCCAGGAATTGCTTCTGGTAATGGATTTTTTAAGAGTTTGGATAGTAGAAAAAGAATCTTGCTATCACAAATTATCCATTCTGCTTGTTGATATGCATGATAGAATTCTTTATCTTTTTGTAACTTTACTAGATGATCTACATTAGGGGTAACAAGTACTCCTTCGTGTAAATTCTCTAAAAGATTACATTTATTAATCTCTTTTATTTCAATGTTTAATATGTGGGGCATGCTAATATGTGTTTCAGGTAAGTAAAAAATGATAGATAAGACTAAAAAGTTAAATTTATTATGTAATATTTTGATGTTTATGTTATTGATATTTTTTTAGCCTTTATATGGCTATAATAAACCTCTTTTCTTTATAGAATCACAATTAAGTTTATATTAATATCAGTGTCTTAAGTTTTTGGGCATTTTTATCAATCTCTAGAACCTTGATTTTATGGTGTAATGGATTTTTTCAGAAATTTGGTAAAGTAATTTGATTATGTTATTGGGCTTTCTATGATATTTATGATAATATTTTATGAATTTGTAAGGTATGAGTCTATGAATAGGCATATTCTCTAATTTTATATATAGATCATTGTCTTTAGAAATTGTATGATCAAGTTTATCTAATGTTTCTAAATGAAGATTCTGATTATTACCCAGCAATGCTATTTTATACGAACTTCTTGCTAAAATTAAAATTCTATTAATTAAATATGTCTTTATGGACTCTGTCAGTGTCTCATTCCATTGTATATATTCATACACCATTCTTTCTAATATGATGGCAAAACAGGTATAGCGTTTCAAGGAAAGTTTTGGGTCCATTGTTTGTCCCTCTCTTCCAAGTAAATATTGGTAAATATCTAAGTCAAAAAATGAAATCGTTTTTATAAATCTCATGGGGTAAAACATCCATTCCTCATCAGTGTGTGAAATTCCAATAGATTGCGTATAGTTATTTTTTCTGAATATCTCTGTTTTATATGCTATGGCATGCATTTTTAGTTTTATAAATTCACCCTTTGACATAACAGATGAGCTGTTTAATTCTTGGTTCTTAGGAAAATGATATTGGATGTGCCTTTTCTTATTTTCATAGACTTCTGTGTAATTTGTTATAACTAAATCACTATTTGTACAACAGAGTCTATTGAGAAACTCTTTTAAAGACGATGTGTTATACCAATCATCTGCATCAAGGACCTTAACATATTTACCTTGGATTTTGGATAAAGCTGCATTTATACAAGAACCATAATTTCCATTAGATTTATTTATGATACTTACTATATCAGGGCGAAGCTTCTCATATTTTTGAGCTATTTCTAGGGATTTATCCGTACTTCCATCATTAACAATTATAACTTCTAATATCGCAGGAATTGTTTCGTCTGTAACTGAATCCAAACATCTAGAAAGATAATTTTCCATGTTATATGTTGGAATGATAATGCTTAATAATTTCATAGACAGAGATTTTTAATGGTATATTTTTTTTATTATATCTTTACTGAACTTTATAAAGTTATTTAAGCAGGATATGATTATTGAATTCTTATATCGATATATCAAAAGAAATAAATCCGACTGTAAAAAGAATACATCATTTCCTGCAAAAACATGAGTTACACGAGCAATACCTTCAAAAGGATTGATAATGGTTTTTTTTATTTGTTGTGAAATTTCCCCATTATTTCTTATAATATTTAGAAATGTATTTTTTTCATTGAGAAGAAATACTTGCTTATCGTTTCCTTTTGATATATTGGTACATAAATAGTGTACTATCTTTGCTTCTTTTAAGTATCGAATTCCATGCTTTAGTTCACAATTCCACGTATCATCTAATGTCTTAACTGGATGCCCTAACATATAATTGGTTTTTGCAAAAGCTGGTTGATCCATATTGACATTTTTTTTGTGCCCTTCTAACCAATTTTGGTTCCATAACTCATAAAATTTGTGCGCTTGTTCATTATCTTTTACGTAAATGACGCCGCTATTAAAGTATGTGTTTTCTTTTTCTATTGGCCAGTTTAGAATTTTCCCATGTTTAATACATAAAGTACGATAGGGATTTGAAATAAAAGGAGCGTGAGTGTCCCAGCAAGCTGCAATATCAGCTTGAATGCAATCTATCTCGTAAAGTGGTTTTACAATAATAGTATCTGTATCAATAAATAAGAAATCTCCATTGATATATTTTCTTGCACTAGTTTTTAATATTCTAGAACGTTGTTGTGCCGTATAACTTCCTTCAATGTTGATACTTATAATTTCATCAGCATATTGGATTTCCTTTTTTCTGACGTTTGTGAAGGTCTTTTCAGTTTGTTTGTCTGTTAAAAGTACTATGTGTACATCAGGCATATAATACTTTGCTGAATACATTGATATATAGGCTTGCTCTAAATAGATGTCTTGTGGAGAACTTACAAGCACATAGGCAATTTTTGTTTTCATTTATTTTTCAATATAATAATATTTAAATTGTTAGCGTCCAATTTTGACGTGTAGTCTAGTGAAAGCCGCTTTTCAGTGGTTCCCTATTAAAAAAATCAAAAATTGAGCGTGATTATTAATATTTGTTAGTATTAATTCCAATTGTCATAGGCAGGAGATTTTCATAATCCTTTCTCCCTTTGACAATTTCGTGGAAGAATTTCTTGAGATATTCCAGAGCAGACAGTCCGTTCATTCGGCATGTTGAGAGCAGCGTATGGTAGGCTGCCGATACATTTGCCATGCGGCTGCCAACAAAGAACAGCGAGTTCTTGCGCTCCCCCGCCAGCGGACGGATGAAACGTTCTGCTATTGAATTGTCTATGTCATACCGCCCATCGTTCAGATAGGCAAAGAGCTGTTTCCAGAAAATCTGAAGATAATTCACTGCCTTGTCCATGAGTTCTCCACGAGGAGGATGAGTCGGAGACAGCAGCACATCCAGCTTGCTTCTTATGCAATCATGACATACAGACTTGTCTGCCTTCATACGCCTATAAGACATCCCCTTGCGATAGGGTCTTTCGTTAGCGTCCAATTTTGACGTGTAGTATAGGGAAAGCCGCTTTTCAGCGGTTTCC
>ENA-UONW01001284-UONW01001284.1-human-gut-metagenome-genome-assembly--contig:-CS52-NODE-1284-length-31448-cov-6.355939_pt1 | contig 31448 bp, 24 predicted proteins | sample MGYA00242463_ERZ724010 | MGnify/ENA metagenome assembly ERZ724010 | reverse complement strand
AAAGGTAGAGCTTTTTACCTTACACACCAAATATTTTCAAGACTTTTTTCGAAGAAATTTTCAAGAAAAATTCCAACAGGCTGTATGCCAAGTACTTCCATACATGTCTTTTCGAAATATAAAAACTGCTATATAGACATGATAATAGGTAAACCAATTATTATGCTATTATTACGGCCTATGAAAAACTAAGTAATAATAAAGCAACTTTTAAATCTTCAGCCCCCCATTTCCCCAAACGCCCATATATACCGCACGAAATAAACACATATCAGCAATAATACAAAAAGTTTGCCCTATTCCACAATCGTGAATTGAGCAAACTCTCCATAAATAAACATTATACTAATATGTTCTTTCTAATCAAAAGGCCTTACAAGTGTGAATTAGGTCAACAGAAATATTATATATTATAATTTTACGACCTTCAGTCCATTCACAATATACAAGGCCCTTAGGCAGACCATCAAATGCCTCATTGCTATTGACGTCTTTTCTAACCAATCAACCTTAGGACAAGAAGCTTTAACCTCATACAAATTAAACGATTCATCAGTACAAATCGGCTTTAATACTGTCCACACATCTTCAGCACCATCAAGGAACAAGCTGCATTCAGCACCATCGCCCAACTTTTCAGATGAAGTCATTTCAATTTCAACATTATCTATACATGACAAATCAATCTGTCCAAAATGGATTTCATATCAGAAGCTGCATCCAAGTACGGTTCGTTATTCGAATCCCTATTGTACGTTCAGTTTACAATCTTTGCCCATTCTCTCAGAGACAATTTCAGATAGCCATTTTCAGACATAATAGCCTCCTCCTCTTTCCAGGCATATTCAGTATCAAGAGACCTTAGTAGAGTCAAACCCTTAACGCGGAATGGTACCGTCGCTGTTGTTTTGAGGTATATAAAAATTCTTGTTTTTAATATTAGGAGTGAAAACCCAAGGGTCGTCCAATATTCTAAATCTGTAGTTAGACAGTTTGCCTTCATCAGAACGCGAAAAATGTCTTGCTTCCTCAAGTATTTTACTGTTACGTTCTGCGCAAGCTCCTCATTTTATGCCACGCCACCTTTCACATGCGCATTTATATAAAAGTCAGAATAACCTTCTCTCAAGTTTTTATAAGCTTCACTTATCACGTCACTACCTGAATTTTCATCAACGGCATGGGATGCTTAAAGCGAAGCGTTCGAGGCATCAAAATCAGCTGTAGGTTCCTCGCAAAAAATTGTCCAAGGTCGAGGACCATATATACTTGAACTGTTCACATCCATCCAAGTCTTAATGCCTCTCAATATAGCAACTTCTTTTTCGTCTATAGTACCGTTTCCACGTACCGGAACGCTCAACAGAAGGTTTCCATTCTTGCTGACAATATCAACAAGCATTTTCACAACCGTTGCAGCCGACTTATATTCGTTATTATTGTATACGTTCCTGTCATATCATAGTGTCACTGTCCAAGGCAAGTACAGGTCTGCCAGGCCTTCTCCTGTCAACGATATAAAACAATCGATATATTCAGAAAACAGACACTATGACTTGCACAAAAACAATAAGCAGAACCATTGCTATCGGATAGACTGTTGCATAGGCAACTCCTGGAATATTGCTGTCGGTCATGGAATCCGCCGCCGCCAGTCCTGGGGTACTTGTCATGCCACCGGTAATTGTTCCCATGAGATCAAGCATGTCTATCTTGAAAACAAGTAGGCCTACAAGTGCTGCTACCAACATAGGTACAATTGTTATCACAGCCCCAGCACAGAACAATGTCCAACCGCTGTCCCGGAATGTTTCTACAAGATTACTTCCAGCTGAAGTTCCTACCTCTGCAAGGAACAACAGCAGACCCAGCTGACGAAGCAACTGGTTGGCCGATCCGGACATGGACCAAAGTATCGGACCAGTCTTGCCAATTGCACTCAGAGCCAAAGCAACAATAAGTATTCCTCCTGTAAGGCCCGGAGAAAACGAGAACGAGTCGGAAAAAGAAATGTTTACCTGACCGAACAGAACTCCAAGGACGATACCCAACGCTATAGGGAAAAAGTCTGTATCAGAAAGCTTTTTTGTGTCATTGCCCAATAAATGTGCGACACCTTTTATTCCGTCCTTTTCGCCGACGACCATCAATTTATCACCAAATTTCAGTGCCAGCTCCGGCGAAGGAGAAAGATCTATCCCGCTTCGGCGCACTCGTGTCACAGTACATCCGAAATTCTTCATAAGATTGAGGTCGCCCAACTGCTTGTTTATCATGTCTTTTTTAGTCAACAACAATGATTCTATCTCCTGCATCTCTGTTAACGGCAGTTCTCCTTCCTCTCTCTCACCCACCATCATGGCCAAACGGTCAAGAGCCTCATCACTGCCTACTGCCTGTATGTAATCGTCCTCGGAAAGCACTGTCTGCGCATCTGGTATGGATATGACATCACCGGCCTTGTGCCTTGAAATTACGGCACCAGTCATAGCCCTGGCATTGATTTGCGCGAGCGTATGACCAAACACGGCCGGATTGGTTATGCGGAAAATGCATGTTACAAGTTCAGGGAATTTACTTCGACGCGCACTCTCCAACCTGCGCGCTTCAGCATCAAGGTCGATGCGCATGATGCGCGGAAGAAGCTTGACAAACAATATCACACCGATGACACCAAACGGATATGCAATGCCGTAGGCTATCGAAGCCAAAGGCGATGCCGTAGTATCTATTGCAACAGCCAGACCAGGGGTGCTTGTAAGTGCGCCGGTCATGAGGCCGACGGTTGAAGCAACGTCAAGTCCGAACACGAACTTCATGCCTACAGCTGAAAGAGCGGCCGAACACACAAGCAGGAGCGTTATAACAATGAGTGTCTTTCCCTTGGAACGAAAAGAATCGAAAAATCCAGGTCCAGCCTGTATGCCTATCGTGAAAATGAACAGAACAAGACCGAAATTGCCCAATTCCTTAGGAATGACAACGCCATAATGTCCGAACAGCAAAGCAATGAAAATCACAGCTGAAACATCCAGCGACACGCCCTTTATCTTAATACGCCCCAACATGAATCCCAAGGCAACAATAAGAAACAGAGCAAAATAGGAAGACTTCAATAGTTCTGCAAGCATAATCGACTAAAAGTTTAAATTATGTTTTCAAAAGTTTTCCTGCCAAAGATAATACAAAAAAAATTAGTACCACATATAACAGCTGCAATATAAACAAACAAAGATTACAATACAAGCACAGCAAAAGCATCGAGCACAAGCAAATAGACAAAGAAGCCGATGCCCGAAGGGGAAAAAGCGCGAGAGCCCGGAGCAAATGCTGCAAGCCCTCGCAAAAAAAATTCCGAGCGCCCGTTTTGTATACCGCGAGCGCCCGGAATATATAATTCATTGCAGAGAAACAGCTGCAACCCACAATCATCAGTCAACGATTCCTTCCTTCATCCATTTATCTACAAGCTCCTTCACATCGGCCTCGGCAACATGCTTGTCGACTTCATAATTTTCAAGCAGGATGCCGACCATATCGGCTTCGGTAAAATCCTTATCCAAAAGATTTGTCCATAAAAGATACGCAGACTCGTTCAAGCTGACAATCTTGCTGAAATCAACGTTTTCAATGCCTTCTGCCATGACGATATGCTCTCCGCATATGTCCTTGACTTCAAGTCCTTTTCTTATTCTCATACTGTAAACAATATTATCGGTTATAAATTATCAAATCGCTATAAAATTATAATAACCCGCCGGAAACGGCATTATAGTCATTTCCTGACCAGATGCGGAGCACGTTCCACTCCGGGCAAACGCCGATGAATGGCCAACATGCAACGACGCACGACCAAAGGTGCAGAACACCAGAAAAAAGAATACAGGCGCCACAGAACTCCATTGGTATCTACATTGCGTCCCTTACGTACAAACGCGACAGCCTTTGCTCTCACATTTGCCACAGCACAAACCTCCGTCTGTATCCAGTTGCCGTCACCTCGCAACAGCACTTTATCGCCATCTATGCGTTCGATACGATGAAGAACAAATTGTCCCTTACGAATTTCGGCCAGGACAACATCGCCTTTCCCGAAATTGCCCGGTTCGGCCAATACGACCTTGTCGCGTCCATGCTCTATGAACGGACGCATGCTGATGCCTTTAACCCTGAGGGTGACCTTCTGACCGCAGGCTACCATCTGGGCTATCTGCTCAAGCAATTCAGAATTAGGCAACACTATCTGCTTCATTGTACGATTGTTTTACTGCTCAACTCAGCCGCCTCCCTGTCAGGCAAACATTCAAGTTTATATACAGGAACTTTTTCTAGTACACTTCCGATTGTCGAGCATATCGAGTCGTATATGCGCTTGTCCCACTTTATGGACGAACACGAAGAAATCATTGCGGCAAACGACTCTATCACATTCATACGGGCTATTCGGTTGTATGGTTTCTGCTCAAGCATGACAAAAGCTCCGACAGGCACGTCGATATTTCTGTAGCAAGGAGTCTTGCCGCTCCACGGGGAGCCGTAAACCCTGACGGCACCGTCGATGACTCGCACCACAGGGTTGTCGTCGTTCATCAATTCAGAACCAGGGATATTTTCAAGCCACAACCGAGTGTGCGTACTCTTGCCGGTTCCACTCTTTCCCAAAAACAAGTATCCGTTGCCGGAATTCATGACGACAGAAGAATGCATCAACAATGTATCCGAGCCTGAAGCGGCAAAAGCATACATAACCATCAGCGAATTCTTCACACCCAAATTCCACAATTCATGCCTTCCAGTCAGATACACATTGGATGATGAAAAATCTGATGCCGCGATGAGTCTGCAGCACTCATCACCAGAGGGAGCTTTTATGACAAAGCAACAGCCGCCGGATGGCTGCGAATAAACAGAAAACGTAACACTTCCACCGTCAAAATCGCCAATGAAGGATGAAGCATCTGTCTGATGCTCAATGCCCGAACAGATCGACATGGAAAAAAGACGGTCACCTTCATGAACGTCATCAAACGCAAAAGGGGCACACGAACAAATGAGACTATTGTCGAATGCGCCGCAATGGTCTGTTACCGAAAAAACATGCCCGCCGACCTTATATGTGTATACCATACTTTATCTGGAATAATTTATTCAGTACATATTTTGATTCTGAAGAACTTCAGTTGTCATATAAAACGCACTTTGCCCAAGATGTAGATGCATAGTCCATAAGAAAGTCTTCGCCTGCGTACTTATCAAGCGGAAGGAACATACTCATACCTCCATATTCATCAAGATTGACAGGAAGAAAACCATCGATAAACGCCGTATACCACTTGTCGGAAGACATGCGGCAAGGAACAGCCTGATATAAACTTGGCAGCCAAGCCTGATAATCTTCTGGCGAAAGAAGGTGTTTCATCAAAGAATTGATGTCATAGCAGTCCGGCATATTTTCTTTCCAATACTTCCATGAATTATATATGAAGTAGTTTTGAACAGAGCTGAAATCTACATCATTGAATGAACTGCGATATTTATTGAGAAAGAATGATGTCGTAGAAGCGAGCTGATCGAGCTGCGAACAATCTACGGCCGAAAGTACCGCTCCGTACTGGGACATATTACTGTAATAGCTATAATAGGCATTGACAATACCGCTGATGTCAAGTTTGTCGGCAAACATAGGCGCCATCATCTTGTCGTACGGTGCACCTGGACCAGGTATCTCTGCAGGAGAACCAATCAATGCAGCACAGCACGACCTCAGTTCATGACAAACTTCAACACTTTGCATAAAGCATGCATCGAACATGATGAAATCAAATTCAGGATATCGCCCTAAAACTGATGCCATCTCCTGGATATTCATCTCATTACCTATATTGCTGTTGGAATTCTTTCCGTTGTCTATGCCGAACGTAAAATTCATCTGTCCCCCATGCCCCTTGACATTTTGGTGGTTCTGCATAACCCATCCTGAGGCATGTGACCAGAATATAATGCCATAGCTGTCAGCAGGATAATGCTCGATGGTATAACCAACAACTTTGTCTAAAATGTCCGGGTCACAAGAATTTACATCGCCACTGAAAATTTCCTTTCCTTCCAAAGCATCAGCCGTAGAAGCCTTTGTATTCTTGCCGACAACATACAAACGCGGCGAAGACTGTCCGTCATAATAGATTACCAACCTGTCGTTGGCAGACATGGAACTGCGTCCGCGCAACATTTCATTGATGTCCTTCACGGCAAAATCATAGCCTGTGGCGTCCAAGCTGTTTTCTGCGACCATATATACAAGCACTGTCCTTGAACTGGTCTCATCTGCACCGGAATCATCATCCGACTCGCTGCATGAAAACAGGCTTAAGATACACACCGAAAAGACTGCTGCAACTGCCCTGGTAAATAAAAAACGAAGCAGGTTTTGCATATTACTCACCCTTTACACAAACGTAATGAAATTCATCTACGCTCAATTTCTTCACCGACGAAGAAGAGCCGTTGGTGTATGTCTTTAAAAGTTTCTGGTATTTCTTGTCAAGCTTAGCCTTGCTGTCAGAATAGAAAACAGCACATGTTCTCTTTTCAAGTCCAAGTTTCTTCTCCAGATATTCCTTAAGCTGGATGCTGTAATCTGCTCTATCTTTGAGATAACCGGTTTTCTTTACATATACGACACTGTCAACCTTATTAATATCAGTGATATACACCAAAGAATCGCCAAAGGCGGCTCCGATGCCGAACATGTAAACAGAAGTAGTTTTCTGCTTTTTCTCGTTATCTTCGTCATTGTTCGTCTTTGCAAAAAAGATATTCGGAACAATCACCAGCATTGCCGAAACAATAGCCAATCTGCGCAAGTTCATCATTTTCTATATGATTTTTAATATTGATTTATCCGGTTATTACTGATAGCGCTTGAGCGGCGTCAAACGCACGCTGAACAATAATACATCTGCATTTTAAAACAAAATGGCTGGAATATATATAATGCATATACGATTCCAGCCAAGCAGATCTTTTCTCTCTAATTTGTCTAAAAAAATAAGATAATAATAGCTGTTATCCAAGATAGGACTTCAACAATTTGCTGCGCGAACTAGTGCGCAACCTGCGTATAGCCTTCTCTTTAATCTGACGCACTCTTTCTCGTGTAAGATTGAATTTGTCGCCGATCTCTTCAAGAGTCTTTTCCTGCTCGCCAATGCCGAAGAACATTCGGATGATTTCCTTTTCCCTAGGAGTAAGCGTGTCAAGCGCCCTGTCGATTTCTTTCGACAAAGACTCGTTGACAAGACTTCTGTCGGCCATAGGAGAATCATCATTGACAAGCACGTCAAGCAGACTGTTGTCCTCGCCTTCAACAAAAGGAGCATCCACACTGATGTGTCTACCTGAGACCTTCAATGTATCAGCAATCTTGTCGACAGGCAAATCCAGCTCGTCAGCCAATTCTTCCGGAGACGGCTTGCGTTCATTTTCCTGTTCAAATTTAGAAAAAGCTTTACTGATCTTGTTGAGTGAGCCAACCTGATTCAGTGGCAGACGTACGATACGGGACTGTTCGGCCAATGCCTGCAGGATGGACTGTCGAATCCACCAAACGGCGTAACTGATGAACTTGAATCCTCTTGTTTCGTCAAATTTCTCAGCGGCCTTGATAAGGCCAAGATTTCCCTCATTGATGAGGTCGGGAAGACTGAGTCCCTGATTCTGATACTGTTTTGCTACAGAAACCACGAAACGAAGATTTGCTCTTGTCAGCTTCTCCAAAGCTCGACGGTCTCCCTTGCGTATACGTCCCGCAAGCTCGACTTCTTCTTCCACCGTAATCAAGTCTTCACGACCGATTTCCTGCAAGTACTTATCAAGCGATGCACTCTCTCGGTTCGTGATACTTTTGGTAATCTTTAATTGTCTCATTCTATAAAATACAAATTAAGCATGCAAAAGTACGAAATTAATTTCAAATTATAACACTTGTAACGTAAAAAAGACGGCTATATTACTGCAAGGATGGTTGAAATACAGCTAAAACATGTGTAATACAGTTAAATCGGCAGTAAGCAAGCTTGCTTGGCCACAAAACTGCAACGTTGTTCAAAAGCAAACATCGATAAGTTGGAATTTTTTATCCAAATTAGTTACTTTGCATAGATTTATGTTAAATTTGAAAAGTGCAGGACTTAAAATTGACCTGAAAACGGCTGGGCACTGCACTAAAGGCATAGAAAAAAATGAAAAAAACTGAGCGCTTCGAGAAGATTATAGAATATTTCGAAAAAAATATGGCCACGGCCGAAACAGAACTTAACTACGGAAGTCCATTCCAGCTGCTGGTGGCTGTAATACTGTCTGCACAATGTACAGACAAAAGAGTAAACATGGTCACACCTGCTCTATTCCATGACTATCCGACAGCCGAAGTTATGGCAGAAGCTACGCCTGAAACAATTTTTGAATATATCCACACGGTAAGCTACCCCAACAACAAAGCCAGCCATCTTGTTGGAATGGCAAAAATGATAAGAGACAAGTTTGGAGGGGAAATACCTGACACACTCGAAGAACTCATTACATTGCCAGGTGTCGGACGAAAAACTGCCAACGTGATACAAGCTGTAATATTCAACAAGGCTGCAATGGCCGTAGACACACATATTTTCAGAGTGAGCCACAGACTCGGACTGGTGGACAGCAAATGCACTACTCCATACAGTGTAGAAAAGGAACTCACCAAATATATTCCTGCGGAAAAAATACCGAAAGCGCACCACTGGCTGCTTCTGCATGGGCGATATGTCTGCACTGCAAGAAAGCCCAAATGCGAAAAATGCGGTCTGAAACTGCTCTGCAAGAATTTCACGACGACGTACAAAGCAAAAGAAAAAGGATAAAAAAGCACAAAATCTTAACTGCGTTGGTTTTGTATGACATTTTTACTAACTTTGCATTGTTGGTCGGCAGACAGACCAGCCTCAGAATTAGGACGCAACGCGTATGCTTGGCTAAACATATTTTGAGGCTACGCAGAAAGCCTGCAGGTCAACTGCATAAGATTCATTAAAAGACATATTGAGTTCAACATTTTAATAATATCAGTATTATGAACATTAATGATTACAAATTTGCCGGCAAGAAGGCAATCGTACGAGTAGACTTCAATGTTCCATTGGATGAAAATGGAAAAATCACAGACGACACACGTATCAGAGGAGCTCTTCCTACACTCAAGAAAATCCTTGACGAAGGTGGAAGCCTCATCATCATGTCTCACATGGGCAAGCCAAAAGGCAAAGTAAACCCTAAGCTTTCTTTGAGCCAGATTGTTGACGCTGTTTCTGAGAAGCTCGGTGTTAAGGTTCAGTTCGTTGACGACTGCATGAAGGCTAAGGCTCAGGCTGACGCTCTCAAGCCAGGTGAAGTTCTTCTTCTCGAGAACCTCCGTTTCTACCCTGAAGAGGAAGGCAAGCCAGTAGGAATCGAAAAGACAGATCCTGCTTACGAAGATGCAAAGAAGGAAATGAAGGCTAAGCAGAAGGAATTCGCCAAGACTCTCGCTTCTTACGCTGACTGCTACGTAAACGATGCATTCGGTACAGCACACCGCAAGCACGCTTCTACTGCTGTCATCGCTGACTACTTCGATGCAGACAACAAGATGCTTGGTCTCCTCATGGAGAAGGAAGTTCAGGCTGTCGACAACATCCTCAAGAACATCAAGCGTCCGTTCACAGCAATCATGGGTGGTTCTAAGGTTTCTACAAAGATTGGCATCATCGAAAACCTTCTTACTAAGGTTGACAACTTGATTCTCTGCGGAGGTATGACTTACACTTTCGCTAAGGCTCAGGGCGGAAAGATTGGTTCTTCAATCTGCGAGGACGACAAGCTCGACGTTGCTCTCAACGTTATAGAGCAGGCTAAGAAGAACGGTGTAAAGCTTGTTCTCGGCACAGACTCTATCATCGCTGACGCATTCTCTAACGATGCAAATACTAAGGTTTGCCCTTCTAACGACATACCTGACGGATGGGAAGGAATGGACGCAGGTCCTGAAACAAGAAAGGCATTTGCAGAAGCTATCAAGGGTGCCAAGACAATCCTTTGGAACGGTCCTGCAGGTGTATTCGAATTCGACAACTTCACTGGCGGTTCAAAGGCTATCGCAGAAGCTATCTGCGAAGCTACTGCAGAAGGTGCATTCTCACTCATCGGTGGTGGTGACTCTGTAGCTTGCATCAACAAGTTCGGTATGGCTGACAAGGTTTCTTACATCTCAACTGGTGGTGGCGCTCTCCTCGAAGCTATCGAAGGAAAAGTTCTTCCAGGTGTTGCAGCCGTTAAAGGTGAATAATACAAACAACACAAAATAAAAAGAAGGGCAACTTGTCTGATATTTAGGCAGGTTGTCCTTTGTTGATTGAAAAGCAGGATAGCAAAAGCTAGGACTTTGGCAAAAACACTTATTCTACAAATGAAAAAAGCATTTCTGTACCTTCTGCTGTTTCTGAATGCAGCTTTAATTATAGTTTCATGCGGCAAAACATCTAAAAAGAATACTGCTGAAATTGACACAACGTCACTCAAAATAGGAGTGATGCCAACAATGGACTGCCTGCCCTTTTACGTTGCCGAAAAAAACGGTATGTTTGATTCGCTGCATGCCGATATTACAATCAAAACATTTGATTCTGCAATGAACTGCGACACGGCTCTTGCTGGCGGCAGCATTGACGGAGCTGCAAGCGATATAATAAAAGCCGTATTGCTCAGACAACAGGGAGACTCCATAAAAGTTGTAATGGGCACCGACATGCAACTGTATCTGCTGACAGCAAAAAGCGCACGAATAAGAAACTTATCCAGCATAAAAGAAAAAATTGTAGCCATCACACGAAACTCTGCAACAGATTTTACAGCAGACAAAATGCTTGAATCTGCTAACTTGGGAAGTGAAGAACTCAACAAGCCACAAATCAACAGCCTCAACATACGTACACAAATGTTGTGCCAGAATCAATATGACGGGGCATTGCTACCTGAACCATACGCTGCAATCTGTGAATCAAAAGGATGCAACAGAATAGCAGACAGCAAATCTCTCGGGCTTAAACTTTCAGCATTGTATATAGACGAAAGGAAAATCAAAGGACACGAGGATGATATCAAAAAACTTATAACAGCATACAACGATGCCGTTGAATTCATAAACAAGAAAATAGAAACAAACAACATAAAACAACTGATGGCATACTTGCCTGCAAATATAGAAATCCCCGACAGCCTTATGAAGGTCGATTTTTTAGGCTATGCAACATTACCCACAGATTCCGCAACAGAAAGCGCATTTGAATGGCTGAAAGGAAGAGATTTGGTGAAAGGCAAGAAAAATTATGACGGACTGATAGACAGCACTTTCATAAAATCAGACACAAAAAAAAGAGCAATATTCAAAGAAAAAAAGCATACACAAACGCCGAAGACAGAAAGACCGGCAAGAAGAACCATCAGAAAAAAATAAGAAATAAGCACAATAACTTCTAGACTTTTAGAATCAACTGACATTATGGGAAGCCAAAACAACTTTAAGCTTATAGAGAATTACATCAGCGAACACAAGATGTATGATGCATATGATATGCTCGGTAAAGAAATTGCCGGACTGGGCAATTGGGATCTCGAACAAGAACTCGAAAATGCCAGAAACACGTATCGATATATGCTCGAATATATGATAAGCGGCACTGTAGACCCGCAAAGCAAATCTCTATATCTAAAATTGATACAACAGGCTTTCTCCATGAACGATTCAGCATCTAGAGCAAGCAGAATAAAGAAAAATACCGGAGACAAATATTGCATCACTCTGAATGCACTTCCTGACGGGACCAACATGCAGAACATTCAGACAGCCTTGGAAACTTTCGGCGAGGTCTCCAAGAGGAATGTCAACCCGGATTCACAGAAAGTAAAGGAGCGCAAGGACGACCGCGAGCGCACCCTCTTGCAGATGTTCAACCTTGTATGGACATCAGCACAATGGAGCAACAGCGACAAGGAATGCGCAAGCGCGATGCTAATGTCAGAAAACATTGAGGATAACGATACAGCCATTCTTGTCAGCGCGGCAACCCTTTCACTTTTGGAATATTTCGACATACGCAAACTCGAGTTCCTTTTCGATGCCTACGAAGCCGGCAGCACCATCGCTTCGCAGAGGGCGTTGGTAGGAATAATAATGTCTGCAATACGATATGACGAAAGACTTAAGAACTATCCAGAGATTTCCGCACGTATAGCATTGCTCTCCGACGACAACAAAAGTTTCAGCGAGAACGCCTATACCATTCTCACACAGCTTCAGCTAAGCAAAGACACCGACAAGGTGAACGCAAAGATGCGCAACGAAATCATACCCGAAATAATGAAAAGCGGCAAATTCAGGCAGACAGGATTCGGATTTGAAGAGATTGACGAAGCTCTCACAAAAAATGACGAGAATCCAGACTGGAGCAAAAACGGAAGCAAACTAAACGAGAAATTAGCTGAAATGACGGAGCTTCAGATGGAAGGAGCCGATGTCTACATGGGTACATTCTCACAGCTCAAAAGCTATCCGTTCTTCAACGATATAGCCCACTGGTTCTACCCTTTCGACATCAAACATCCGGCACTTGGGGATTTCGAAAAGAATCACAGCAGCAAGATAATGCCTATGATAAAGGCAATACTCAATGCTGGTCCTTTCAGCAACAGCGATAAGTATTCATTCTGCTTCATGCTGTCAAGTCTGGGAGGAATAGAACAAAGCATGATGACCAACAAGATGGCAGAAGGCATGCTTGATGAAGAAGCCGGCTCAATCTTCAAAAATGCAGAAACAGTAAAGCCCAAAGCCAAAGATTTCAGCCGGCAGTACATATATGATTTGTACCGCTTCTTCAACCTTTATCTTTATAGGACGCAATTCAGCAACCCGTTCAACGATATCGAAGGTGCGTACACACCTCTCAAGTCGTCCCTCTTAAACAGTCTTCTTGAGGACCGCAAACAAGTTATGGAATATGCTGAATTTCTGATGAAAAAGAAATACTACTCTGAAGCATCAAAACTGTTTGAATCACTATCCCCCGCTCTTACAGAGGAAGACGCCGAATTATGGCAAAAACTAGCCTTCTGCTACCAAAAGAGCAACAATCCTCAAGCATTGGAGGCATATATAAACGCCGATTCGCTGAAACCAGAGTCAACATGGACCATAAGCCACGAGGCACACGCGGCCAGAATGTTCGGCAACTATAAACTTGCAACAGAATGCTACGATAAGCTTCTTGAAAAGGACGGCGACAACATAAAATACCTGAAGCGCAAAAGCGAATGCCTTATTGCAGATGAGAACTACGAAGAAGCACTTCCTGTACTCTACAAGATAAACTATCTCGACGAGAACTCAACGGCAGCTAAGCGCATGATAGCATGGTGCCTGCTCATGACGGACAAGCTTGAGAAAGCAACAAACGCCTACGAAGATATATGTCAAGGCAAAGTTTCGGCAAACGACTGGATGAACCTCGGCCACTGTTTTCTCGCTTCAGGAAAGATGAAAGAAGCCGTGAAAGCTTACAAATCCGGCATGAAAGAGACAATCACAGAAACAGGAACTGCTGATGACTTTGAGAAAGGCATGGAAGCAGATGCTGAACTTCTGAGCCGTTTCAACATAGGTAAAGAAGATTTAAGGATGATTCTCGATGCCGTAAGATTCAGTTGTGAAAACTGATACGCACCAATGCATCACGCAAAATTCTACACACTCTGAACAAACTACAAAATGCACAAAGCAATATTAGAAATCCAAAAGCACAGAGCTCTGCTTGAAATGGAATACAATGCCGAAAAAGAAGATTTCAGGCTTCAAACCGAAAAAATAGGCATTGAACGCAAAATCAAACAAGGCACTTGCTGGTTTCCGATAACATCAGGACGGACATGGTACAATTCGCTCAATCAGCTTGTCATTGAGATTGAGCAAACCACACCTAACGAAATTGAACACAGTTTCGAATACGGCAAACCCGTCCGCTTCTTCACACAGACAAAAGACAACAAAATAAAATATTTCAACCATCCTTGCACCGTAAGCTATGCCGAAGATGCAAGGATGGTCGTTGCCGTACCCGACAGCCAAACCGTCATCGACATTCAGAACGCCGAACAGCTCGGAATACAGCTATATTTCGACGAAACAAGTTTCAGAGCCATGTTCAGTGCTCTCGACGAGGTGACAAATGCCAAAGGCAACAAACTTGCATACCTTCGAGACCTGTTCGCCGGAATAGGCACACCGCAAAAATTTTCGTTCAGCCCAATCTCTTTCCCATGGCTCAACAAGAGTCAGGAACAAGCTGTCAACGAAGTTCTCCAGGCAAAGGACGTAGCCATAGTGCACGGACCTCCAGGAACAGGCAAGACAACAACGCTCGTCGAAGCCATATACGAGACATTGCGACGCGAGACCCAAGTGATGGTATGCGCACAAAGCAATATGGCCGTTGACTGGATAAGCGAGAAACTTGTTGACCACGGAATCAACGTACTCCGTATAGGCAACCCGTCTCGAGTGAACGACAAGATGCTGTCATTCACCTACGAACGCAAATTTGAGAGCCACCCCGACTACACCGAATTGTGGAGCATCCGAAAGGCAATAAGAGAACTGCGAGAAAACAGGAAGAAGCTCAACAGCTCGTCTTTCCATCAGAAGATAAGCAGACTCCACGAACGTGCCTCCGAACTGGAAATGCGCATCAATGCATCACTCTTCAGCGAAGCACGCGTCGTAGCCTGCACGCTGGTCGGCGCTTCCAACCGCCTAATGGTCGGCACACACTTCTCCACCCTGTTCATAGATGAAGCTGCGCAGGCACTCGAAGCAGCATGCTGGATTGCCATACGCCGTGCAGACAGAGTGATACTTGCAGGCGACCACCAACAGCTTCCGCCGACAATAAAGTGTTTCGAAGCACAGAAAGAAGGTCTCGGCATATCGCTTATGGAGAGAATAACCGCCAGCCAGCCGTCGTGCGTGAAAATGCTGAAAGTGCAATACCGAATGAACGAAGAGATAATGAAATTTTCTTCCAACCGGTTCTACAACGGAGGCATTCAGGCAGCGCCTGATGTCAGATTCAGAAGCATTCTCGATTTCGATACTCCTATGGTATGGGTTGACACTTCCGATGAAGCTACACGAGCGAAGTATCTCGAACAGCTCGAAACCATAGGCAAGGAAACAGCAGCCAACGATGAAGACGCCTTCAAGGAAAAGGTCGTCAACGACAGCAGCAAAATCAATGTTGCCGAAGCTGAACTGACAATGAAAGTGCTTGAGGAATACATAAGCAAAATAAGCCGACAGCGCTTTACCGAAGAAAAACTCGACGTGGGCATCATCAGCCCCTACAAGGCCCAAGCCAACTGCCTGAGACGCCTGCTCAAGAAAAGCGACTTCTTCAAGCCAATCAGAACTGCAATTTCCATAAATACAGTCGATGGTTTCCAAGGACAGGAGCGCGACATCATTGTCATAAGTCTGGTGCGCTCCAACGACAGCGGCACGATAGGTTTCCTCAGCGACCTGCGACGCATGAACGTAGCAATAACGCGAGCACGAATGAAACTCATTATAATAGGTGACGCATCAACAATCTGCCACCATAAATTCTATAAGGAACTTCACGACTACATTTGCGAAGAGGCATAGACACACTCAACAACCCCCACATCAATCAAGAGCTGTGCCGACTCCACACATAACAAGTAAGAGGGCCACGGTGTACGGACAACAAAAATCCGCAACCGTGGCCCTAATATTTTTCGCGCGTTGGCGTAATTTTCTTCATTTGTCCTCTCAATCAGTACGCTAATAAGGCGCACGGCCGGAGCAGACAGTGCCGTCACTTCTGTTTCTTTGCGTCAGCTTTTATTCTGATTACAGCGAATGAATATTCAGGCATACTATAATTGAAGCTTTCTCCTACCTCAATCTCACTGTTGGTAGTTTCCGCATTGCTGCTGTCAAACTTGCCATGCATCAACGTTGACTGTGCCTTCTTCGCGTATCCGTCAAGATTTCCGGCATTGATTTTCACGTTGACTCCAGCAGGAAGCAGATTGGCAATCTTGATAATCACGTCACCGGTCTTTTCGTCCTTAACAACAGACGAAGCGACTCTCAATCTTACATCTTCACGTCCGTCGGCCACTTTCAGCACATTGTCCAGATACAAAGTACCGGCATTGTTGCCGAAAAGTTTCTGAACCGTATAGTTGACAGTAGGATGAACCTCGGTGTTGTTGAAATAAATCAAATCCGGATTCCACTGAGTATGTCCCTCCTTGGCAAGCAGCGGAGCATACGATGTCATGTGCACCACATCGGCATTGCGCTCCACGTTTATAAGGTGCAGAGCCTCAACCAATGCGTTCTCCACCTTGTTGCCTCGCGAAGCATACTCGCCGAGATACACCTTTGTAGCATTACGTTCGTACTTGTCGTAGAAATTCTGATTGTTTATGAACCAACCCGGATTGTTGTAATAATGCTCGTCAACGATAGGCAATTTCATTTCCTTTGCAATCTTCCAGCCCCAATCATAGTCAGAACCTTCATAGAAAGGACCGACAGTACCTACGACCGTGATATCAGGATATTTTTTCCTCACGCCGTCGCAAAGATACTTATACCTTTCTGCGAAACAGTCACTGATAAGGTCCTCATTTCCTATACCTATATATTTAAGATTGAAAGGTTTCGGATGACCGGCCTCAGCCCTCATCCTTGCCCACTTTGAAGTTTTCGGGTCGCCGTTGGCCCACTCCACCAAGTCGAGAATATCCTGAAGATACTCATCCATCTCGTCCATCGGGATGCCTCCCATCTGTCCGTCACCTCCACGAGACGAATTCTGGCAAGGCACACCGGCTGCCACTACAGGAAGAGGTTCCGCACCGATATCCTCGCAGAACCGGAAATACTCATAATATCCCAATCCTACACTCTGATGATATCCCCACAGGTTGAAATCCTGCTTACGCGCCTCAAGCGGTCCGATAGTGTTCTTCCACCTGTAAATGTTATCGATGCCGTTTCCGTGAGCGACACATCCGCCAGGGAAACGCACAAACCGCGGTTTGAGGTCATAAAGAGTCTGCGCCAGATCGTGGCGCATACCATTTGCACGTTTCTTGAAAGTCTCCTGCGGGAACAGGCTAACAAAGTCCACTCCCAACTTTCCAGCAGTCAATGGTTCCACTGCCAACTGCGCCGTCTTGGCATCAACCTCAGGTTTCAGCACAGCTTTTACCTTTTTCCAGTCCTTGCCATAAGAGAGTCGTGTTTCTGCAATCACCTTGCCGTCAGCCAAAAGTTTCACAGCCACCTTTCCGCTCTTTCCGTCGAGCGAGCGCAGGAATGCACTTACGTCATATTTTTCGCCCTTCTTCACAGGGATGCCATCGTATCCGTCGTTCACGAGCATAGCACCTGGTGTCTCGACAGACAGCACCGAATAATGCAAATTGTTGGCATGTATAGGATTGTCCACGGCAATGTCCCACGAACAGCCGTCGCCTTTGAGGCTCCATGCAGTCTTGGCATTCCAGTCAGAGGCACGGCCGTCCTTTTCAGAAAACTCAAAATCGCGGTTTCTTACCAGTTCAGCATAAAGTCCGCCGTCGGCCGAATAATTTATATCCTCAAAGAAAATGCCCATCAGCATGTCACTGATTTTCTTCTGCTCCGAAGCATTTATGTTAAGTTCAGCATTGACATCCTTCAATCCGGCAAAGCGTCGGCTGTCATCGGCCATCCTCTCACCGTTTTTGATGTTTTTGTATGCCGAAGCCGCACTGCGCGCCAGCAAGTTGTCGACCAAAGACCACTCCACCTTGCGCATCTCGCCGCTCACTTCCATGCCGTTCAAACGAGCCTTTATTCTACGGCTGTGATACTGCGAAGCATCTACCTCAACCGGCTCGCTCCAATTGCTGAAATCGGAACTTGTCTGTCTATACACCTTTCCGCTCTTGGTCTTGTAAGTAATGGAAAATTTTCCACCAGTACATTCCAATACGGGGTCAACAACATTCTCACCTTCCTTTGCCCTTGGATAATCCTGAGGTTTCCAGTTGAACAAGTCAGGTGTCGACGTAACAGCGAACTGCGCATTTCTGTCGTTAAGCGCCCATACACAAAACCACATGCCGTCGCGGCCTCTGACCATCGAAGGAGAATACATGCGTTTCTGCGCACCCCATGCACCGAAATCACTGCCTACAAACGCATAGCCGTTGCCGACATCAATCCAATCTTTGCCGTCAACACTGTAAGCCATTCTCAAGCCTCCGTTTGGATGGTTGTTGTAAGAAAGAAGAAACACGGAATCAGGTTGCTGCATCATGCCGTCCGTTTCGGCAAACACAGCCTGCGCCGAAACGGCGCAGGCCATGACAGCCGTGAATAATGTTTTTTTCATGTCTGTTCGATTTATTTTGTACTTATGTTCTATCTTACCCGGTCATCAAGAATCGTAAGACCGTCCTGTAAACCAGATTACTGCAAAGGTGTGTAAGTTCTATTAAGAATAAGCATGTTGCCCTCACACCATATTTCGACCAAAGCATGCGCCTTGTCCGAATACAACTGATACTCAAATTTTTCGAGTGTTCCGTTCCAGAAAGCATTAGGAACAGCCGCCCTCTCCTTATCCGAAGAATAAGTATACCACTCACTGAAAGGCAGGTCTTCGGCGGCACTACCGGTCAATACAGCACTATTTTTGTCTGCATCAAATCCATCTATATCAGTAAGTCCGAGCATATAATATATTGCCGTACAGTTTTGCGTACTATCATTCACGTATGCATCCAAACTGTCAACATACTGCTGATTGCTCTTGAGCTCATACTTGATTGTTTCCACAATGCGGTCAAGCTTATTGTTGGTAAAGCAATACATTCTGGTGCCGGCGATAGAATCCACATTGTCATAGCCGCCCAACTGGAATCTGCCGTTCCAAATCTTACAATCAGCTGAATCCTTCACGCCGAGCACACTGTCAATGTGTTCCTTGGTATCGCCCCAACATGCATCGATAATGTCTGCACGCTTTACAACAAACGTTGTCGAAACAGGACTAGCCTGACCATACAATGTTCCGTTTGGACCAATTGCAGAAAACTTTATTCGCGTAGCTGTAAAACGCAGGGAATACGTTCCCGGATTCGACGGCACCTGAAACTTGAACTGAGGTTCCGACTCGGTTGGCGATACAACTGACCAGGTACCAGTATTGCCTCCGTCAATTTCATACTTATAATCGGCTGAATAAATATACTCTCCTGGGGTCTTATAACTTACTGTTGCATATGCATACTGCCCGTTATAAATGGTCTGTGGCTCAATCGTTATCTTATCATAAACCGGCGACTCCGAACGCTTCTGGTCAGATTCGCACCCGGCAGTAACGCAAGCCGCAACGGCCGCAACGGCAAATGCTTTCAATACACTATATCTTCTCATATCAATTGTGTTTTTTTGAATGTGTTAATTACGGCAAAGTTATCATTTTTTACTTTAAGCACAGCTGAAATATACATCATATAACATAATAAATCAAAAAAACATGCATACAGATGCAGACTCGCACCATAAGTGACAGCTGCGGCAAACTGTACATACGACTAAAATTTGTATCTTTGTCCTGGCGGCCACATGCCGCCTCACAGAAATTACAAACCACTTAAAACAAACCATACAATATGTTTTCCGGAATAGTAGAAGAATCGGCAACCGTCGTTGCCGTTGAGAAAGAGAAAGAAAATATGCACTTCACCCTGAAATGCTCTTTCGTCGACGAACTCAAGATAGACCAGAGCGTGTCGCACAACGGCGTGTGCCTCACCGTGGTAAAGATTGAAAACGGCACATACACCGTCACAGCAATGAAAGAGACGCTCGACCGCTCCAACCTGGGTCTGCTCAAGCCAGGAGATGAGGTAAACGTCGAGAGAAGCATGATGATGAACGGACGTCTCGACGGCCACATCGTTCAGGGCCACGTAGACGAGACGGCCACATGCGTTTCAGTCGAAGACGCACAGGGAAGCTACGTATTCACCTTCAAGTACAAGTTCGACAAGGCCATGGCACGACGCGGCTACATCACCGTCGACAAAGGTTCGGTGACAGTCAACGGAGTGAGCCTCACCGTCTGCAACCCTACCGACGACACTTTCCAGGTGTGCATCATTCCTTACACATTCGAGAACACCAATTTCCACAACATCAAGGTAGGCACACTCGTAAATATCGAGTTCGACATCATCGGCAAGTACATCAGCCGACTGGCATCTTACATGTAAGTATTTTTGCGCTATAGCAACTATATAATAAATAAAAGTAAAAGGGAAAAGACATAGAATAAAAATCTACTCCCTTTTACTTTATGAAAGCAGACAGCCCGAGCGCATCAAGAACCTTAGTGACAGTTTTTACGGTAACCCCTTGCCACTTTCAATCTTCGAAATCTGAGCCTTACCTACTCCTATAGGTTCGCCAAGCTCTTCTTGGGTTAGCCCCTTACGGATACGTTCATTCCGAATCATCAAACCAATATTTTCTATTCCGTCTGTCATACCGTATACTTTTACTATAAAAGCAAATATAGAATAAAGTTTCCAATTTAGGAAACATGTGTCAAAAAGTATATGTGGACGCTCATTCTTAAAATTACGAGGGCTCGCAAGAATAATTGCGGGCGCTCGGAAATTTCAGCGCGAGCGCTCAGAATACAAAAGACACAGACAAAAGCTGGGTTGTATTTTCAAATTTCTGCGGTTAAAAAACATGATTGCGCATAATAAAAGCCTGTATTAAACCGTATGGACGAAAACACCACAAATATTTCTAAGTGTGGCACTTTTGTACAAGAATATTCGATTGCAAACACCTTTGCTTCTAATTGTATGCTACTAAAAAGGAAAATATCCTAATAAAATTATGCAAACAAAAATACACATATTACAAATATTTATCTATTTTTGCAAATAGATAGAACTATTCCTTACGAAGTACTAAAAAAGCGTTATGTTTAACATCCAGTCGAAAGTTAAGTAAATGCCCATAACAATTACATAAATCTGGTTCTTTCGCAATTGAGGGGTTCAATGCCAGTTCGTTTACTTGTACGGACTTTTCCAAAACATCCGATTGAAGAAATAGACATAGCAGTTCCACGCTCAATGTAAAATTAAGGCCTTAAAGGAACTGTATAGGCAAAACGGTATTATGAAGATTAAAAGGATTATTGCAGGTGTCACCGCGTTGTTCCTAATGTTTTCGGCCACCCAGGCCCAGGAAGCGAATACAGATTCAATAGGCGGGAACATCGGAAACTCTGCCGCACAGAATGATTCCGTGCAAGCTTTGTTGGAAGAGTTGTCTCAACTCAAATCACAACTTAAATCAGAAGAGCAAGACAATCTAACCGAAGAAATCTGGAAACGTAAAAAGTATTGGAAGATTGGACTCGGTACTCCGGACATCAAACGCAACGATGGTGAATCGATGGCTTGGAAAACAGAATTCTCAGTGTTCATAGAACAGGGAACCACTGCTTACCTGCACTCTAAGCCACTTTGGGGAGTGCTCAAATTCGGTATCGACTACGGATTTATGGATATCAATTATTCCAAGCTGAAACTGAAAGAAGTATCGAAGTCAGGCCCTACAACATCTGCACCAGGAACGTCTGCAGGTTCAAATCCAGACGGTTTTGACGAAATAGAAAGCGAAGATCCGAGTGGTTCAATCGTCAGCTTGTTAGGTATAGATTTGGGTATGCATAAAATCGAATACGGCCTGCACGTAGGTCCAAGCATAAGCGTAAATCCGTGGAACCACTTAATAGCTACGGCCTATTTCCACGTCATGCCGACAGCATCAGGAATTATAGAAAACGACAAATTCTCCTACGGTTTCGGTTTACCGATGTCGGTCGGCATATCTGTTTCCTACAAGATGCTGTCAGTCGGAGCTGAGTGGTTGTGGAGCAGCATAAAATACAAACAGACTTCATTCGAAGATGAAGATGACTATTCTGGAGGAGATTTTGGTCTGTTCGACACTGAAGACTTCAAACTGAAGCAGAAAGGAGCCCGTTTTTATATAGCACTAAGATTCTAATTTTAAACGATAGAAAAACATGAAACCAAGACATTTGCTTTATTTTGTTATTCCTATGAGCATGGTAATGTCGGCTTGTCAGTCCGACGATGAAATAAACGATGATACTCCGCCTGAGGGCGCACTGCCATCTGTTGAGTTCACACCAAACAACCTGCCGGAAGGACCTTATGCAGAAGATGCAATCCGCATTATCGCAAATAATGAATATTATTCACCGTTCTATTCTATCGAACTTATGCCTGACGGTCACTATGTGCTTATGGAGTATGAACCGTATTATCTGTCAAGCAGCAATACAGCATCGGTAAGCGTAAAAGCGAAAAACGATGGAAGTTTCATGATGCGAAAAAAGCGTAATGCCGAAACCGCACGTACAAGGTACACAACTGATGACAACGGTACAATATATCTCGGCTACGGTATGGAATACGGAAAGTTCACAAAACTCGATGACACAAGATATCTTTTGAGCAACGGCGTCGAAGTGGATTTACAGAACATTTCGGACCCAGAAAAGAGCATATCCTACAAGAACGTTGATGGAAGTGTGTCGAAAGTATATGTAAGCGTCTCACAACCGGCAATTATGGATGATGCAACAAAAAGTCTGTGCCACACATGGGAGCTCAACTCATACGAGATATGGGCTTACTGGAACAAAAAATATATCGTTCACGGCAAACAGACTGTTAAAGAAGACGGCCAGGTAGAAACTTATTTCAAGACTATAGACAGCGACCTCACGCGAGAAGACTTCTTTGACGAAGATTACGAAACGTGCTACGAGGTTGTATTCACTGCAGAAAATACATATTTGTGTTTCTATCTTGACGGAACTGCAGAAATCAGTAAATGGGATTGGACAGACAAGGCTCAAGGAACACTCCATTACGAGGATTGGGACGGAAACGTAGATTACGATGAAGATTGGGACGGCTACGTAACAGTACGTTTTGCAGGTAGCCAAATGCGCATCTACGAAGATTATACAGATTATGAAGACAACAACACAACACGACTTGTAGGTGTAACAACATTGACTGTCAATGACTATTAATATCACCGTTTGAAGTGAAAACACAAATTGCAACTTCGGAAAGTTACTGATTGTAACTATAAATACTTAAAAGGGCCATATCAAACTCTGTATTGAGTAATGATATGACCCTTTCTTTTGTCTTATGGGATAATCAAATTTTAAGTTTATATGTTCATAAGTTGAATTTTGATACCCTATCTTGAAACATTAAACAACTGCACAGAAACAAAAATCAGCAGTAGAGCGAAACGATGCGTTCGTAGAGTTCCTGACGGCCGGAAGTCTGTGCAGGCTCATCAACCTGCTTGCCGTACTCGTAGACCTGCTCGAAAGTGAGCTTGCCTTCCTCGAACAGCTTGCCCATGCCGCTGTCGAACGACGCATAGCGGTCGGCCAGCATCTGCTTGTAAGGTGACTCTTCAAGAAGCTTTGCCGCAGACTCGAGTGCACGCGCCATTGCGTCCATACCGCTGATATGCGCAATGAATATGTCTTCGAGGTCTGTTGAGTTACGGCGAGTCTTGGCATCGAAGTTTGTACCTCCGGTGTGGAGTCCGCCGTTGCGAATTATCTGCATCCATGCCTGAACAAGCTCATACTGGTCGATTGGGAACTGGTCTGTGTCCCATCCGTTCTGATAGTCGCCGCGGTTGGCATCGATGGAACCGAGCATGCCGTTGTCCACAGCTACAGCCAATTCGTGCTCAAAGGTGTGACCGGCAAGAGTGGCATGGTTGACCTCTATGTTCACCTTGAAGTCGGCATCCAGACCGTTGGCCTTGAGGAATCCGATGACAGTTTCGGTGTCAACGTCGTACTGATGCTTCATCGGCTCCATAGGTTTCGGTTCAACGAGGAATGTGCCCTTGAATCCGCGCGAACGGGCATAATCACGTGCCATGCGGAGCATGGTTGCCATGTGCTGTTTCTCACGTTTCTGGTCAGTATTGAGCAGACTCATATAGCCCTCGCGTCCTCCCCAGAACACATAGTTTTCGGCGCCTAACTCTATGCCTGCATCTATGGCATTCTTAATCTGTACGATGGCTCGCGCAACGACATCGAAGTCAGGATTGGTGGAAGCACCGTTCATGTAGCGTTTGTTGCCGAACACGTTGGCTGTAGACCAAAGAAGCTTAATGCCAGTCTCGGCCTGCTTCTGCTTGATATATGAAAGAATGGCCTTGAGATTGCTCTCATACTCGGCCACGTTTGCTCCCTCGGATATGAGGTCTACATCGTGGAAACAGAAATATTCTATGCCCATCTTCTGCATGAACTCGAATCCGGCATCTGCTTTCTGCTTGGCTGCTGTCAGCGCGTCTGGCGCATCGTTCCATGGGAAAGTCTTTGTGCCAGGACCGAACTGGTCGGTACCGTCGGCGCAAAGGGTGTGCCACCACGCCATGGCAAAACGAAGCCAATCTTTCATGGGTTTGCCGAGGATGACTTTATTTGCATCGTAATAATGGAAGGCCATAGGGTTCTTTGAGTCTGGACCTTCAAACGGGATTTTTCCAATGTTAGGGAAATATTCTTTTGCCATAATAATATAGATTATTTAAAAGGTTAATGAAATAAATGAATTCTTTATTGATGACAGCCTGCTTCTTCCAGCTTCTGCATAAAGCGTCTGCGCCAGAGGGCATAGGCTTCGTCGTATGCCTCACGTGAAGAGGCGTCGGGCTCGACTGTAGAAATACAGTGGAGAGATGAGAACGCTTCGCCAGCATCGGCATAAATACCGGCTCCGATACCCGCACCGCGGGCGGCGCCGAGTGCTCCGTCGGTGTCGTAGAGGCGGATGACAGCTCCTGTGACCGTGGCCAATGCAGAACTGAAAAGAGGACTGAGGAACATGTTGGCATGGCCGGCATGTATGTTGTCGATGTGCAGACCCATAGCTTCCATGATTTCTATGCCGTAGCGGAAGGAATAGACAATGCCTTCCTGGGAGGCACGAAGAAGGTCGGCACGGGTGTGGAGATTGAAGTCGAGTCCCTCGGCCGAACATCCTACGGTACGTCCGCAGGCTATACGCTCTGCACCGTTGCCGAACGGAATGACACTGAGTCCGCGGCAACCGACTGGAGCAGAAGCGGCCAGACGGTTGATGTCGTCATACGAACAACCGGCAGGCGCCACATTGCGCTTCATCCAGGCATTGAGTATGCCGGTTCCGTTGATGCAGAGAAGTATGCCGAGACGCGGGTCGGACGGCGTATAATTGACATGGGCAAAGGTGTTGACACGGCTCTGAGGGTCGTAGGTGACCTTGTCGGAAACGCCGTAGACTACACCGGAAGTACCGCCTGTAGCGGCAATCTCTCCAGGACGCATCACGTTGAGTGAAAGAGCGTTGTTGGGCTGGTCGCCGGCACGATATGAAATAGGAGTACCAGTTGCGAGACCTAATTCGGAAGCGGCTTCGCTGTTCACTCTGGCCTGAATGCCGAACGTCGGTACGATGGACGGAATGATTGATTCAGAGAAACCATAATAATTCATGACATCGCGGCTGATGCAGGCATCGTGGAAGTCCCAGAAGATGCCTTCGGAAAGTCCGGACACAGTGGTTGAAGCCTCACCGCTCATGCGCATGGCGATATAGTCGCCTGGAAGCATGATATGGGCTATGCGGGCAAATACGTCTGGTTCGTTCTCCTTGACCCAGGCCAATTTTGAGGCAGTGAAATTGCCTGGAGAATTGAGCAGACGGGAGAGGCAACGCTCACGGCCTATGCTGTCGAAGGCGCGGTCGCCGATGTTAACGGCTCGTCCGTCACACCAAATTATGGACGGTCGGAGAACACAGCCATGACTGTCGGTACAGACGAGGCCGTGCATCTGATAGCTTATGCCTATTGCCTTTATGTCGGACGGGGTGACTGATGATGAAGTGAGCAACTTTCGGGTGGCAAGCTTGAGATTCTGCCACCACATTTCTGGGTCCTGCTCGGCCCAACCTGGACAAGGGGCACTGATTGGCGCTTCGGTCTCGGGATAGAAGGCTGAGGATATGCATCGGCCGGACTCTGCTTCGACCAGCGATGCCTTTACGGATGACGTTCCTACGTCGTAACCTAATAGATACATGGTATTAAATGGTGTTTTTTATGTTCTTTGATTTAAATCACCTGCAAACTAAAGCAGGATGCAGTCATGAAAACATCTTGTTGTATATTTTCCTGTCGAACTTGAAGTAACGGGCGGCACGGTGGCTCACACCCATCTCCTTCTCGTCTAGAGGTACAACGTAGGGCATGTTCTGTATGCGCTTGTGGAAATTGCGTATGTCGTATTTCTCGCCTGACACAACTTCGAGAAGAATGCGGAGCTGAGCAACTGTGAATTTCTTTGGAAGAAGATTGAAAAGCTGTACCTTGTCGAGACGGGATATGTTTCGGACGGCAAGAATGGCTTCTGAAACGATTTCGTTGTGGTCGAAGGCCAGACGAGGTATGTCGTTGACAGGCATCCAGCAGGCTTCATAGGCCTCATTGAGATGCATGCTGCGGGCGTTGATGCGCACTAGCGAAAGATATGCCACCGTGACAATGCGTTCGAGATGCTTGTCGAGTTTGTGGAAACGTTCAAGCCAGACAGTGTCTTCCTTGTCGGAAAGACGGTCTACAGAACCGAAGGCTTTGAACTGGGTCAAAGATGCCATCTTCAGTCCGGTCAGTTCATAAAGCACTCGGCGTGCTGCTGTATCGAGGTCTTCGTCCATGCCGATGAGACTGCCTGGAAGCTTGAAACGGCTTGTGGCATGTTCACCGGCTACATCGCGCTGACGCACAAGCAGAACATTGAGAGACTCACCGTCAAATCCGAGGATAACGCAGTCTACAGAAACATATGGATTTACAGATGCATTCATAGCTGTTTGTATAGTTGACTGATTAATACTTCACAAATATAAAAAATTGTCGGCTATCGACAAAAGAAAAATAAAATTATTTTCCTCATAACATATTAGTTTACAAGATAATAATAATAGTACAAAATAAGATAAGCCACTATTTGATAGAGACTTAAATGAATATGGCAGTTACAAAGATTATTTATCGTAACTCTGAAGATAAGGTGCTTAAAACGAAATAGGGATGAACTCCATTTGAAGTCCATCCCTATGCTATATATCTGGGCAACTGAGTTGCTGTCGTCAGAACGTCACTCTTACCATGAATCGTATGCCCCACTTGTTGACATTCGGATTGTTGTTGTATGTAATACGGCGTACGTACTGCACATGCAGAAGTTTAAAAATGTTGTGTATACCGACAATGGCTTCGATGTACGGCGTTTTCGGGTCCATTACACACGTGTTTGTTTTATAAACTCCGTCGGCATCAAAATGACCAGGGAAATAGAATAACTTTGAATCAGTATAACCTGTAGATGCCGGATTGTTCTTGTCGGTCAAGGTGCCCCAAAGCACATTTACACCGAAGAACTCGCGCCACTTGAGCTCGCGCAGAAGCGGAATGCGGTTGAACAGCTTTCCATTCATATCCCACGAAAGCATCATTGATGCATAGCGGTCATTGAGGAACTCCAGGTTGCCGATGAGGTTGAACGTGTTGTCCTCGATGATGTACGACTGATTGGCCGCCGGATGGATGAGCAGTGGGAACGGAACAATGTTCCACTGTATTCCACCCTTGAGGTTGACGTCAATCTTACCCCACGAACCAAGCCAGAAACGTTTGTAGATACCGGCCTCTGTAAAGTTGTACTCATAGTCGGAACCGAAAAGTCCCTTGACTCCGAATGTATGAGAAACACTGACGACTGGTGCATCCATGTTGATTTTCAGACGGCGCTGCTTGGTGTTGATGTATGTTGCACCTGGCTCGAACGAACATCCGACCTTGAATTCAGATGTAACAATGTTCTTTATCCACAACGAAGGATCATTGACCGGCGAACCGTCTGCCGTACCCGTGCCTAGAGGCTGATAGAACAGAGCGTCAACCGGCGATGCACTTGCACGGGTGAACGAAGCACTTATCTTGAATCCGTTTTCCCACTCCCTGTCATATCCTGCAAATATTTCACGTGTATGAGTAAATTGGTCTACGGTTCCGGCCTTAAGCGACGTGAACATATTGTCCTTGTCGGTAGGTATGAACTTATCGAACGGCGAAACAATATCATCCATATAATGCACAGTCAGATTGTTCTGAGGGAACTCGCGCGGAAGATATGACTTCTTGTTAAATGAATATGTAAGAGCCAGTTTTCCGTAAAGGTTGCTGGTCTTGGTTCCATAAGCCAAATATCCGCTCGCAAAAAGATGCGGATTAAGATTAGCATTCGTCAAAGCCGATATACGGAAACGAGACTTGTCGTAGTGGTTGTAGGAATAAATAGTGTTAACAGGACCTATGTCAACCTTATTGAGATGCGTGGAATCACTTGTCTCTACAAAGTTTTCAACCAAAGCCTTGAAAGCGAAAATCACATATTTGAATCCGTTGACAGAAGAAAGCTTGTCAACAAAATCACTCACGCCTCCTTCACTCTGAGTAAGTTCTACCTTGCGGTATGAATTCCAGAATTGTTCATCCTGCATCTGCGAATTAGGTTCACGCTTTATAGGCCCCTTTATCTTAAATACTTTCTTTGAAATCTCATCAAAACTGAAATCCGAATATATTGTAGTTTTTTGAACCTGGAACTTGCTCAACCAGTTTGTAAGCTTCAGCTGTACCAACATGTCTTCACTAACAAGAACGCGCTGACCATTGGCCAAAGGTTTGAACTCCTGCGAAATAAGCATGCTCTCTACAAAATTGACATCACTGCGCGCAGGTATAGACAATTCTACACGCCTTACCTGATATGTAGAATCGGCCATAATGTACAATTGGCCAGAGAAACCGAAATCCTGCTGGTTATTGGGCAAGAAAGCAAGTTGGATCACACTGTCACCATCGATGGCCAGCGTATCCTGTATATAATATCTGTAAAAACTAATAGCAGAATTAGCTATCGGGCTCTTGAAAGGGTATTGAAGAAGACGGCATTCTTCATCATATATATCAACATTGGTAAATACGTCTTTCAAAGTTGTTGTGAGAATCTCTCCAGTGTTTATCAGCTCATTTACACCTCTGCTGCTTTCACCTTTGATAATAACTTTTTCAGAACGCGGATCCTTTCGGAAAACAGTTTCCGACACAGTTTCATTGACAGTCAAAGGTAAAATGAGCTTGCCCGTTTCAGGACATCTCTCAACATGGTCTTTTAGAAAAGGAAATTTCTTGAATTCGCCTTCATCAAAAACTTTCTCCGTAAACTCATTCACAGAAAAAGTCATCTTCTCGTACTTCGTAAAATGGAAATAAGGATTCTCGTGCAGGTCACTCTTGCGCTTAGCAGCAATGACCTTCTTCATCAGTTCCACAGCCGGATTATTCTTACGGCTGTATTTTGTTTTCTTCGCAGTAATTGTGACGTCATCGATTTTCTTAGGTTCAGGACGCAATTTTATCAAAAGGTTCTTCTTATTTCTAGGAAGAGTAATTTTCTGTTCCTCATATCCCATAGTACTGACTGTCAACTCATTGCACAATGAATCCTCGACCAACAGGAAACGTCCGTTCTCATCCGTCATGGTTCCTACGTTGCGGCCATCATAATATACATTGACATAATCCAGAGGCTCATGAGTACGCGAATCAACAACAACTCCTGTCACCTGCGACCAAAGGCCTTGAGAAAAACAGACTACAAAAAACAGAAAAAAAACAAGCCTACTTTTTACCATAAAAATCAAAAAAAGCTTCATTGCTTCTTTTTCTTCTCAGAAAAGAGGCAATGAAGCATTTATAAAATATAAATATGAAATACGTTCATTGCTCACCAATGAACTGAACATTAATCGATTTCTTCATCGGCTTCATATCCACCCATTTCGCGGATAGCGTTCTTCAGCATTGTATACTGCTGGAAGAGGTGGTTTACAGGAACTTCATTCTTCGTATAGTCGTGCATTGGACTCTTGAGGTAGAAGCTCAAGAAGCGTTGTATGCCATAACGTCCGGCACGTGCCGCAAGGTCTGAAAGCAAGCAGAGATCAAGAAGAAGCGGTGCTGCCAGTATTGAATCACGGCAAAGGAAGTTAATCTTTATCTGCATTGGATAACCCATCCAACCGAAGATATCGATGTTGTCCCAACCTTCCTTATTGTCATTACGAGGTGGATAATAATTGATTCTTACCTTGTGGTAGTAGTCCTTATAAAGATCAGGCTGTTTCTCAGGAACCAGAATAGATTCAAGAGTTGAGAGCTTGCTGACCTCCTTTGTACGGAAGTTTGCCGGCTCGTCAAGGACAAGTCCGTCACGGTTACCGAGAATATTTGTAGAGAACCATCCGCTCAGACCGAGACAACGAGTTCCGATGATTGGTGCAAAACCGGACTTGACCAACGTCTGACCAGTCTTAAAGTCCTTTCCGGCAATAGGCATCTTAGTTTTCTCAGCAAGTTCCCACATTGCAGGAATATCAACGGTTGTATTAGGAGCACCCATGATAAACGGTGCACCTTCTGTGAGTGCAGCATAGGCATAACACATAGATGGAGCAACATGCTCAGTGTCATTGTCCTTCATTGCCTTTTCCAGTGCTGCCAAAGTACCGTGTACAGGCTCATATACAGGAACATATATTTCTGTAGAAGCGGCCCAGATAACAACGATTCTGGCACATCCGTGCTCTTTCTTGAAGTTTCTGATATCTTCTCTCAGAGCTTCAACCATTTCCCATCTGGTCTTGCAATCCTTAACATTGTCACCGTCAAGTCTCTTTGCATAGTTCTTGTCGAAAGCGGCCTTCATAGGCACGATTTTTTCGAGCTCATCCTTTACCGGTTCTATATCTTTTTCTTTAAGAACCTCTGCATACATAGCAGAACGGTATGCATTTGCAGGATATACATCCCATGCCCCGAACTCTATATCTTTCAAGTCTGCCAGAGGAACAATTTCGCCATAAGACAAATACTTTTTGTCAGCACCCTTGCCGACACGAATTTTGTCATACTGAGTCATTGAACCTACAGGTTTTGCCAGTCCTTTGCGAGCCATAAGTACTCCTGTTATATTTGTAGAAGTTACTGCTCCTAATCCTACTATCATGATACC
>ENA-UONW01001280-UONW01001280.1-human-gut-metagenome-genome-assembly--contig:-CS52-NODE-1280-length-31472-cov-6.769265_pt1 | contig 31472 bp, 24 predicted proteins | sample MGYA00242463_ERZ724010 | MGnify/ENA metagenome assembly ERZ724010 | reverse complement strand
CAAGGAAGCAGTGTACAGAAATGGAACTCTTCGAGCAGAATTTTTTCGGGATATATGGAAGATTGAACAGGTACGCAAGAATTTCGACAAAAGTGAAATCATGCTCTTCCGCAGAGTCATGAATGAAGGTGTTGACAAAGGCGTTTTCGACATCAAAAACGTAAAACTGATTGCCGAAATCACACACTTCTGCCTAAAAGGATGCGAGGTTCCATATATATATGGACGAATAGTGGTGAACAATGTTGAAGAGCTCTATCCTTACGTGAGAAGACTCGTGTTCAAGTCGCTCGGAAAAAATCTGGTGCCTTAAGCAGACAGCTTGGGAGAAATATGTATATAACAACAAACAAGCATATTCAATAATCAAAAAAGAAAAACAATTAAGATTATGGGACTTTTAACAGGAAAGACAGCCTTGATAACAGGTGCCGCACGCGGAATCGGAAAGGCTATAGCATTGAAATTTGCTTCAGAGGGTGCAAACATAGCATTTACAGACCTCGTAATCGATGAGAACGGAAAAGCTACAGAAGCTGAATTGGCAGCTCTTGGCGTAACAGCTAAAGGATATGCGTCAAACGCCGCAAACTTCGAGGAGACAGAAAAGGTTGTCAACCAGATTAAGGCCGACTTCGGCTCAATAGACATCCTCGTAAACAATGCCGGAATCACAAAGGACGGACTTATGCTCAGAATGACTGAAGCTCAGTGGGACGCTGTAATCGCAGTAAACCTCAAGTCTGCATTCAACTTCATACATGCCTGCACACCTATCATGATGCGCCAGCGCGGCGGTTCAATCATCAACATGTCAAGTGTTGTCGGTGTACACGGAAACGCAGGACAGTGCAACTACTCTGCTTCAAAGGCAGGACTTATCGCCCTCGCAAAGTCTATCGCACAGGAAATGGGTTCTAAGGGCATCAGAGCCAACGCCATAGCTCCGGGATTCATAGAAACAGCAATGACTGCTGCTCTTCCTGACAACGTAAGAAAAGAATGGGTTGCAAAGATTCCTCTCCGCCGCGGCGGTACAGTTGAGGACATCGCAAACGTTGCTACATTCCTCGCTTCCGACATGTCAAGCTATGTATCCGGACAGGTTATACAGGTTGACGGTGGAATGAACATGTAATTCAGAACCGAAAAACAGTACAAGCCTGCACTGCCCGGCATAAAACAGGACAGCGCAATACGGCAAAGAAAAAAATAGATATACAGCCGGTCCGAAAGCGCTTCGAGCAAGTGTACGGATCGGCTGTAGATTTTTTCAGACATCCGACTGAACAACTAAAACAACAAGCAATGGAAGTCATATACGAAGACAACCACATAATCATCGTCAATAAAAACAGCTCTGAAATCGTTCAGGGCGACAAGACAGGCGACACTCCACTTTCAGAAATGGTGAAGCAGTACATAAAGGAACAATACTGCAAACCAGGAAAAGTGTTTCTGGGAGTCGTGCACAGACTCGACCGCCCTGTCAGCGGACTGGTAATGTTCGCAAGGACCAGCAAGGCTCTGACGAGACTCAACGAGATGTTCAAAAACGGTGAAGTGCACAAAACCTATTGGGCCATCGTGAAGAACAGACCGGAAAAGACCGAGGACACACTGACCCACTGGATTGTCAGAAACGAAAAGCAAAACAAATCGTATGCTCATAACAAGGAGGTGAAATTCTCTAAGAAAGCCGTATTGTCGTATAAGACACTGGCCTACTCGGAACATTATGCTCTACTCGAAGTAAACCTCATGACGGGAAGGCATCACCAGATACGTTGCCAGCTCGCAAAAATAGGCTGTCCGATAAAGGGCGACCTGAAATACGGTGCGGAGAGAAGCAATCCTGACGGAAGCATATCACTGCATGCACGACACATAGACTTCATACACCCTGTTTCGAAGAAACATATAAGCATAGATGCTCCTGTTCCTAACGACAGATTGTGGAAGGCTCTCGAAAACGGTATATTAAAAGAATAAACAAATCCGGCAATGGAGTTCAATCAGATTTCCATTGCCGGATTTGCTGTTATATGTATGAACATGTAGTCTTTTATGTGTTAAGACAATTATTTTTCAGGCCAGACATGAAAGCCTGCACGCATAAAGGACTTCACTCTGACTTATTCTTGGAAAGATAATATAAAACGTTGGAGTTGCGGCGGGCAAGAACCTTGCGGCATACACGTCTGAGTTCTTCGGCCGTAACACTGCTGTAGCGCTCAACCTCGCTGTTAAGCATTGATGCATCGCCAAGCATTTCAAAATAGGCCAACTGCGATGCCTTGCGCTGGTAATCGAGATTTTCCATGCTTTCGTTGGCCTCGAACTTGTTCTTCACCTTCTCCAATTCTTCTTCAGAAACAAGTTCTGAACGAAGCCGGTCTAGTTCTTTCCACACGGCTTCCTCTGCATCCTTCATCTGCACACCTTCGGCAGGCATGCCGATGACGTAAAGGAGTCCCGAATCCAAACGTCCGGAAACATAGGCATCTATGCTTGTGAAAAGACGGTCGCGGATGACAAGATTCTTATGCAGACGGCATGAACGTCCGTTGGCAAGAACATCTGAAATCATGTCACAGGCATAGAAGTCCGACTCTCCGCGTCCGCAGATGCTGAATGTCATGTAGAGCACATCGCCCGGAACATCGCGTCTGACAGTCTTGCGTCTCTGACGGAGATGCGGCGGTTCTGACGGCAATGCAGGATGAACGACATTTCTGCAAGGGATGTCGCCGAACCATTTTTCTGCAAGACGGACAGTTTCCTCGAAAGAGATATTTCCGACAACCGACAGAACGGCATTGTCCGGTGCATAGAAGCGATAGAAGAAATCGCGAACCTCGTCCATACATGCATTCTTGATATGGTCAAGTTTCAGACCTATTGTGGGCCATCTGTAGGGATGGACCTTGTATGCCATGGAGTTGATGAGATGGGCCACATCACCATACGGCTGATTAAGATAGTTCTGCTTGAACTCTTCCATGACAACGCTTCGCTGCACTTCTAAAGATTGCGGAGTGAATGCCAGCGAAAGCATACGGTCGCTTTCGAGCCAAAACGCCGTTTCAACATTGACAGCAGGAAGAGTAAGATAATAATTGGTATAGTCGGCCGTGGTGTAGGCATTGTTCTCACCGCACGCCATCTGAAGAGGTTTGTCGTAATCGGGAATGTTTACAGAGCCTCCGAACATAAGGTGTTCAAAAAGGTGTGCAAAACCTGTGTGTTCAGGACTCTCGTCCCTGGAACCGACCTTATAAAGCACATTGACTGCAACCATGCGTGTCACATTGTCGCAGCTGTGTACGATTCTCAACCCGTTAGACAAAGTATGTTTGTTAATCTGCATCTGAAAAGTATTCGTTAAAAACCAATACGGTAATGCCTCAGCCGAAGCATTACCGTACATTATAGATTATTGTTATTCCAATATAGTTGCTTTCTTAACTCGAATGATTTGCAAAGGTCTGTCGCCGGCATCTGTGCGTACCTTCTCTATCTTCTCAACGACATCCATTCCCTCGACAACTTCTCCGAAAACGGTGTAGTCGCCGTCAAGATATGGTGCACCGCCATAAATGCGGTAGGCTTCTGACTGCGCTTCCGTGAACTTTGCAGGCGGATTTGCCGCTACGTATTCTTTAGCCTTATATGAAAGTGAATCGAGGAAATTGCGCAAGCCATCGCGTCCCCAAGCCTTGCGGTTGGCACGGATGACGGAGTCGTTTTCTGCAACGTAGCGGTCATACACTGACGTAACTTTCTTGTCATACTGACTGCTCTCTATGCCGGAAAGAGACTGGTCGTCATAACGACGGCCTGTCACTATGTAGAACTGATATTTATCTGAACCCTTGTCTGGATTCTCCTCATCGCCGTAGCGCGCTGCTGCCAAAGCCCCTCTCTTATGAAAATGCTTCGGATATACTATTTCGGCAGGAATAGTCGGTGCTTTCTTTGTTGTGTCTTCCACCTGTCCCGGGCGTGTATCAGGATTGCCGGTCTGAATCATGAAATTGCGTATCACGCGATGGAATGCCACACCGTCATACAATCCCTCCTTGACATTATTTATAAAGTTGTCGCGGTGGCCTGGAGTATCGCCATACAATCTCAACTTTATATCACCCACTGTGGTTTCAAGCAAAACCATAGCATCACCATCATCTCCAGCTTTCTGTCCGCTACACGAAACAGCAACAAGACAACACGCTAATAGTGCTAAAAAAAATACCTTTTTCATCAAAAACAGTTCTTTATATACGCGAAAATAAACAAAATGACATACCCGACAAAACATATTGTTGCCAAATTCTTTTCACTTTCAACATAAATTCTTACTTTTGCACCCGGATAAAACCAATTGAGGTTGCTCGAATGGTGGAATGGTAGACACGAGGGACTTAAAATCCCTTGACCAGTAATGGTTGTGCGGGTTCAAGTCCCGCTTCGAGTACAAGAAAAATCGCAATCGTTTGGATGACAAATGGTTGCGATTTTTGTTTTGTGTGATTGCACCGCCTAATAATCTGAATTGAACTTAAAATTATCTGTTTTGTCAAGTTTATGCAATTTGTTGCTCGGATATTGTGTTTTAACATTACATTCTGCAACATTTTAATATAAAACACTAGTCCGACAGCTCTACAGATTTTAGAAGTTATGCAGGATATAACATTACTTTCTGATTAAATCAAAACGAAAACTTAATGTTTTCCAAATCGGCTTGCCGAATTTCAATAATTAATATATTTGCAGAAGAAAGAAATATGAAGGTTTGGAGCAAATATCCATAACTAGATACAATCCGGAAGACATATATATGAAAAAATCCGGTGCTATACATTTAATCAGAAAAAAGGTTGATGCTTACAATAATGAATCTGGAAAAAATCGAAAAACTGATACGACATGCGTATCAGGAAAATGAATACCCTGCTCTTAAGGAACAAATAACTCGCTGGGCGGAGGAGCGCCCTCTTGAAGGAATACAACTACTGGATGCAACACCTGTGTACCGCAATACGCTTCTGAAACATCTGGCATTGATTGCATCTGGTGCGCAACTCACTGTAGGCATTTCTCGTGTAATGGCATACGACCCTGCCATTGTGAATCTATTGAAAGAATGCGGCATTCCAATTTACGATGCTGATAAATCCGACAAGGAAGCCGATTTTGATATGATTTTGGACTGTGCAGGTTCTTTTTCTCACATTATTCCACGAATAGGCTATGTGGAGCTGACGCACAGCGGCATCGATTCATTCATGAACAATCAACGCCCAGTATTCTTTGCCGACGGTGGAAAAATCAAACGTATAGAGACTTGTCTCGGAACCGGCGAAAGCTATTTTCGTGCCATGAAACAACTTGGATATAATGATTGGAAAGGACGCAAACTTGTTCTTTTCGGTTGCGGCAAGGTCGGTTCCGGCATTTTATTCCAAGCCCACATAAAAGGTGCAGAAACAACAGTTGTGAGTGATATAGAATGTTTAAATCCAGATATTAAAAACTACGCCGCAGACATTATAGATTATCGCGACCTGCCACGCATTACCAAAGCCCTAATAGGTGCTTACGCAGTGGTTACAGCTACGGGAAAGAAGAATGCCCTGTCTGAGATACCGGCAGAAGTTCTAACAGGATGCGGTGCATTACTTGCAAACATGGGGGTAGAGGATGAATTCGGTCCACACATATCCCCGGAATCAGCCTTAAACAAGAAGCATACACTTAACTTTATTCTGGAAGAGCCAACGCAATTGCGTTACATAGACGCCACAATGGCCCTTCATAACGCAGGCGCGGTATATCTGAAAAAACAAAGATTTCCACACTCTTACCGATTCATCTTACCGCCTGAAGAAATTGAAACGGAGATACTTTCGGTCACCCGCAAGAAAGGATTATTGGACAAAGAGCTGGACTACATCAACTGACATCATAGAAGTGTTGAAGCAATGCGGCGGGCATCGGCCAGAATTTTCTCTTCACCTTCCACCCGTCTACCCTGCATCAGAATCTGACCATCACAAATGACGGTATCAATCATAGAACTATCAGCAGCATATACCCAATTGCTTTCAGGATGGAACATGGGAGTCATACATGCAGTGTCGTTGCGTACCAGGAGCAAATCGGCAAGACGTCCCTCTTCTATCGTACCTGCATCCAACCCGAACGTTTCAGCCCCAACACGTGTAGACATGCCAAGCACTTCGCCTGCCGGCAAAGCTTGCGGTCCACTGGAAACCTTTGCCAACAGAGCGGCAATCTTCATCTCTTCGCGCATATCCAGATTATTGTTCGAAGAACATCCGTCTGTACCCAAAGCAACACGACAGCCGGCATCCAGCATTCTCTGTACGGGTGCAATTCCGGAAGAAAGCTTCATGTTGCTGACAGGGCAATGGGCAACAGTCACTTTACGGTCGGCCAGAATCCGAATATCCTCATCCGTCACATGCACCACATGAGCAGCAATTACGTCTTCCCCAAGAAATCCCATCTTATCGAGATAAGCAACCGGAGTACAACCATGTTCTTTCAAGCATGCCTCAACTTCGCCACGTGTTTCACTTAAATGGATATGTATTTTTTGTCCGTTCCGTCGAGCTTCATCTGCACTTCTACGAAGAAGTTCATTTCCTACAGTATATATTGAATGCGGTGCTACGACAAGAGAAACCCTGGAGCCAGAGTTTGGAACGAAGTGCTGCAACAAATCGAAACACTTATCTTTTCCTCTATCATCTAAACTATCAATTATCAAAACTCCCAATCCTGCACGCAATCCCATGGCTTCAACAATCGGAAGCGCCACATCTTCTTTCCAATACATATCATTGAAAAAGACTGTACCAGACTTTATCATCTCAAGACAAGCCAGACTTACACCGACACGAATATGTTCATCTGTAAAACGAGCTTCGGCAGGCCATATATGCTTCTCAAGCCATTCCATCAAAAGCAAATCATCTGCATATCCACGCAAGAGCGTCATAGCCGCGTGATTATGCATATTATAAAACGCTGGGAATACATTCATTCCTTGCGCATCAATATATGTAGCATCATGAGTCTCAGGACCAGAAACAGTCCCGTTTTGATGAGGTACAATACGGGAAATCCTATTTCCTGTTATATGCAAGTCAACAGACTGCCCCTTCAAAGAAGCATTTCGAATAATTATTTTATGAGCGACCACCATATTCATGTCGTTTAAAAGTATACAAAGATACGTTTTTAATACACTTTCCAACGGCTGTACCATCCATATTTAATCCAAAAATCCAACAAGTTCCGAACCTAAGTTTGCCGCACAGCAGATAAAGACACAACAGAAGACAAGATTTTTCCATTGAATCATAGTAAAATAAAAAATCAACAGCATCCTGTTCAAATTCCATTAGTGTACATCACAAATAAAAATATTTCCGTAACTTTGTTTCGCTTATAAGAAATCTCACGTTTTTGTCAACATTTTGATTTTCATGTACAGCAAAACGGGGAAAAAAATGAGCATTCCACCTTATTTATTGTATACTTTTTATTTCTAAAACAGGCAAATAAGAATAAATAATCGCAACAGAAATGACCGATACAATGAAATCAAAGACCGTTGCAGTTGTGATGTGCACATACAACGGAGAAAAATATCTGCGCGAACAATTGGATTCTATTCTGGCACAGACGTATCCTATATATGAGCTAATCGTTCAGGACGACTGTTCTACGGATTCTACGCTGGACATACTCAGGGAGTACGAAGCTAAGGTGCCGTTCATGAAGGTGATTGAGAACCAGAAGAATATGGGTTTCAACCGGAATTTCGAAACTGCGTGCCTGCGTGCGACTGCCGATTTCATTGCAATATCTGACCAGGACGATGTGTGGTTGCCTGAAAAGATTGAAAAGCAGGTAAATGCCATCGGCGACTACAATGTATGTTTTTCTGCGCATCTGAGAGGAAAGCAAATGGAGACGGCACATACTGTAAGTCCGCAGTATTCGCTGGAAGCACTGCTTTTTGCAGATATCGCTGGACATACGATGCTTATACGTCGCGACCTTGTGCAAAGACAAGAAATCTGGATTGACAAAATCTATTACGACTGGTGCATAATCATCAATTCTTATTTCTACGGCCAACATGCCATAACAAAGGTCAATGAGCCTCTCAACTGGCATCGCTCGCACGAGGACGAAGCAGCATTCAAGCAGAACAAGGAACTGTTTCCGGACAGCCACAAGAAACCGACTTACCAGCCTTATCTGTACGGACTTAGGAACTACCGCAACCTTCAGAACAAGCCCAACTGGAAACGCTTCTACTCGTACATACGCGACCACGCAGATGCATCGCGCTATCCTCTGCAGCACAAGATGGCAGAACTGATGCTCAGCGACAGTATACTGTCTCTGCTGAAACTTTGCTGGTTGTGCATGAAGCACAGGGAAAGCATCTACCCTGCCCCAAGTAAGGCAAAGGGCATACGAGGCATGATACGCGGATTCTTCTATCCGTTCATTTTCTCATACAACTGCTCCTACTTCGATTTGAAACGATAAGACATTCCATATACAATATTAAAGGCGGTAATCCATTAAGAGATTATCGCCTTTAATATTTCATAAACAAGAAGTTGCAACGAAATCAGTCTGCATCAACTTTCTCTCCTTTGCCGTTGAGCAAAATGCCGTTTCCGCTTGCATCCTTGCAGAGATAAAGGTCAGGGCCTATGGCAGAGATGTCGGAATACTTCGGTCCGGTTATGATTTTTCCGTCCGGCGTCATAAGTCCGAACCATCCGTATTCAGCCTGATAATATAGACACTTTGCGACGCCACGGACGAACTCTGTTTCGTCACTATAATCAGAACTGTCCTCTGAGCCTGATTCTGCAACAGAATTTTCGCGAAGCTCATCTGTGTCATACAACATACGGCCTATGTGGCTTATATAAAAATCTTCAACCAGCACTCCATCAGAATCATACTTACGAATGGTATGGTCGTTCATTGTTGCATATATGCCTTCGTCGCCAATTTCAAATTCTGCAGGCATGAACGGCAGGACTTCTTTCAGGTCGCTTCCGAGCAATGCCTTTTCGCGGCCACGGTCGACAATCCATAAACTGTCAACAGGAAATATGCTGAAATATTCAGGACTCAGTGCCCAATCGCCCTTACGGTCAATCAATCCAAACCTGTCGCCCTTATCATTATACACCACGCAATAGCCATTATGGAAAACACAACCTTCCTTATCAGACATATATGGAATATGCTTGTCTATGACGACCTTACCAATCTCGTCTATGAATTTTATCCATCCGTTGTCATCGACGGCGGCCAGTCCTTCAGAGAATATCCATGCGTGCGGATAAGTCGGTTCTATGACCACTTTCCCTGTATACATATTGAAATATCCACGCTTGCTGCCGTCGCTGTAGCAGACGAGAGAATCAAAGCCCAAAGGTTTGGCAATCCATGAGATGCCGGTAAGGAGCTTATTGCCGTCGCAGTCGAAAACATACCCGTCATTGCCATAATTGTCGTGATGGAAAGTCAATCCGCGTGAAAGATACTGATTGCTTAAACAATCACTTTCGTAGTCGGTTTCAGAACCTATTCCGAACCTGTTGAAAGTATACCGGACAGCTTCGTCGAGAGTGATTAAGGTTACAATCAAGACAAACACGGTGAAACATGTGCCTACAATAGTGCGAAGCACACGGCTGTAGCGTGATTCGCCTTTCATACCAAGAATAGTTGTAAACCATCCGCCAAGGGCGACAAGTATACCTGTCAGCCCTTTGAAAAACATCATTAAAGCTCGTTTCATATAAACATTGAATAAATTAAAAATACATTTCAGTTTCTCTCATACAGGCAACAACGTCATAAGCCGTCAACCTTACATTTTATGAACAAAGAGTAGTAAAAGTAACCCCAATCTATCACCGGAAAATGCGTTCACTGAAAATTTTGCAGACAGAGACAGGCCTGAAACAAACGGTGCGAGCGCCCGCGGCAACAATTACGAGCGCTCAAAATTGTAATCGCGAGTGCCCGCAACACATGAAAAACAGGAAAAACAATGGCGATGCCCTTCAGTCATCATAAAAGATGAACAGAGAAAAGGCATCGCCATGGCGAAACATTAAAAATATGCTGTAAATATGGATATCCGCTTTAGGATTTTATTTCACAATGAACTTCTGCGACTGTGAGGCACCGGTTCCATCAGCCACCACATTCACGATGTAGCAACCGGACGGAAGAGACTGAGCCAACGAGCATGGCAGTGACTGAACCTTATACTCGGCAACAAGTGCGCCCTGCATGTTGAAAACAGACACACGGCAAGGCACAGCCGAAAGTCCATCGGCCGACAGCCTCAACGGCTCGCCCTGCGAAACGACGGGATTCTCAAGCAAGATTCTGCCGTCGGCCGTTGTTTCAACGTCGTCGATACCCACTGTTCCATCATAGAGATTCTGTATCTCGTCTTCTGTAAGAGCTGTAGAATAAACAGTGAAATCGTCTATCGTTCCACAGAAATCCACGTTGTCGAGTGCCACATTGGTGTCCCACCACTGCGTGCGTCCGACATAATTGCGCGAATCGGGAGAGATGAATGTCAGAGAACGCGGTTCGTTGACTATTGTATTTTCCGAAGCCGTCAGTCGACCGTCTACATACACGCGAGTTTCGTGAGTCGCAGCATCGTAAGTCACCGCCAAAAGCTGTTCCTTGCCTACCTGAGGCTGTTCGGACGACAATACGAGGGTTGTTGCTGCACCGTTGTACTTGAGTCCTGCTGCACAATCCTTCAGGCGCAAGAATACACTGTTGCCGCTCGACGAACCGAAATCATAAAGACGCGGCTGGGCATCGAGAGAGGCAGGATTGACCACTGCCGCAACGGTGTAGCTGCGCAGACTGTCGAGCATGCCCTGAGGCAGAACGAGATAGCCGTTGGTGAAAAATCCGTCGGGAGTATTGGCAGTCAAATCCAGTCGGCCGTCCACAACAGCGTTCCCCATAATCTGTGCGTCGCGTCCATGACCGCTGCGGTCTGCAAGACGACGTTCGCCACCATCGGCCTCGTAAACATCTGCACTGTCGAAAGCATAGTTTACAACAACGCACTTCTCAGCATTGCGGGGCATGACGGTGACGGTGTATTCCTTGTGTTCGTCGGCACAATCGGCTGTCAACGTGACTTCCGTAGGTTCCGAAGGATTATTGACAAGTCCGTCGGCAGAAAGTATGTCTGGAGCAGACGACTGCCAGGTGATTGGACGCCCCTTGCCGTCCTGAGCCGGCAAAACGATATGAGTATAGACAACCTCCGGAACTTTTATCATATCGAGCATCTCGTTCTCCCAGCTCACGCGCAGTTCTGTAATGCTGTTCCAGTTGGCGCCTCCCTGCGAATTGCCGTTGCAGTTGAGCATGACATATCTGGCCGGCTGTACATCGAATGAGAAACGCTCGAGCTGGTCGGTTGTGCCGCACGACTCGCATCCGGCAAGCACAGTAGTGTAGTCGGTACCGTCGACCGAAAGCATGATGTCGAAATAGCTCTTGCGCTGTGCTCCCTGATAGAAAGCCACATCGACGGCACGCACGTTGCGCACTTCACCGAGGTCGTAGCGTATCCACTGATTTAGTCCTGCCTGGCTCCATCGTGTGTCAAGATTGTTGTCTATGGTGTTTTCAGGCGTATTGCCTTCCTGATTGCCAATGGCTGTCACGGTGACATCAGGATTGCACGGCATCAAATCTATGGTATAGACAATTGTAGCCGTACATCCTTCGCCGGCCGTCTGTCCGTTGTCGCCTTTGACGCCAGAAGCAAAAAACTTGTGATTGCCTCCGTTCAATTGGAAATCGGGAGTTATGACAACAGAACGGACACCGTCGAAATCCACACTGCCTGTCATAGGTTTTCCGTCTATGGTATAGTTCGATATGTCAGAGGCAGTCTGCGCGTCGAGCGTATCATTGAATGTCACGCAGATTTGTCCGTCGTCGGCACGGTTTAGCGATGTGATTCGCAGGTCGAGCTGCGGCATATCACCCTGTGCATACTTCAGCATCTCGCTTGCCGCCATCAGATATGCACCGACACCGAAGTCGGCTGTCGAGTAAAGTCCTATGGTCTGATTCGGGTCGGCCTTGTCGCCGATAGGCTGTATGTATCCGACAAAACCGTCAGGCTGGAGTGCCGTCTGCGACAGATATTTCCATGCACGGCTGACGGTCTCACCATATTTGTCGGCATCCAATATACCGTTGTTTATTCCCCAAAGATAGCCGTAGGTGAAAAGCGCCGTACCGCTGGTTTCATAACCTGGAGCATACTCAGGGTCTATGATGCTTCGTGTCCAATAGCCGTCAGGCTGCTGCGAACGTGCAAGCGACTCAGCCATGTTGCGATAGAATGTCAGATAGTCTTCGCGGTGCGGGTCATCCTCGGGCAGGTCGGCAAGCACGCGTGCGAAAGCGGCGAAAATCCATCCATCGCCCCTCGCCCAGAAATCTTTCTTTCCGCTGTAGGTCTGATGTTCTGGATAGACGTATCGTGCATCGCGGTAGTACAGATTTTCGTCGTAGTCATACATGATGCTGTTGGAATATTCCCAATATTCGTGCATCTTTTCGAGAAGCTGTTCATTGCCGGTTATGGCATAAAGCCTTGTCATCACAGGCATAGCCATAAAGAGTCCGTCAACCCACCACCAATAATCAACGGCCGAAGTGGAAATCTGATATTCCATGACTTCGCGCATGCGGGCAATACGTTCCTCCTCAGGCACTACGTGGTAGAGGTCGGCATAGACTTGGAAACATACCTGGCAGTCGCCGAAAAGGACATAATCGTCGCTCTCGCCATAAGTATACTTCCAGTTTTCCTTATTATCGCTTTTTGCACCTTTCCACTGATTGTATTCAGCCCAGGCAGTGGAAAAATCCAGATAACCGCAGTCGCCCGTGGCCTTATATGCCTCCATATTTCCGATGTGGTAAACGGCACGATTCCAGAAGAAATTGCCGTGCGAAGGATTGGCCTTCTGCCAATACCTGTTTACGCGGTGGATAATCTCTGCTACTTCTGTTTTTGTAGGTTTGCCGGGGTCCTGCAAGTTGTCTTGTGCTGAAGCACATATAACCCCGGAAAGAGCCATAACAGCAACGGGCCATCTTAGATTTTTTCCAAGTAAAGGATAAAAGATTTTATTCATGTTTTTCAATATATATTATAAAAAATGATATTACAGATATATGTAATCGCGCAGTAAAGTTAATGCAAAAAATAAGAATGCAGGCATCTGCTATATAAAATTGAGACACGATGAACTCCAAATAACATTTATTATCTGAAAATACGAGACTTAACGCTTCACCGCCAAAAAGCATGTATTATATATAAAACGTATAAGAATCACTGTGAATATTTGCTAAATTGTAGAATAAAGAAAGATATTGTCTGAAAACTTTTTTGCTTCAAAAAGTTTTCTGGATATATTTGCCGATGTCCGAAAGGGAGACACGGATATTTGGGGAGCCCATCAAAACCGCAGGCAAACATAAACCGACGGCATATATGGGCCAAAGGAACGACCTATCAATCGTAAAGACTGATGACTGCTATATAATAAAGGAGACTTCTTATAGAGACACTTTTACATTCAATAACCTTAAATCGAACGGGACGATGGCAGACCGCTCAAACGACAACAGCAGAAAAGAGCAGAAGGACAAGATTTTGGCCTATGCCATTAAGAACTTCTCAAAGAACGGCATACGCAATGTCAAGATGGACGACATTGCGTCAGATCTGGGTATATCCAAACGTACGCCGTATGAACTATTCAATGACAAAGAAAACCTTCTCATTGAATGCTTAAAATATAGTCAGAAACGTTCGGCCGTGCAATATGCAGAACTGACAAAGTCAACAGACAACATATTGGAACTGTATACAAAATGGCACAAGATGAAAATTGACGAGATACGCTCCGTGAATCCTCAATTTTTCAGAGATCTGAACAAGTATTCAAGAGTTCAAAAATATTTCAAGGAAGCATCAATACTAAAAAGCAAAGAAGGCTTGAAGTTCATCAACGAAGGCATAGCTCAAGGACTCTTCCGCGAAGACATCAACTACCACGTACTCTTGCGCATATCGGATATCGTTGCAGAAAGCATAATGCGCAACGAACTGTACATGGAGTACTGCTACGAGGATCTGTTCGGCTCAACATCTATAATGAGCATACGCGGAATCTGCACGAAAAAAGGCTACGACCTGCTGGACAAGTATATTGAAAACTACAAAATGAAAAACAACATATAAAAACAAAAAGAGACGTGGGACCAAAAGGTAGAATCCTGCTTATGTGCACAGCTCTCATTCTTGGGGCGGCAGGTGCAAGTGCACAAACCAATCCGGCCTCAACGCCCATAAAGATGGACATAACGCTCAAGGAAGCGATAAATATTGCACTGAGCGAAAATCCTACCATAAGGGTGGCTGACAAGGACATTGAACTGAAAAAAACGGCCGACAAGGAAGCCTGGCAGCAGCTGCTCCCTGAGGCCAATGTGAGCGGTTCGCTGACGCACACGCTTCTGGCCGCCGAAATGAAGCTCAACGGCAATACGTTCAAGATGGGACAAGACGGAACGACCACCGGCAATGCGGCCGTATCGCTCAGCTTGCCGATTTTTGCGCCAGCTGTGTACAAGACCATGTCGATGACAAAGGCCGACATTGAACTTGCACTGGAACAGTCGAGAGCTTCGAAACTCGACCTGACCAACCAGGTCACCAAAGCGTTTTACCAGCTGCTTCTGGCGCAGGACAGCTACGAAGTGATGAAACAGAGTTATGCCATCAGCGAAGAAAACTTCAACGTAGTCAACTCGAAGTATGTGCACGGTGCTGTGAGCGAATACGATAAAATCAGCGCCGAGGTACAGATGCGCAGCATGGGCTCAAGCCTTACGTCGGCACAGACAGCACTTACACTGGCGCAGCTGCAGCTCAAAGTTCTCATGGGGGTAACGGAGAACGTCACCCTCAACATTCAGGACAGCCTGGAAAGCTACGAGGACAAACTCATACTGGCTGACCCGGAAACGAGCAAGCAGGAACTGGCAAACAACAGCCAGCTGAAGCAGTTTGACCTCAACAAGAACCTGCTCGAAAAAAGCCGTAAGGTTCTGCAGACAAGCTTCATGCCGACACTGTCGTTTTCCATAAACTATCAGTACCAATCGCTCTACAACAGCAGCTTCAACATCTTCAGATATGACTGGGCACCAAGCTCATCATTTGTCTTCACACTAAACATTCCGATATTCAAGGCAAGCAACTGGACCAAGCTCAAGAGCAACCGCATACAAATCATGCAGCTCGAAGACAACAGACAAAACACCGAACGTCAGCTGAACATGGCCGTGGAAAGCTATACCAACAACATGCTTGCAAGCATAAAGCAGGTGGAAAGCAACAAGGAGGCTGTGAAACAGGCCGACAAAGCACGCCTGATTTCATCGAAACGTTATGATGTGGGCAAAGGAACTATACTCGAACTCAACCAGAGCGAAGTTGCACTGACACAGGCTAAGCTGACTTACAACCAGTCGATATACGACTACCTGACCAACAAGGCTGACCTCGACTACACTCTCGGAAGAGAAACCTACAACGAATAAAACAACTTCATGTTCATATTATATATGTATGGAACATGAGGCCACATAAAACAAAAAGAGACAAGAATCAACAAAAACCGAAATATTATGAAAAGCCAGATGAAACTAACGGCTCTGTTTCTGTCGGCTCTGTTGTTTGGAGCATGCGGAAACAAAAACACAGAAGAAGAAAAGAAAGATGACAAGCCGAAAGTCAAAATAGAGAAAGTCATAATGCAGGATGTCCCTCAGGAAGAAACATTCACTGCAACAGTTGAAAGCGACATCAAAAACAACATCGCGCCAAACACTCCATACAGAATAGAGAAAATATACGTCGATGTCGGCGACAAAGTCCGAAAAGGACAAGTGGTCGTTCAGCTTGATGCATCCAACCTGCGCCAGATGGGACTGCAGGTTGAGAATCTGCGCGTCGAGTTCAAGCGCACCGATGAACTGTACAAAGTAGGCGGTGCATCAAAGTCCGAATGGGACAACGCAAAAACACAGTTGGATGTCAACGAGACACAATACAGACAGCTCATGCAGAATACCCGACTTACAAGTCCTATAAATGGAGTTGTAACTGCAAGAAACTATGACGACGGCGACATGTACTCAAGTGCATCACCTATACTTACGATAGAGCAGCTCAATCCGGTGAAACTTCTCTTCAACATCTCCGAAACTTATTTCAAACTGGTCAAACGCGGCATGCCTGTGGCTATCACACTGGATGCATATGAAGGCGAGGAATTTCAAGGCAAGGTATCAATCGTATACCCTACGATTGACGCTTCCACACATACGTTCCCGGTTGAAGTAACAATAAACAATGCAGAACAGAAAGTGCGTCCGGGCATGTTTGCCAGAGCGTCCATAAACTTCGGATCAATCAACAGAGTTATGGTGCCGGACGAATCCATCGTAAAACAGGTAGGTGCCGGCGACCGCTATGTCTATGTCTACAAAGACGGCAAGGTAAGCTACAACAAGGTGGTGCTTGGACGCCACATTGGTACAAAATATGAAATCGTCAGCGGTGTCGAACCTGGTTCGTCGGTCGTGACAGCCGGAATGTCTAGGCTTGCCAACGGCGTAGCTGTGGATGTCGTGAAATGAAATCACAACTGACACACACGGAGATAATAAACCAGAACGTAAAACTTCAAAACATACAAGATGAGCATTTACGAAGGAGCGGTCAAACGACCCATAATGACAAGCCTGTGCTTCCTGGCAGTAGTTATACTGGGCCTTTTCTCACTTAAGAAACTGCCTGTAGACCTATATCCGGACATCGATACGAACACCATCATGGTGCTCACATACTATACTGGTGCATCGGCCAGCGATATAGAGAACAACGTGACCCGACCTATAGAGAACACGCTCAACTCGGTCGAGCACCTCAAGCACATAACTTCCAATTCAAAGGAAAACGTATCTGTAGTAACACTTGAGTTTGAATACGGCTACGACATCGACGTGCTGACGAACGACGTCAGAGACAAGCTCGACATGGTCAGCAACTCACTGCCTACTGAAGCCCAGAACCCGATCCTGTTCAAGTTCTCGAGCGACATGATACCTATCGTCATCCTGTCAGTACAGGCCGACGAAAGCCAGCAGGCGCTCTATAAGATTCTTGACGACAACGTTGCCAACCCGCTCGCACGAATAGACGGAGTGGGAACAGTGTCCATCTCCGGTGCACCGCAGCGCGAGATAAACATCTACATGAATCCGCAAAAGATGGAGGCCTACGGCATATCCGCAGCACAGGTCAGCTCGGCCATTGCCGCTGAAAACAAGAACACCACAGGCGGAAATATCGATATTGGAACGTCTACCTATTCTGTCAGATGCGAAGGCGAGTTCAAGGACCCGCAGCAGATGCTCAATGTCATCGTTGGAAGCCACAACGGCACCAATGTTTACCTGAAAGACATAGCCCGCATCGTAGACAACGTTGAGGAACGAGCACAAAAGACATTCACCAACGGCAAGCAGGGTGCCATGATTGTCATACAGAAGCAGAGCGGTGCCAACTCAGTTGCCATTGCGCAGAAGGTCAAGGGAATGATGCCCGAACTGCAGAAGAATCTTCCTTCCGACATCAAGATGGGTGTGATTGTCGACACGTCCGACAACATCCTCAACACCATCGACTCACTGCGCGAAACAATCGTCTACGCCATTATATTCGTCGTATTGGTGGTATTTGTATTCCTCGGACGCTGGCGCGCTACTGTGATTATCTGCATCACGATTCCAATGTCGCTCATAGCATCATTCATCTATCTGTACGCGACAGACGGTTCGCTCAACATGATTTCACTCTCGTGTCTCTCCATTGCCATCGGAAACGTTGTGGATGACGCCATTGTGGTACTTGAAAACGTGACGACGCACATCGAAAGAGGTTCCGACCCGAAACAGGCGTCCATACACGCCACCAACGAAGTGGCCATATCCGTAATAGCATCTACGCTCACCATGATAGCCGTGTTCTTCCCGCTGACCATGGTGTCGGGTATGTCGGGAGTGCTCTTCAAGCAGTTGGGTTGGATGATGTGTATCATCATGACCATCTCTACAGTTTCGGCACTTTCCTTCACCCCTATGCTCTGCTCGCAGATGCTTAAGCTCCAGAAGAAGCAAAGCCGTCTGTTCAAGATTCTGTATTCACCGATACAGAGGTCGCTCAACAGACTTGACGACTGGTATGCAGGACGAATCAACTGGGCCGTGCGCCACCGCTGGACGGTCATCGGCGGATGCTTCACACTGTTCGTCGGCTCCATCATCATAGCAAATGCAGTTGGAATCAAAGGCGAGTTCTTCCCTACCAACGATAACGGACGTATCGGAGCAACTCTCGAACTGCCTATCGGCACACGTGTGGAGAAGGCAGAAGAAATGGCAAAAATGTTGACCGACAAATGGGTGAAACGCTACGGTGACAATATCGATGCAATAAACTACACAGTCGGACAGGCCGGTGACGACAATACATTTGCCTCACTCAGCGACAACGGTACCCACATCATATCGTTCAACATATCTCTCGTACCTTCCAACGAACGCGAGAAAGGTCTTGCCGAAATCTGCGATGAGATGCGCGAAGACTGTAAGAACACTCCGGAACTGGCAAAATACGTCATAAGCCTCGGCGGTGGACACAGTTCAATGGGCGGACAGAATACGGCAACATTCGAAATCTACGGTTACGACATGGACGCCACGAACAAGGTTGCTCGCGAGCTCAGCGACTCGCTGTCGGCTCTCGATATCGTCAGCCAGGTTTCCATATCGCGTTCCGACTACCAGCCAGAACTGCTGGTCAACTTCGACCGCGACAAACTGGCACTCCACGGCTTGGGCATGAGCGAAGCGGCCAACCATGTACGCAACATGATAAACGGAAGCCTCATGTCATACTATCGTGAAGACGGTGAAGAATATGACATCAGAGTGCGCTACGAACCGCAGGACAGAATAAGCATCAGCGATATCGAGAACATGCTCATTCCGAACGCAGCCGGACAGGACATCCGCGTGAGAGATATAGCAACAGTCACAGAATCGTCCATCCCGCCGACCATCGAGCGTAAGGACCGTCAGCGCATAGTCACAGTAGATGCCGTACTCAAGGACGGACATGCACTCTCCGAAGGTGTTGCGGCAGGACGTACAATATATGAAAAGATGGACAAGCCTAACGGCGTAACCATACAGGTTGCCGGTTCATACGAAGACCAGCAAGACTCCAACAACGACCTCGGCACACTCGGCGTGCTCATCGTCATACTCGTGTTCATCGTCATGGCGGCCCAGTTCGAGTCAATGACCTACCCGTTCATCATCATCCTCTCCATTCTGTTCGCATTCTCAGGAATCATTCTGATACTGTGCGCCACAGGTACAAGCCTCAACATCATGTCAATGCTCGGAGGCATCATGCTTATCGGTATTGTCGTGAAGAACGGTATCGTGCTCATCGACTACACCCAGCTCATGCGCGAACGAGGCATGGGACTCATACGCAGTGCCGTCGTTGCCGCACGAAGCCGTCTGCGCCCTATCCTGATGACAACCCTCACCACAATTCTCGGTATGGTACCTATGGCCATCGGAGGAGGCGTCGGTTCAGAAATGTGGCAACCGCTCGGAATATCAATTATCGGCGGACTCACCGTTTCCACCATCATGACACTGATATATGTGCCGTCGATGTTCTGCATATTCGGAGGCAACGGCGTGAAGGTTAAGCGTCGCCGCATGCACCGTCAGCGCGAACTCGAAGAATACTGGAAGAAGCACAAGGATGAAGAAATGAATTTCAAGGTTGAGGAGGACAATGCTTAAAAGCCCAAACATGCCTCAACCGTATAACAAGAAAAAATTAAGAAAATATGAAATGCGTAATGATAACATTCGACCAGGCATCTTATGACAACGTCATCGAAGTGCTCGACCGCACCAACTGCCGCGGATTCAGCATGTGCCGTCAGGTCGAAGGGCGAGGTTCGAAAACAGGTGAACCGCACTACGGCAGTCATGCCTGGCCGTCAATGTGCTCGGCCATATTCAGCATTGTCGAAGATTCTCAAGTAGACCCTCTTCTCGAACGATTGCACAAAGTCGACAAGGACTACGAGATGCTTGGCCTAAGAGCTTTTGTCTGGGACATAGAGAAAAGCATCTGACAAGTAAAGCATAAAAACAATGAAAGGGGAAAGCCCAGTCTGCACCAGCAGCGAGGTTTTCCCCTTTCTTTATATCATGAAAACAAGACTTATGATGCGACCGCTGAAAGTACAATACGGTTAAGCATCATTCAGCCTCAGCGTTCCATCTTCACAGGCTGTGTAGCCGGCATCTCCATGTTGCGCTTGTCAACCTGAGTGACAACCTTTGCTGCAAGCATCATGAATGCCTTGCCGGCAGGCGACTGAGGGTCGAGAACAGCAGGTTTTCCGCTGTCACCGCTGTCGCAGATGCCCTGTACGAGCGGAATCTGTCCAAGCAAAGGTACATTCATCTCCTCTGCCAAACGACGGCATCCCTCCTTGCCGAAGATGTAATAACGGTTCTCAGGAAGCTCGGCAGGAGTAAACCATGCCATATTCTCCACAAGTCCCAGGATAGGCACATTGACCTTCTCGTTCTGGTACATGTTGATACCCTTGCGCGCATCGGCAAGTGCTACTTCCTGCGGAGTACTTACGATTACGGCACCCGTTATTCCCAGTGACTGTATGAGCGTAAGGTGTATGTCGCCGGTTCCAGGAGGAGTGTCAAGAATGAAATAATCCAAGTCTCCCCACAAGGCTTCACCGATGAGCTGCTTCAAAGCATTGCATGCCATACCGCCTCTCCAAAGTGTAGCCTGGTCAGGATTTACGAAGAATCCAATGGAAAGCAGTTTCACGCCGTACTTTTCTATTGGCACAATCATGTCACGTCCCTTCACGTTCTCAGCATAAGGACGGGCATCCTCTACCTCAAACATCTTAGGCATAGACGGACCGAAGATGTCGGCATCAAGCAGTCCGACCTTGTAACCCATCTTTGCCAGTGCAACGGCAAGATTGGCTGTGACGGTAGACTTGCCCACACCACCCTTGCCGCTCGATACAGCTATGATGTTCTTTACTCCAGGCAGAAGCTTGTCCGGTTCTTCAGGCAGTTCCATGCGCGACTTGATACCTATAGTCACTTCCACATCCTTGTCCACATAAGTATGTATTGCAGTCTCAGCCGCACGTACAACAGATTTGCGGAACGGATCTGTCGGCTTGTCGAATATGATGGAGAAGCTCACCTTCATACCGTCGATACGAAGGTCATCCTCAATCATCTCGGCCTCGACAAGATTCTTTCCATTGCCAGGATAGCGCACCGTAGCGAGCGCATCCATGATAAGTTTCGGATAAATGTTCATATTTTATCAATAAATATATTATTTGCTGTTTATATAATAGTTTCGAAAATCAACGCCCCGTCTGGCGAGTACTTCTCACCTCGTGGCCGTACGAGCGATAGCCATCGACAGGAATGTCTTCTTCCGGCTCAACCAACTCGCCGGTCCTCGGCAGACGAAATCTGAGATACTTGATTGAAAGTCCGCGTTCGAGCCACATCTGTTCATAATATGTCTGTATGGACGCCGCTTCGCTGTCCGGAGCCTCGGCATACAAATCAGCTGTGTCAAACTCAATCGGCAGACCGTTCTTCTCAGCCATAAGCTTGGTGTAGGTATAAAGGAACTGGCTGTCGGTCTTCAGATGTATTATACCGCCGTCTTTCAGGAAACGCCTGTAACGTTCCATGAAAAATGTCGAAGTAAGTCTTTTCGTAGCCTTCTTCATCTGAGGGTCGCTGAATGTGAGCCATATCTCGCTCACCTCGTCCTCGCCCATCATGCGGTCGATAAACTCGATGCTGGTGCGCAGAAACCCAACGTTGTTCAAGCCGTCGCGCAGAGCATCCGAAGCTCCGTGCCACATACGTGCCCCCTTTATGTCGACACCGATGAAATTCATTGCCGGATAGCGTCTGCCCAATCCGACGGTATATTCGCCACGTCCGCATCCAAGCTCCAGAACAATAGGATTATCATTTCCGAAAAACTCAGAATTCCACTTCCCGCGAAGCCCGAAGCCTTCAGCCTGAAGTTTCCAGAACGGACATTCAACTACATTACGGTAGGATGCCATATCGGCAAATTTTTCCAGTTTATTCTTTCCCATAAACGATTTTCCAAGACAGCATTACAGCCATATTAACTTTTACGTGGCAAAGATAGCGAAAGGAGAGCGCAGAGACAAATTGAAAACAAAATTTTCAATTTGACTATTCCGAACCCAATCCTATATTATTCAAATATTAAATAACCGCCCCACCACAGCAAACGTTTACACACAACAATACCCATAAATAGGTATTGCACATATTTAACAATAGAAATACTTTTGCATACGTTATTTCACAGTCTACGCATGTGCAGGAACAAGGCAAAAAGATATAGGATAATTGCAACTTTTCTACTTCTGCTCTTTACACACTATTGGTGCGGCATAAGTTTGTTCACCCACTCCCATGTGGTGAACGGCGTTGTTGTCGTACATTCCCATCCCTACAAAGCAGAACATGCACATACGCAGTCACAAATCAAGACTATTTTCCAACTCTCAACATTCCAAACCTTAGGAGATGCGTCACCCGACATAGAACTGACGTTTTGGCTTATACCATTGTGGAGCATAACTTTTGCCAGTTCATATTCTCTTCCTAGGCATCAGGTGACAGCCCTTTACACCCGAGGTCCTCCTTACTTTCCGTTATGAAAAGGGACTGATTTTACACATTACAAACAACATTAAATAACGGAAAATGAAATCTTTATATATATTCATTATGGGAACAATTCTCACATTGCTCCCTTACAACTCTTTTGCATTCGAGCAAAAAGACAAAGAAACAGACACCAACGTAATCGGACATGTTACAGAAAAGCACACGAAGGAGCACATGCCATACGTAGTAATCCAGTTGGCAGGTACTACAATCGGCACATCTACAGACGACACCGGACATTATTTCCTTAAAAATCTCCCAGAAGGAACATTCACCATTGAGGCAAGTCTGATCGGATACGAGAAAGTAAAGAAGACCATCAAATTGGAAAAAGGACAAACAGTAGAAGTAAACTTCGAAATTGAAGAAGACATGGTGTCGCTCGACGGTGTCGTTGTCTCAGCCAACCGCAACGAGACAACCCGCAGGATGGCACCGACTCTGGTAAACGTACTTTCAATGAAAACATTCGAAAACACCAATTCAGCATGCCTTGCCCAGGGCCTCAACTTCCAGCCCGGTGTCAGAGTTGAAAACAACTGCCAAAATTGTGGATTTCAGCAAGTGCGCATAAATGGACTTGACGGCCCATACACACAGATACTTATCGATTCCCGCCCTATTTTCAGCGCTTTGGCAGGTGTCTATGGACTTGAGCAGATTCCTGCAAACATGATTGACCGCGTGGAAGTAATGCGTGGCGGTGGTTCGGCGCTTTTCGGTTCTTCAGCCATTGCCGGAACCATAAATATCATAACAAAAGAGCCGTTGCGCAACTCTGCACAATTCTCGCATACACTTACAGGCATAGCAGATGCCTCGGTTTTCGAAAACAATACAACCGTGAACGCTTCACTTGTTTCGGACAATCACAAACTCGGATTGGCGGTATTCGGACAAAACCGTGAACGTGCAGGATATGACCATAACGGCGACGGTTTCACAGAATTGCCGGAAATAAAAAGTCAGACCGTTGGATTGCGCTCTTTTCTTAAAACAGGCAACTACTCCAAGATTACATTAGAATATCACCATCTGCAAGAATCACGAAGGGGTGGCGACCAATTGAATCGTCCTGTTCATGAAGCCAGAATAGCAGAACAGACACAGCACAGCATAAATACCGGAGGTCTGAAATTCGACATGTATTCACCAGACAACAAACACAAGCTTGGCATTTATGCATCGGCACAGCACATCGATCGCGACAGCTATTACGGTGGCGGCGAGGATATTGAAGAGAAGTTGAAATCGTACGGCAATACTACAGACCTGACATGGATGGCCGGTGCACAATACAACTACAAATTCGATCGCTGTCTGTTCATGCCAGCCTCTCTGACTGTCGGCTCAGAATACAATCAGGACATTCTTGATGACAATTTGTGGGGACGCGAACGCTTTATCAAGCAGAACGTACGTACCGTCAGCGGATTCGTCCAAAATGAATGGAACAATGAAGTATGGAGTTTCCTCCTTGGCGGACGCATCGACAAACACAGCCTGTTGAAAAATCCAGTATTCAGTCCACGCGCAAACATAAGATTCAATCCGACTAAGAATATAAACCTGAGAGCAAGCTACTCATTCGGTTTTCGTGCACCTCAGGCGTTCGACGAAGACCTGCATGTTGAAAACGTCGGAGGCACAGTGTCCATGATACAACTGGCCGACAACCTGAAAGAAGAAAAATCACAAAGCTTCAGCGTTTCAGCCGACATATACCACAACTGGGGCAACTGGCAAGGCAATTTTCTGATTGAGGGTTTCTACACTGACATCTCAGACGTTTTTGCCTTGACAGAAATAGGAACAGACCAAAACGGAGTAATCATCATAGAAAGAGGCAATGAGAAAGGAGCTTATGTCTACGGATGTACCCTGGAAGGAAAAATAGCTTGGAAGAATGTGTGGCAGTTCCAAACCGGATTCACACTTCAGAAAGCTGAATACAAGGAAGCACGTTCATGGAGCGAAAACGATCCAAATGTTCCGATGGAAAAGAGAATGTTCAGAACTCCTGATCTATATGGCTATTTCACCACAACATACAACCCTATACGCGCACTTAACTTGTCACTTTCAGGAACATACACAGGCAGTATGCTCATTGAACACCACAAAGGCGACATAGCCGTAAACCGTACAGAAAAGACAAAAAGCTTCATAGACTTGGGATTTAAGGCTGGATATGACTTCAAACTGTACAAAAGCATCACATTGCAAGCTTATGCCGGCGTACAGAACATTTTCAATTCGTATCAGAACGATTTCGATAAAGGCCCAGACCGAGATTCCGGATATATCTACGGCCCATCAATGCCGAGATCAATATATGCAGGCATAAAGCTCAGCTACTGATTACAAAAGTCATTTCCATGAGCTGTCAACTATAAAGAATTTATTTTGTTGCCTCAAAAGAACGTCTATATCACGTAAATATCAGTTGATTGGTTCATCATGAACCTGTCGGCTGATATTTTATTTTTCAATTTGCATATGTGCCCCTCTTTCCGTATATTCGCAATTACGAATAGGGTCAAAACAGAATAACTGATCAACTAAAATCTAACTATCTATGAACACAAAACTTTTTACACTTTTGCTCGCCTTGTCATCAGGCGGAACAATTACAGCACAATCGTTCTCCGTAGATAACGTCAATTACGAAATCACGTCTGAAGCAGAAAAAGAAGTAGAGGTGACTGGCGGTTCAACTACAGCATCAATCATCACAATACCCGATGTCGTGAACTTCGAAGGAAAAGACTACCGTGTCACAAGCATATACGGCATGTCATTTTCCGAATACTCAAAACTGGACGAAATTTATATCGGGAACAATGTCGCAACAATTGGTGAAAACGCGTTCAGCAACTGCTCGTCGCTGGACAAGGTCGTAATAGGCAACGGCCTGAAAGAAATAAAGGAGAGTGCTTTTTTCCAATGCGGAAGTCTCAATGAAATCGACTTAGGCCAGTCTGTAGAAATCATAGGCGACTACGCCTTCTGCCTATGCTCGGACCTTAATGAGATTACTATCCCCGATGCAGTCACACACATCGGAAAATTCGTATTCCACGACTGCTACTCACTTTCATCCATCAACGTTTCTTCAGGCAATAAAAACTTCGTTTCCGTAGACGGAGTTCTGTACAATTACGACAAGACAACGCTCATCAAATATCCGCAAGGAAAGAGCGACAAGACATTCAGTGTGCCCGAAGGAGTAAAAAGAATAGAAGAACGAGCACTTAATAATGTACCTTATCTTGAGGAAGCATATATTTCTGCATCAGTCGAAGAAATCGGCGACCTTGCATTCACCGTCTGCGACCGTCTGAAAGCAATAAACGTTGCTTCAGACAATCAGCATTTCACATCCGACAACGGAATACTTTTCACCAAAGACAAAAGTACCCTTATCTGTTATCCTCGCAACAAGACAGACATCACGTCATACACTGTACCGGCAGAAACAGAACAGATAGAAGGTTGGGCTTTCTACGGTTGCCACACACTTACAGACATAAAACTGCCGGAGAACATATCATCCATTGCCGAACGCACATTCATGTACTGCATAAGCCTGAAAAACATAAACATCCCAAGAGAAGTCACAAGCATCGGCAGCGAAGCTTTCAAAAGATGCATAAGTATTGAGCAGATAAAACTGCCAAACAAAGTTGCTACCATAGGCAACGAGGCGTTCTGCACGTGTTCGAAAATAAGCACGATAGAGTTCCCTGCCAGCATCATTTCGATAGGCGACTATGCATTCAGCGGCACATACCTGACATCAATATACTGCAATGCCACCGTGCCTCCAATGATTACGTCCAACACATTCGAGAACGCCGACCCGAACATTCCTATATACGTTCCATTCGACTACATCTGCGACTACGAAATGGCCATCGGCTGGTCAAACTTTCTGAACTATCAGGAGATACCGGCATCGATACAATCAACTGAAATGCCAGAAGGAATAAGTTTCGACGGAGACAGAATAATAAATTCCACAAAAGCAGAAATCAGCATATACGATATGAGCGGACGTATGGTCTACAAAGGCAAAGACGTGGAAATATCCATGCCGTCTGGCACATATATATTAAATACAGACAAAGGATATACCTGCAAAGTAATATTCTGAACATCAACTGCATTATCACCGGGTAATTATAAATAATAACAGGACGCGTCAAAATGTATGTTGGCATACATTTTGACGCGTCCTGTTATTATTTACAACAAAAGGTAAAATTTGCATTTTTGTTGAGAAATACAAGAATACCTGAAATAAATGAAAAGAAAGAAACCCGGCAAAAAATACAGCATTCACAGATTAGCAGAAGAAACAATATCAACTAAATATTCTTGTATTATTTTACGTTTTGAACGACGTTTAAAATAATGAGCCAAGGCATACCCGCATTTTATTTTCGTCCTCTTATCCCATTTTTTACATATTTTGTAAAGCAAATAATGGGTCTTATACATTTTGCAGACTCTTTTGCATCAGACATCATGCATGTAACAAATGAAGATTTTATGCCATTTAGCGGGCCTAATTTCTATAACGAGAGGCCAACAAATGACATAATTCAACAAAATAGAAAGAATTTCTAATATTTTGCGCACATCTTAATCGTATTTGCATATCTTTGCCAACGTATTTTTATATTATTCTAAAATAAAGTTCTACATTATGAAAGAAAAAGTTTTAAGGTTTAGTTGGTTGTTTGTGCTTGTGGCTACAATTGGTTTGTGGTCGTGTGATGACTCTTCAGACGAAGGAGGCAAATCAATAGCCTCGCCAAAGATTGTGCAGAGCGAAGAAATTCTGGACAATCCTATTACGCTGAGTTTTTCATGGGAGTCAGTGAAAAATGCTGCAAAGTATATGTATCAGCTTGCAGAAGTCGATGACTCAACCAATAATGTAATAGTATCTGGCACCACTGAAGATTTGAACGTAGAAATTGCAAGCACAGACAAGGCTGAGTTGCTGTATTCTAAAGAATATGTTTTCATATTGAAAGCCGTTTCAGCAGACGGAACGCTTATATCAGAGCCTACAGAAGTGCACCTGACTACCAGCGGTGGAGCCATTGCGCTTTCTGTAGAAAATCTGACTTACCGTTCAGCCACCCTCAAAGGTGTTCCGGTTGACAAGAACATGCTGTACCAGTTTGCCCAGATTCCGGTAGAAAAGTATACAGCCTATGATTCAGATATGGCATTTATTGAAGGCTATGATTTCGGCTATTACCAAGCCATGGCTAACGCAATGCCTTGGATAAAATGGTATCAGGCAATGGAAGAAGGTTCAATGAAAGGTGATTATACCTACAACACACGTATACTGAAGCCAGGTACGAAGTATATACTGTATGCTTACGGAGTAGAATTCAACAATGCGGACCCTGAAAACCCTGTAAATGTGACAACTCCTTTGATTAAGTATTTCTTCACTACACCTGAATGGAAAGCCACCAGCAACTGCACATTCGAGGCAAAGGTTGAAGGACAGAATGTGATTTCAAATGAATATGGTGATTCTTATGTCAATGTAAAAGTTGAAGTCACTCCATCAGACAACAATATGCGTTACTACATCGCTTTTGTCGACAAGAACACTCTGGAAAATTCTTACAACGGTGACATCTATGGCTTTCTCTTCGATGTTATTTTGTCAGAAGAGCAATATGGCGGTGATGATTTCAACTGGGCTACCACAGACATGCTGACATCCGGTAAGGCCGTATTGGAATCAAAAGATTTCGACTGGAGACTGTATGGTTCTACAGACTATAAATTGCTGGTTTGCGGTGTAGATAAAGATGGTTTGGTAGTTACAAATGCTGCTTCAGTTGATTTCACGACAATCCCTGAATCTACAACGGCCAAAAAGACTTCATTGTTTGCCAAGAAATTCATGCATAAGAAAATGGCTCCGGCTATGCCAGACAGAAAATAATATATCTGACAACAGGAAATCAGTATGAAAAGATTCTATATTTTGCTGTTATGCCTTGGAGCACTCCTGCTTGTTGGGGCATGTTCGGATGACGAAGGAAGTTCGTTGCCCGATGTAGTGGTCAATTCCACTGTTGACAGTATCGTGCTGCCGGCAACAAAGAATGCCAAGACGCAGATAGATTTTGAAGCCAGTTCTACTTGGACTGCAGAGACTGACGTTGACTGGGTCACCGTTTCGCCACAATCAGGCAATGCAGGCAAACGTACAATATCCCTGATAACGAAAGAGCCCAACAACACAGGATTGGACCGTTCGGGAACATTGACACTGACAGGTGCTGACGGCAAGTCCATCAAGATTTCCTTTACACAGACCACATCTGAGGTCTTGCTTCTGAAAAAGACGGAATTCAACGTACCTTGCGAAGGACAGGACATAGCACTCGAATTTGCAACGAACGTAGATGGAAAATACAAGCTTATGGTCTACTCCGACGTGTCGAGCTGGATAACGTCCATTGACGAAAAAAATACACGAGCTTTAGTAGAAAATGCTTTCCGCATACGTGTATTGCCCAACAAGACACGTGACGTACGCGAAGCCACTTTCCAGATATATGTGGTCGATGCAGAAAACACCGACATGGTGCTGATGGAATCTGAAAAGATACACATCATCCAGGAAGGTGAAGAAGTGCTGACTTCGTCGGACTATTCGGCCGACAAACAGGTCAAGCGCTTGCTGACACACACCAAGGGAAACGGAGTACCTATTGTCATTATGGGTGACGGCTTTGTCGATAAGGAAATAGCCGAAGGTTATTACGACCAGGTTATGAACAAAACGATGGATAACCTCTTCAGCGAAGAACCGTTGAGCTCGCTGCGCGACTACTTCGATGTATGGTCTGTGACAGCCGTATCACGCAACAATGCTTTCGGCGAAGATTACAGCACCGTTTTCGAGTCAGTGCTTGAAGGCAACGGCAGCTCCGGCATTACCGGCAGTACAGAGAAAGTGATGGACTACTTATCTGCTGTAGATGAACTGAAAGACCCGGCTAAGGTAGAAAAGACTTTGGCAGTCGTTGTGCTCAATACAAGCGTTTATGCGGGTACAACATCCATCGGATACAAGCTGAACGGCGATAAGATGAGCGAGTTTGCCATAGGCTACTGTCCGGTTATAGAAGACATAAACAGCGATTTGTTCAGAAGGGTGCTTTGCCACGAATGCATCGGACACGGACTCACAAAACTGCTGGATGAGTATTCATATGAGAACATGGGCAAAATCCCTGCATCTCTTGTAAACGAGTATCGCGAATTCCAATCTTATGGCTGGGCGATGAATGTTGATTTCACCGGCGACCCTAGTAAAGTTATATGGAAACATTTCCTGCAGGATCCGCGCTATCAGGCACCGGATGCCTTTGGCGAGACTCTCGGCGTGTACGAAGGTGCCTGCACATATTGGACAGGTGCTTGGCGTCCGACAAATGAGAGCATGATGGACAGCAACATCCACGGCTTCAATGCCCCTTCTCGTGAGGCCATATACAAGCGAGTGATGTCAACTGCTTATGGTGATGCCTGGACATACGATTACGAGACGTTTGTTCAGTTTGACCAGGCTCATCTGCCTCAACCAGCCAAAACACGTGCAGCCACAAGCATGAAGAAGCTGAAACCGCTTCCTGCACCAAGATTTGAAAACAAAACATTGTGGTTGAAGTAAAAGACTAATCCGCCCAGAGTTCCCACTATGGGAAACAATCTACGGACAATAATAAAAGAGGAGCGTATGCTTGGGATTTAATCCCAATTGCATACGCTCCTTTTTTGCGAATTACCAATTATTGCATTGACCGTACCAACAACATCTGCCATCGATGTTAACAAAACAACATTTCAACTGTTAGAACAAACGAAAAGAATTGTCTGCACAGATAAACCATTCCATTAACACGAACAAAAAAAACACTCCGATGCATATTGCATGAAACTAATGAACTGAAAGCAACATGAGCACGAAAAATAAACAGTGCAAGCGCTCACAAACAAAATTTCGAGCGCTCGGAAATGTTACTGCGAGCGCCCGGAGAATCTTCAAAACTTGTAGCGGTAAATAAACCAGCATTATAAAATGCCATATTTACTCATAAACTTTTTAGAACACAAATAGCAGGAATCTGCTAAATCATCCAATTTAAAAATTATTCCTTTTGCTTAGGTTCCGGCACCATTTCATAATTGAAGAAATCAAGCAATTGATTTACTTTATCGAGGCGCAATGTAGACTTCCCTTGTTCCAAATCGCGGACAAATCGTAACCCGACACCTGATTTGACAGAAAGTTCCTCTTGTGTCATATTAAATTG
>ENA-UONW01001277-UONW01001277.1-human-gut-metagenome-genome-assembly--contig:-CS52-NODE-1277-length-31486-cov-19.424549_pt1 | contig 31486 bp, 19 predicted proteins | sample MGYA00242463_ERZ724010 | MGnify/ENA metagenome assembly ERZ724010 | reverse complement strand
GTTTATAAAATATATTATATATATTGAGCACAACATTGCTCCGCTGCAAAACGATAAAACGCTGCAGCGTTTCACACTTTTTTTACTTTAATTATTGATGACACCTTTTACTAATTACAGGTAAAGTATTACAATATAAGATGAGTATTTATCAGCTTAGATTCAGATTATAAAAAAAGAATATGAACATGCTTCGGATATCGCCCTAAGCTTCATATTCCAGGAGGTTACTATGCAGATAGGATTGGATATTGGCAGTACCACAATTAAAATCGCCGTAATGGACGATGCAGGCAATCTGCTATTCCATAAATACGAAAGACATTACAGCCAGATTGCAGAGAAAATTCTGGCCCTACATAAAGAATTGATGACTAAATTCCCTACACTGCATAGCGCACGTCTGGCCATCAGCGGCAGCGGCGGTATCGGTGTAGCGGACAGCTGCGGCCTGCAATTCGTACAGGAGGTTTTTGCGGAAAAAATCTGCGCCGAAAAGCTCAATCCAGGAACCGACGCCATTATCGAATTAGGTGGCGAGGATGCCAAAATTCTCTTCTTAGGCCGCCATTTTGATGCACGTATGAATGACAGCTGCGCCGGAGGCACCGGTGCCTTTATCGACCAGATGGCTTCCCTGCTGAATGTAGAAACACCCCAAATGAACGAGCTGGCACAGCAGGCACAGAACACCTACACCATCGCAAGCCGCTGCGGTGTTTTCGCCAAAAGCGATATCCAGCCGCTGCTCAATCAGGGTGCGGAAAAAAGCGACTTGGCAGCCAGCATCTTCCACGCTGTAGCAAGCCAGGCTATCACAGGTCTTGCCAAAGGCCGTCCCATCAGCGGCAATGTGTTGTATCTTGGCGGTCCGCTCACCTTTATGAGCTGTCTGCGCGATGCCTTTGACAGTGTTCTGAATATCAAAGGTGTCTGCCCGGAAAACAGCCTGCTTTATGTAGCAATGGGTGCAGCCTTCTGTGCCGAGCACGAGGTGGACCTTACCACGCTGCCAGAAAAGCTGCAGACAGCAGCAGCGCAGCACAGCTTTGAACATCTGCCGCCGCTGTTTAAAAACGAAGGCGAATATACTGTTTTTAAGAAGCGTCACTCTAAAGAAAGCGTTGCTATAGGCACCCCTGCGGAGGCCAGCGAAGCCTTTATCGGTATTGATTCCGGCAGCACGACCATTAAAATCGCTGTTATGAGTCCTGACGGCAAATTGCTTGACTCCTTCTACCAAAGCAATAAGGGTAATCCTGTTGTTGCCGTCCGCAATTATCTTACAGATTTCTATACAAAATATCCGAACTGCCGCCTGCTGGCAGGTGCAGTCACCGGCTACGGCGAGGATCTGATTCGCCACGGCTTTGGTGTTGACTATGGTATCGTAGAAACCATGGCACACTTTTATGCTGCCCAATATCTGGAGCCTGAGGTAGATTTCATTCTGGACATCGGCGGACAGGATATGAAGTGCCTGAAAATCCATAACGGTGCCATCGATAATATCTTTTTGAACGAAGCCTGCTCCAGCGGCTGCGGCAGCTTTTTGCAGACCTTTGCCGAAATTCTGGGCTACACAGCCGAGCAGTTCGCACAAATCGGTCTTAAAGCAGATATGCCGGTAGATTTAGGCAGCCGCTGCACCGTGTTTATGAACAGCAGCGTTAAGCAGGCACAGAAGGACGGTGCCTCCGTTGCCAACATCAGCGCCGGCCTGTCCATCAGTATTGTCAAAAACGCTTTATATAAGGTTATCCGTCCGGCCAGCAAGGAGGCCATCGGCAAGCACATCGTCGTTCAGGGAGGCACCTTCCTCAACGACTGCGTACTGCGCGCCTTTGAGCAGGAAATGGATTTGAACGTTATCCGTCCCAATATTGCCGGCCTTATGGGAGCCTACGGCGCCGCTCTTTACGCGCAGCGCCGCTACAAGGACGCACCGCATCAGACTACGCTGCTCAACCTGCAGCAGCTGGGTGAATTCGTCCACACCGTCAAGGGCATGACCTGCGGACTGTGCAATAACCATTGCCACCTCACCGTCAACACCTTTGCCGGCGGCAAACGCTTTATCAGCGGCAACCGCTGCGAGCGTCCCATCACCCACATGGCACCCAAGGATGAGCTGAACCTGTACCGTCAAAAGCTGCAGCTGCTCAAGGAATTGCCTGTTAACGAAACGCCTAAACGCGGCATTATGGGTATACCTATGGGTCTGAATATGTATGAGCTGCTCCCCTTCTGGAATGCCTTACTCTCCAGCCTGGGCTTCAAGGTAGTTCATAGTCCGATTGAAGATAAAACTATTTACCGTCTCGGTCAGGGAACCATCCCCAGCGACACCGTCTGCTATCCGGCCAAGCTGATGCACGGCCATATCAAATGGCTGCTGCAGCAGGGAATAACCAATATCTTCTATCCCTGCATGACCTATAATATAGATGAACAGGGCACTGAAAACTGCTATAATTGCCCTGTCGTAGCCTATTATCCCGAAGTGCTGCACGCCAATATCCGTGATCTGAATAAGCCCGAGATACATTTCTTCTATGATTATCTTGGCCTGCTCCATAAAAAGAAGCTGGTCAAAAAGCTGCAGGAAATGTTTGCCAAGGTTTATCCGGATATCACTAAGGAGGAAATCCGCAAGGCTGTTGATGCTGCCTTTACTGCCTTTTATGACTATGAAGCGCAGGTAAAGGCTAAAGGACAGGAAATCATCAGCAAGGCACGCGAAGAGCATAAGTCTATCGTTGTACTGGCAGGCCGTCCCTATCACATCGACCCTAAGGTCAACCACAGTATCGACCGCCTGATTACTAACATGGGTGCTGCCCTCGTCAGCGAGGATGCCGTAAGCAGTCATATTAAGACCAAGGAACTCAACCGCGATCTGCAGGTGCTCAACCAGTGGACCTATCACGGCCGCCTGTACGCAGCAGCCGAATATGTTGCCCAAAATCCTGATATGCATCTGATTCAGCTTGTAAGCTTCGGCTGCGGCTGCGATGCGATTACGGCCGATGAATGCCGCCGCCTCCTCGAAGAACGTGGACGCATCTATACACAAATAAAAATAGACGATATCGACAACCTTGGTGCTGCCAAAATCCGCATCCGCAGTCTGTTCTCCGCAGCCCAGCTTTTCGATATAGATAATAATTAAAGGAGATTTGCATATGCTACCAGCAGCTAACGTTAAGTTTACCCCCTTCACGGAGGATATGAAAAAAACGCATACTATACTTATACCCGGCATGCTGCCTATGCATTTTTCACTGCTGCAGGCAGCACTCGTAAGCTGTGGCTACAAAGCCGAGGTTCTGCACAACACCGGTCGCGAGGTAATCGAAACCGGTCTGAAATACGTCAATAATGATATCTGCTATCCGGCACTGCTGGTTATCGGCCAGCTGATAAACGCTTTGGAAAGCGGCAAATATGATTTGGAGCACACTGCGCTGATTATCACCCAAACCGGTGGCGGCTGCCGTGCCTCCAACTATATCTATCTATTGCGCAAGGCTTTGGAAAAAGCCGGCCTTACGCACATCCCTGTCATCAGCCTCAACGTCAACGGTCTGGAGCAGCAGCCCGGCTTCCATCTGGACGCATCCATGGTGCATAAGTTCTTGGCTGCCGTTGTTTACGGCGATACCCTGATGTACCTGACGAATAAAACACGTCCCTACGAAGTCGTACACGGCGCTGCCGACAGACTGGCGCAAAAATGGCTGGCACGCTTAAGCGAAGCCTTCAAGAGTGGCAAGGCGCAGGCTTTAGGTACCATCAAGCAGCTTACTAAGGCTATTGCGCACGAATTTGCGGATTTGCCTATCACCAACAAGGAGAAAACTAAGGTCGGTATTGTCGGTGAAATCTACATCAAATATGCCGCTTTGGGCAACAACAATCTGGAAGCCTTCCTGCAGCGTCAGAACTGCGAATATATGCTGCCCGGTCTGATGAATTTCATTATGTACTGTGTTGATACTTATCTTACGGACTATAAGCTTTACGGCGGCAGTCTGCTTAAATACAGTGTCAACAAGGGCGCTATGTGGTATTTAAAATATATGGAAGGCATACTGCATCAGGCTCTCAGTATCGCTCCCTTCAGCGCCCCCGCCACCTATGAGGAAACCAAGGCTATGGCCAAGGGCGTTATCGGCTACGGCAACAATATGGGCGAAGGCTGGCTGCTGACTGCCGAAATGCTAGAGCTGGTGCACAGCGGCTACACCAATATCATCTGCGCTCAGCCCTTCGGCTGCCTTCCTAACCACATCGCAGGCCGAGGCATGATTAACAAAATCAAGGAGATTGCCGAGGAGGCCAATATTCTGGCACTGGACTACGATGCCAGCGCTGCCCGCGTTAATCAGGAAAACCGCATTAAGCTGATGCTGGCGACAGCAAAGTAAAAAAAGCATAAAAGATTTAAAGGCGTTCTACCATACTTAAGTAGAACGCCTTTACTGTTTTTGCCCCTTAACGACAGCCCTTTTCAAAGAAAACCTCCGCAACATCCCACAGCCAATAATTTACAATCTTTTTGCTTGTAGTACACAAATATGATGTGCTATAATATTCACCGCAATTGTATAGAATGAAAGTAAGGTGCTTTATATATATGGAAAACAAAATAACTACCCGCGAATGGCTGCCGTTAATCGGCATGACCATTTCCGCCTTTATTTTTAACACATCGGAATTTATGCCCATAGGCCTTTTATCCGATATCGCCGCAGATTTCCGCATGACGGAAGCGCAGGCAGGCATGCTGATTACCATTTATGCCTACGTCGTAATGCTCATGAGCCTGCCGCTGATGATTGCTGCTTCCCGCTATCCGCTGCGCAAGCTTTTGCTGGCAACCATCAGCCTGTTCGCCGTATCGCATGTAGCCTCTGCCTTTGCCACCGGCTTTTGGACGCTGCTGCTTTCGCGTATCGGCGTAGCCTTCGCCCACTCCATTTTCTGGTCTGTCGCCTCGCCTATCGCCGTGCGTCTGGTCAAAGGTCCCTTTAAAGCGCTGGCTATGAGCATGATTGTAACCGGCACAGCTATCGCCATCATCGTCGGCCTGCCCTTAGGACGTATCATCGGCCTTTACGTAGGCTGGCGCATGGCCTTTATGTGCATCGCTGTTTTGGCCTTCATCGTATTGGCCTATATGTTCTTCGTCTTCCCCAAGCTGGAAAAAAGCGAACCGTTTACGCTTTCGCAGTTGCCGGTAATGCTGAAAAATTCTGTGCTCATCGGCCTCTATATGATGTCCTTTTTACTCCCCACCGGCTATTACACCGCCTACAGCTATATCGAGCCTTACCTGAAGCAGATTGCGATGATGGATGATGCCTGGATAACCATCACCTTGGTTATTTTCGGTGCTGCCGGACTTTTGGGCAGCGCAGCCTTTTCCAAATGGTACGATAAATGCCGCTATCATTTCTTCCGCATCACCGTACTTGGCGTTGCAGTTGTTTTGCTACTGCTCTACCCCGTAAGCTTCAATCATTATCTGCTGGTGCTGCTCTGTGCAATCTGGGGCATTTTCGTTACCGCCTTCAACGTTGTAGGCCAGGCAGAGCTTTTGCGCACAACTACTATGAGTACCTCCGCTGTGGCTATGTCGATTTACTCCGGTATTTATAATCTGGGTATCGGCAGCGGCAGCTATCTGGGCGGACTTATCTGCACGCATGCTTCCATCGCTTATATAGGTCTCGGCGGCGGCGCGCTTGTGCTGCTTTCCTTTATTTACTGTGCCTTTTTCCTTATTCCCGCTATGCGTCGCCAGCAAGTAGAGGCTGAAAAATAAATTTAACCGCCGAAAAGCGTATAATAAACTGTATAGTGAATTTCCTCACTTGCTATATTTCCTGTTTTTATTTATAATTAAGAGATACGTAAGATTACAAAGAAGGAGATTTTCTATCAATATGTCTGCAAGTACAACCAAAACCAAGAATCAACCATCCCGTAAACCTGTATTGCTGGATTACTTAAAAGCCTTCACTAAGGATAAATTAATTTTTGCAGCGCGTCAGCTCTGCATCACCTACAGCAAGCTCAAAAAGGACGAGCTGGCAGAAAAAATCTGCACAGAAATGCAAAAGCCGGAAATTGCAGCAAAACGCTTTGCTATTATGCCGGACGAAAACATTCAGGCCTTCGAAGCAGCCTTGGAGAAAAAATGCTTCCATCCTACCTACAGTGAATATGCACTGCTGCTGCCCTTTATTTCTATGGGCTACATTGTTTCCTATCCCGACGACTGCTTTGAAGCAGTAAAGGAAGCACGCACCGTCTACAAAAAAATCAACACCGCAGATTTCCAGGCTCACCGCCAACAGCTGGCATGGCTGCTGGACTGCATCACCGCAATGTCCAGCCTGCACCTTATCCTGCCGGTGGAATTTTTCTGCGAAATGTATAATCAAAAAGCAGGCTTTGAGCTTACTCCGGAAACTCTGCCGCAGCTGCTTGCCGAGGTTCCGAGCAACTTTAACCCCTGCGCAATCAAAGACGGCCGCATTCTGCTCAAGAAAAATGACAGCGATGATTTCTACACCAGACTGGAGCAAGGTAGAAAACCCTTCGGCCTGTACCTGCCTACCTTAAAGGAAATCACCATGCTTTCCCACTACGGTTATATGCAATCTACTACCGCATATCAGGATTTGCATGACTTCTTCACTCAGGAGCTGAATGTTGCGGCACTGGATGCACATTACTGGTGCCAGTACATCTATGAATTTGAAAACTCCAACACCGACGGCAACACCTCTGAGCTGATTCAGAAGCTGCAGGCTAATATTCCCGCTTGGAACAATTACAGCCATCTCGGCAGACTATCCGTACTGCTGCAGAACGCCCGCAACAGTGCAACCCGTATGTTCTGCCTCGGTGGCCACACTCCTAACGAAACTATCAAGCTGCTGCGTGACGCACAGCAGGCAGCTCAGCAAAATACCCGTGTAGGTGCCAAGGCGAAAAAGGTTTATCCTAACGATCCCTGTCCCTGCGGCAGCGGCAAAAAGTATAAAAAATGCTGCGGTAAAAAGTACTGAGCAACAGGCTATGCTTTAGTGTAAGAAGGAATTGCAATGAAGAAATTTTTAGTCGTTGATTTTGAATTTACTACCTACGAGCGCCCTGTCGGCCGTCCGCGCGGCTTCTTTTCCGAGATTATCGAAATCGGCGCAGTGAAGCTGGACGGCGAACCGCTCACCGACTGCGGACGCATCCAGAGCTTTGTCAAACCGCATTTTTATCCTAAGCAAGCCAAGGATTCTATGGATTTTTGCATGATTACCGCTAAGGATATGCAGCAGGCCATTGAATTTCCTGCCATGGTGCAGGAGCTGGCAGCGCTGTATGAAAGCGGCGAAACCTACTTTGTAGCTTGGGGAACCGAGGATTACAAGGTACTGCAGACAGGCTGCGAGCGTCATAAAATCGAAAACCCCGTAAAATACGAGGACTATCTTGATTTGGCGCTGGCCTACCGCCTGTGGAAGGGTGATGATTACACCACCGGTCTGAAAAAGGCCACCGAAGAGCAGGAGGTCAACACCGCCGGCCTGTGGCACACCGCCTTTGACGATGCCAACAACACCGGCAAGCTGCTGATTGAAATGTTTAACCGTGGCTGGAAGCTGGAGGATTTCTTCGCTGCCCGCGAGGTTTACGAAGCGGAGCGCGCTGCCCGTCAGGCAGAGCGTGCCAAGCACCATAACGGTTACAGAAGATGGTAAAATTTTAAAGCGCACCAAAAAAAGCTATCAGCGGGCTTTGCCCGCTGATAGCTTTTTTGCTTTTTATGCTGTTTATCTTTTAATAACAGTTAAAAATCTCCTGCACCTCGTTGCGCTCCTGCGTCCGCAAAAGTGCAAGCTGCAGCAAAAGGCGTGCCTTTTGCGGATTAAGGTTATCCGCATACAGGAAGCCTTGCTCCTGCCAACGTTCTAGGCCTGCGGCAACAATACCGCTGCCTGTGCGGCTGGAACGCACAACGACAACGCCGCGGCCGACAGCCTCTGCCAGCGCTGCCTCCACAGCCTCATGAATGCTGCCCATGCCGCTGCCGGCGTAGATAAGGCCACGCGCGCCTGCTGCCAATGCCGCATCCACAAATACGCGGTCCTCACCGATATGCGTGTAGATGATATCCACGCGCGGCAAAGCAGTAACACCGCTCACATCAAATTCGCTCTGTAGTGTGTGCGGACGCACGCTGCGATAATAGTAATGTACCTCACCGCCAACGATAAAGCCTAAAGGACCACCGTTCGTTGCCTTGAAGGTTGCCACATTCGCCGTGTTCGTCTTGGTAACATCACGCCCACTGTAGATTTCATCGTTCATCATCACCAGCACGCCCTGTCCGGCGCTTGCAGCATCTACAGCAACCTTAACAGCGTTGATGATATTCAAAGGTCCGTCGGCACTGACTGCGGTGGCAGGACGCATTGCGCCCACGATGACCACCGGCTTAGCGCTCTTCACCGTCAGGTTCAGAAAGAAGGCCGTTTCTTCCATAGTATCGGTACCATGGGTAATAACAACGCCGTCGACATTCTCCTGCGCCAACAGCTCATTGCAGCGCTGCGCCAAGCGCAGCAGCAACGCATCGGTAATACTGCTACTGTCGATATTGCACAGCTGCTCGCCGCTGATATGCGCCAGCTCGCCCAGTTCAGGCACACCTGCCAGCAAATCGGCAACGCTGTAGGCACCGGCAGTATAGCCTGTCATCTGGGTACCGGAGGCAGCCTTGCCGGCAATAGTGCCGCCGGTTGCTAAAATTACAATGTTCTTCAACTCAGTTTTTTCCATCAGCCTGACCTCCATCAGTCCTTCCTTTAGCTTCGCAGCCAATGTTATTTTACCAGGCCCTTTTCCTGCAGATAATCGGATACCATGTCTGCCGCTTCGGCAGTAATTTTAATGCATTTAGTTCTGTATTCCGGTGTACCGAAGCTCAGGCGATTCAGTGCTCTGCAGCAGGAAGTGCCGAAATGCTTGGTAAAGCGCTCATGAAACTCATGCGTATATTTATAGACCTCTGTCTGATGCTTTTCAGACGGGTCCAATCTGCCAACGATAGAGCTGATAACCAGGCAGGAGCCGCTCAGCGCACCGCACACGCAGCCGCTGCGGCCGATACCGCCGCCCATGCCGGACACCATGCGGATTGCCACATCCGGCAGGCCCAGCTTTAAGCCGTCATTGCACGCCTTAACTACGGATTCTACGCAGTTATTGCCCTCGTTATGATATTGTTCTGCTAAATCATAAATTTCCTTCATATTCTATGCCTCCAAAAAATAACCTAATCCTGTTTATTTTAGCAAGCATAGAACAAAATAGCAAGAAAAATGCTGTGACCAGCAAGCCACAGCATTGTATATCAAAGTCCGAACATAGTCTTAGCCAACTTCGTTCCGCTCTCTGTTTTAAAAATCCGCTCCACAGCTTTGGCAATATTCTCCTTCGGCGTACCATCCTCATAAAAGTTTACTATAAAATCAGCTTCCACAAGCAGCTGATAATCAAGACCGTCAATGATATTATACGTATGGTGATGACCGACAAGATAGCAGATGCGTTCAATTTTTTCATGGGCATACCCAACCTTTTGCAAAAGTTTGCGTGCTACCGCAGGTCCTTCCTGCTCCTGAATTTTGCCTGTGCAGTGACCGGCACCATACTTGGCCTCGCCGGGTTTAATACCGCAGTCATGTACAAGACCGGCCGCCTCCACAAGCTCCGTCAGCTCTGCATCAGCAGCCTCGCTCTCAGCCAGCTGCTTGCCCAGGCTGGCAACCTTGATAAAATGCTGGCAGCGGCGTGCATCTCCAGCAAAAAAAGCTATCATCTCATTATATAAAGCAACGTTTTTATTCATAGCATTCACTCCAATCCGACTAAAATACGATTCAATCTTATTTTGGCCTAAACAATGCAGTTTTGCAAGTTTTTTCAAAAGCATTCTCCTCCAACACACAGAAAAGCGCTCTTAGCCTGCATTATGCAAGACACCGAGCGCCTTCCTGTTTTATTAGGGAGTTTGATTAGGGAGAAGCAAATTATTTTTCCTCAATAGGATAATCCTGCAGAGCATCATAGCCTGTTTCACCAGTACGAATCTTAACAACATCCTCAACATCATAGATGAAGATTTTGCCATCGCCGTATTTGCCGGTGTACAGAACCTGCTTAGCAACATTGACTACTGCTGCAACAGGAATTGCGGAAACAATCATTTCAACCTTTACCTTCGGCAGCAGGTGTGCAGCAACCTCAGCACCACGATACATTTCCGTGGAGCCCTTCTGAATGCCATAGCCCAGAACCTTGGTAACAGTCATGCCGGTAATTCCCAGCTTATCCAAAGCATTCTTCAATGCTTCGAAACGATTTTGCGAGGTGATAATAACAACCTTGCTCATCTTTACTGCACCTGCAGGCTTAGCTGCAGTTTCCTTGACCGGAGTAACATAAGTAGTAGTAACAGAGGTCTGTGCCTCCAACGGAGTTTGCATAAAGTCGGCATAGCTGCTGAGCAGGCCATGCTCTTCCATATCCAGGCCTTTGATTTCTTCGGATTCCTTAACACGCAGACCGAAGAGCTTATCAAGAACTTTAAAGATAATCGTCATGGTAATCGCAACATAGATTGCTACAACTACAACGCCGAGGATTTGTTTTACCAGGAAATCAGTACCGCCGCCATAGAAGAGGCCGCCGTCAAGAGCGAAGAGACCGGTTGCGATAGTACCGAAGGCACCGCAGACACCGTGAACAGAAATTGCACCGACAGGATCATCAATCTTCAGCTTCTGGTCGAAGAATTCAACAGCAGCAACTACCAGCACACCGGCAATCAGGCCGATGATTAAAGCGCCGGCCGGGCTTACCATGTCGCAGCCTGCAGTAATTGCTACCAGACCTGCAAGCACGCCGTTCAGTGTCATGGAAACATCAGGCTTGCCGTAGCGAATCCAGGTGTAAATCATAGTTGCGGTAGCAGCAGCTGCTGCAGCCATGTTAGTGGTAATGAAGATAGCACCCATGGAAACCAAGGCGTCATCACCGGTTGCGCAAACGGTGGAAGCACCGTTGAAGCCAAACCAACCGAACCAGAGAAGGAAAACGCCCAAGGCACCAAGCGGAATGCTGTGACCGGGAATAGCGTTTACCGTACCGTCGGCATTGTATTTACCGATACGTGCGCCGATCATCTTAGCACCGACGAGAGAAGCAACACCGCCTACCATATGAACGGCAGTTGAACCGGCGAAATCGTGGAAGCCCATCTGTGCTAGCCAGCCGCCGCCCCAAATCCAGTGACCGCTAATCGGATAGATAATAGCGCTGATTAATACGCTGTAAATGCAATATACCAGGAAGTTGGTACGTTCTGCCATAGCACCGGAAACAATGGTTGCTGCGGTAGCACAGAACATCGTCTGGAAGATAAAGTACGCAGTGCTTGGATAGCTGGCACCGTAATCACCCTTAACGAAGAAGTCTGGCGTGCCGATGAAGCCGCCGATATCGCTACCAAACATAAGGCCAAAGCCCAGAACCCAGAAAACGATGGAGCCGAGGCACATATCCATGACATTTTTCATGACGATGTTGCCGGCATTTTTGGCTCTGGTAAAGCCTGTTTCAACCATTGCGAAGCCCGGCTGCATAGAAAATACCAGGAAGGCACCTATCAGCACCCATATAGTATCGGCAGATACATATTTGTCCATTTGTAAACACCCCTCAAATTATAATATTTTTTAACGTGTCATTGAGCAGCGCTCACATGGCATTAGCTAAAGAAAGAGGGGCGTACCCGATTTTTCGGATACACCCCATTGTGTATGAGTTTTTATTGTTTTATATATTATTTTATCTTAACACACCTTACTCAAGGCTGTCGAGAAGGCAACTGCAGCTTACTCATTTACACCAAACAACAACTCACCATAAGTCGGATAGTCGAGATACTTACCACCGGTCAAAGCTTCGGCAGCATCAACAGCACTTCTCAGCTTGCCCATTTCTTCAAGAACGGTATCGTGATAGTACAGAGCCTGTTTCTCGCTATCGCCAATTTCTGCTGCTTCCTTCAAGCCATCTTCCAGCTTCAGGGAAGATGCATACATTTCTCCGCCCAGCTTGCTCAGCTTATCGGCAAGTGCGCCTTCAAAGCCTGCGCTGACACCGGCAGCCTTTTTATCAAGTACTGCTTTGGTCAAATCTCCGGTATAAGCGGTAACTGCCGGGAGGATGTCCTTATGGAACATATCCAGCATGGTTGCTGCTTCGATAGAAATCGTGGTGCTGTAGTTCTCCAGCAGGATTTCTACACGGGATTCAACCTCAGCTTTTGTGAAGATGTTATGCTTTTCGAACAGCTCGATGTTCTTGGCATGTCCCAGATACGGCAGAGCCTCCGGAGTAGATTTAAGGTTCAGCAGACCGCGTTTGGCAGCTTCCTCAACCCATGCATCGGTATAACCGTTGCCGTTGAAGACAATGCGTTTATGAGCTTTATAGGTTTCTTTAACCAAATCATATACTGCTGCTTCCAGATCAGGAGCATCTGCCAGCTTATCAGCAAATTCATCCAGCTCTTCGGCAACGATGGTGTTCAGTACGATGTTGGGTCCGGCGATGGAGAACATGCTGCCCAGCATACGGAATTCAAATTTATTGCCGGTGAAGGCGAACGGAGAGGTTCTGTTTCTGTCGGTGTTGTCCTTAACCAGAGCAGGAATGGTATCATCGCTTACTTTAATGTAGCTTTCCGGGTTGCCGTTGTAAACCTTGTCTGCTGCAATAGCTTCGAGAACTGCAGTCAGCTCAGTGCCAAGGAACATGGATACGATAGCCGGAGGAGCTTCGTTAGCGCCCAGACGATGGTCATTGCCGGCGCTGGCAACAGATACACGCAGCAGATCCTGATATTCATCAACAGCCTTGATAATTGCTGCCAGGAAGGTCAGGAAGCGCAGGTTTTTGTACGGCTCCTTGCCGGGATCCAGCAGGTTAAGACCTTCTTCCGTAGATAAGGACCAGTTGTTATGCTTACCGCTGCCGTTTACGCCGTCGAATGGTTTTTCATGCAACAGGCAAACAAGACCATGACGCAGAGCAACACGTTTCATGAACTCCATCATCAGCTGGTTATGGTCAGATGCTACGTTGGTAGTTGTGAAGATAGGTGCCAGCTCGTGCTGTGCCGGAGCAACTTCGTTATGCTCGGTCTTGGCGAGTACGCCCAGCTTCCACAGCTCCTCGTCCAAATCCTTCATGAAGGAAAGAACTCTTTGTTTGATAATGCCGAAGTAGTGATCGTCCAGTTCCTGCCCACGCGGAGATTTCGCACCGAAAAGGGTACGGCCGGTGTAAACCAGGTCTTTACGTTTTTCCCACATTTTTTTATCTACGAGGAAATATTCCTGTTCCGGACCAACAGTACTGTTGACGCGGATAGTATCAATGCCGAACAGCTTCAGCAGCTTGCAGGCTGCTTTGCTGGCTGCATTCATGGAACGCAGCAGCGGAGTCTTTTTATCCAGCACTTCGCCGGTGTAGGAGCAGAAGGCTGTAGGAATGCACAGGCAGTTATCTTTGATAAATGCATAGGAAGTCGGATCCCATGCTGTATAGCCGCGGGCTTCAAAGGTTGCACGCAAGCCGCCGGACGGGAAGCTGGAAGCATCAGGCTCGCCCTGAATCAGCTCTTTGCCGGAGAAGTCCATAATAACACGGCCTTCGGCAGTAGGAGAAATGAAGCTTTCATGCTTTTCAGCAGTAATACCGGTCATCGGTTGGAACCAATGGGTGAAATGAGTGCAGCCATGCTCCAGAGCCCAGTCCTTCATAGCATTGGCGATGATATTAGCAATTTCCAGATTCAGCGGAGTGCCTGCCAGCACTGCTGCCTTATATGCCTTATAGGTTGCAGTCGGCAGACGATCCTTCATAACGCTTTCGTTAAAAACTAAGCTGCCAAACAGTTTCGGTACATCATTCATTGTAAAACCTCCCTAATTTCTCTCTGAGAATTTTCTTGGGTTTACGAAGTGTAAGCCCCTCATTTGAATTACATTTTGTGTGCTTTACAGATTTTCTTCTCTCTGGCTCTGTAAATAAGAAAGCACCGTCAGCTGCGCCCTGCGCTGCTACGGTGCTTCGTTGCACTTATCATGGGTAAGATATAAATTATAATTCTCACCGCTGATATAACAGAAAAAGCAACCACGAAGTTTGGATCTTTCAATCCAACAACCACGTCGTTGCTTTATGCGCTTATTATAATACTAGGATTTGAATTTGTAAAGGGGGTAAGAGGAAAATTTTTATTTTTTTCGTGGAAAACGCTTTTTCTGTTAGCGTCACAATTAACATTTCGTTCCGTTCAGAAAAAATTTTCCGTGCCCAAAGGGCACAACGCAAATTTCGTGTGGAACCATATGCGAAGTGCTGCAAAACTCGCGCGAAGCTAGGAATTTTTGCAAGATAAACATACAATAGCGCTCAAACAATGCAGCACTTCGATGCTTCCAGACACTCATTTGCTAAAATTTTTATTCACTTCCCGATATGTTAATTGCTTTTCGCATGAATATCTTCAAAAACTAATGCTAATATAAAATTAACGGTTATACTACACACGCTTCAGCAGGATTTTTGCGTTCTGTAAAGAATTGTACAGTATAGAGTATGCAATGCAAAACGCAATATAACTAATTGCCAAGGAGGAACCCTTATGGAATTAACCGCTGTTGCGCAGCTGCGCCGCATGGTGCTGGAGCATTTATCCCGCTACACCTGGAATAACGAGTTGCCTGACCACGTCTACGATATTCTGCAGGAGGTACGCGAGGACACTCCGCGCTACCGCTGCTGTGTTTATAAAGAAAGAGCCGTACTGAAAAACCGTATTGATATGGCGCTGGGCCAGGAGTGCTCCAGCAATATCATCGAGGCTGCCAAGCTGACGCTGAACGAGCCTGAGCGCACCGATTTGCCGATTATCGACGTGCTCCCCGCAGCCTGCGACCAATGCCCGATTGATGCTTATTACGTTACAGATATGTGCCGTCACTGCATCACCCACAAATGCATGAATAACTGCCCGAAAAAGGCTATCAGCATTATTCAGGACCGCGCCTTTATCGATAAAACGAAATGTATTGAATGCGGACGCTGCAAGCAGATGTGCCCCTACGGTGCGATTATCGAAATCCATCGTCCCTGCGTGCGTGCCTGCGCCATCGGTGCCATCAGCATAGGTGAAAACCGTAAGGCTGTCATTGACCACGAAAAATGTGTTTCCTGCGGTGCCTGCCGCAATGCCTGCCCCTTCGGCGCTATCGACGAGCGCAGCAATATCATCCGCGTTATCCGCGAAATTCAGCAGGGCAAGCAGGTTATCGCCCTTGTGGCACCTTCTATCGTAGGCCAATACGGGTTAAAGATTACCATGGCGCAAATTTACGAGGCACTGCAAAAAGCAGGCTTCGCCGAGGTTGTAGAGGTTGGCGTTGGCGCCGATATCACCAGCGTTAAGGAGGCAGAGGAATATCTGGAGAAGGTTCCTGCCAAGCAGGGCTTTATGACCAGCTCCTGCTGCCCTGCCTTCGTTAAGCTGATTAAAACGCAGGTGCCGGAGGCTGCGGACAAGATTTCCGACACTCCCTCCCCCATGCTCACCTGCGCTGAGCTGATTAAGGAAAAATATCCTTACGCAGTTACTGTGTTCATCGGTCCCTGCATCGCCAAAAAGGTGGAAGCACGCGAGCACCGCGAAACCATCAACTACGTGCTGACCTTTGAAGAGATTATGTGCATGCTGGAGGGCAAGGATATCAAATTTGCGGAAATGAGCGGTGATACTGCTTATGAACGCGATGCCTCCAAGCTTGGCCTGAGCTTCCCGCTGACGGCCGGCGTAAGCGCTGCCGTGCAGGATACGGTTGCCGCTATGGGCGGTGAGGTGCATAATGCACAATACTGCTCCGGTCTGGACAAATGCCGCGACACCGTCAAGGCTGCTGCCGCAGGCAAGCTCGACTGCAGCTATATCGAAGGTATGGCCTGCTCCAACGGCTGTATCGACGGTCCTGCTGCCGTAGGCGATTTCCACATTACGAAGGTCGCACTGACGAAATACGCAGCAGCAGCCCCCAATAAGCAGGCTGCCGAAGACAAGCACACAAAATAAAAACTTAAAGCCTATCCCTTCTGTCATACCGGCAGAGGGGATAGTTTGTTAATAGCAGGATTTTAGTCTGCTAAAATCATAGAGTGCGTTTTACTGCGCACTAAAAAGAACGGAGATTCCTAAGCAAATGCAAAACACTCGCTACATCGGTCACCTTGCTGCACTCATTACAATTGCTACCTGGGGCACGACCTTTATTTCTACCAAGGTTTTACTTACCGGCTTTCAGCCGTTGGAAATCCTTTTTTTCCGCTTTATTATGGCCTTTTTCGCCCTTTGGCTGGCTTATCCTAAAATGCTGAAAACAGATAAGAAGCAGGAGCCTGTTTTTATGGCAGCAGGCCTTTGCGGTATCTGCCTCTACTACCTTTTGGAAAACATCGCCTTGACCTATACGCAAGCCTCCAACGTTAGCGTAATCGGCAGCACAGCGCCTTTCTTTACCGCGCTGCTGGCGCATTATTTTATGCATTCTGCCGGCAGCTTAAGCAAGCAGTTCATCATCGGCTTTTTTATCGTGATGATCGGTATTGCCTGCATCAGCTTCAACGGTGCAGCCATGCAGCTCAATCCGCTGGGTGATTTGCTGGCTATTTCCGCCGCTGTCGTGTGGGCGTTTTATGCCCTGCTGACGAAAAAAATCAGCAGCTATGGTTATCCTGTTATCCTCGCTACACGCAGAACCTTTTTCTACGGCATTCTCTTTATGCTGCCGACGCTAGGCTTTCTGGATTTTGAGCTGAACCTTGCACGCTTCGCCAATACTACCTATCTTTTCAATATCGTCTTTCTAGGACTGGGCGCTTCTGCTCTCTGCTTTGTCACCTGGAATTTGGCAGTTAGGGAGTTGGGGGCAGTAAAGGCCAGCGTTTATATTTATATGGTTCCCGTCATCACCGTCATTACCTCGGCGATTGTCCTGCAGGAAAAAATCACTCTGCTGGTAGCACTCGGTACCATCCTGACAATGACTGGCCTGTTTATTTCGGAATATAGGCCGAAGAAAAAAATACAGTAAGAAGGCAAACAAAAACGCCCTAGACATCAACAGCCTAAGGCGTATTTTTATTTATTCTGCATATAATAATTAATAAAGGTCTGCGCAACCTGCGACAGCTCTCTGCCCTTAACTATAGACAGCGTCATCTCCAGAAACAAGCGCTCATCCTTGATTTCCTTGCGGACAAGATTCGCCGGAAACAATTCTACAGCCGGTGCCGGTACAATTGCCACACCGGTATTTTTTTCTGCCCAGGCTATGGCCGAAAGCTTAGTAGTATTAATACTCATAACCTGCGGGAAAATGTGTGAATCCGAGCACACAGAAAAAAACAGCTCAGAACAGCCACGCGACAGACATAACGGAATGTCCTCCAAATCATCCAGCAGGATATTAGGCTTATCATTTTTCAGATACGGGCTATCCTTATGAAAAAGCGCAACCAGACGCTCTTTACGGCTGAACAGCGTTTCAAAGCGTTTAGACTGCTTTAGGGGTGCATTGGCAATGCCTATTTCCGTTTTCCCCTCCAAAAGCTGCTGGGTTTGTTCGTCAATCGGCACCTCATACAGTTCATAATTAATATGCGGAAACTCTCTGTAAAAATCACTCAAAAAGTTTTTAATAAAGTTTATTGACATCGAAGGTGACAGACTGATGCGCAGCGTACCGCTAAAGCCTGCCTGACAGTTAACTATCTCCTTCAGAGCGCTGTTTTCGACCGAGCAGATATACTTAGCCTTGTTATATAAAATACAGCCTGCATCCGTAAGCTCAATGCTGTGACCGCCACGGCGCACATGCAGCAGCTGCGTACCAAAACGCTTCTGCAGCACCTTAAGCTGATTACTCAGCGCCGGTTGGGCAATCGCTATCTGCTTAGCTGCGGCAGAAATACTGCCGGCTTCAACTATGGCAATAAAATTGCGGTAATATTCTATGTCCATATAGGGTTCTCCTTTACTTCTCTCTGCCTTTATTATACTATACAGCAATATTTCTGAGTACTTTTTTAGTTTTTAAAATTAAATTTTTCATAAAACCAATGACAGCATATGCAAAACACATATAACTCCAATAGATTATTTTTATAAGTGATTAGGAATAAAAGCATAAGTTTTTCGTTTTTTTCTAAAAACAGACAACTATATATCATGAATTATCCTGTTCCCGCATCAAAGAACGAGTTAACGTATATGCTTTTTTATATGTAAAATGTATTTTCCGTATTTTACTTTATACGTTGATAGATTTAAACTGTAAGCAGATAAGGAAATTTCCAAAAAAGAAAAGAGGTTTTTGAAATGCTGGATGCAACACGTTTGCGCACCCCCTGCCTATTTGACAAAATAGTCAGCGCGGACGAAGCAGCCACACTGATTACCGACGGTATGAATGTCGGTGTCAGCGGCTTCACCCCCTCTGGCTATCCTAAGAAAACCACACTTGCTCTCGCTAAAGCCATCAAGGCCGGCAAAAAATGCCGTATCAATATTTGGAGCGGTGCTTCCGTCGGACCGGAAATCGAAGAAGCACTTGCCGAAGTCGGCGGTATCAGCGGACGCATGCCTTATTATGCAGCCTCCAACAAAACACTCAGCCGCCAGATCAACACCGGCAGCGTAACCTATATTGATCAGCATTTAAGCCACTTTGCCCAACAAATCGACTACGGCTTTTACGGCGATGTTGATGTTGCAATCGTTGAAGCCGCTGCTATCAATGCAGACGGCAGCATTGTTCTCGGTCCGGGTGTCGGCAACACGCCTATGCTTGTAAAGCATGCGAAAAAAATTATTGTTGAGGTCAACACATCTATCCCGCTGACGCTGGAGGGAATGCACGATATTTACATCTGCAGCAAGCCTCCAGAGCGAACTGAAATTCCTATTTACCATGTCGGCGACCGCATCGGTTCTCCTTATGTAAGCTGCGGACTTGACAAAATTACCTGCATCGTCGAATCAGACATTGTCGACCATGTACGCAATTTAAGCGCTCCTGATGAAGCAAGCAAAAAAATTGCCGCTAACCTGGTTGATTTTTTGGAGCACGAGCAGCGCCACGGCCGTCTGCCGCAGCAAATGCTGCCGTTGCAGTCCGGCGTAGGAAGCATAGCCAATGCTGTATTAATGGGTTTGGCAGAATCTAAATTTGATAATCTTACTATGTACTCGGAGATTTTGCAAGATTCTGTTTTTAAGCTGATAAAATGCGGTAAAGTTACCCAAGCCTCCGGCTGCGCCTTCACCCCATCGCCGACAGTTTGGGAGATGTATAAAGAAAATCCCGAGCTCTACCGTAACCGCATTGTTCTGCGTCCGCTCGACATCAGTAATAATCCGGAGATCATCCGCCGCCTCGGCGTTATCTCCATGAATACACCGCTTGAATTTGATATTTACGGTCAGGCAAATTCTACCCACGTTATGGGTAACCGTATGATGAATGGTATCGGCGGCAGCGGAGATTATATGCGCAACGGTTACCTGACAATATTCTCCACCCCGTCAACTGCCAAAGGCGGTAATATCTCGAGCGTAGTTCCCATGGTTTCACACGCAGATCATACCGAACATGATACGATGATTTTTATTACCGAGCAGGGTGTAGCCGATATCCGCGGTCTGAGTCCTCTAAAACGGGCCAAACTGATTATCGAAAAATGCGCCCACCCCGATTTCAGGGAACAGCTTTATGATTACCTGAAAATGGCGCAAAGAAAAAACGGCCATGAGCCTGTTGATTTGGAACATGCCTTCGACATGCACATAGCGTTAGAAAAAACAGGCACGATGAAAGAGCAATCCAAGGAGGAAAATCATTATGACTACACGAGAAGATTTACAGCTTAGCTTAGATGCCTATGATGCCAAGGTTGCCAAGGCAATCGCAAAATTCCCCGAACGGCAGCATTTAAGCGAAAAGCGCTTATATACACCCTTAGATATCGATGAAAAATTTGATTATAACAGTAAACTCGGCTTTCCCGGTCAGTATCCCTTCACCCGTGGCGTGCAGCCAACAATGTACAGAGGCCGCCTGTGGACTATGCGTGCTTATGCAGGCTTTGCCACTGCCGAAGAAACAAATGCCCGTTACAAATATCTGCTGCAGGCAGGCCAAACCGGTCTTTCCGTAGCTATGGATTTACCTACACAAATCGGTTTGGACAGTGACGCACCGTTATCCGAAGGTGAAGTCGGCAAGGTTGGCGTAGCAATTGATTCTCTCGCTGACATGGAAAAGCTTTTTGAAGGGATTCCGCTGGATAAGGTCAGCACCTCGATGACCATCAACGGTCCGGCAGCCGTACTTTTGGCAATGTATGTTGCTGTTGCCGAAAAGCAGGGCGTAAAGCCGGAGCAACTGAAGGGCACTATTCAAAACGATATTCTCAAGGAATATATCGCCCGCGGAACCTATATCTTCCCGCCACGTCCTTCCATGCGCCTGATTACAGATACCTTTGCTTATTGCTCGCAGAATATCCCCAAATGGAATACTATCAGCGTTGGCGCTTATCACATTCGCGAAGCAGGTGCTTCCGAGGTACAGGAAATCGCTTTTGCCTTCGCTAATGCCATGGCCTATATTGATGCTGCAATCAAAGCAGGCCAAAAGGTTAATGATTTTGCTCCCGGCATCAGCTGGATTTTTACCGCAGGCCTGAATTTCTTCTCTGAAATAGCCAAATTCCGTGCTGCCCGCCGCTTGTGGGCACGCATAATGAAAGAGCGTTACGGAGCAACCGTTCCCAAGGCACAGATGCTGCGCGTACACGTTCATACCGCAGGCAGCGTGCTGACAGCACAGCAGCCTTTGAACAACGTTGCCCGCATTACCTGGCAGGCTATGTCCGCTGCACTTGCAGGCATTCAGTCGATGGCCTGCTGCGCTTATGACGAAGCCATTGCCCTCCCGACGGAAGAAAGTGCAACTCTTGCACTGCGCACCCAACAGCTCATCGCTTACGAAAGCGGTGTTGCCGACACAATCGACCCCATGGCCGGTTCCTATTATGTTGAAGCACTCACTGACAAATTCGAAAAAGAAGCTTATGAATACATCCAAAAAATTGATGCCATGGGCGGTGCGGTTGCTGCTATCGAACAAGGCTATATGCAAGGTGAAATGGCTGCCCATGCCTACGAATATCAGACAGATATTGAAAAAGGCAAGCGTACAGTCATCGGCGTCAACAAATTTGCAGACAATAAGGCTGTCAAAACAAATGATGTTATTACGGCAGATTTAAGCGTTGCGGAACGTCAGATTGCCCGTGTAAATGAAATGAAGGCTCACCGTGACCAGCAAGCAGTAGATGCTTCCCTGAAAGCTCTGAAGAAAGCCGCCAAGGGTGAAGCTAACCTTATGCCTTATCTTATTGATGCTGTCAAAACCTATGCAACCTTAGGCGAAATCTGCGGCGTACTGCGCGAGGTTTTCGGAGAATACCAGCAGGGAGGTAATTTGTTTTAAGGCTAAGGCAGGTGTTTACGTTGCATTTGGCGAATACCATGGCAATAGTTAAAATTAAAGCAAAGGCAGGTATTAACAATGACAACTAAAGCATTAGCAAAATTTACCGCAGAATTGTGCTACGAAAAGCTTTCTGCTCACAGCATCGAAATGGCTAAAAAATGTCTGTTGGACTGGCTGGGAATTGCTATCCGCGGTTCGCAGGAAAAACCGGTACGTATTATACATGACGTAATCTTGCAGGGAGATGCCCCGCAGGCGAATATTTTCGGCAGCCTTCCCGCCAAAAAGGCCGGTGCCCTGAACTCAGCCTTTATCAACAGCGCGGCCTCTCACAGTCTGGATTTCGATGACCTGCATAACCCGTCTATTATCCATCCAGCCTGCGTTGTTGTTTCTCCCGCACTGGCTGTCTGCGAGGCAGAGCACAAAAGCGGTAAGCAGCTCATCGCAGCAATTTGTGCAGGCTACGAAGCCAGCGGGCGCGTAGGCGAAGCGGTTATCCCGGAATCCTACTTCTTTTGGCATACTACCGGTACCGCAGGCACCATCGCCGCCGGTGCTGCTGCCGCCAACGCTCTTGGACTTAACGCACAGCAGACACTGATGTGCTACGGCAGCGCCGGTACCCAGGCAGCAGGCCTGTGGGAGTTTTTAAAGGAAGGTGCCATGAGCAAGCCGTTGCACACAGGCAAGGCTTCCTACAGCGGTGTCCTCAGCGCTTATCTGTCGCAGAAGGGCTTTACTGCCGCCAGTGAGATTTTAGAAGGTGAAAAGGGCTTCTGCCGTGCCATGGTCAAAGAACCGCATTTGGAGAAACTTACCGAAAACATGAGCACTGATAAACTGAAAATCGACATCAACTCCTTCAAGCCCTACGCCTGCTGCAAGCATGCCCATGCCGCTCTTTACGCCATTCAGGAGCTGCGTAAGGCTCATTCCCTGCAGCCTGAGGACATCGCTAAAATTAAGCTTTACGTCAACGATATTACGAACTATCTGATTAATAATCCGCAGCCGCAAACTCCCTACGGCGGCAAATTCAGTATTCAATATTGCTCCGCTGCCATGCTGAAGTTCGGCGAAGTTGGCATTGCGCAGTTCAGCGAGGAGTGTATCCACAACAAAGAGCTTACTGATTTAATGCAGCGCATCGAGGTTATCCGCGATGAGGCTATGGAACAGCTTCATGCAGCAGATGCTTCCAAGCTGGCTTCCAGAGTAGAAATTCAGCTGCATAACGGGCAAACTCTTACAATGCAGGTTGATTATCCTAAGGGAGATCCGGAAAATCCTCTGACTTGGGAGGAGCTCTGCGCCAAGTTTATGAGCCTTGCCGTACCTGTTTACGGTGAAGCAAAGGCATTACGTTTACAAAATTGGGTAGCAAGCCTTGAGCAATGCAACGACGTTGCCCAAGCGCTGGACGCCTGTCTAAAGGAGGAATGATTTATGCAACCGGAAGAAATTATCCGAAGCGTAAAAGATATCTACACGCATAACGCTTTTATGCAGCACTGCGGCATAAAGGTTCACAGCATCAGCTGCGGCAAAGCTGCAGTAGGCCTGCGCATCGACCCTGCCATCCACACAAACCTTAACGGCAAGCTGCACGGAGGCTTGCTTACAACACTGGTGGATAATGCCACCGGCATCGCCTGCGCCGCTATGGGCAAGCGCGTGGTTACGGTATCGATGACCGTAGATTTCATTAAGAGCGCTCCTTCCGGTGCAATGGTAGAAGCACAGGCTGAGGTTATTTCGCATAATGACCAGTTGATTACTATGCAGATTCATGTATATGATACTGATACAAATACACTGCTGGCCACCGGCAGCTGCTGTATGCTGACAATTGCCGACTTCCCCGGAATTCCGGAAAAATGGTAAGTGTCAGCTTCGCAAGCAGTCTATAAAGCATATACCATAACAGCTTAACTGCTTTCGTTATAATGTAAAAAGGCGTTCTCCCCTGCGGGAGAACGCCTTTACTTACAACAACTTATTAAATTTGTTCAGCCTTAATCTTTTCAACCTGCTCAACAGAAAGCGAAGTAGCCTTAGCAATATCCTCTACAGATAATCCCATACTTAAAAGACGCTTTGCAGTTGCAGTCTTTTCTTTTGCCTTGCCTTCGGCGAGACCTTCTGCCTTGCCTTCGGCAAGACCTTCTGCCTTACCTTCGGCGAGACCCTGAGCCTTACCTTCAGCCAGACCTTCGGCATGTGCTTCGTCACGCAGGTCTTTCATACGCATTTCGTAAGTCATATAGGCATCCCTCACTTTCTTGTCATTTTTAATTTCCACAATCGTGTCAGCAACCTCACGTGTAAAATTACTGGTAATAGTATTGCTGTTGATGTAGTCAAACAGACTTTGAATGTCCGGTGACACATCGCCTTTGGTTCCCAAGGTATTGAGAAACATAATAACTGCTTCATCTGCCAATTCAATATTCATGTTTTCCAGACAACGCTTCTTAAAGGTATAAATACGCTGAGAATCCTGAAAAAAATCAAACAGACAGAAGAAAATTATATACGTAGGAGATAATTCGTCATAATCCTGACCTTTTTGCAGCATATCCGTATCAAGCATAGCCTGATAGTAGCGGGTACGCTTAGGCAACAGAAATTTTCCTGTAGCACGATTAACAGGATTCTTTACCTGCATTTCCAAATTGTAATGAGTATTAGCAGTATCTGCAATTCTAACATCCAAACGAATACCATGGCTGTCAGGATAAACATCAATAGTCTGCTCTGCTTCAAGATAGGTAATATCTGCAATTTGGGTGTGTAAAAGCTCTTCCAGAATATGCTTGCAGATGCGCTTCCTGAGCATAACGTGCTTGAAAAGAAAATCGTTAGACAGAGTCAGCTTATCGAGATTAGAGATTTGCTTTTGCATATGTTTCCTCCTTTGATTATAGCATAATTTGCAGTAAAAATATATAAGCCGGCAATTGCGACTGACATAAAGGAAAAGGCGCCTGCCGAAAGCTCGACAGGCGCCACTGGTCCGCACGACCAGGCATAAGCTCCGCTAAAATGCGGCTACCTATGCAACTAAGATAATTATAACAAAGAAGCGCTTTAAAAACAATAGTTCGTTAAATAAAAAGTATTATTATACTCAGGGCATATTTCATTACTGCAAAAGGCGTTCTCCCCTGCGGGAGAACGCCTTTACTGTTTACTGAACTTTATTCACTTGTCACTGCCGACAATTTATTTTGCCAGCTTGTTGCCGTAATGGTCGCGCTCGCCTTTAGTATCGTTTACGCGTACACGTTCAATCTTATCGCGATCGCCGTCTTCGCCGCTGATGCGGTCTACACGGATGCGACCCAATTCAGGCTCAAATTCTTTGATGATCTTTTCTTCCAGAGCTGCGCCGTTTTCGATTGCACGATAGAGCATTGCAGCAAATTCATAACGAGTCATCAGGCGGTCACCGCCGAAGTTGCCGTCAGGATAGCCTTCGATGTAGCCATTGCCTGTCAGCTTAGCGATGTATTCATATGCCCAGTGGTTAGCCGGAACATCCGGGAAGAGTTTGGTCTTGGTTTCATCCAGCATACCGAATGCTTTTTCCATCTTAGCCATCTTAGCGCCCATTACTGCCAGTTGACCGCGGAGGTCGATAACTTCACGAGCCAGAGCGGTACGGCTGTTACTTACATGGTTGGTGCGGTCCAGAGCGAAGGATACGCCTGCGTTAACCATGTTTTCACCATTGCCTACGGTACCTGCAACACTGAACATTACCTTTTCGTCAGGACGATAGTATGCGCCGATTGCTGCAGCGTTTTCGCCTGCATAGTTGCCATAGCCTGCGGAGAAGGTCAGTTTGTCGTCCGGATCAAAGTCCATCGGATGCAGTGCTGCCAAAGCTGCTGCGCCTGCGCCAACCTTGTTTACACGGCTGCCAAGCTTGTTGATGCGGTTGGTGTTGTTAACAACTTCTTGATTGGTCTTATACAGTTGGCTGCCATTTACAGCGTCCTTAGATGTTTCGCTGAGTTCGCCTGCAGCAACATTGGTAACCTTTTGGTCATTTGCATTCAAGCCTTTATCGCTGATATAGGTCTTGTCGCCAACTTTTACGCCTTCATCGCTGATGGAGGTCTTGCCTGCGGTTACAGCAGTTGCGGTTACGCTTACGTCTTTACCAACCTTCAGACCATCGTTGTTCATTACAGTTTGACCGGTTGTTACGCTGCCATTATCACCAAGATCAATATTGTTCTTCAGAGCAACATTGTATTCTTTGCCACCGTCTTTATTGGTGTCTTCGGTTACAATAATGTTGTCACCTGCGGTAACAGTGGTGTGTTTCTTAGCAAGCTCTTCAACCTTTTTGATGTCCGCTGCATTTTGGGCAATGTTTGCTTTATTGGTAGCAATATCTGCCTTGTTGGTTGCAATATCGGCTTTATTGGTAGCGATATCTGCTTTATTTTGAGCAATATCTGCTGCATTTTGTTTGATATCTTGCTCGTTTTTGGTTACGCGGTTATCCAATGCTGCGATATCTGCTTTATTCTTATCAATATCAGCTCTGTTAGCTGCAACATTCTCATTGGTCTGATGCAGTTGACTGCCATTGATAGCGTCAGTAGAGGTGTTGCTTACTTCGCCTGCAGCTACGCCGCTGATCTTGCCGTTCTGATCAATGGTAACCTTATCGTTAACCTTAACATTGCTGCCATCCAGAACGATGGAGGAAGCGCCGTTAGAGATCTTGTTGCCGGTTACGTCGATATCTGCCAGTTTTGCACCCTTATCAGCATATACGCGATCCTGGGTTGCAATGTAGCCGGTGGTTTCGATAGTACCGTTGGTACCGCTGATGTTTACATATTTGCCGGTCAGGTCGCCAAGCATGATATCCTTGTTCAGGTTAACCTTGTAAATCTTTTGACCGTCATTATCAAATTCTTCAACATTGATGTTGGAGCCATTTACAACCTTGCTGTGTTTGCCTGCTTCAGTTGCTACTGCATGCAGCTGGCTGCCATTTACAGCGTCAGTAGAATCAGCAGTGATTGCACCTGCTGCTACACCGGTAATCTTGCCGTCTTCAGTAACAGTTACTTTGCCCAGCTTAGCGCTCTTAGCATCAATGTAGCTGTGGTTACCGTTATCATCGGTGAGTAACAGGCTGCCGTCCTGCAATGTGGAATGACCGTAGTATACGCCATTTTGCAGAACTACGTTGCCGATTTCGCCTGCGGTTGCGGTTACTTTGCCGTCTTTATCTACGTGGAATTTATTGTGTGCTGCGTAGAAATCGCCGGTGCTGTTTACAAAGAACGGCATGATTCCGTTTTCTGCCATAGTGCCTACGGACAGGTTGTATTTGGAGTTCAGTGCGTTGGTTTGAACGGAGTTAACATCGATGTCTTTGTTCAGCTCAACCTTAACCTTAGTGCCGTCATGGCTTACGCTGATGTTCTTGTCGCCGCTGAAATCAACATAATCGCCAGGTTTAACATTAGTTGCTTCAGTTGCAACACCGTTGGTAGCCAAGCTCCAACCCATGTTTGCAGTTGCACCTACTGCCTTCAATTGGCTTACGTTTACAGCATCATTGTCGTTAATGCCTGCAGCTACGCCTGCAATACGGCCATCCTTGTATACGGTTACTGCATTGTTGATAGTAGTGGTATCACCGAACAGTTTTACGGATGCGCCCTGACCGTTAGTCAGTTCGGTTGTAAAGCCGCCCAAGGTCAGCTTAGCATCGCCATTGCTGATGGTTTCGATATTTTTCAGATCTTTGTTCAGTTCAACCTTAACAGTTTTAACGCCGTCTTTTGCATCCTTGCTTACGCTGACATTCTGGTCACCATTGAAGTCAACATAATCACCGGCTTTTACATCTTCTGCTTCGGTCAGAACACCATTAGCAGCAAGTTTCCAAGCGCTGTTCTTCAGTTGGCTTACGTTAACTGCATCGGTAGCTTCAGTACCTGCTGCTACGTTGGTGATTTGACGAGTAAGAGTGGCACTGCCTACAGATACAGCACCACCATTGGCTCTCCAAGTAAGGCTGTCTGCACCTTCAGGAGCAAAAGCGCCAACAACACCAGATTCTCTATCAGCAACAGAGGAGGCACCAATTGCAACACCCCAACCTGCTGTTACTTCAGAATAATCACCTAAAGCTGTACCATAATCAACATTTGCCTGGCTATTATAACCAATAGCTGTTGCCAGTTTGCCTTCTGCTTTAGAGAAGCCGCCTACAGCTGTAGAAGCAAGTCCCCAAGAACCTGCATATGCGCCGATAGCAGTAGACTGTGCACCGGCTTTTCTCCAGTCATCATGAGAAGCATTATAATCAGCATCAACGTTGGTCATAGTACCGATTGCAGTTGCATTATCACCACTTGCATAAGCTTGCTGACCTACAGCAGTACCGGCATAAGCTGTAAAGCCGATATCATTACCTACAGCAACACTATAAGTTTGGTCTGCTTTGGTGCTGGAACCGATTGCAATAGAGTCAGTTCCGCTTGCAACAGCATCACGGCCGATAGCAATACCAACTAAGCCGCTTGCTTGAGCATTATTGCCAATTGCAACACTGCCTTGACCGCTAGCACTTGCGCCACTACCAACTTCAATCTTTGTATCTGTCGGTGCCGGATTAGCAGCCATCGCCGGCGCTACGCTTGCACAGGTCATTACACCTGTAGCAATCAGCATTGCCAACAGTTTTTTAGTGGAGCAACTTTTAGTTCCATGGCTTTTTGCCATTTCGGAAACAACTACATACGATACGCATTACGCGCTTCACTCCAGATAACCTTAAATACCTTGTTCATAAAAACACTCCTCCTAACATACTCAAAAAAATGAATAGCTATATTAAAGCGTGGCTTAGACCACGTAAGGAAACAAGTTAAGTATTTATAGCAACAACCATACCGCCAAGGTGCTTTTATATATAATTTTAATATTTGCAATTATGTATATTGTCAGGCAAATCTCTATGCTAACTTTTTATTAATGCATTAGTAATAAAAGCTTATAGCACTTTAACAAAAGATTATATGGAATTTTTCTGACGTTTTTCCTGTACTTTTATTTTAGCACTTTTATCTTTATTTTTCAACCTCATCACTTGCACTGAGAGTTTAAAAAACGGTTTTTCTTGCTATATTTTAAAAAAGTGTAACGCTTTTTTTAGTTACTTTATTTCCTGTATACTTTTCGTTTTGCGCCGCTAAGCTCCAAGCAGTATATGTAAATGCATACTTCTTTTATAAACAAAACTTTATACGCTATGCATTCAGTAGGTTTTTATCCATAGAGAAAAGTACCGCACTACTGCTTGGGCATAACAAAATCCCCGCCCTTGTCGGCCAAGCCGACAGGAGCGGGGGTTGTTAAACACAATATTATTTTTTGAAGCTTACTTAATGAGCGGAAAACGCTTATTTAGCTTTGGCTTCAGCTTTAGCAATCTTGTTGCCGTAATGGTCGCGTTCGCCTTTAACAGCATTTACGCGTACACGCTCAATCTTGTCGCGGTCACCGTCTTCGCCACTGATGCGGTCAACACGGATACGGCCCATTTCAGGAGCGAACTCGTTGATAATCTTGCTGTCGAGCTGAGCGCCCTTCTGCATTGCACGGTAGAGCATTGCAGCAAATTCGTAACGGCTCATCATGCGGTCACCGGAGAATTTGCCATCAGGATAGCCTTCGATGATGCCTGCAGCTGCCAGCTTGCCAACGTATTCATATGCCCAGTGGTTTTCAGCAACATCCGGGAAGATCTTCATCTTATCTTCTGCGATGGAGCCTAAGCCGCCTTTAGCAACCATAGCCTTCAGCTCGGTAACCTCAGCACGCAGGTCAAGGATTTCGCGAGCCATTGCGGTACGGCTGTTGCTTACGTGGTTGGTGCGATCCAGGGAGAAGGATACGCCTGCGTTAACCATGTTTTCACCGTTGCCTACGGTACCGCCAACACTGAACATTACCTTTTCGTCCGGACGATAGTAAGCGCCGATTGCTGCAGCGTTTTCACCGCCGTAGTTGCCGTAGCCTGCGGAGAAGGTCAGTTTGTCGTCCGGATCGAAGTCCATCGGATGCAGTGCTGCCAGAGCTGCTGCGCCTGCGCCAACCTTGTTTACACGGCTGCCCAGTTGGTTGATACGGTTGGTGTTGCTGATAACTTGGTTTTCAACGCCTTTCAGCTGACCATAGTTAACTGCATCGCTATTTTCTTTACCGTCTGCTACGTTAGTGATTACTTTGTTATTTGCATTCAGGCCATTATCGCTGATATAAGTCTTATCGCCAACTTTTACGCCTTCATCGCTGATAGAAGTCTTGCCGGCAGTTACAGCGTCCTTGGTTACGCTAACATTGTCGCCAACCTTCAAGCCATCGTTGTTCATTACGGTTTGGCCGGTGGTTACGCTGTCAAGCTTAATATCTTTGTCCAGAGCAACCTTGTATTCCTTGCCACCGTCTTTATTGGTGTCTTCGGTTACAGTAATGTTGTCACCTGCGGTAACAGTGGTGTGTTTCTTAGCAAGCTCTTCAACATTGGTTACACGATTATCAAGGTTCTTGATATCGGTCTTGTTTTGAGCGATGTCTGCTTTGTTTTGAGCAATATCTGCTTTATTCTGAGCAATGTCTGCTTTGTTTTGAGCGATGTCTGCTGCATTTTGAGCAATATTGGCTTTATTGGTAGCGATGTCTGCTGCATTTTGAGCAATATTTGCTTTATTGGCAGCGATGTCTGCTGCATTTTGAGCAATATTTGCTTTATTGGTAGCAATATCTGCCTCGTTCTGGGTTACGCGTTTATCCAATGCTGCAACATTCTCATTGGTCTGATGCAGTTGGCTGCCGTTGATAGCGTCGGTAGAGGTGCTGCTTACTTCACCTGCAGCTACGCCGCTGATCTTGCCGTCTTCAGCAATAGTTACTTTGCCCAGCTTAGCGCCTTTAGTGGTGATTTGGCTGTAGTTGCCGCTTGCATCGCCTACGAACAGCTCACCGTCACGCAGTGCAGTATGTTTATAGAATACGCCGTCTTTCAGAACTACGTTGCCGATTACGCCTTCGTCAGCTGTTACCTTGCCGAGTTCAGCCTCAGGAGCAACCAGTTTGCCATCTTTGTCTACAACCAATTTGCCGTTGGCAGCATAGAATGCACCATTGCTGTTTACGAAGAACGGTACAGTGCCGTTTTCATTTGCAGTACCTACGGACAGGTTGTATTTGGAATTCAATGCGTTGGTCTGAACGGAGTTTGCATTCATATTACCGTCTTTATCTACGGAGAATTTGTTGCTTGCTGCGTAGAATGCGCCGGTGCTGTTTACAAAGAACGGCATGATTCCGTTTTCTGCCATAGTGCCTACGGACAGGTTGTATTTGGAGTTCAGTGCGTTGGTTTGAACGGAGTTAACATCAAGGTCTTTGTTCAGCTCAACCTTGACCTTAGTGCCGTCATGGCTTACGCTGATGTTCTTGTCGCCGCTGAAGTCAACATAATCGCCGGGTTTAACGTTGGTTGCTTCGGTTGTAACACCGTTGGTAGACAAATTCCAGCCCTTGTTGGCAATTTCGCTTACTTTATTCAGCTGGCCTACGTTAACAGCATCATTATTATTAATGCCGTCAGCTACACCTGCAATGCGGCCGTCTTTATATACGTTTACTTTACCGTTGATGGTAGTAGTATCGCCGAACAGTTTTACGGATGCGCCCTGACCGTT
>ENA-UONW01001276-UONW01001276.1-human-gut-metagenome-genome-assembly--contig:-CS52-NODE-1276-length-31500-cov-7.610526_pt1 | contig 31500 bp, 27 predicted proteins | sample MGYA00242463_ERZ724010 | MGnify/ENA metagenome assembly ERZ724010 | reverse complement strand
TAAGCGGCGTCAAGGTGAGCGGACGGACTTAGGAACTTCTGGCGAAAATCGCCAGAAGTTCCTAACAAGAGAAATCGTAGCAGATTTTTTCGGCGTTACAGAATATGAGATCCGCAAGGCTGTCAAGCTGGCGGGTCTGATCCCGCCTCTGGCGGATGTTCTGGAAAACAATCCCCGGAACTTGCCGCTGAGCTGCGCGGATATGATTGCCGACTACGATGCAGCCTCACAGGAGGCGTTCGTGGAGATGTGCCGCGTTGAAGGGTATCGGCTGAACAAGGCCGCCATGAACCACATCACACAGAAATGCCCGCCGCCCGCAGCGGATAAGCAGTCCATCTACGCCGCTTGGCGTGAAGCCCGCGCCGCCGCAGATAAGAAGCGTTCCGCACCATCCAAGAAGATAACTTTTGACCGCAGAAAGTTTGCACCGTATTTAGAGCAGATCGGCAGCGAGGCGGAATTGGAGGAAATGTTTCTGGAGTTTCTAAAGGGAGTTGCACATAAACGCGCAACTCCCACCGGATAAAAGTAGTTCTGGTAGCTTGGGTGGTATCACCTAAGTTATCGTCAGTTTCTTTGGTAGCATTCCCCAGTCGATCCATACATTAAATATCAATTATTATAAAAGGCTCGATACCGCAAGGTATCGGGTCTTCTCTATTACACACACGAGGAGGATCACCATGCACGCACAACGAATGCCGCCGCATATTACCACGCCCTTTGATGATTCCGCCGCCATGCGGCTGCGGCGGATGGGGCTGCTCACACCCGATGGCACGCCGGATGAGCGCATTATCCAACCGCTGGCCTATGTCAGCGCCGGACTTTACTACGACCAACTCTGCGACTCCGTAGAGAGCCACGAGAGCGCGGCGGGTGTCTGCCAGCACATCATCAGCGAAGAAGCAGAGAACCGACCCCGCCAAGCACTGCTGGCACTATCCATGTCCTATGACGCTATGCGCCGCGGTCTGCCTGACCCCATCTGGTGGCTGTCAGGCAGCAAGGACATTCTCCCCATTTTCATGCGTGCCTTTGCCGCGCATTTATCAGATATCCTGCAAGAAAACGAACCATCTGCCACTATGGAGGAAACTGAATGAACATGAAAACCGCATATAAGGTCTATCTCTTTTGCTGTGTCCTGTTTTTGACAGGGCTTTTTTTATTGGTTCCTGTCTACGCCGTAGAGGATATGTGGGCAGCGGCCAGCCGGATTATCAAGGACATCTATACCCACATCGCTTCGGTCAGCACAGTGCTGGCGGGTCTTATGACCGCCATCGCCGTGATCGGCGCGAAAATGTCCAACACCCAGCAGAAATCGGATCAGGCATGGGACTGGCTGAAACGTATCTGGCTGGCGTGGGCCATTATCAACGGCATCGGCGCATTTATCGCCTATGTTGTCCCGCTGTTTCAGGGACTTGCCACACTGGAGCCGTGAAATATCACATTCCTCGAATGGGAGGGGTGACCGACTATGCTTGAGCTGCTCTTTCGGGGCTTTTTTGAATGGATGTACGGGCTGATATTAGAGTGTTGGGAATACTTTTCCTCGGTGCTCTTTGACCTGATGAGCCTCGACTTTGCCTATCTGGAAACATACATGCCCATCATCACGACCATCCGGCAGATCATGCTGGGTGTGGGCTGGGCGCTGCTGCTGGGCAATCTGGTGTTTCAGGTCACCCGCAGCATGGTGGCCGGTATAGGCTTCGAGGCCGACGACCCCAAGCTGCTGTTCACCCGCACCTTTGTCTTTTCTTTCCTGCTGGTGGCCAGTCCGCAGATCTGCGACATCTGCCTGAATATGACCTCGGTTATCATCGACATGGTGCAGATGCCGGACGCCGCGGCCATCAAACTGCCGGATGAAGGATTTTTCGTTGATCTGACCGCTTCGTGGCTGCTGGTCATCGTTTTCGGTCTCATCGTCATGTTTCAGACCTGTAAACTGTTTTTTGAGATGGCGGAGAGGTATTTCATTCTGGCGGTGCTGACCATTACGGCACCGCTGGCCTTTGGCGTAGGCGGCAGCCGCAGCACCTCGGATATTTTCTCCGGCTGGTGCCGTATGTACGGATCCATGTGCCTGCTGATGGTGATGAATGTGGTGTTCGTCAAAATGCTGCTGTCGATCCTGTCCTTCCGCCCCAGTGGGATAGCGGTACTACCATGGATCGTGATGGTGCTTACCGTAGTCAAGGTAGCCAAGAAGAGCGATGCCATCATCACGCGGATCGGGCTGAACCCCGCCATCACCGGCGACTCTCTGGGGCGTTCCTTCCCCGGCGTGCTGACCTATACGGTGGCGCGAACGATGGCCTCCCGTGTTGTGCAGACCGCAGGAAAGAACACTGCCGCAGGAAAAACCGGCGCACAGACGCAGACCAAGTCCGGCAGCAAGCCCGGGAGCAAACCCGCCAGCGGCGGACGCTATTATGGCGGCGTCAATACGGTCAACACCTTTGCCGACAGCAGACGTTCCGAGCAGCAGTCCGGCAGCTCGCCGCGTCAGACTGAGCCGCGGGCATCCGGCACGGAACCGGCCGCGCAGTCGGCGTCCGCAGCGGCAGACCGCAGCTTCGTCATACCCGGTACACGCCGCCCTGTGAGCCACGTTCCCGGCGAGCAGAAGATCGCGCCCTCCGATACCGCAGGAAAAGCGGGCCATACCGTCAGCCGCAGCAGCCATGTGCAGGCGGGTGCGCAGCAGCATACCGCTTCTGCCGCCCGGCAACATACGGCCACTTCTGCTTTTGAGAGCCGATACAGCAGGAATACCGGCCCCGCCCGTCCCACTGTGGCGGGAAAAACTGCGCGTCCGGCTCCCGCGTCCGCCAATGCTCCGACCGAGGTGCCGCGCTCCAGCACGATACCGCAGGAACGGAGTGTTGCCCCCGCTGCTGTGCCTACCGGACAACGCAGCGGGGTTCGTCCCGATACCGCAGGAATGAGCCACAGCACCCGCAGGCCGACCGCCGGCCCCACGAAGAATACCCGCGGTGCGCCCAAGCAGACGCTGCATATCCCCACGCAGGTGAAACAGCCCACCGTATCGGGTCGTTCTGTCCCGAAGGTCGCCAAGAGCAGCAAGCGGACCGACAAGAAAAAGGACGATGACCATGGAGGATAATCAGCGTCAGCACAGCGGCATCGAGACGGCAAGGCGCATTGTCAGTGCCGCGAGGATCGCTAAGGCCGCCGCAGCGGGCGGTGTCCACGGCGCCGCCGTGGCGGCGGCAAAGGAGGCTGCGCCGTTTCTCGCCAAGCTGGCAATTTGGGTGCTGGCGGCGTTGATCGCGCTGCCTATGCTGATCTTTGCCTACCTCCCCAATATCTTCTTTGGCTTTTCCTCCTCCGGGACAGCACCCGTTGCCCGCATGACGGGACAAGCCATGACGTTGGGCGGGTTCTATATGGATCTGGAGGACTTTGAGAACACGCAGATCGACGCCATCGTGACAAGTCTTATCCAGCAATATGAAGAGGCGGGCATAGAGATCGATGGGGTGGAGATCAACAGCGACTTTGACGAGGATGACCTGCGCCGATTCATTGCTATCAGCTCCGTGGCCTATCAACAGGACTTGGAGGTAATGACCACGGAGGCCGTGCTGTCACTGGCGACCTCCCGGCTCCGCTATGAGCCGACACTGAACATCTTCGAGTTCGGCGGCCTGCTCAAGCGGACGCTGGTCATCAAAATCGACCACCTTGACCCGGAGGCATTTATGGATCAGCTCTCCTTTGAGGAAGATGCCCGCACATGGGCGGGTGCGCTGTATGAGGTGTTGACCAAAAGTAACGCGCTGAAGGAATACGCGGAATACTACGCGCCATATCGCCCCAATTACAGCGGCGACACCGGCTATACCGGAGACTATGAGCATGGCGGCAGCTACGGCAACACCATTGACACGTCCGGCTTTGTCAGCCCCTCCACCAAGAATAACGTAGACCTTGCCGCCTACGCCATGCAGGCGTGGGAGAACAACTGGGGCTATTGCTGGGGTACCTATGGCAATATCCTGACGGATGCCCTTTTCAACTATAAGCTCCAGCAGTACCCGGAGGGCGTCGGGAAATATGAGGACTTTATCCGCGCCAACTGGCTGGGCCGCCGCACAGCGGACTGTATCGGACTTATCAAAGGCTATGGGTGGCTTGATGCCGCCAGCGGCTCCATCAACTACGGCACGAACGGAATGCCCGATGTCGGCGCTGACCAGATGTACGCCAATGCCCAGAAGGCCGGTATGGCGGGAACGATGGACACCATGCCGGAGCTTGTGGGCATCGCTCTATGGAAACAGGGCCACATCGGCGTCTATGTAGGCAACGGCTACGCGGTGGAGGCCATGGGCACCAAGTACGGCGTGGTACGGACGGAGGTCGCGGGCCGCGGCTGGCAGGGCTGGTGCCGCATCCCCTATATCGAATACAGGGAGGCCGGATAATGTACGTTCCCACCCGCCTGCGCGTTTTACGCATCAAATATAAAATCACACTGAAAGCACTTGCCGGACGTATGAACATCAGCAACCAACATCTCAGCCGCATGGAGCTGGCGGATATTCCGCCCACCGAGTACCACGAGCGTCTGCTCTGTCTCGGTATGGAGCGGCTGCTGGCAGAATGGGACGGTGCGCCGGAAGAATTAAAGCAAGAATATCAAACCTATAAAGGGCGGCTTTTGCAGCCCGCGAAGGAGGTCGAGGATGAATACTGACACCTACTATATCCCTGTCAACTTTACCAATGCCGGACGGATCCTGGGCCTGTTTGAGATCCGCAATCTCATCGAGGCCCTTCTTTTATGCCTGCCGGTGCTGTATGTGTGCCTGACATATCTGCCCTTCTCCCTGACGCCGAAGATCATCGTGACCGTCTCACTGATCGTCCCCATCGGCGGCTTTGGGCTGATGGGTGTCAGCGACGACAGTCTGACACGATGGCTGAAGGGCTGGTGGGCATGGCACTGCCGCAGGCGCATGATGTTTTTCAGAGGAGTGGTAACGGCATGAGTATCAAAAAAGCGCTATTTGGCGGCGGTGTGGAGACCAACGCTACCGCCAGCTATCAGGGCAGCATTCAGGATTGGCTGCCCGTCAAAAATATCATCGGCGGCGTGGTTATCACAAAGGACAACCGCTTTATCAAGATCCTTGAGATCGTACCGGTGAACATCTACCTGAAGTCTGCTGAGGACCGGCAGGCCATCGTGGAAGCCTTTGCCGCATATCTGAAGATCGCGCCGGATCACATGCAGTTTGAGGCACGGACGCTGCCTGCCGACATATCACGCTACGTTGAGCGGATGCAGGAGTACGCAAAGAACGAGGACAACGCCTATTGCCGTGACATGATCCAGGACAACATTCAGGACATCGGCATGGGTGTGGCCAGCGACGCTTTGCAGCACCGGTTCTTTATGGTGTTCCAGTATGAATCGCAGATGCGGGCGTCCCCCAACACCGTACAGGGCATTATCCAGCGGCTCAATGAGGAAGCGGACACCGCCCGCCGCTATCTGGATCTGTGCGAGCTGGAGGTGCAGGAGCCGCGCTATGCGGACGATTTTGCGCTGGAGCTGCTCTATGAGATCATCAACAAGCGCACCAGCCAGCGCGTCAAGCTGCCGGAGGGCGTGTTTGATATGACCACGGCGGTGCATGGCGTGTATGAGGCGCAGACACAATGAAAGGGCATCGCAGCAGCGATGCCCTTTCCCGTCAAATTAGTCTTAGTCCTTTAAGCAGCCAATCGGAATGATCTTCACCCCATCAGGCCGGGTATACGCGATTTCTCCGCCTGTAATGACCATTAACAAATCTGGTTCCCGCAGGCTGGTCGTGCCGTTTTCAATGGCTTGATGGACCAAATTCTTGATTTCAAGCAGATGCTGAGCGCCTTCTTCAATCTCACGGCTGCCCAGCTTAAATTCTATCAGCGCGTACCTTCCATCAGAAAGATGCAATACACAGTCTGCCTCCAAATCAAGCCGGTCATGATAATAAGATACCTTTCCACCTAAAGCTGAGGAATAGACCTTCAGATCTCGGATGGCAAGACACTCGAAGATAAAGCCGAAAGTCTTTAGATCCTGCTCCAGATACTCGGGGGTAAGCCCCATAGCGGCTACGGCAATGGACGGATCTGTAAAACCTCGTTTCTTACCGGATCGTATTACTGTTGCCGAGCGGATAGCCGGACACCACGCATCAATGTCCTCTATCACAAAAAGGCGCTCCAACGCGTTCAGATACGAATCCAATGTGGGGGCAGTTATACCGTCCGCATTGGCGGACACGTCCTTCAGGATATTGGTTTTCTTCGCCAATGTGGAGATATTCCGGGCATAGGAACGTAGAATCAGGCTGGTCCAGACGGGGTTTCGTTGTACGCTATCCACTGTGGAAACATCAGACTCACAAATATTTGTGATATATTCCCGTGCAGTCAAAAGCTGAGCCTCTTGGCTCTTTCTGCGCAGTGTTGCTGGCCATCCTCCTCGGCATGCGGCAAAAATCAACTGCTCGATAGAGAGCGGACTTGTGATCCCATCAATATCCGCATCTGACCGGTCAAACAACGTTTTCAGCGAAATCTGTCCATTGGATTCGCCAGACTCGTACAGGCTCATGGGATACATTTTCAGGCGAGCGATTCGTCCTGTCCCCGTGTGCATGATCTTCTTATCATCCACGGAGGTGGAGCCTGTCAGAATAAACAAGCCTTCTTCCTGCCGGACGTCTACCGCAGTTCGCACAGCGTCCCAAAGGACGGGGGCAATCTGCCACTCGTCAATCAATCTCGGGTTATCACCCTTAAGAAGCAACGAAGGTTTCGCCTCAGCAGTCGCAAGATAAGCTGCCTTTTTGTCTGGGTCTTGCATCCGCAGAATACTCTTCGCCTGCTGCTGACCCGTTGTTGTTTTTCCGCACCACTTGGGGCCGACAATCAAAGTCGCGCCAAACGCCTCTAACCTCAAGGCCAGTTCACGGTCTACGATTCGTGGCAAGTATTGCTGCATAACGCTGCACCTCCTGTTCTTCTATAGTATACGCATAAATTCTATTTTCGTCAATCTCGTTTTATGTTTTTGAAGGATTTTGTTTTGCGTTTTTGATGCGTTTCATTTTATGTTTTTGAAATAGATCACTATTAAGGAGTATCACCATGAAAAAGCAAAAGAAACCTATACCACCGGCAGATGCCGAGCCTGTTATCAAGAAGCAGCCGCTTTTGAAACGGCTGCTGTTCGGCCCGGAAAGACCGGATCTCTCCGAGCTGGAAGCCGGCTCTACCACCATTCTGGACATTCTCTCCCCCACTGCCATTGATACGAAAAGCCGTGACTACATCGTAGTGGACGGCGTTTTTCATGCCTACCTCTACATCACCGGCTATGGCTACAGCACCACAGTCGGCTCCTGTTGGCTTGCGCCGCTGGTGGAGGCTGGCGAGGGCGTCAATATCAGCTTCAGCTTTACCCGCCAGAACCGGGAAAAGATCCTCTCCAAGATCGCGCAGACCACCATGCTCAACCGCAGCCGAATGCGAGATGTGGGCGATACCCGTCAGGACTATGAGGAACTGGACAGTGCCATCACCTCCGGTCTCTACCTGAAGGACGTCATGAACCGGCAGGGCGAGGACTTCTACTATATGCACACCCTCATCGAAGTGGTGGCGGATGATCCGGATACGCTGGAGCAGCGCGTCACCGCCGTGGAGAAGCTGTGTGTATCGGTGGACATGATCGCCCGCCGCTGCGATTACGCCAATGAGCAGGGTTTTCTCTCCACGCTGCCGCTGGTCACACTGGATGCCGACATTGAGCGTAAGAGCCGCCGCAATGCGCTGACTACCGGCGTAGCCGCGGCTTTCCCCTTTGTGTCCTATGAGCACAGCGATCGCAACGGCATCTTTCTGGGGCTGAATCTCTACAACAAGTCCCCAGTGTTCCTCGACCCTTACGACGACTACAAATACACCAACGGCAACTGGTGGATCGGCGGCAACTCCGGCGCCGGCAAGAGCGTAACGCTCCAATGCCTGGCCGGACGCCTGCGGGAGCAGGGAAAGCGCGTGGTGTGCGTCATTCCCAAGAAAGGCCACGAGTTCCGCCCCAACTGCGAGCAGCTGGGCGGCCTGTACCTACGTTTGTCACCCTCTTCGCGGGATTGCCCCAACATCATGGCTATCCGCCGCAAGACACTGGACGCCTATGCCGGAATACAAGAGCTGGCGGCGCGGGACGACTCCGTGCTGGCGGATAAGATCTCCCGGCTCATCATCTGGTACTCCCTGCAAAAGAAGGATCTCACGGAGGAAGACAAGAACTATCTGGACGCCTCACTGGTAGAGTGCTATGACCGCTATGGGATCACCTTTGACAACGCCTCCGTGGTGGATGAAAACGGAGCATTCAAGGAAATGCCCATTATTCCCGATTGGTACAACGTTCTGCTGGAAAAGGCGGAAACCAAGCATCTGGCAGTGGTGCTGACCCGCTATGTGACCGGCTCTGCCGCCGCCATGGGCCGCCGCAATCACATCAGCATCGACAACAAGTATATCGTGTTGGACACCTCCGGTATGCCGGACGATCTGATCCTGCCCGGTATCTATTGGGCCATCGACGTGGCCAACGACATCATCATGAACGCAGGCGGCGAGCTGTCCGCCCTGATCGCGGATGAGCTGTGGAGTCTGGTAGGCGCCGGTTCCAATCCGCTGGCCGCTGCCTATGTGCAGGAGATGGTCAAGACCATCCGCGGACTTGGCGGTATTGCCATCACCTCTACGCAGGGTATGCAGGACTTATTCAGTCTGGAGGGCGGCAAATATGGCAAAGGCATTCTGGACTCCAGCCGTATCAAATTCGTCATGCAGATGGAGGAGCAGGAAGCCCGCCTCATTCAGCAGATCCTCAACCTCTCGGAAGAGGAAGTGCGGCAGATCACACGTTTCCGGCGCGGCGAGGGCTTGCTGTGCATCGGGTATAATCACGTTCCCGTGGCCTTCTATGTTACGAAAAAGGAATATGACGCCATTACCACATCGCCCACCGACCGGCAGGCCCGGAAGAAAGGAACCAAATGAGCAAACAAACTGATTTACGGGAGATCCAGCGCCTGACGGAAGACGCCGCCATAGACGCCCGCAAGCTGCTGATCCAAGCAGACAACCTGCCGCCTGACACCTTCCAGAAAATGCTGGAGGAGTTATGCGGCAGCTTTGAAGATACCGCTTTGCAGCTCCGCCGCCTCTGCGAACAGCAGAGTCCCGGCACAGGCGGGTATAAACGGGGCCGCGCCCTCCGTCCGCTGGAGGTGGTGGGCAGCGTGGAACGTATCGGCATCGACTGGCTTCATATCCGCATCAATACTCTGCTGCCCCACTGCCGGTTCCAACCGCCCACATGGCTGACGGAAACCTTGGCGGAGCTGCTGGACGCCTATGAAGCCTGCGGCGGACAACTCCCCCACTTCAAAAGCGCGCTGCTGGTGATCGAGGAATACAGCGATGTGGATGGCCGGCATATCTTCGACCAGGACAACAAGGGCTGGAAAGCGGTCAGCAACGCCATCAAGGGCAGGGTGATCCCCGACGATGACCAGTATACGCTGTCGGTGGCACTGCTCTCTACGCGGAGCTGTCAGAATGTGTGTCACATCACCGTGCTGGACATGAAGGATGCACCGGATTTCTTCTCCGCACGATCGGGAGATTACAGCGTTACGGGGCTATATTAAGGTTGAGACACCCAACAGGTTTTCCAACAAAACGGGTCAAGGTGCTGTGCTTCCTCAGAAAGCAAAATCTGTTGGGTATATACGTCCCGCAAAGCGTTTTGCCAACAAGATTTTCCATGCTCCTGTTCCTGTCCGCAGCAGCGGAAAAACTGCCTTCTACGGGGAGCCAACAGATTTGATGCGAGAAAGGCGCCGAAAGTGACCTTACACCGGCACGGTGTAAGGGCGCTTTCGGCGTTCACAGGAATGAGGGTGCGAATGGTTTTTTGTGTGCGTGAGATCGAGGCGCTGCGGCTACTGGGATGGTGCCAGTATATCCGACCCGCACAGCTGTTGCGGGTCGTCAGCGAGACAGAGCTATCGAACCTGCTGGCGATGAAGCTCATCAAATACCATGGCAAAAGTGAGGCTCTGATCCTTACTGCGGAGGGACGTCGGCTGCTGGCGGGAACCATATGGCTGCCGGATACGCCGAGAACGTACCATGCGGATGCCGTTGTGCGGCGGCTGCGGCTTGTTTCTCTGCTGCTGACAGCCTACCAGTCCGGTATCAACGTCTATGCTACACAGCCGGATGAGCTGGCGGAGGGAAATACCTTATTTCTCACCTCTGCCGGTCGCGGGCGTGGCCGTAACCCATGGGGCAGCACCCGCACGGCGGCATTGCTCCACGTGGGGGAGCTACTCTGTGCCGCGCACTATGTCTGTCCAGACATTGGATGCCTTTGCCCGATGGATGAGCTGTCCGCCTTTCAGAACAATACAGCAAAATTGCCCGGAACACGCGGCTTCCTTTTTTGCGGCGAAAGCTATTCGGATATGCTTACCGAGCTGGATAAGCCCACACCAGGAGAGGAAAGCAAGCTCATGACCTACGGCGCCGCTGCCCGCTGGTTCCAGCAGTCGGTTTATCTTCTGCCCTGCGACGATACCGGTGTGACACAGCTTCAGATCATGGCTCAGCCGGATTACCGCCAGCGTTTAACCCGCTTGGCGCTGAAAAGCCATTACCGCCCTCCACCGCCTGATCGTCCCTGCTGGGACGCGCTGTTTCAGGGGCAGCCCTTCGTGCTGGCGGCTGACATGGAGCTGCGCCGTGTGGACGCCGCCTATACGCTGGCACGGGAGCAGGGTCATTCGCAGCTCGTATTGGCCGCTCTGCCGCAGCAGGTGGCAGAGGTGTGGGGCCCGCACTACAGGGACACCGGAAAAGCGCGGGTCTTTACCATGACCGAGGACGCCATCACGCAGCTGCTGAGTAAAACGCCGAAGCCCTACCGTCCACCGGACACCCCCTATGTCACAGAAAAAGGAGAGATGATCCATGCCCCGCTTATCAAAGCTGCTGGAAAAGCTGGAGGATACCGTTGAAGCCCGCTGGGGCGTATGGTTCCAGCGGCACAAGAAAAAGCTGCCCCTCTACATCCCCGTCGGGCTGGTGTGCTGGTATTTTTATGGAATGCTCCTGAACTCCATGCGTCTCGGCATTGACGCCGTCTTTCATAACACGGGGCAGGATGTGACCGCCATCTGGATATTCGATCCGATCCGCAACTGGCTGGCGATATTCTCCGGCTTTGGGCTGAAAGCCACTGCGTTCTTCGTGCTGATGTTCTGCCTTGTGACCAAGCGTGGGTACCTTTGGTTTTCCGGCTATAAGTATACGCGAGACCCACGGGGCTTCGATATTCTCCCGGACGGGACGCACGGCTCCTCCGGCTTTCTCACCAAGCGGGAGATGGAAGCCTTTCTGGAGATCGGCCCCATACAAAGCGTCTCTGGGATGCTGCTGGGCAAGATCAAGGAACGGCCGGAAGACCCGGACAAATACGCCGCCTATGTGGCGCACCGTATGGTACCCAGCGAAAACAACAATCTTCTCTGCATCGGTGCGCCGGGAAGTTGGAAGACCCGTGGCCTTATCCTGCCGTTTCTGATGGGCTGCGCCCAGCGAAAGGAGTCCGTATTCTGTGTCGATCCAAAGGGTGAACTGTTCGAGCAGCTTTCCCCCTATTTCCGTGAAAACGGTCATTACGTCAAAGCGGTCAACTTTCTGGACATGGCTCACTCAGATGGCTGGAACTGTCTCTATGGACTGGACACAGAAACGGATCTGGTGCAGACGGTGGCCAACACCATTATCCAGAACACCTCCAGTCCCAAGGAGGCCGATGATTTCTGGAGCCGTGCGGAACTGAATCTCCTGATGGCTCTGATCCACTATGTCTGCAATCTGCGGGATGAAAAGGGTGATCTGCTGCCCATCGAGCAGAGGGGGCTGGGCGACGTGTATCAGATCCTCGCCACCATGAGCGTCAATGAGCTGAACCGCACGTTGGCATCGCTGCCGCCTGACCACCCCGCCAAGGGCCATCACGGATTGTTCCTGAAGGCCCGCGAAAACCTCTGGGGCAACATCATCACCGGCCTTGGTAATCGGCTTGCCATCTTCCAGAACAAACTGGTGGACACCATCACCCGCAACCACGATGTTGACCTCGTGCTGCCGGGACAGCGGCCCTGTGCATACTTCATCATCATTTCCGCACAGGACAGTGCCTACCGTTTTCTCAGTTCACTATTCTTTTCCTTGGCTATGCCACAGCTTTCCAACTACGCACGGCTCCACTGCAAGGGCGGGCGGCTGCCGGTACTGGTAAACTTCTGTCTGGACGAATACTGCAACATCGGATACATGGAGGGTATTGCCGACGCGCTGAACAGTGTGCGCGGCTTCAATATCGCGTGTCAGGTGGTGGTGCAGAGCCTCAGCCAGTGGCAGCAGCGGTATCCCGGAAAGGAATGGGAAAATCAGCTTAACACCTTTAACCAGACCATCTACATGGGCTGCAACGACCTGACCTCCGCCAAGTACATCTCGGAAAAGTGCGGCAAAGTCACTATTGCTGTTACCAATAACCAGATGCCCATGCAGCCCCTGTTCTCACCCATCTATAACAGCACCCGGCCCTATTCCACGACCCGCAGTAATATCCAGCGGGACTTGATGCAGCCGGATGAGGTGCTGCGTCTGGATCAACAAAAGTGTCTGGCGCTGTTCCAAGGCCACCGGCCCGCGCTGCTTTATAAGCTGACGCCGGAAGAATTACCGGACTTCGCCGGACTTACGACCTGCCGCGTGGTGGACTATATCCCCGCATGGAAGCAAAAAGCGCAGGAGACACCGGCCGCCGCGCCTCGGAAGGAAGAAAAGCCCCCTGCCGAAGAATGGACGCCTGCCCCACAGGCAGAGCCGCCGATCTCTATGGCAGAGGACGATGATTTTACCTATGAGGTGGCTGGCGACGATCTCGGCATGGTGGAGCTGAAGCCCGCGCCACGAAAACAGGCAGAATAACAAAACGATATGAGGAGGGGCCGGTATGAAAGCCGCAAAATTGAACCAGCGCCCTGCGTTTGCGCTCATGAAGCAAACGGATATACAAAGCGTCCACCATCTGCAAATGCCGCGGTGGTTATTTTCCGACCAACGGTACGCGGAAATGAGCCTGGACGCCAAGGTGGCCTACACCTTCCTGTTGAACCGATTTCAGCTCTCCCGCAGGAACGGCTGGGTCAATGACAATGGCGAGGTCTTTGTGATTTTTCCCCGCAAAGCGTTGGCACAGGAGCTGCGCATCTGTGAGCAGCGAGTGTCTGCCGCGTTCCGTAAGCTGGCGGAGCTTCACCTGATTTGGGAAAAACGCTGCGGACGGGGCGACGCCAACCAGATCTATCTCGCCTGCGTACAGCCCATGGATGATCCGGATTATCAGTGTGCGCCATTTATGGAGCCGGAGGAATGCGGCACAAGAACCGCCGATATTGCGGCTCTTGATTCCCCAGAACCGCAGGATAGGCGGTTCAAGAACGGCGAAAACAGCAGTTCAAGAACCGCAGATGCTGCGCCTGCAGAATCGCAAAATCTGCGGCCAAGTTATACTGATAAGAGGAAGAACGATGAGAGTTATATTGAAGTCAGTCCATCCGTCACGGAGGGATCGGACGAAGAAGAGCTTACCGGCATTCTGGATGCCTGTGAGCTCTCCTCTTTTGAGCCGGAGATGGCCCGCATTTTTGAAACGGCCATCGAGCGGCTTTTTTATTCGGACAGCTTTCGGGTAGGCAACGCCACCCTGCCGCAAAGCAGGGTGCGTCACAGGCTCCACGATCTGGACAACTTAACGCTGCGCGATACGGAGCAGCGGCTGCGGGCCAATCAGGAGCGCAATATCCGCAACTCGATCCAATACACCATGGCTGTCCTGTTCAACTGTATCACGGAGGGTGAAAGCGATCTGGTCGTCGATCCCTACCTCAACAGCCTTGGCGGGCCATAGGAGGTGATATAGCCATGCTTTTGACCAACCAGCAAAAGTGCATCATGGAGATCTTAGGCAAGGTCGGCTGTATCCGGCGCAACCAGCTTCTCGCGCTGCTGTATGGCAAGTACCGAGAACGGGTAATGACCATGCGTCCGGAGCATCTGACGCCCATGCTGCGGCAGCTCAGCGGGATCTCTCACGCTGTCTGTGTGGAGGACGATGTGATTCGTCTTATCACAAAAACGGCAAATCCGCTGCTTTTGGAGAGCATCGACGTGATGCTGGAGATCACAGGCGGGTGTCCGCTTCAATTCTCTATCCCCACCAGTCTGCCCGCTCTGCTCTGTTTTCTCTTCGGTGATGGGCTGACCGCCTACTATGTGGCAGCTTTGACCGCAGAACGCGAACCCTCTTTTCGCCGTATAGAGCTTGGAGAAAAAGAGCGGCTCATCTGGCTTCCGGAACACTCCCTCGCCCTGCAAGGCAAGGAACTGCCGGATCGCCAGATCATTGCACAGAAGCAAAAGGACGGTACACACCGTTTCTTTGCGAATAAAAACACGACATTCTAAAACGAGGAGGTAACCAAATGCCAAGAAAGAAGACCGTTCCGACCGAACCAATGTCTGATCCCCCTGTGGAGGTCACGGAATCCACAGTAGAAACGACACCCGACCCCGTGGAGCAGCTGCCTTCTGACATCCTGACTGGGAGTACTCCGCACGGAGAGGGCTTGGAGATTCCGTCTGTGCCATCAGAAACTGACGCCGAAACCGAAATGGCCCCAACGGAAACATCTGAAGATGCAGAAGAACCGTCCTCCGATGATGCGGATATGACCGTAGACTTTGCGGAGGAACCCGCATCACAGGAAGGCTCTCCGCCCAATCCGGAAACCACCGCAGAAGTCGAAGTAGCTGTTGTGGAAGAAGATGCCTCGCCGCCCATGGCTGAAGCTCCTCCCGCAGAGGAACAGGAAGCATCTGCACCGAGGCCGGAGATGAGTGACCGCGAGAAGTTCTTTCATCTGGATTTCCATAAGCTGGATCGCAATCTATCTGAGGAGGAACGCCGGGAATGGAATGCCATCTACGCGTCCTATCGCGGCGGCAGCCCCCTCAGCGGTACGGTAATCGGTGTAGATATGTTCTCGCTGAATGTACGCAGCCGCAGGACCGGCGAGGTGCGAAAGCGGGAACTGTCCTGCGCCATCGTCGTCCCTTACCGTGTGCGTATCCTGATTCCCGAAACGGAAATGTGGTCAGGAGAAGGGCGGCCCGGAATGTCCCTGAATCATATCATGGGCGCGACGCTGTCCTTCAACATCATCAAGGTGGACAGGGAAAACGGCTTTGCGCTGGCTTCCCGTAAGTCGGCCATGAAGACGCGCCGTTCCTACTTTGCCCATCGGACAGAACTGAATGCGCCCGGTACCCGGCTGAAATGCCGTGTCATTGATGTTGGCCCTGTCCGCTGCACGGTGGAGTGCTATGGCCATGACATTCGTCTGACGCAGAAGGATCTCTGCTATATGTCCGTATCAGATCTGCGCGCTGTCTACCGCCCCGGGCAGGAACTGGACTGCGTAGTGACGGACTACGACGCCGATGCGGATCGGCTCCGGGTTTCCGTGAAGGCGGCACTGTCCGATCCCTTTGAAGGGGCCGAGCGGCGTCACCCTGTCAACAGCCGGCGGCAGGCTGTGATCTCCGGCAAGTATGCCGGCGGTGTCTTCTGCAACCTGCCGGACGGCACTGTCTGCATGTGCTCCTATGCTTATCAGTATGAGGACAGCGACTTTGAGATCGGAGACACCGTGATCCTGACGGTCAAGCGGTTTGACAGCAACAAGCGTCAGATGTACGGAAAGATCCTCTCCAAATGGTAGAGCCAAGAGAATTGTCAAGCTTTTATTTTAAATACTTATGCCGCCCAAAATAAAGTCTGTGGACCTATTGATTTCCGGGGATAAGCATGATTAAAATAAAACCAACAGGAAAAGAAGGGAGTGCAGAAAATGATAAAAAGACGATTAGCACTGCTCGCGCTGGAGGGCGTTCTGCTGCTCACGGCCTGCGGGCAGACAAAGGATGTTTCCACATTGACAACGCCTCCACTGCAGAGTACGGCGCAGGTTATCGCACCTGTGGAGGACAAGACTGAAATGCCGCAGAAGGAGGAAAAAACCGAGGACAGTGCGGATGCGCTGCTGCCTGTCGAACGGGTGGATACGCCTACGGATGCAGAAGCGGAAAAGAATCCTGCACCCGCTGAAACGGCACCGCCCGCTACCCCTGAACAGGCGGCGACACCCGTGCCTGTGCCGGAGGATAAACCGGCTCCCGCACCCACACCGGCACCTACACAGAAGCCGGCAGAGAAACAGGAGGAACAACCTGCTCCTATGCCCGAACCTGCCCCCGCGCCGAAGCCTGCCGCCAGCGGGAACATCTACTCTATTGCGGAGGCTATCCAAGCGGGCAACGAGTACGCAAGAGCGCAGTACGGCGTGACCATCGACACCGGCATGACCGCCGCTGACTCCAGCTACTTCCCCGGTACGGCGGACAGCGTGGCATGGCTGGCGGAGAACGGTGGGCAGGCGGCACTGACCGCCGCCGTAAAGGGCAACGTGGACGCCACCTTCGCCTGCCTCGCCGCCATGGACGGCGCGGAAACGGTCAGTGCGTATGCGCGGTTCAACTGCACCGTCCGCTACGACGCGGCATCGGACGAGTACATCGTGGTGGTGCTGTACGGATAAACCAACTGAATACCCGACCGAAAGACCGACAGCTTGAGCTGCCGGTCTTTTGCGTTGGGAGAAAGGACGAGCATGAAGAAAACAATTCCTAAGCTGTTGACGCTGGTATGCCTTTTAGTAGCAATCATGGGTCTGTCCATCGTGACCGCTCACGCTGCCACGGTAACGGGTACGATCAGCGGCGGTAACGAGTACCGCTACCATGAGGACAAAACGCCCGTGCCGCAATGGGGCGCGTTTACCAGCACAAAGCTGAAATACTTTACCAGAGATGATACAGGCGTAACGGTGCCTGCCTATTGTATGGAGCCGTCCGTTCGGTCTGCCAGCGGTGATCTGAGCTACTCCTCCACCAGTTGGAGCAGCCTGAGCTGGAATCAGCGGTACGCTGTGACGCTGGCACTCTCCTACGGCTACGGCGGCAACTATGATTTTTATGGAATCCATCCCGACTGCGCGCAGCTGGCGACACAGGCGGTGATTTGGGAGTTCGTGTGCGGCTACCGCGGCACGACCTATCCCTACACCCTGTATGATACCACCTGCGCCAACCTGTTCCACTACGCCGGTGACGGCGTGCAGGAGGCGTATGACATCCTTATTGACCGCATCATGGGGCATGGCGTGATTCCCAGCTTTGCGGTGAAGTACCGCAATCAGCTTTCGGATGCCAATGCCATTACGCTGACATGGGACGGCAGTCAGTATGTGGGTACAGCCACCGATATCAATGGTGTGCTGTCGCAGTACTACTTCCGGACCAATATCAGCGGCGTAACCGTCAGCCAGCAGCGTAATGTACTGACCGTGACGGCCACAAAGGACGCCGCAGCGAAGCTGAACGGTTATATCAGCAGCGACTACGGCTACGCACTGGATGTGGAGGGCACGGAGGCTGTGCTGCTGGAGCCCAGCAATGGCAGCAATTATCAGGCTTGCGCCGCGCTGACCTCACTGCCCGACCCCGTGTGGGCGTACATTCATTTTAAGGTCAAAATTGTGGAGGAGAAAGGTAGCCTGACCATCAATAAGGTGGACGCAGAAACCGGCAAGGCACTGGCAGGCGTGACCTATCGGCTATTTGATACCAATGGTAAAAAAGTGGCTGACATGACTACCGGTGCAGACGGTAAGGCGGTATTCAAAGATTTACCACAGGGCAAGTACAGCTATCAGGAGATCAGCGCGCCATCTGGCTATGTGGTGGACAACACCAAGTATCAGATCACCATTACGGCGACCGCGCTGAACATTACACAAAAGAGAACCAACACGCCTGCCAAGGCCAGTATTGAGATCGTCAAGGGGGACGCTGATAACAAGGCACCGCTGCAAGGTGCGGGCTTCCGCCTATACGATACTTCCGGCAAGCAGGTCGCGGAGGGCTATACGGATGCCACCGGCAAGCTGACCTTTTCCGGTTTGCGACTGGGCAGCTATACCTACAAGGAATTCAAAGCACCGGACGGATATGTTTTGGATACCACGGCGTACTCCGCTGTGCTGAACCAAAACGGGCAGGTGCTGAAGGTCACTCGCGAGAATATGCCAGTCAAAGGCAGTATTGAGGTCTTGAAGGTGGACGCAGAAACCAAGCAGCCGCTGGCAGGCGTGGTGTATCGTCTTTTCGACGCCGATGGCAATAAGATCGCGGATGGCACGACCGATGTCATCGGCAAGGTGACGTTCTCCGGCCTGCGACTTGGCAAATACGTCTATCAGGAGATCAGCACCGTGGACGGCTATGTGCTGGACGAGACCAAATACGATTTCAGCCTGACCACTGCGAACCTTAATATCAAAGTCACACGCGAGAACGCACCCGCTAAGGGCAGCATCACCGTCCGTAAGATAGATGTGACGGGCGCACCGCTTGCTGGCGCGGAGCTGATGCTGGAGACTTCCGCAGATGGCAAGACTTGGTCGGAGGTGGGCAGAATCACCACCGACAGTACAGGCGTCGCCAAGTGGAGCGACCTAAAGGTCGGTGCACAGTACCGCGTGACGGAAACCAAAGCTCCCGCAGGGTATACGCTGCTGACCGAGCCGCTGTTCACAGGAACGTTGGACAGCAGCAACCGTGATGTTACCATCACTGCCTGCAACAATGCGGGATTCGTCCTGCCGTTCACGGGCGGCACGGGATTTACAACCTATTTTCTGTTTGCAGCACTCGCTCTCATGGCGGGTGTTTATTTTTGCAAAAAATCTAACATCAAAAAGGAGAAAACCAAATGAAAAAGATCCATCGCGTATTGGCCATGCTCATGGCCGCTATCATGGCTCTGAGCCTCATCACCACAGCGTTCGCAGAACCTACCATCGACCCCGGCAAAAAAGCATCCCTGAGCATCTACAAGTATGACATCACCAAGGCCGGCAACGATGGCGCATGGGACGCGGAGTCCTACGTTTCCACCGGCCTGCATGACGACGCGGTTATTGACAAGCTGAGCAAGTACGCCATCCAGGGCGTGGAGTTCACATACCTCCGCGTGGCCGATGTCACCATGAACAATGAACTGGTGGACGGCCAGCGTCAGGTGGGTGTGCTGTATGGCTTCGGCAGCTCTGAACACTCCAATGCCGTACTGTCTGCCATCGGCATGACAGGCGCAGACGCTCACAAGACCGGCAATGGCATCAATTACTTTACCAGCGATATGCTCAACAACAAGCTGGCCGCTGCGCTGACTGCCAATACCACCACTGTCAAGAACACTCTGGAAACCGCCGTGAAGAACGGCGGCGTGGCTATGATTGAGACGGATGCCACCGGCCACACCTCCGCTTCTGATATGGAGCAGGGATTGTATCTGGTGGTAGAGACCAGAGTCCCCGAAAACGTGACCTCCACCTGCAATCCCTTCTTCGTGTCCCTGCCCATGACCACCATTGACGGCACGGCGTGGAATTACGATGTTACCGTTTATCCCAAGAACCAGACCGGCAATCCTACGCTGGACAAGACCGTGCGCGAGAGCAAGAACAGCACCGGCAAGAATACCGGCAGTCTGACCGACATTACTGACGGCTATGCCCACACTGCTACCGCCTCCGTGGGTGACACCGTGGACTACCAGATTATCAGCACCCTGCCCACCATTACCTCCAAGGCATCGGCTCTGAGCGAGTATACCTATGTGGATACGCTGAGCAAGGGCATCAAGTACAACAAGAACGATGTGGTCATCGAGTTCTTCAAGGACGCTGGCTGCATCGGCAAGATCGCCACTTGGGCGGAGAACTCCGGCAAATTCACTGTAGGTTACGATGATACCACCAACACCATGACCATCCGCATGACCGATACCGGCCTGAGCGAGATCAATGAGGAGACCACCGTGTATACCGACAGCGTAAAGTGCGGTTATTCCGACTGCACCATGCGTATCTCCTACGCTGCCACCCTAACTGCCGACGCCAAGATGGGCGATACCGACAATCCCAACGAGGTCGAGCTGACGTGGCGCAGAACGAATAACACCTACTTTGATACCCTCAAGGACTGCTGCCATGTGTACACCTACGGCATCGACGTTCTCAAGCAGTTCAGCGATAACGGCGGCAACGTGCGGAACGTGAAGTTCCGGCTGCATAATGACAGTGACGACTGCTACATCATCGCAGACCTGAAGGATGGCATCTACTACGCCAAGGGTATCACCAGAAAAAAGTCTGATGCCACGACCTTTATCCCCAACAGCAGCGGCCACATCGTGGTCAAGGGGCTGGAGGATGACACCTATTCTCTGACCGAAATTGCCACCGACAAGGGCTATGTGCTGCTGAGGGACGCGGTCAAGATCGTTATCAAGACCGCCGAGAACGGGCAGTGCGAGAAGTGCGGCGCGAAGCTGCTGACCGCCTCCGCCACCGTCAACGGCAAGGATGTCACCATGAGCGAGGGCAACGCCATTGTGCCGCTGACTGTGGTCAACAACCCCGGTTTCGACCTGCCCAAGACCGGTGGCTATGGCACGTGGATGTTCACTATCGGCGGCGTGGTTCTGCTGGGTGCGGCGGCTTTCATCGTGATCCGCAGCCGTAAGCACAAGAACGAGCAGTGAAACGCTGGATACTGGCGGCGGCTTGCGGTGCTGTGGCGTTGGGGCTTCTGCTTTACCCGCTGGTGGGAGAACTTCTGAGTGAAAAGTATCATTCGGATGTGGAAACCACCTACACCGAGGCCATTGCAGATACCGACGACGCCGAGCTGACTGCCCAGCGTGAAGCCGCAGAGCAGTACAACGCCATGCTGTCCGGCGCAGCCATTGCAGAGGGAGGGGCTTCCGCCCCTCCCTTGCCGTATGCGGAGCAGCTCACGGTGGGCGGCGTCATGGCCTATGTGGACATTCCCAAAATCAACGTGTACCTGCCCGTGCAGCATGGTACGGACGCGGACACGTTGGAACGCGCCGTGGGTCATGTAGTAGGGACTTCCCTGCCGGTAGGCGGCAGCAGCACCCACGCAGTGCTGTCAGCGCACAGTGGACTGGCGAGTTCCAAGCTGTTTTCGGACATTGACCAGCTTGCAGTGGGCGATATGTTCTATATCCATGTGCTGGGTGAGGTGCTGGCATACAAGGTAGACGCCATCCACACGGTATTACCCACGGACACACATCTGCTCCAAATTGAGGATGGCAAGGACTATGTAACGTTGGTGACCTGCACCCCGTTCGGGGTCAATACCCACCGATTGATAGTGCGAGGGCATCGCGTGCCGTATGTGCCGGAGCAGGAAGCGACTGCCGCCGCAGAAAAGCCAGCGGAATCCTCGTGGACGCGACATTACCTTACCGGCCTGACCATCGGCCTTGGCGCGGCGGCTGTGGTTGGCGGTACTTACTTTTTGGTAAGAAGGAGGATGCGCCATGCGTAAGACACCTTTTGTACTGGCGGTACTGTTGGCCGTGGCGGGCACCTGCGTCATGCTGTGGCCGGTGTTCACGGGACAAAGGCTGCAAGCCGATACAGATGCAGCGGTGCAGGAGTTCTTGGTCGAGCGTAATGAGCCAGAGCAGCAATACCACGAACTGCTGGCAGACCTGCAAGCCTACAACCAGCGTATCTATGCCGAAAAGCAATCCGGCCTTGTTGATTTGGAAGCCTGTGAAGTGCCTGCCGCCGACCTAACCGCCTACGGTGTTGAGGACGAAATCATAGGCGTGTTGGAGATACCCGCTATGGAGCTGACCATGCCTGTCTACTTAGGCGCATCCGACGCTCACCTTGCCGCAGGCGCGGCGGTGCTGGGCAACACGTCCGCGCCCATCGGTGGGGATAACACCAACTGCGTCATTGCCGGACACCGGGGCTGGCGCGGCGCGGATTATTTTCGGCACATCGACCGTTTGGCGGTGGGCGATACCGTTACGCTGACAAACCTGTGGGAAACACTGACCTATACCGTGGCCGACATCCAGATCATCCAGCCCCACGAGGTAGAGAAAATCAAAATTCAACCGAACCGCGACCTGCTGACGCTGCTGACCTGCCATCCCTACGCCAGCGGCGGGAGGCAGCGGTATGTGGTGTGTTGCGAAAGAACTGCCCCCACGCTGCGATAAGCCAAGCGCAGTGAGTGCTTTTTTCAAAATAGACCTGCTTTGCTGAAATGTTCGCGAGTAAATCCGAAAACCTTTCAATGGAATAGGAGTTGTTGAGCACATTGGTTCAGTCCACAGTGGATATGAAAGACAAATCGACGAAAATCCTTCGCAGCGACGAGAGGCCTCGTTGTGATACCCGGTTTCCACCTGTACGCTCTGCTTTCACCGCGGTACAATAAACCTGTACTTTAGGTGAAAGCATAAAGGACGGAGCAGAGCAGGCACGGGCGAGAAAGGAGGTAGGTTTTCCTTCTTCGTTCTGACTAAGACTTGAAGTATGTAAAAATATAGGACATCAAGAAGACCGTAATTGCCTTTTGGGGCAGTTACGGTCTTTTTTCATTGTCCGGAAGAAAGGAGATTTCAAAATGAATGGCACCCATAAGAAGTAAGCTGATGGAAATCAGCTACAGTGACCCCAAATTTCAGATCCGGCTGACCGGCTATGCGGATACCGTTATCATCGACAGCGGCGCGCAGCAGACGATCAGCGCCATTCGCTTCGGCGGTTATCCCGAAGTTGTTCGGGCTCTATCGGACGCCATATACGGCGGCGCATCGGTGGAGCTGAAACAAGATGATACGACCCTATATCTGGATTGCAGGCCCAAAGGCTACCGACGGATTCTGTCCCATGATGGGATATATGCCGTTGCGACCCTGATGGCCAACGATGACAGCCAGACGGAGGAGAATCCTGCCGACAACTGCGATGAGGACGCCCCCGAAAACCCACGCAAATGCTATATCTTTTGCCCGCCCGGAGACCGTGCGAGTCTGTTTGCTGAGGTAGACCGGAAAACTGCCGCACCGCTGATCCCTGAGTTTCAGGACTATGTGCTGGATTCCCTCATTGCCCGCGGCGATCTGCGGCAGATGAAAGTGCTTTCCTTCACTGAGCGCATGGAAGCATGGTCGTTGACGCTGCTGCCAGAGGATCGAAACGTAACGGACATTCTGGAGCAGGGGCTCAAAGATGGGCGTATCACCATTCCTGGTGCTATCCCAGATGCGGCAGACGGCTTTGCGGAGGTAAATAGCGTGACCAGCTATCTGAACACCTTTGGCGTTACTGTGGCCGATCGTATCCGCAGCCAGTTCGTTCCCAAGTTCGATCCGGCATCGGAGCCGCTTTCGGAAGAAGTGCTGGAGGTCAATGATTATATCCACGAGAAAGCCGGCTATTCCCTCTATGATGCCCAGCTTGCGGTGACGGAGGCTGTCAAACGGCAGCTTTGCCAACACAAAATGGCACTCATTGTGGCGGAATGCGGCAGCGGCAAGACCAAGCTGAGCGCGGCTGCGGCGGGAGCGTTGAACGCACTCAAGAGACTCGGAACCCGTAAATCCTTCAACCTTGTCATGTGCCCCTCGCACGTCACAGGCAAGTGGGTACGGGAGATCGCAGAAACACTGCCGGATACCTATGGCATGGTGGTCAAAAGTATCACCGACGTGGATCGACTCTTCGACCTGTACCAGCGCGGGGATAAAAATGTATACGCCGTTTTCAGTAAAGAGCGTGCCAGAGACGGTTATATGCGTTATCCCGCCGTGCTATGGAGCCGCAGAAAGCGCGGCTTTGTCTGCCCGGACTGTCTGGAACTCATTGAGATGGAGACCAGCGGCGACGGCACAAGATACATGGTACCTTCGGACCAGTTTTTCTTCCAGAAGGAGCATCTGGCGAACCACCTATGCCCTCATTGCGGCACACCGCTTTGGGCGCCGGTCAATGACCGGCGTCAAATGCCGTGGATAAAAATTGGCGGGTATGGTTGGGTGTTCCGGCCACAGGCTGCTATGCACCTTAACCGCACGAAAAACGAGCACATTCTGGAGCAGCTGCAGCAGCTCGTGGAGCATCCGGAACGCCCGTATTGCATTAAGGGCGCGCACCGCCGCTTTCCGCTGAGCACCTACCTCAAGAAAAAGTACCGTGGACGGATCAGCAGCTTTCTCTGTGATGAGCTGCACGAGTACAACAACGACAGCGGGCAGGGCGACGCTATGGCGGAGCTTTACGGCATTTGCCGGAAATTCATCGGCATGACCGCAACGCTAATCAACGGTTACAGCTCCGGCATTTTTCACCTTCTGTATCGGATCGTCCCCGGACTGATGCAAAAGGATGGAAAGTCCCACGATGCACCTTCCCGGTTCGATGCGGAATACGGCGTGGTGGAAAACACCTATGAGATCACCGACGCGGACTATAACTCCAACCGCCGCAGTGCCAAAAGCAAAAAACGCTCAAGGCAGCTCCCCGGTGTTTCTCCGCTGGTATTCTCCCGCTTCTTGCTGGAGTGTACGGCATTCCTGTCGCTGTCCGATATGGGCAAGGATCTTCCTGATTACGAGGAAATTCCCATACCACTGACGATGCCGAAGCCAATCGAAGAGGCATACAAAGAAGTGGAACGGGAACTGACGTCAGTCCTGAGAAATGACCGTAAGGCGGCCAATAAGATCTTGTCCGCCTATCTCAATCTGTTGACGGTGTATCCGGATCAGCCCTATGACCAGCCGGAGATCATCCACCCCATCAGCGGCTGCACCATCGTGAAGCCGGAGGACATGGCAGACTTCCAGACCGTCCTCCCGAAAGAGGAGAAGGTGCTGGAGATCGTGCAGGCCAAGATCGCCGCAGGCGAGAGGGTAATGATCTACACCAGCTGGACACGGACAGATACCCAGCGAAAGCTGCTGGGACTGCTGCGTGAGGAAGGTATCCGAACGGAGATCCTGAGCACACAGATCGTCCCGGAAAAGCGGGAGGATTGGCTCAGTAAGAGGCTGTCCGCAGGCACACAGGTCATTATCACCAACCCCAAATGTGTGGAGACCGGCCTTGACCTGAACGCATTTACGACGCTGATTTTCTACTCCATGGGCTATAACCTGTTCACCTTGCGGCAGGCGTCGCGCCGGTCATGGCGCATCAACCAGACAGCACCGAGAGTCGAGGTCTATATGCTCTACTACGCCGACACCATGCAGGCGAAGGCGATGAAGCTGATGGCCTCCAAGCTGGCTGTGGCCGGACTGATCGAGGGGACTTTCTCCGAGGAAGGACTGGCGGCCATGAGTGACGTGCAGGACATGACCTCGCAGATGGCAAGGGAACTGATGCTGGGCATTAAGGACAATGTGGAGGATATTGCCGCCACCTTCAAGAAGATGGCCATTATCAACCCGCACCGCGCAGTAAAGCAGCTTCCGGAGCCGGTCACTATTCAAGAGGAAAGGGTGGTCGAAGTACCGCAGCCCGAAAGTGTCCGTGCCGCAGATACCGCAGCGCGGCAGGCGCTCTATGATGGCCTGCTGCAAGCATCGAGAACCGGCAGGAAACCGAAACACACAGAACTGGAGGACCAGCTCAGTATGTTCGATACTGCCGCGTAAAGGAGGAATATTTTTGAATTTTACCATTGAAAGGGCAGCGTTCCTGACTGCCGCCAAGCGTGCCGCGCAGCTGGTGTCGTCCGCATCACCGTTAGAGGTGCTGAAGTGTGCGCTGCTGGAGATCGACACAGGGACGCGCTGCCTGCACATGACCGCCACCAATATGGAGGTAACGCTGCGGCAGGACGTACCGCTGCTGGCCTATGAGGGCGGTGATACCACATTCGCCATTGATGCCAAGCTGCTCTCCGCCATGCTCGCCAATCTTCCGGGGAATACGGTGGAGTGCTGCAAGGGAGACAAGGATACGCTGGCACTATCCAGTGACCATGCATACTATCAGGTGCCGGTAACCAGCGGCAAAGGCTTCCCGCGCATGAACATCACTACTCCTGAAAGCATGGTGAAGCTCAGCGGTGTTCCGTCCATGGTACGCCGTGCGGCGTTTGCCACAGACCCGAACAACAGCAATATGCCCCTGCTGCGCTGCGTAAACCTCCGTCTGACCTCTGATGGCCTGCGCGCCGTTGGCAGCGATGGCGTCTGTATTGTTTCCGCAATGGGAGATAAGCAATGTACCGGAGATCAGACGTTTCTTATTCCTGCTGGCAACCTGGAAAAGCTGGCCCAGCTCTGTGAGGAAAAGGATACGTTTTCCGTTGGCATGGCTGACAGGCAGCTCGTCTTTGTGAAAGAAGGCTTTCAGTTTGCCGCACGGCTCATGCACGGCAGCTATGTGGACACGGACAGTCTCATTGCGGGGACACAAAACACATTTACGGTGCTGAGCGATTCCGAGGAGCTGCGCCGCACATTACAGGCGGCCACTGCCGCGTGCATGGACAACAGGACGATCCTACACTTTGATGGGAATCGGCTGACCCTTCGCTGCACCGGCGAGGTCGGTTCCTCCAACGCTGCACTGACGGTCATTCCTCTGACGGGACAACCTGCCGGTGACTACTGCTTTGCGGTGGATCGGCTGGAACGCTGCCTGCGGGCACTGCACGGCACCGTTACGCTGGGTATCGCCCAGACGGGAATGCTGACGCTCTCCACGGAGGATGCGTTCTATATGCAGACACAGCTCCGCATGACCGCGTCGAAAGCAAAACCGCCCCGTAAAAAAGCTGCAAAGGCTGCGTAAGGGGGCGTGCGATTGGAGATACCCCATATTTGCCGATACTGCGGCGGTATTGTCCGCCTTGTGCCGGCAGAAAGCGTCTACGGCGATTCTGCCGTGCGACTGGGCCTGAAGGGCGAAAAGCTGTATCAATGTCAGAACTGCAACGCCAGAGTAGGCTGTCACAAGGGGACGGTTCGCCCTCTTGGTGATCTGGCCAATGAGGTGCTGCGTCTCAAGCGTATTGAAACACATCAGGTTTTCGACGCCTATTGGACGGAGCGCGGCATGAGCCGGACACAGGCGTATCGCTGGCTGGCAAAGAAAATGCACCTTCCTGAACGCAAGGCGCATATCGGCGGTTTTGAGATGCACCAATGCCAGAAGCTTATTGATCTGTGCCGCAGAAACAATGAAACAAAGGAGGATGTTACGATAGTATGACATTGCGAGATAAAATGCTGGCCGTAATGCAGGATGTCAACAGTCAGGTGGCGGAGCGTGAAGAACTGGTCGAGCTGATTGCCATTGCGCTGCTGACGCGGAATAACCTGTTCATTCTCGGCAAGCCCGGTCAGGCCAAGAGTTTGTCCATCAACCTGTTCCGCCAACGGATCACCGGTGCGCGGCAGTTTGAACGGCTGCTTTCCAAGCAGACCGATGAGGATCAGCTTTTTGGCCGCATCGACCTGTCCAGCCTGATACCCGGCAGCGTGCCGGATGCTGTGCTGCAGGATGATGACGTGCATAAGAATCTGCGCGTTGATCTTCAATGTATGGTGGATGGTCTTGGTGCGAGGAAAGATGCGCCGGACACCTTTGCCGCGCTGGAAAAAGCGACGGATAGGCTGCTCAGCTACCGAAAGGCCGTGGCCGCGCTGCATCAGAATGAACCTGTGGTACAAACCGCCGGCAAAATACCGGAGGCGGATATCGTGTTCCTGGATGAAATATTCAAGGCCAATGATGGCGTGCTGAACTCTCTGCTGACAGCACTCAACGAACGAAAGTATACCAACGAGGGGCGCACCTATCCCATTCCGGCAATTTCCTTCTTTGCCGCGTCCAACGAGATACCCAACTTTGCCGATCCGCAGGAGCAGATCCTGGCACCGTTGTATGACCGCTTGCAGATCAAGGTGGTGACAGAGGACATTGTTGACCGCGATAAGCGTCTGTCCGTCCTCAAGAGCAAGCAAAACGGCGGTGATGGATCGGTAAATGCCACGATCTCGCTGTCCGAGTTATATGCCATGCAGCAGGAGGTGGCCGCCATCCCTGTGCCGGATGCCATCAACGAGCTGGCTGACGATGTGCTTTGTGAACTGCGGGGCAACGGAATCGAGGTGTCAGACCGTAAATATCTCAACTACTACCCTCTGGTGCAGGCCAAGGCTTGGCTGGAGGGGCATGACAAGGTGGAGCCCCAAGACCTGCTGATCCTCAAGTGCTATCTCTGGCAGGCACCCAGTGACCGGCCCACGGTAGAAAACACACTGATCCGCCTGTGCGTCAATCCCTTGCAGGATAAGGTAAACAGTATTCTTGCCATGGCGGTGGAGGCGCAGGAGGATTTCAACACCGTTGTTGCGGATGGCAGTAATCCCAAGTCTGGCAGCAAGGCACTGCTGAAGCTGCGTGGTGAACTGCTCCAGCTGTATAAGCGGCAGCAGGAGCTATGTGCCGCCGCACAGTCTGACAGTGAAAAGGACATGGTGAACAAGCTCCTGAACGATCTGGAGACCATCAGCATGACCGCCCACAATGCGGTGAATTTCACCTATATCCCGTTGGAGCAGATGGCTGCTCTTCAATAACTACATTTTTGGAGGAACGATTTATGTTGAACAAAATCATTGTGATGGGTCGCTTGACCCATGATCCTGAGCTGCGCCGCACCGGCAGCGGTACGCCGGTATGCAGCTTCTCTATTGCCTGTGACCGCGATTTCAAATCGCAGTCCGGAGAAAAGGAGACCGACTTCTTCGATGTGGTGGCATGGCGCGCCACCGGAGAATTTGTCAACAAGTATTTTACCAAAGGCCGCATGGTCGTGGTAGAAGGGCGGCTTCAGATCCGTGAATGGCAGGATAAGGAGGGCAACAAGCGCCGCAGCGCGGAGATCAACGCCGATAATGTCTACTTCGGCGATTCCCGGCCGGCGCAGGCCGAAGGAGCCTCCGGGACTGGCGAGGCCGATGCCTTTAAGGATTTCCCGCCGTTGGACGATTTTCCGTCCGCCGCAGGCAGTCCTGACAAAGAGCTGCCATTCTGATCCTGTAGAGTAATGAAATAGAAGGGGGGAGGCTCACGCCTCCCCCTGCGGATAGGAGATGCTTTATGAATACCAATAGGCGAAAAGCCTTTCGGACAATAGCGGATGTACTGCATTCCCCCATTGCGGAGCTTGCGGCTCTTCGGAGAAAACCGGCACAGAAAACCGACCGGGTGATGCGCTCCAGCAAACTGGAAGACAGTATATACGCCGAGCTGCGCGAGGATGATACAGAAATGGATATGACGGAGAACGCCGCGGCGCAGAAGCTCAAGTCTTTCCCCGCTCTCTCACGCGATGTGTTTCAATCCCTGTATTCGTTGGCCCCGCGCAAAAACGGCACGGATATGCTCACCGCTGCGGCGCAGAAATTCAACGCGCCCATCCTCGACCACATCTCTCAACAGGACGACTATCCCACGCTGAAAAACATCTGCGAGGGACGTAGTCTACCCGCCTATGAAGCGGCGGCGGAGTTCACCAGTCGAGCCGCCGAAGAGTTGGACGGACTGTTGTCTGAGTTGGGCGGTGACAAAGGTGCATTAAATACCCTCGAAAAGCTGGAAACAGCGCGTGATACCGCAGCAGAAGAGCTCGCCAAGCTGCTTGATGCCCAAGCTACAGGAGAAGTGACCGAGACGGATAAGCAGGAGCTGATAAATGCTGCCAATCGACTGGACAGCAAGCAGCGGCAGATGGAGGCTGTATCTCAGATGTTGGACACGACCATGCTGCGCCAAACGGATACGGTCGATCTGGCGGTATCCGCCGCCGTGCAGGCTGCCACAGAGCGGGCACAGGAGGTACAGAGCATCATCGGCGCATGGAGCGATGAACCCTTGAATATGCGCCGCACGCCTGAGAATCTTGCGTTGCTGAAAAAGGTACGCCAAAGCACTATGCTGAAGGATATTTCCAAGTATCTGGGACGCTTCCGCGAGATCTTCGCACAGGCCAAGAAAAACAGCTACGCCTATGGGCGGGGTGAAACCTACTCTCTGGAGTTAGGTAATAACCTGTCCCGTGCGCTGACTTCGGAGCTTGCCATGCTGGCCACGCCGGAGACTATCCCGCTATTCCTGCGGAAGTATCAGCAAAAGCAGATCAAACAGTATCGTCGGCGCGAACCTATTTATAAAGGTATGGGCGACATTATCTGCTGTCTGGATGAGTCCAGTTCCACCGAAGGCGAAGCTGCGGCTTGGGGCAAGGCGGTAGCCATGACCCTGCTGGAGATTGCCGCCGAGAGCCGAAGGCGCTTTGCACTGATCCATTTTGCCGGAAGCAGCAGTTGCCAGGTGGACATATTCCGTCCAGGCGAATACACGCTGGAGGATAAACTGACTGCTTCGGAAACCTTCCTCGGCGGCGGCACCAACTTTGAACGCCCCATCCGTGAAGCACTCCGATTGATGGACACTGAGGGCTTTGAAAAGGCCGATGTGGTTTTCATCACGGATGGTGAATGTGAGTTGCCCGATGCCTGCCGGCAGGAATTGCAATCAGCGCAGGCCACATATCATTTCACGGTAACGGGTATTTTGCTGGACGAAGGGCAATCTGGCATGGATTTCAGCCTGAAACCCTTTTGCCAGAAGATTTACCGAACCAGTGAACTGACGGATAATGCTGTTGTGGAATCGGTGATAGGCTTGCTGGTGTAGCGCATGACATTACACTCTATAACCGATTGCTGTCCAAGATTCGTGCCGACCATGATCTGCTGCTGGAGGAAACGGACATTGACTCCATTCTCACAGGTTGCAGTACAGAGTACGGCAGTGAGATCCAAACACTGGTAGAGCGCGGCGCGGAGTCCTTCGTGGCGGACCTTTTCCGTACTCTGCGGGAGCGGAAGATCGAGCTGCGTACCGGCAAGGTTATTTTTGTAGGCGGCGGCTCTCTGCTGCTTCGGAAACAGATCGAAAAGTCCGGTAAGGTCGGTACAGCCATCTTTGTGGAGGAGATTGGCGCCAACGCTGCCGGGTACGGTCTTTTGTATGCGATGTATGTCGGAACTCTGCTCAGGCCGTTGCATTTTTGTGTAAGGCGTAGAATTTTCCCTCGCAGATGTGGTCTTACCGCCAGTCTCTTGTTTATCAATGCACAACCGCTGTAAGAACTGTGCAGACATGCCTCCTATATTTTGTGTCGTCAAAATGACAGTCATGAGCTGTGCCGACAGTATTTACCTCTTGCGTATATAGAACTTATGTTCTA
>ENA-UONW01001269-UONW01001269.1-human-gut-metagenome-genome-assembly--contig:-CS52-NODE-1269-length-31616-cov-9.126232_pt1 | contig 31616 bp, 46 predicted proteins | sample MGYA00242463_ERZ724010 | MGnify/ENA metagenome assembly ERZ724010 | reverse complement strand
ATTATATTACTATTTCCCAAATTGATCTGAATTTAAATCTACATTTTGCTCTTCTAATAACTTTAAACTCTAATTAATGAAAAAGGGAGACTCCTATGTCTTCGCTTTTATGTAACTGGATTCTGTATTAAAATCAGAATCTATAATAATTAGATAATAAATTTAAAATATAATTAATATGATAAAAAGATTAAATGATTATGTAGTTCCTAGAGGAATAAGATTTATATCGGAATTAGGGACAAATTTTAGATTTTACAAGTTACCAGTAAAATGTATTATTAACAAACAACTTCCTGGATGTGGTTTCACTGAATATTGTCTTAGAGGACCTGAAAATGTAATACTTTGTTCTCCTAGGAAGATGTTATTAGAGAATAAAAAAGATCAACATGGTAGAGATGTTTACTTAGTAATAAATGAATTAGAAAAAGAGGTAGCTATTGATAAAGATTTGAATAAAGTTGATAAAACTAGATCTCAGGTATTTATAGATACTCTTAAAGAAGTAGTACATGGAAAGGATACTGTTTATAATAGATTAATGAATGAAATAAAAGACTACTTGAGTGAAAGAAAGTTTCTAGGAAATAAACCAGCTAAAATATTAGTAACATATGATTCTTATAGAATTGTAAAAGATATATTAACATCCTTAGGTGTATTTCAGAGTTTTTATACTGTAATAGATGAATTTCAGACAATTCTACATGATTCTAAATTCAAAAGTAATACAGAATTAGAATTTTTAGATGTTTTAAAACAATCTCATAGTGCATTATTTGTATCAGCTACTCCTATGTTAGAAGAGTATTTAAATATGTTAGATGAGTTCGACGGTCTCCCATATATCAATATGGATTGGGGAAAAGAAGATTCTAATAGAATTCTTAAACCTGCTTTAAAAGTTCTTACAATGAAATCAGTAGGTACTAAATTACCTGAGATAATAGATTCTTATAAATCTGGAAATTTTGAAAGTGCTATTAGAATGATTAATGGATATCCTACTAGGGTGATATCGGATGAGGCAGTGTTTTATGTAAACTCTGTTAATCATATTACATCTATTATTAAAAAGTGTAATTTACAACCTGAGGAAGTAAATATTCTTTGTTCTAATACACCAGAGAATCTCAAAAAAATACAGCGTAAATTAGGAAAGAAGTTTGTTATAGGAAAAATACCACTTAAAGGGGTTAAACCTAAGATGTTTACATTTTGTACAAGAACAGTTTATCTTGGAGCAGATTTTAATAGTCTATGTGCTAGAAGTTTTATATTCAGCGATAGTAATATTGATTCTTTGGCTGTTGATATATCAGAAGATCTTCCTCAGATCCTAGGTAGACAAAGATTATTTGAAAATCCCTGGAAAAATGAAGCTATATTTTATTATAGATCTACTTGTGACTATAGAAAGGTTAGTCAGGAAAAATTTGATAAAGAAATAGAAAGAAAAAAGAAATCCACTAATAATTTATTAAGATCTTTTGACTCTGCTCCAGATGATGCTAAACATGATCTCGCGGAAAGATACCAAACATTAGCTAGAACTCAGAATTACAAAGATGATTATATAGCAGTAAATGAACATCAAGGATCAAATTTAGTGCCAGTTCTTAACAATTTAGTTTTAGTTAATGAGATTAGAGCTTTCAGGATTCAACAAATAGATTATAAGGATAGATTTACAGTATTCTCTACGATATATAATTCTTTATCCCCTGATGATATAATAAATCAAGAAGTATCTAGATTTTTAGAACAATATCAAAAATTAGGTACATTTAAGAGTAAATTGAAATATTTATGTGAATGTAATTTTAATGATACTATGATTAATATAATATTAGATCAGATTGGGGAACATGATAATATTAAATCTTACTACTTAGCACTTGGTCCAGAGAAGCTTAGAGCTCTTGGATATAATAAAACATATATAGAAAAGGAACTTGGAATAGTAACATTTAGTCAAGAACTCCTAGAATCTATTATATATTCAGAATTTAAGGTAGGAGATAAAATAACATTATCTAGTATAAAAGATAGACTTGATTACTTATATAAATCTATTAATTATGATGCTACTCCTAAGGCAAAGGACTTAGAAAATTACTTTAATGTAAAGGAGTCATCAGCTAGGGTAGAAATAGATGGTGTTAAGAAGGTAGTAAAGATATATAATATATTGAGTAAAAAATAACGATTTATGATATATTTAATTAAGAGTGCAGGTTATGATGAAAATGAAAATTTAATTCATCTTCTCAAAATAGGATATACAGAAGATAATAATAGGGATAGAAGATTTATGTCTTATAAACTTCATAATCCTACTTGTAAAATTTTATATGAAGTTCCCAGTCTTTCAGAGGATATAGAAAAGAGGATTCAGTATAAGTTTAGAAATCATAAATATAAAGACTATGGAAATGAATGGTTTTATTATAGTGATGATATAGTAAACTTCTTTAGGGATATAGATAAGATAGATCTAGAATCTCTTCCGAAGTCTCCTATGAGTGAAAAGAGGGATTATAAGAGATTTAGAAAAATGGTTAAAGAATTTGTTCCTTGGATTACTGCTGATATAAAGGATAGAGATGAATATGTAAAAAAGATAGTAGATGAATTGGGTAGTAATTTAAATTCTATTCAGGATATATTAGATTATGTGATAAAGGATTACGGAGAGGATTCTATTTCTAAGTATCTTGAAGTTACTAAGAGAAAAGAGATGAAAGTGTATAACGAAGATTTAAAGACTAATAATGAAGTAATAGAGTTTATTAATATCTACGATACATTAACAACTATCTATGATAAACTTAAGATGTTATGTGAATATCCTGTTTCTAAGGAAGTTATTCAGATAGTATTAGATCAAATAGCAGATAGTGATGAGATTAAGTCTTATTATTTGGCTCTAGGATCTCAAAGATTAAAAGCGTTGTCTTATAGTGTAACAAAAATAAAACGTGAACTTGGGATAGTAACATTTAGTCCAGAATTACTTAATAACACAATTCATCAAAATTTTAATCCTGGAGAAAAATATAGTTTATCTAATCTCAAGGCTAAATTAGGAAATCTTTATAGTTCTATTAATTACGATTCTACTCCTAAAGCTAATGATATTCTTAATTATTTTGATGTTAAAGAAATATCATTATATGAGAGAAAAGAAGATGGAACCAGAAAAAAAATTAGAGGTTATGAATTATTAAAAAGAAAATAAAATTATGTCAACGAGAAGTACTATTTCAGTTAAGATACCTACCAAAATGATTGGGAAGGTATACGAGAACATTCATGGACATCAAGTTTATCTGGGAGGAGAGTATATGGTTATTTACTGTCACTTTGATGGTTACTTAGATGGTGTTGGAGAGATTTTGCAAGGTTATTATAATTCATTTGAGAAGGCTTTTGAATTAATCTTGGGCGGTGATATTAGTTCTATTGCAGAGTCTCTAGAGGGATGTGATTATTATGTTCGAAGAGGTGAGAGTTGGGAAAATAATAAACCAGCCTTTTCAGATAAACAGCCTGAGAGAGTTGAGGATTATTTATATATCTTCGAATCGGGAAAGTGGTATGTTTATGATGGGAATGATTGTAACGGACCGCTGGAGGATTATCTTAGCCCGGAAATCCCCCAAGCCACCCAAGATATGATTTCGTTACCTAAGAATTTTTGTTATTACTTACATGGCTATCTTTCCGGGCTATCATCTACCCAGCGAGAAGATAAAGGGCTTGATTCTATAATTAAAACATTGGAGGGTTATTTAGATGTTTAGAGTAATTATTTGTGGTTCTAGAGAATTTGATGATTATGAATTCTTGAGAGATAAGTGTGATAAGATACTTTCTAGAAAGGCAGCAGATCCGACAGAAGAGATTGTAATTGTCTCTGGATGTGCTAAAGGTGCTGATACTTTAGGTGAGAGGTATGCATCTGAAAGAGGTTATCAAGTTTTACGATATCCTGCACAATGGGATAAGTATGGAAAAAGTGCAGGGTATCGTAGAAATAAAGAGATGGCTGAAGTTTCTAATGCATGTATAGCTTTCTTAAGTTTAACTTCTGAGAATCGTGGAACTAAGAATATGATCTCGACTGCTCTTAAAATGAATCTTCTTGTGAGGGAAGTAAAAGAAGAGGATTGAAAGCCTTATATATGTAATAAAAATAAATGTGAGAAATAATATGAAAACAGTAAAAGTAATTGTAGGTGCCTCTGTAATTATTGGAGGTGTATACTTAATATATAAAGCAGTTAAAAAAACGAATAGTGTAATAGATGGTGTTTCAGAAGTAAAAGATAAGATGAACACTTTTATACAAGATCAAGCAATTAACTGGATGAAAGATATTAATAAAAACTTAGAAACAAAAATAAAGGAAAAAGAAGACAAACTACTAAACAAGAAAGGAAATATTTAATGTTTCTTTTAAGTTTGTTGTAGTAAATGTCATATTTTCAGAATCCATCAGTCTGTGAAGATAGATGGATTTTGTTTTTTCTTCCATCCCTAAATCCTTGAGAGCCTTATTAATGTAGAGAAAAAGAAACTCCTTAAGCTAACAATGAAATAGCTTAGGGAGATTTTTTTATTAATAACTTAAAAGAAAAGGAAAATGGAAACAAGAGAAATTACAAAACAAGCAAAACAAAACTTAACAATTTTCAAGAAACAACTTCATGAGTGTCAGTGCAAAGAAAATCGATTAGCAGAGTATTATAGAAAAGAGTGGCTGACAAAGGGTGAGTTCATAAAGAAAATGAGAAAGTTGGAAGAGAAAAGAGCAGGATTTGCAAAAAAGTATCTCACAAAATATAGTAAATTTAAAAATTTTGGAGGAGAAACATCACCAGAACAAGAAAATTATGCTTGGGATGCAGCTATAATAGTAAGTAGTTGGTCTACAATAAATAGTCCATTACCTATTAAAGAATTAGTAACTTTGTCTGGAATAATATCTGTTGTGGCGAAGAGAATAAGAAATAGTTTAAGATTATTGAGTGAGAAGAAAAAAGAGAGGGAAATTTAATCCCTCTCCATTTATTTTTTTTATTTAAAGCTTACAACTGGGAACTTAGCCTGATCATAAGATAAGCAACTATCTTCTGGATTTGTTACAGCATCTCGGCATACAAAAACTACTTGATCGTCGTTCTTAGTACCACAAACTGAAGCAGGATCAGTAGGATTAACTTTTTCTCCAGCATGAATTAAATTATTGAAGTTAACAATAATCTTACCATCACCGAACAAATTATTAGTATTAGCTTCCTCTTCAGACTTACTAGTATAGTCTTCACAGATTAAGAAACCTTGCCATGGAGCTCTAGTTTCCCATTGATCTACAGTACAGTTATTAATGTTAACGACTACACCTTTCGCATTAGATTTATTACTCAATCGAAGAGCGTTACTGATCTTTTCGAAGTAACAATTACTCAATGTAATAACAGCATTGTCCTGAGTACCAAATACTAGAATAGCATTATTACTAAAATCTCCCTGGAATTTACAGTTATCAAATAATATATTCTTTGGGAGTACTGAATTCTCGGCTAGACCAATTTCAATACCATTATAAATTTCAGATGCATTAAATACCATATCCTTAAATACAATAAATTCAGCATTATTTACACTTACTGCTGTATTTCCATCAGCTTTTGGGAATGAACCTGAAATATTCAAATCCTTAGATTCTACATCATCTGCATTTAACTTAAGTCTAGCATCACTAACTTTAATTGATTTTAGTGAAATAGATTTACCTGTAATAGTAGAATTTTTATTGATAGAACCTGATACAATGTAATCCTTTTCGGCATCTGTTAAATCTGAAGCTTCACTAGAAACAACTACTGATTGAACATTTGTTTTAGTAATAGAATCTATCTTTTGTTTTAAGATTTCAACTGTAGAACTTAATGCTTCTATAGTAGCATTTGCTTTATCCAAATGTACTTGCCATGCTTTTTGACTCACTACGTTACTTAAAGAGTCGTATTCAGTATTAAAATCAATAGTATCAATATTACTTACTTGGTTACCGTTTTTGTCCAGGAATTGATAATACCAAGGACCTACTTTCTTAAATGAATAGCTAAATTGAAGACTTCCATCTGGAGATACGTTAAGATGTCTTTCTTGTTCACTAATCTTAACAGAAACTTTATCATTTTCATTAATATTTATACCTTCTCCTGAAGTATAAACTTTGATTGAACTCTTAACACCATTAACTTCTTCCTTAGTTGCATAATCTTCTAAGCTCTGATATTCTGTAATGAATTTAGAATCAGCTTCTTCCTTAGTATAAACATCTGCAGAATTAGCTTTCTTAGAAAGTTCTGCTGTAACTGTACCAGTGAAATCAGGATCATTACCAAGAGCATCTGCAAGTTCTTTAAGTGTATCAAGAGCCTCAGGAGCAGCAGCAACTACTTCTTGAATTCTTGCATCAACTTGAGAAGCACTTTGGAAGTTAGAGTCATTTTCAAGTTCAGATACCTTAGTAGGAATATTACCAATCTTACCTTCAAGTTCAGAAACCTTAGTATCAGTAGCACTCATATAAGCTTCAAGATCAGATTGAGATGCCTTAAGATTAATATTATCTTGAAGTTCGGCTGCTTTAGTTTCTAAATCTTCTGAAAGAGCAATTCCTTTAGAACCATTAAATAGAGGACGAGGTTCAGATCCAACTAAGTTAAGATCCATACCAGCAGAGCCAATCTCTACTTTATTCTCGGGTGTTACTTTAGCTAAATTAAATCCAGCTACACCATCAGAGTTTACACCACTTAAAGAATCACCATTAGCAAGTTCAATAGTCTTAGAACCATCTTCGAGAACTTTATAAGAAATCAATCCTTCTTTTGCAGCTTCAATATCTTCGGTAAGAGCAATTTCCTTAGTATCATTATAAGTAGGACGATCTGCAGAACCATTAAGATTCAATTCAACCCCAGGAGCACCAAAATCAGCTTTATCCCACTTAGACAACATTACTAGATTATGACCTTCTCCCTTAGTATCGATACCAGAAATATTGTCATAATTAGAAAGTTGAATTGTTTTACGACCTTCACCGAATTCTTGATACTTAACAACACCTTCAAGATCAGCAGAAATACCATCAACCTTTTCAGTAATAGCATCAACAGCAATCTTATCAGCCTTAGAATCAAGACCTTCGTTAACTGTAGCAAAACGATTATCAACACTTTCTGCATCAGCCTTAGTAGCTAATTGTTCAGTAATCGCATCAACTGCTATCTTATCCGCTTTTTGATCAAGTGCTGAATTTATATTTTCTACTGCACTATCAACATCTGCCTTATCAGCTTTAGTTTCAAGAGCAGCCTTAACTTCTTCTATCTGTGCCGAACTAGATTCAACATCACTCAGGTACGCAATCTTATGAGCTTCTTCACCTGATTGACCTGCTTCTTGTACAGTTGGACGTACATCTTTTGGAGTATTGATATTGAAAGGAACACTAGCAGAACCAAAATCAGCTACACCCCAACGATTAAGCTGAACAAGACTAGATGTACCACCTTCTAAGTTACCACCTAAAATAACATCACCATTCTTAAGAACAATAGCTTTACGTTCTGGGAGATTAGAGTCAGCTACATCTTCATACTTAACAGCTTTCTCAAGTTCAGGACGTATCTCATTATTAATTCCGCCATTGATAGTGTTAAAGCTATCAACCATATTTTTATTGATAGCATCGATAGAAGAAGCAAGATTTTCATTAACTGTTACTAAGTTAGCTGCAACTTCTTGAACATTCTTCTTAATTTCGTCGATACCTTCTACTTTAATACCTGCTTCCGATACACTCAGATAAGATTCACTGGAAGGATCTAATTTAATAGAGAAACCATTTCCGATCAATTCAATACCATTACCAGCTACATAAGTATCAACCAAAGAGCTAAGATCAACTACTGAAATTTGTTCTCCTTCAGAGGTATTAAATACGAAAGTCAGTGATTTATCTTCTGCAGAGTATTCAACTGATTTCAAGAATTGATCTGCAGGGATATTAATAGTACCAGCAATTTTATCACCTACTTGAAGTTCATAAGTTAAGTCATCTTTCTTAACTAATGCAATAGTTTCCATATTGCCATGAACATCTTCAAGGAGAGCAATTTGTTTAGAATCATTGTAGGTAGGTCTTTCAGCAGAACCGTTTAAGTTGATTTCTACTGAACTAGAACCTAGATCTACTTTATTCCATTTAGAAACCATAGCAATATTTACAGCACTACCGTCAGTAGTATAACCACAAATATTATCATGGTTGTTCATGAAAATAGTCTTACGTCCAGGATTTTGTTCAGTTGCTGTATCTTCATACTTAACAGCTTTCTCAAGTTCAGGACGTATCTCATTATCGATTCCACCATTGATAGTGTTAAAGCCATCAACCATATTTTTATTGATGTTATCAACAGCTTCAACAAGATTACTATTTACAGTTGCAATATCAGCTGCATTTTTCTTAATTTTTTCTTCAAGTTCAGTGAAATCAGCATCTTCACCGTTTACTTTTTCAGCTAATTCATCAATAGCTGCTTGAAGTTTAGCATCGCCTTCTTCACGATTAGTTACTTCAGCTGCAACGCCACCATTAATAGTTTCGATAGCCTGAACAAGATTATTATTCAGAGTTTCGATAGAAGAAGCTACATTTTCGTTGATTTGATTTACCATTCCATCAACACGAGAAGTTTCTGATTCAATTTTTTCAGATAACTTAGCGTCACCTTCTTCACGGACACTAGCTTCTTCAGTTACCTTATTTTCTAGAGCAGAGAGTTGTTCTTGGATATCACCTGGAACTTCTCCATCACCTGTAGACGCGATATCGTATACAACTCCGTCAACACTAATCTTAGAGATTTTTTCGCTCATAATTTATTCTTTCTTTTAATTAAACGTTTAATAAAATTTTCTTTAATCATTTACAAGACCTAAAGTAGAATCTTTGTAAGTTACTGTTTCATCGTAGATTATCAATGTATCTGGGGATTTGAAACTTGCATGGTAACTATTTGGAAGGTATAATACTCCATTCTTGACATAAATTTTATTATTTTTGTCTTGAGTATCTGGATCTGTACCATTTACTTCCTGAATAGTTTTGCAATAGATTTCATAAATCAGCGGAAGATTGTAACCTATATCCCCGAACGCATTGTAATCACTTCCAGGGTTGAATCCACAACCACAGTTGCAAAAATCATTCATAATATTTTAATAATTATTATATATTAAATAAACACTACACACTTCTTAGGAAAAACAAAAGAACAACTACAAAATTTCTTTTATAATTGTTCTATGTCATGTATTAGGGTTTAGGTTTTTCAGGAGCGCAAAAACATCATTTGGAGAAAGAAAAAAGAAGGGAATTAACCCTCCTTTATTTTTACATTTACGTTTCCAGTTAAAATGAAATAATCTATATCTATGTTCCAACAAAGACCATAATGTTCTATTACATCATTTAACTCAATATAAGTATGATAACCGAGATTATATATAGATCTTATTTCTTTTACTGTACGAGTTGCAATATCACCTAATGTTTTCATATTTTTATGTTGAATATCATAATCTATTAAAGTATTAAGTGCTCTACGAGAAAGATTTAAGTCTCTTATACTAGTTTTTAATAATCTTACTCTCTTTTCTTGTTCTTCATTTAAAGTAACATCAATATTCTCTACATTTTTGATTCTTTTAAGTTCAGCTAATTTTATGTCTTTGGCTATATTCTCTTTTGTTAATTTTTCCAGTTTTTCGAGAACTAGTCTATTATTATCATATAAAAATTTTATATTATTATTGACATATCTAGTAAAATCACTTTTCGTCAAACCATAAAGATCAGCTAACCTCTTAATCTCATCAACATTCTTTTTTACTTTTCCTATATTAACACAATTAAGAAAATTTAAATATTTCACTAAGATTTCATGAATATAGTGAAAATCTGAGTTATCATTATAATAGTGAATATTATCTATTAAGGATGCAGTAATTAATTCCCTGCAATGTGAGTATTTTTTATATCCAATTCTTATAAATCTTGTAACATCTTCTACTTTTTTGATTTCTTTATTCATTTTTTCGATCTTTTCATCTAGCTGGCGTTCTAATTCCTCTAATTCGGCTTCCTTTTTAAATAAACCACTTTTCAATAAATCAGTCAGAGTTTTCTTATCTACAATGTCATATTTTTAATAACTCTGACAGTAATTAAACCAGATTTACTCCAGTTTGAAATAGTTTGTGTACTTACTTTTGCTAACTTTGCAGCATCAGTTCTTGTAATCCATTCTTTTTTCATCTTCTTTTAAATTTTAATTAATATTACACTAATAAGGTTTTTAAGGATAGCCTATTTTCCTTATAAATGATTATGAAATATTTTTATTATGAAAAGAATAAAACAAGTAATTAGAAAAAATCTACCTGAGACTAATAGTAGTTCGTCTCACTCTGTAGTAATCTGTGTTGATCCTAATTCATTGGTTGATACACTTCCTATAGATTCAGAAGGAGTTATACATATTCCTAGAAGATCTGAATCATTTGGTTGGGAGTTTGAAAAGTATAATGATCCAATGACTAAACTTCAGTATGTATGTGGTATAATCTGGAAGTATAAGAGTAATCGAAAAAAAGTAAAACTTTTAAAAGAGATTGTTCTAGGATATACTGGAGCAAAAGATATAGTATTTGATTGGGAAGAAAACAGGTCAGATACTGATATTGTTGAAGAGGATGAGGATTATTACTGGGATTCTGGTGCTCCTGAGATAGATCATAATAGTTCTGATATATTTCCTGAGATTATGGAATCAGCTAAGTCAATTAAGAATTTTATATTTAATTCAAGATCTTGGCTATATTTAGGAAATGATAATTCAGATACTCCAGAGGGTTTTTATGAAGAAGAAACCGATGACCCAGAAATTATCGTTAGTGTTGATTATGGAGGAGATATAGGTAGAGTTGATTTTGAATATAATAAATCAGTAGGTTGTGATATAGAGAATAACTTGAAAAGTGAATCTTTAATTTCAGATATAGTTTATAATATCAAAACCAAAAAATTTGAAAAATATCTTGGAATGGAAAGATGGAGAGGTGGATCAGTTAATACTAGTGATCAGCTTACTTTTAGACCTATTTCTCTTGGTGATAGAAAATTATATTGGATTAGTGAAAGTCTAGAGAAGGAGATTATAAATAAAACAATAACGAAAGATGATGGTAAAAAACAAAAATCAACCTTACTATATTCGCTTTCTACAAATGAAAATGAAATCTTTAAGGAATTAATAAAAGATACTCAGACTTGGGGATCTCATTGGATTAGTTTACCATATACAGTAATGACAAAAGAATTCGGAAAAGTATTATGATAACAGATGAATATTCTTATATAAATGGAAATTACTATGTTACTCTTAGTAATTTAACAGGTACAAAAACTTATCGAGCATTAAGAAGAGGAGAGGAGCTTGTTTCAAAGTTTCCTGACTCCATAGACTTAAAAATAACGAATAAGTGTTCTATAGGATGTCCGTTTTGTCATGAATCTAGTATCTCTGAAGGAAAGTCTTTTGATTTACAGAAAACTATTGGCATTTTATCTCAGCTTCCTAAAGTTGGAATAGAATTAGCTATTGGTGGTGGAGATGTAACTGAAGATTCTGTTATAGATGATTGTGCTGCTTTGTGTAGGTGGGCAAATGATAATGGATTTGTTCCGAGGCTTACTATAAACTCTAAGTCTTTGAATACTGAAGAGAAACGTAAAAAATTCCATGATAAACTTGATGTAGTAAAGGTATTTGGGGTAAGTATTGATAGGTTTGATAAAAAATTAATGAATACTTTAGAAGATGAATACACTACATATTTCAAAACAAAAGTATATCATATCATTGCCGGAATATTTCCCCCAGAAGATCTCCAAGAACTAATAATGTCTGGAAGACAGGTATTGATTCTTGGTTATAAAAATTGGGGAAGAGCTTTTGGCAATCCCTCCAAGTATGATCTTAAGGAGTGGGGAAAGACTTTAAAGAGAATCTTATATACTAGAAAGAATAATCTATCAGCTACTATAGGATTTGATAATTTAGCGATAGAACAACTTGGGATACGTGATTGTATAACTGAAACTGATTGGAAAAGAATGTATATGGGAGATGAATTTACTCATACTATGTACGTTGATGCAGTTTCAGAGATATTTGCACCTACTTCTAGAGATTCATTTAGAGTTTCTTGGAATGATATGAATATTTTAGAATTTTTTAATACTTATAAAAATGATAAAGTTAATAACAAAGAGTAGATATTATAAAATTCTTGGAAAGGAGATTTATAAAGATTATGTAAAATACTTTAAAGTAGTATTTCCTGAAGATAGGTGGAATAAATTTCTTAGTATCTCAGAGTCTTCATGTATATATTATCTTTTGGAAGAAGAAAATAAAGTTTTTGTATATATCCCTAATATTGAGGTATTACTAATTCCAAAGATATATAAAAATCCAGATGACTTATACAATAAAATTCTATCTTCAGAAACAACATTAAGTAATTGGAAAGTAAGTCTAATAAAAGAACTGAAACCCTCTGAACATAGACAAGATTATACTTTGAATACTTTTAAGATAGGAAATTTTCAATATCTCCTTGATAGAAATATAAGTACGGTGGTGTATACTTCGGGGAAATATAAGTTAATTAATTCTGATTTTCCTGAAGATTCAATGGATTTCTCGTTAACTAATAATCTTGGAGATCCAGATGCTTATTGGAAAAATACATATTTAGCATTTCCGGAGAAATCAGAGGTAATGTTATCAGATAAACCTAAATTACAACTAATTGAAGATTTAATTGCGACTATATTAAATGAAAACGGAAGAAATTATCAAAGAGTTAATAGCAAGAGTTAATAGTACTCTTAGTTATTATGAGAAAGATTATGTTAGTGTTAAGAGAACTCCATATGCTGAACGAGAAAGATGTGTTAGTTTTGAACAGTACATAGAAGCTAGGTTTAATTATGAGTGTTCTAAAATTCCAGAACTATATGATGCAGTAATAGCAACAGATGGACATTTATTTTCTTGTACAGAATTGATTGATCCTGATACAGCAAAAAGAAGATTTACTACTGCATCAGTTGTTCTTGTAGATCCAAAAACGCTGATAGGAGCAAACGAAAATCTTATTAATGAGATATACAGGATTCACGAATATCTTGGAGGGTCTTGTATAAAATTTAATAATGTTAAGAAAAAAATTAAGTTTACAATTGAGTAAAAGAGAAAAATTATGAAGAAAAATTCTTGGAGATTAACGAGTGATTTGATAGCTTATTTTCCGTGTGATTTATCAGTTTCAACAGGGAAGCGTGTTTTTCTAGCCTCCCCTGAAAAAAAGTCTTATAAAGCGGCAGTACAAAAGAATATCGAATCTGCTTTTGATGAAGTGACCATTGAGTCTAATTCATTTAAGTTGAAAGTATCTAGTGATCTTAGTGTTTATGTGAAGTGTGATGAGTTTCCTGATCCAGAACAATATTACTTAGTATGTAATATGTATCGGACAGCTTTTGGAGTTCCTATGATTGGCAATATAATTACTCAGGTTAAAAGTGATAAGGCTGATTTTGGAGATACAGTATTTGAAGCAGTGTTTTCAGAAGATTTTCAAGAAAGTGTTTATTTTATGACTCCTGAAATGGTAGAGTATAAAAGTGCTTTTGAAGAGATGAAGCGTCGAATGAACTGTACTTTGAATAAGAAAGTAAAGAAGTGGGTTCCTGGTGGAAGATATGATACATTAACGAATACATATTATTATCTTGGGGAATTTAAAAGTAGAAAGAAGAATGAACTAAATTCTGATTTTCTCGGGGATTCTTCAATGGTTCCAGCGTATCTATTTGTTTCTGAACTTAAAGATGAGAAGAAAATTTCAGATATCTTAAAAACAAGAAAAATTGGTACTGGACCGGAGGATATTCAAGTTATATATTCTCTCCCTAGTGCTGTAGATTCTGGAAGTGTTCTAGAAAATGATGTGACTTGCTTAAGAGATTATCAAAAATGTATATTTGAAAATTCAATAAAGGAATATACAATTACTTCAGAATATGGATTTCCTAGTTATTCAAATCCTAAATGTATTCTTGATATCCTTTCATTGAAATCGAATGAATCAGATTCTTATGCAGATCTTATTCCTGAACTTGTTTCTGAAATGCTTAAGAATATGTTACAGGAAGCGGTATTATATTCTTGGGATCTGAATAAAAATAGAGAAGATATTTATGTTGGTGAAGGAAACAATAATACTAAGAATGCAGAGAATTTAGTAAGAAGATTTTATCAAGATTTTAAAGATGGAAATGCAATGAGAAACTTGTATTACAGTAAACTCTTTATAGATCTTGGAATAGATATAAATGAAATAGCTACAGATGTTGTAAGTCAAGGTAATCCAGAGAGTTTAGTATTATCTAGAATTGAGAATTATGTATCATTAGGAAGCATTTATTTTAAGAATCATTTTACAGATGTTTCTAGAAAACTTAGTAGACAAAGAGTTAAATCAACAAACTATACTTTAGAGGTAGTTAAATTATCTGATTTATTTTCAGCTACACCCAATTTATTATTAGATATTAAAGATTTGATTGAAAATGCCAGAAATAATTTTGGATTAGGTGTAAGAACTTTTTATGATACTAATACAGGTACTAAAAAATCTCCGAAAGTATATACAACAATTGAAGTAGATATTTTAGATTTGATTAAGTACTATGGAGGTATTGAGAATATTCCTGAAGTTATTGTAAATGAGATTATATCAAGTAAATTCTGGAATCTTCAAGTGTTAATTGATAAAGAAGGAGTGCTTGAGTAATATGGCTAAACAAGAGAATTTATCATTTACAGGAGAAGTTGTTGAGGAGCTTGGAAATTCTATGTTTTCAGTAGAATTAGATTCCATGGAGCATCAGGTATTATGTACTATATCAGGAAAAATTAGAAAAAATTATATAAGAATTCTAGCAGGAGATAAAGTAAAAATCGAAGTAAGTCCATATGATCTAACAAAAGGACGAATTGTTACCAGATTATCTCTTATAGAAAATAGTGATAACAACAATAGTAATAACAAGAAGAAATCAAAAAAGAAATGATTAAGTACAATGTAACAAACAGTATGATCGGTAATATTTATCCGATTTTTTTGAGTAATAACAAATTAGTCGAAGATCCATCATACTATCTGTACAGGATTGTAAGTCCTGGGTTGAGTCCAGATCTTATTCCATATATATCATTGGAAAAGATTAGTGAAAAAACAAAAATTAGAAATCCGAAAGAATTCTGTGATAGTCAAAAAAAGAAAGCTATCCGTGAACACTTAGATGTTATTTCTATGTGTCTTGGCAGTCGTGAAGGTCTTGAAGAAAAGGCAGTTGAGTTTTTACAAGGAATTCTATGGAGAGATAAACCAGTAATTGATAATGGTTTTCCTGGATTTCCTTTGATTGAAATGGAGAATGGTAATAATATCCAGAAGTCAGTAATTATTGGTCTTAGGGATACAATGAGATGGAAATATTACAAGTTGTATCCTGGAAATTATGTTGATATTCTCTGGACTGCTAAGACTTATGCAGTGTTCAGACTTTGTGGTGAAAAAGGAAAAGAAGAAGTTTGGATTGAACCAGTCGGACTATATAGTAACATGGATCCGAATATGAAAAATCCTCTTCCAGTAAATCTTGAATCTTTAGACTATCCTACCGATAGATGGTCTATTACGAAGGGTAAACTTTCTGAACTAAATCGAGCATTGAAGAAGCTTGAATGGGAAAGTTTTAATAGAAAAGAAATTTGCGTAGATTAATTATCATAATAGTTTTGGTCCTTGGTTGGAGTGTTTATAGCCCCTCCAAGGACTTAAATTCTACTCCATTAGCTACATTTTATTATGCTAGATCGGGAAGCATTACAGCAGATGGAAGTAAAGTTCACCCTAAAAAAGTTAAAACAGGTGAACATAGATGGATTGCAGTCTCTAGAGATCTTAAAAGAAGTGGAAAATTTAGCTTTGGAGATACAGTTCTAATACAGTCTAAGAAATGTCCAGGCTTAAATGGTGAATGGATAGTAAAAGATCTTATGGGTTCTAAGCATACAAATAGAATTGATTTCTTACTACATCGTGAAGAAATTGATTCTTTGAGATTTTGGATGCCACATAGAGTAGAAATAATAAATAAAAAAGATAGTCTTAATCCTTTGGAAACATTGGATTGAGGCTCTTTATTTTTCTCCCGTGAAAGCCTTATTATTGAAAAAGAATAAATAAAAATAAAAGATTATGAAAGAATTAACAAAAGAAGAAGCAATTGAATTAAATGAATTATTCGAAACTAGTAATTTTAAACCAGGAATGAGTGATCTTAGTTTATATACAACATTAACTCAGATAAATTCAAAGACGATTAAACCAGGAGAGAATAACCTTAGATTAATATCTATTCGAGGAACTGAGAAAATTTCGAAGATGGTAGGTAGATTTATTACAAAGAGAAATAAAAGGCTGATCAAAATTACAGCCTATTCGAAAAGTGGGAAAATTCTTAAAGAGTTTGACTTTAATTGTTCTACCTTATATATAGAGAAAGGAAAACAGTCAAAAGATATAGATGAAGTTACTGGAGAGATTGGATTTATACCTTTAGTGGGGGATGTATTTGTTCCAAGGTCTCATTATATCGGATTTAAGGTACTATATGATAAAGAGGGAATTTAAATTCCCTCTCTTTTTTCTTTTCCCTTGAGATTCTTATATATGAAATTTAAATAAAAAAATATGAAAAAGAAATTATTAACATTATTAGCGTTAACAGCATTATTAATAAGTTGTAAAAGATATGACTTAGTAGGTGTTGAAAAGTTCGAAGATGATAGTTTTCTAAGGGCGGTAACGATTAATCTTCCTAAAGGCGAGGAAGTTCATAGATTTTAAACCAGATAACAGACTTTTAATAACTTCAGATACCTTAGGAGATATCAATATATACTCTTTTGGCGGTAGAAGTTTAATATTAGATTATAAAATAAAACAACAATGAAAAAGAGAACATTAATCTTCTGGGGAATTATAATTGTAGGTATAGCATATATGGCGTTTGTATTTATTTTCCCAGAAAACAAAAGAACTATATTATTTGGAGGAACTATGGAAATTAAAGTAGAACCTGGCCAAAAAGTAATGATAGCTACGTTTAAAGGAAATAATTTATTTTATATGACTGAACCTATGGACTCTGGATATATACCTAAAACTAAAATCCTCCATGAAAAATCCGGCCGTGGTATAATCGAGTCTAAAGTTAAATTTGTAGAAAGAAGATGATGACGAGGTATAATAGTAGAAATCGAGTATTTAGTATAACTCTCTCCCAAGAAATAATGGAAAATTACTTAGAGAAACGTGGATATCAAATTTCTACGTTATCACAAATAGCTAAGGATTTTGGATATTCGGCCGGAAAACTTATGGAGGAGTTAAACCTATTTTCTAGTACGTTTGATTATAAAGTAGCATACCTCCAAGAAGAAAAAGAAAAAGTATATCAGAAGTTTATAAAAATTATAGAAGAACGGAGAGACAAAGAAGATACTAAATATTCTTCTGGAGGAAAATGGTTTTGGTATAATTGTGCAGAACTTGATCTCCTTAGTTATATAGTAGACCTCAAAGCAAGAGCAATTATGAAGTCTGAATTTATAGAACGTATTATAAATCATGATTGAAATTATAGAATTACTAACAAAACTAGAGTGTGAAATTGATTTATTAATTAAATTATTAGGATATGAACAGAGATAAGAAAGCATTAGTTGTTTTTCATAGGGTAGATTTTGATGGAACTGGCTCTATGTGTATAGCGGTAAAATCACTATACGATGAAGGATATCAAGTAGATAAAACTGGATATAATTATGGAGATGAGATTCCAGAAATGTATGTAGATAAGAATGGAAGACCTTATGATCTGATCTGTATGGTTGATATAAGCTTCCCTCCTGAAATTATGTTACAGGTTTGGGAACACTATGGAGATAACTTTATATTCATAGATCATCATGTATCATCCATCGAAAGTTCTATACAAAATAATTACACCGGAATTAAAGGTATTCGTGAAATTGGACCGGCTGCTTGTGAATTAACATGGAGATTTTTCTGTCCAGGTCAAGATATTCCAGAATTTATCAGACTTCTTGGAGTGTATGATACTTGGAGAAAAGATGAAGTTGGGGAAGATGATTGGCAAAACGTAATACTTCCTTTACAGAGTGGTCTAAAATTTAAATATGGCTTAAATCCTGATACATGGCTCTATGAATTTCCTAATCTATGTTTTTGGGAGGATAGATTAACTGAAGTAATAGAACTTGGAACTATTCTTAAACAAAATCAAGATAAGATTAATAAGGGAGTAGTTAAAACATTCTCATTTCCCGTTACTGTAGCTGGAAAATATAAAGGAGTTTGTGTAATAGGAACTGCATTTTCAAGTACAGTTTTTAACTCTGTCTTAGATGATTATGATATCTATATAGTATGTAATCGAAGAGATAAAGGAGTGTATAGTATATCAATGTATAAAGAACCTGATCGAATCCCGGAATTTAGTTGTGCTGGATATAGAGGAATAATTTTTGGACATAAGAGTGCTGGAGGAGGAACTTTAAACTTTGAACAATTCAAGACTTTAATAGAGGATTGTGAAATTTAAACTTATAAGACCAAGGAAATAAAATCCTTGGTTTCTTTTTTATATTGATATTTTATTCTTTTTTATCCTTTCAAACTCTAATTAATGAATAAAAATAAATAATTATGGAAAATATAGTTAATAGCTTTTTTATTAAGCAGAATAGAATTACAGAACTTACTTTTGAATTTACAGAGAGATTATGGATTCAGTCAGTTCAATATGAGGTTAGTATGGTAGATCATATTCCCTACATAGTAACAACAGGAGGGAGAAATAAACTTTATAAACTAGAAGGAAATCCGGGAGTTACAAAATATGGTGAAGATCTATATCATATTAGAAGTACTATGAAAGATCCTAAGACGGCCGAGAATATAGAGATTAATGTTATGTACCAAATTGATCAAGCAACGAGAAATGTTTTTAAGGTTTCTCACTTGTACGTTGCTTTTGAAGATGGTACAAAGAAAATACTCTATAATGAAACGGCCGAGACTTATATGTGTATCTTGAAAACTCTTCAGACTAAGTTTCCAGAGTTAGTTTCGGGATTATTTGTTAAGATCGGAAATGATTATAAATATTTCTTAGATCTAGAATTATGAAAGTAATATTATCTAGTCATCTTCCTGGAGTAATTAATATTCTAATTCCGATTGCACTACCTTTTAAAAATATAATAGAATTTGCAGGAGATTTACAAACAACTTTGAAATATATAGAGGAAAGGGATTGGTTAGCTCAAGGATATTATCTTAGTTTATCAGATAAGACTTGGAAGTGCTCAGATAGGGATAGAGTATTGTTTGTTCAGAATAATAAACTTCCCGATATAGCTTGTAAGAAGATAGGGATTAAACGGTTATCGGATTTAGTATATGATAAGTTTTTAGATAAATGTGGTCTCGATATTACTACAATTGATGATCCTACGATTGTTGAAAGTCTTTCTAAAAAAGAATATCACATCGGAAAATATAACCTCAAGAATGTAGATATAATGAAAGATTATCGTAATGATATTTCTAGAGCAGAATTCGAAACTAGATCTATAACTGATAAACTTATTATAACTATAATACTAAAGGTTATAGATAAACATGGTGTAGATAAGTTTTTTATAGAGTAAAAAACGATGGGTTTGAAAAGACGTTAAAATCTTATATATGAGAAAATAAATTCTTTAAGATCAAAATTCATACATAAATACAACTATACAAAAACAAAAATAATGAATTTTGATCATTAATTTTTCGCCGTTAAAAATCAAATGGTTTAGAAAACGGTAAAAGCCTTATAAGAGATAAGATAACAAAAATATTAACAAATTATTTTTCTAAAGAACAAGAATTATGGAAAAAGAAGAAACTAAAAAAGAAAAAAAATCTGGTTGGTTTAGTAGAAATAAATACACAATCGGAGGAGTTGCCGTTGGAATGGTAGTTGGTGGATTAGTAGTTAAATACCACAAACAAATAATATCCTTTGGCAAGAATATGGGAAATGCAGCTACAGGTCTCTTAAAGAAAAAGAAACCAGTTGCAACAACAGTTACCGGTATAGGGGATACAATTCCTGAAGTAAAGCCGGAAGTGACATCAGCCCCTACAAATGGAGGCAATGGTTACAAAAACGGTGGTTACAGAAGTTTAAACAGCCACCAAAGAGTAAATAATGTTAACTTATAAGAAGGAGGATAAGAAAATGAAATTGACAAATTTTTTATATCTTGCAGTAGGATTTGGAACCGGAATAGCAGCAGTTAAGCTAGAACAGAAGTACGGTTACTGTGAAAAATTGATTGGAGACGTCAAAAAGAAGATCACTGGTGACGGTATTGAAGAAGTCGAAGAAATTTCCGCTGAGGAAAAGAAATAAATTTTCCTTCTTTTAAGTTTAGAGTATAGAGGTATTGGATTGCTTCTATACTCTTTTTCTTTATTTAGGTTATGAAAAACACAATGATGAAAATAGAAGATGATGAAGAAAAAGAAGTAGAAATAGAACAAAAACATAATTCTTGTTTATTGTTATCTCAGGGGAGGGTTCTGGAGATCCATCCAGTTCCCTTCTTATAAAGAGATATTAAACAAGACAGATGAGTCAGCATCTATAAATAGCATATTAAGCTGACTGCGTTAAATAAAGAATTATAAACTTAAATATTAACAATAAAACTTAAAAGAAAAATGGACATTAAAAAAAGAGAAAAAATAGCGATGGGGAGTTACTCAGTAGCTAATGTATGTCTCCGTGGTATAAAGATAGGTAGTCAAATTATAGCTCTTATATACGTAATAGGATTCGGAGCTTCACTTATTGGAGACTTTCAAACAAAGAAAATTAGAAAAATTAATTCAAAAAGATAAAAATATGATAAATATTGGTTCGTTACTTGGTGTACAGAAAACAAGTACTACATTTTTAAAAGATAATAATAGTACTAAAACAATAACAGCTGAGTATTCAGAAAAAAGTTCTAAGATAATGATAGGAGTTGCGATGCTTAGCATTTTAGGAGTAACATTATTAGGTGTAGGAAGTGCACTATTTTCTAAAAACGGATCTATTGGTAAACCTCAGGGAGGAGGAAATAATAGACCCCCCAAAAAAGGAGGAATGGTTCGTGGGATTAGCAGTGGACAAAGGGGATAAAAAGAAGAATAAACAAACTTAAAAGAAAAGAAAAAGAAATGAAACCTAAAAAATTAATACTAATTGGTTTAGGATTAGCCCTTGGTGGTTATCTGCTAGCCAGAGAAACAAAAAAAGAAATAAAAAAATTAGAAAAACAGAAAAAACAAGTCGATGATGCACTTGAAGGTCTTGGAATTTCTTCAGATATATTAAGAGAAAAATCTAATGAAATTGTCAATTCCTTCGAAGAATATAGCGAAGTCGACGAAGAAAATGACGAAAGTGATAACTTAGTACTAGCAATGTATAACGTTATCCAATTCGGCGATAGAAAGGGAAAGGTCAGTCCATGGGATCTTAATCTTATTCGTATTCGCAATATAGTAGAAGAAGATAGATGGGGTAAAAAAAGGATAGTTAAGCAGGGATTATTGGATTGCGAGAACATCATTCACGTAAGTCAATCTGACACTAGGTTTGGAAAAAGGAAATTAGAATTTATTTTCGAAATTCCAACAACTGCTTATAATAGAAATCTATCTGGTTATCCAAAGATAAATGATTATAAAGATACGTTTAGTGAATTAGGAGATACCTTAAATCAAGAGTTTATAGGTACAGAAGATGAAAACATTGACCGTTTCTTTGTTGGATATTATATACTTTCTTATAAAATAAAGGGAGTAACGTATACAAAAGTAGTAAATGAAGAGACTGATGAAACTCGTACTTATGAAAAAGTATTTCAGGCAGCAGTGGAGATTCCTAAGAGAGATTATGAATCTTATAATGTTTATTGGCCTGATGGAAGACTTAAATATAATGGTTTTTCAGAGTTTATGCAAGACTTATTCGATTATACAGATGGACGTAAGAGTCTGAGTAAAAAACTTACAGGTCATATTTTCGAGAATATTGCATTTTTCAGTAAGGAACTAAATGATCTTGGAAAAACTCAAGAAGATGTATATGATGTAAAAATAGCATCTACATTTCTAGGGTATAAATTAAGATTTCCGATGAAGGATGAAATTGACGATGAACCTGGAGTAGATTTATATACAGCTCTTGATATGCTTCATTATGTAACTATTCCTGAAAACTTAACAATCTATAAGAGAAGGAGTAATTTGCATGGAACATATTCAACAAAATATGATCACGTAATGTTTCAAGCAAGAGATACAAATCCAGTATATAAAGATCTTGGGTTTGATATCATGCTTTACTATACTGTGGATATAGAAGATGAGGATAAGAAGGATTTTGTAAATCGAAAGATAGATATCGAATCCATGGAGTATGAACTTGGAGAAGAAAAGTCCCTGGAAGAAAAAGCCGAAGATGAGGAAAAGAAAAAAATAAAATAAAAATTAAACTAGATAGAGGTAAAATTCTATCTAGTTTTTTATTCTATAACTGAGAAAATCAATTATCAAAAGAAATCTCATTTATTTTATTATCACTTTCTTCTTTTAGTCTTTCTCCTGGATCCTTTAATTCTTCTTTTATATACTGATTATCTATAAAAGAGAATACATCAAGAGGATATTTTCCAACAGATCCACTATCTTTATATTCTTACTTAGAGAATAAAGTGGATCTTCTTTCTTTTTGTTCCTAATATTTTCAAAAAATTTGGATATAATTTTTCTTAGGGTTCTTACTTCTTTATGAAATCTAAAATCTTGTTTCTTTTCTTGAACTATTATTTCTATGATTTTATTAATAATTACTATAACAGAATCCCCTGCAGTTAACTTTTTATTTCTAAGTCTCTTAAATTCTTTTTTAAGGAATGGTTTATAAAGATATAATATTCTTCCATAAATCTCTATATCTTCAGGTCGAACAGATTGATTTATTCTTTCAATAGTTAATTTAACAGTATGAATATAGGATTTAGTAATACCTATATATCGATGTTCATTTTCTAGAAATTGTGTTAACTCACTAAATAAAAATCCAGTTATATCAAGTAATCCTTCTAAGTACATATCCTCAGGAACTTGGATATTCTCAGCTATTCTTTTTTCAATATCTTTCATATTAATATAATTTTAGTTTTACATAATTAAGATTTAGGACCTTTTATAATGGCAAAATCCTTATTAATGTAAGTAATATAAAAAAAAGTAAAACGATTATGGCATTAACTAGAAATCAGAGAGATAAGATAATTAATGAAGTTAAAAAATTGTATATCAAAGAGTTCGATGAGAGTAAGAACCTACGTAATGAACTAGTAGATTTTATTTTTGATTCGATCTTGGAATGTTTAACTCCAGAAGAAAAAGAATTCACAATGAAGTATCAGGATTATTTAAATAGTGTTCAAGTATTTGATTTTACAGGAGATGGAGTATTAAAAAAAAAAGAATTTCCTGAAGAAAATATAAACTGTTTAAATTGGGGAGATAATCTTTATTATTTTTCTAAAGGAGTAAGAATTGAAAAACGAATAGATGGAAATTTGATTTCTGCTCCTAGTCTATTTAAGGGTAATGAGTGGAGTAGTTTTAGACATCAAAGTCCTAGATTATATAAAGAAGCTTTGGAAAAACTTAGAGAATATGTGGTAGTTTCTAAAAGAGCATGTAATAAGTTATTCGAGTTAGAAGAAACTTTGGAAAATAAAAACTTAACTCTAACTGCTTTGAAAACTAATTTTATAGAACTTTATAATATATTAAAATCATGATTCTAGATAAAGACAAAAGTAAATTAATTTCGAGAGATATCTTATTATCAACTTATAAAGAACTTTTAGATAACTCGGGTCTTAAGAAAAAATTAGCAAGATTAGAAAAACTAATTAAAGAATTAGTAGTTGAACTTTATAGAAAGTATGTATTTTCTGACGAGTTCTTACAATTATTTGATAAATCTAAGAAAATTGCAAAAACTATGAGATCTATTGATGTAAATTTTCAAGTTCTAGGATTGTGTGACTCTCCTCAAGGTTACTATCCTAATAGGATAGTAACATTAGATTCTGGAACACCTATTGGATTTGTTGTAAGTATAAATAGGTGGGTAAATATAGAAGATGATTATTTAGAGAGTTTGCCTATGTGTGGTGATGATACTTATAAGTTAATGAATGTTATAGATAAGTTTACACCAGAAGAAGTAGATGTTCTTAAAAATGCTTATATAGATCTCTTTAAAATAACTTATGCAATAAGAAACTTTAAAGGTGGGCAGGATAAATACCTTCCAGAAAATATAAAAACTTATGGACAATTACATGATTATGATCTAGAAATTTTTGAAATAGCTTATAATAAATTCATACAACAAAGGGATGAATTAAAAGTAAAAAATAATGAATCACACTTAGATAAAAATGATATTCCTGGAAGTTTACAACGACTTAGAAGAATACTTGAACTCTAAGAAGAAAATAAAAAGAGAGAAACCTATTAAGGCCTCTCTTTATTTTTTTAATCTAGACTATTACTACTAAGTATGACTCTAGTAATCGCTTCATCATCTACATCTCTATCAATTCTTGGATAATGAATTACTTCTACTGCATAAAAGTACATAGTCCCTGAGTTTTTGTCTAATGACATGGATATAATATCTGCATATTCTTCTGCATTCTCCACATCATTCGTCATATTTTCTCTTACGTATTCTGCAACATTTCTGCAGAGTACTACCTTATCCCCTTTTCTTGGGATGTTTTCAAATTCTAGGGTAACATGGATAAAACAATCTCCACTAGTTCCCATAAATGAACAATCTATTCTTTTCATAATTTCTTGTTTTTCTCAATAATAAGGCTTTCAGGGTAAAACTCTTATAAGTGTAATAAAAATAAAAAATTATGAATGAGAATTATGTATTAGTAAGATGGCCAGAATCACAAGAATTTATGGAATGTGATTGGTTTAGGGATGAAGCAATTTTAGCTTTAGGACATGAAGATCAGACTGGGAGTAGTGCATATTTTATTCCAGAATCTAGAATCTTAACTAAAGAGTATGTTCAGCAAAGAGTAGCAGAACTTTGTAGAGATTATGAAGTTACACCAGAGGAGGAAGATTACTCTAGTAAACAATGGTGTGATGAGGCTTTCCCATATGAAGGTGGAATGTCTTTAAAAGAATTAATTATAGAAATTGCTCTATTAGTAAGAAAAAGATCAACTCTTCAAGACGATAAAAAATATGACGGAGAGATATAAAAAATTGAGAGGAACCTGTTAAATGGTATCCTCTCTTTTATTTTTATCCTACTTTTCCAGTTCTAAATGCTCTGGATTTTAGAATTTTACAACCTTTCTCTCCATGATAAACTATTAAATCAAATTTATCAAGATCCGATCCAGTAAAATTTGTATGACTCAGGTTCATCATAGACAAAGTTACTTCACCTGTCTTACAATGTAGGTCATCGTCTCCTAAAACTAATGTGTTAAGTACGAATTTATTCATTTTCTGATTCTGATATTAGTAAATCTAAACTTTCTTTAATTGTTTTCTCTGGATGTGAACCTACTAATCGATTCTGAAGTACTCCATCTTTAAAGAATAGTAGTGTTGGAATGTTTCTTATACCAAATTCTGATGTAAGTTCTGCACATTCATCAACATCACATCCGTAAATATTAACTTTCCCTTCATATTCGGTTGCTAATTTTTCAACGATTGGTTTAATTACTTAACAACCACCACACCATTCAATAAAATAATCTACTACTACTGCAAGTACTTCATTAATCAGGTTTCTTTCACTGTCTTTTAACTCTTTCATAATTCTAGTTTATATAATAATTCTAATTGTAATCTAGTTAATACAAATACTTTAGTTTCGTTCTCTACCTCTCTACATATTAAGTCTTTTTTTGAACCTAATCTGATAAGAGGAGATGTACCTGTGGAATCTATAATCTCTACTCCACCTGTACTAGTATCATGAGTTTCTAATGTTACATTACCAAGACCATCTATAAATGTAACTTTACTCTTATCTGAAATCCAATCAGGCACAGATCCAACTCCATATTCCCAAACTTCTATATATTCTGGATAAGCTGAATTTCTTCCTGATTGTTTATATCTTTTAATCATAATTTTCCAATATCTAAATCCTCTATATTATAATCTAAACAATCTATTCCATTTTTCTTAACTAATCCAGCAAAAAGATATCTAGGATCCGGATCAGTAAAAGTATCAATAAATTCTTTATCTATTTTCTCTAAAAATATTCCGATTGTTGTGTTTCTGAAATAAAGTACTGAAGAGTTAGACCCCCAAGTACAATATCTACAATCTATATAATCGGCAGGATCAGGAACATCTACTCTAGTCCATGGAAAAATAACAGACTTCAGAATATGTCTATGATAAAAATATAAACATTCATCAAAAATACATTTCCATTTCTTCTCTTTTTTTTCTTCAGACGGTGTATAGTAGAAGTTATATAGTTCTGTTGATGATAATCTACGAATCTTAAACACTGGCTTAATAATTCTAGACTGATTTATTTTTTCTAGATTTTCAAAAAGTTTAGGTGTAGATTCTTGTAAATCTTGACATCTAGATATTGTTATTCCGATGTGCTTCCCAAATATTTCTTTATCATATTGTAGAGCCTTAAATATAGTTCTCGGTAAATTTCCAGAACTATCTATAAAAGCACAAGCCTGATAAAGAGTTGTTATCTTTTCTTTACTAATTTTAGAGTTGTCGAAATGGGAATCAGAGAATATGAATACTATATCACTAATCTCAGAAAGTTTACATAATCCAGTATGTATATTATCTGGAAGAGGGTAGTAATCATAATCCATTAATATAATTGATATCATAAGATGACGTGGCTGATTAACTACGTACATCTCTTCTTTTGTTGGTTTCTTAATCATAAAATACTTGTCTAACTTTTTCCCAATCTACATAAGGTCTATCACTAAAATCTGGATTATATATAAGAGGACATCCAAGAGCAGCATCATCTATATAAAGATCTGCATGTACTTTTGGAGAACTAGTCCATCTTCTTTGTCCAGGATCTTGATTAACTCCATACAAAGGGATATTATTCTCTTTAAACCATTCAACTGCATCTTCAAGTTCTTTCCCTGATCTCATAGTATTTAAGATCAATTTATGACCTCTTTCTACTAGCTCTTTAAGAACAGGAACTGCACCAATATCCTTTCCAATTCTAGGATATTCATGAGTAACTAAGGTTCCGTCAAAATCAATTCCAATCTTCATAATTTTTATAATTTTTTAGATAAACTCCAAATCCAATGTTTTCCAGATTCAGTCCATTTCTTTTGATTCTTAATATGTTTATTTCCATGTTTATCAGTTACAACCGCTGAAGTAACTTTTGTATAACCTTCTTTATCGTAGGGGCTTGATAAATACCACCCTTTTATTCCTGGACGACGATAAATATATTTCTTTTCTTCAAGTTTCTTAAGAAGTATCTTTGTCCCATACCCAAGTACAAGATCTTTACAGAGTTGTTCAGCAGAATACAAGTTTTCTGAATATGCTAAAACTTCATTATAATAATTTACCTGAGGGAGAAGAGAATTATATCTATCTCTTTCCTCTTTTAAGGCAGTAGTAAATCCTATCCTAAGAAGTTCATCAATCTTAGAATCTACCCAAATCGCAAACCTTGGATCTAACCACTGAGCATATCTAATTGCTACCCATCTATGCATCCATGTACCTTGTCTGGTTCCATCTGAATAATTACCTTTAATAGTTATTACTGGAGTGATACTTGAAAATCCGGTATCACTACTTGAAGTAGCATCTAAAGTGAACCGGGAAAATCCCCTATCACTTTTTAGTGCTTCTAAGTATTCAATAGTACTTGGTAATCTTAAAAATTCATAAGGCTGCTTATTCTTCAATCCTCCTATTGATTTCCACATTTCAGTAGCATTAATCATAGTATCAAAACCATCTGATTGTGTAAGCTGAATTAATGCTCCGTTAAATTCTAAGTTGTCAATAATTGTTTTCATAATTTTTCTATTGTTTGTTCTTCAGTATCTAATATAAAACATTCTCTACAATCTAAACATGCAAATGTCTCTTCTATCCCTGGAGATGGTCCAAAAAATTCCTTGGCTAATTGAGTATGACCAAAAATCTGAAATACTCCAGGAAATGTATTCTCAAACTCTCTTACGTCAGACCATATACATGACCCATAAAACCCATAACCACCTCTAAGTCTTGACATATACCACAAATGATCATACATTAAGTGTTGTTCCTTAAGAAGTATGTCTAAGTCATCACAACCACAGGTAACTCTCATCCACTCTTCTATAACACCTGCATGAGAAAATAAATACTTTCCTTCTTTGTATAATACTTGAAATAATTCTTGATTGTCGTTAAATATTTGTTCGATTTCTTGTGCATTTCTAAAGTCATATCTACTACACGGAGTTATATTAGGGGATAAATTTGTATAATGACAACAGTGATTTCCATATAAGAGGATAATTTTTTCTGGATATTTCTTCTTAAAGTCTATTATTTCCTTTAACCCCTCTATCGCTTTCTCTGGTGAAATATCTTCGACTGGATATGGGTCTAGATAGTCTCCTAAAAATACAACTTGATCTACTTCATTAATCTTATCTTTTGCTAACTTCCAGAATGTCCTACCATGAACATCTGGAATAATTATTATTTTACTCATCTCGATTAATTATTTTATATTCAATAATAAGGAAAAAAGGTTCATCGGAGAGTAAAATAAAGACCCTAAGGATTTCTCCCTAAGGTCTTTTTATTATTTAATCAAGTCTTTCATCATTATATTCACTTTTTACTAATTCACCATTAATATTATGCCATATAGTTTGATTAGAAGATCCTCTAAATCTGAGTTTTCTATCTTTTAATTCATCTATATATCTTCCATCAACTATATAATCACATAAATTAATAACCTTCATTTGTTCTTCAGTTAATTCAGAAATATAAAATCCAGTCCATAACCAGATCTCTTTTTCTGGCCAAATTTCCTTTATTTCTTTTAATAATTCACTAAGTTCTGCAGCTTGAAGTAAAGGTTCTCCACCTAAAATAGAAACTCTCTTTACTCCTTCTATTAATTCAAAAAATTCTTTCTTTTCTTTCTCAGTAAATTCTTTTCCTCCATCTAAAGGCCATGCTACTTGATTAAAACAGTTCTTACAATGGAATAAACATCCTTGTAAAAATAATGAAACTCCAATGTAAGGTCCATTAGATATATCTATTTTTCTAATAGTTGCGTATCTCATAGTTTTCAGGGATTTTATAATTCATGATCATCTAGGTGAGTGTATCTATCTCGTATCTCAGCTGTACGCCCTTGGTTCCAAAAGTTCGAACCAATATCAATAATTACTATATTATTTATATAGTTTAAGACTATATCTTTTAATAAAATTTTAGAATATATATTTAAAATTACTAAAATATCTTCCTTTAGAATCTCTTATTATATGTTTATTATTAATTTGTTTGATCTGTATTATACTTAGTTGTACACCATTCAAGATTATCTACACAATTATTTTGTCTATTACAATCTTTATGGTTTACATATTTGTATTTATCTGGATTAGGAATAAAAGCTTCAGCAACTAACTTGTGAACGTAATAATCTTTTCGTTTATTTGTTACTGTATCTCTTAAATATACTCTAGCATATCCATTCTTTCCTATACGAGGTTTTATCTCATATAATTCAACTGTTTTTGATTTATCTCTTCTCCCTTTTCCTTGATTACAGAAAACTTTTCCATCTTTACTAATAAAATATCCTACAGTATTTGGTATTTCTTTTAATTCTTCAATATTCATTTTATTAATTATTATACTTAGTCGTTGAACAAGTTTATTTTTACTTGATGCCGATTTATATTAATATCTTTCCGGCAATTTTAATAATTTAACGTGAGCTAAATTTAACCCACACGTACGTCTAGATACATGAAGTTTGTGTTGATCTTCACAGCCACATTGAGGACATCTCCAAGACAATTTATTATCCTCATCTATAATCTCTATCTCACCATCATATCCACAGTTAGAACAATAATCTGATTTTGTATTTAACTCTGCATAAGAAATATTATCATAGATGAACTTTATAACTTCTAAAACTGCTTCGATGTTAGTACTAATATCTGCAGACTCTATGTAAGATATCATACCACCAGAACTATATGGTTGTAGTTCTGCCTCAAACTTTAATTTATCAAGAGGATTAATTTCTTCTTTTACATTAATATGATAACTGTTAGTAATATAAGATTCATCAGTTATGTTTGGTATAACTCCGAATCTATTCTTAAGACACTTTGCAAATTTATAAGTCGTACTTTCAATTGGAGATCCGTATACACTATATCCAAGACCATTTTCCTCAGATTTCCACTTATTACAAGCATCATTTAATCTTTGCATAATTTGTTTTGCAAGATCGATATGTTTTGTATGAGATTCTCCAGTTAATGCCATAACACACTCATACAAACCAGCATAACCTAAAGAAATTGTACTATACCCACCAAATAATAATGGATCAATTACTTCTCCTGGCTTTAATCTTGCAAAAGCTCCATGTTGCCATAATATAGGAGCTACATCTGATTTAATTCCAAGTAAACGTTTATGTCTAATTCGTAATGCTTTATGACATAATTCTAAACGTTCATCTAGAATTTCCCAGAACTTATCAATATCTCCCTCTGCAGATAATCCTGCATCAGGAAGTGATACTGTTACGACACCTTGATTCAGTCTTCCATAGAATTTATAATTTCCATTTTCATCTTTCCAAGGTGATAAGAAACTGCGACATCCCCAAAGTTAATAATTATTAACTTTTAGACTATATCATATTCTTATTGCTATTACCACAAATAAGAACCCTACCATTTCAGAATTTATTAATAAATTCTTACGATACTCATTTCCATATTAGTATTTCTCTAATATTTATTTTCTCTAGTCGTTAGGCTTTTATATTAAATATAATAAATATTTTTTATTTTATACTTACGAAAACCTTTATTTATCTT
>ENA-UONW01001264-UONW01001264.1-human-gut-metagenome-genome-assembly--contig:-CS52-NODE-1264-length-31790-cov-36.136947_pt1 | contig 31790 bp, 21 predicted proteins | sample MGYA00242463_ERZ724010 | MGnify/ENA metagenome assembly ERZ724010 | reverse complement strand
CATAACATTCAAGCAAGACTTGATGATTCTGCTCTCGATTTGCATTATCTTTGCATAAGATAAGAGGCATCTCGGCATAACATTCAAGCAAGCTTGACGATTCTGCTCTCGATTTGCATTATCTTTGCAATAAGATAAGCGGCATCTGGGGCTGACGGAATGAGAGGAACTACATACGGACTGACCGGGGGCAGCGTTATCTGAACAAATAGACAACAACGTTGAAGGCTCTTTTACGGCTACTGCCAAAGGGAGACAAGACAAATATAGCACGCATAAACAAAAAGACATTCAGGCCATGAACAAAAGCGACAGCATAGTCATTATACCTACGTATAACGAGAAAGAGAACATCGAGAAGATTATCAGGGCGGTGTTCTCACTTGAGAAATGTTTTAATATTCTCGTGATAGACGACGGCTCGCCCGACGGCACCGCGGCTATAGTTCACCGACTGATCGACAACGAGTTTGCCGACCGCCTGTTTATTATAGAGCGCAGCGGCAAGCAGGGCTTGGGCACGGCATATATCACCGGCTTCAAATGGGCGCTAAAGCAAGGATATGACTACATATTCGAGATGGACGCCGACTTCAGTCACGACCCTAACGACCTGCCGCGCCTCTATTCGGCTTGCCACGACGAGGGCTACGACGTTGCCATAGGCTCGCGCTATGTGAGCGGAGTGAACGTTGTAAACTGGCCTATAGGCCGTGTGCTGATGAGCTATTTTGCATCGCAGTATGTAAGGTTTGTAACGGGATTCAAGGTTCACGACACCACTGCCGGATTTAAATGTTACAAGCGCCGCGTGCTTGAGACCATCGAGCTTGACAAGATAAGATTCAAGGGCTATGCCTTCCAGATTGAGATGAAATACACGGCTTATAAGATTGGCTTCAAGATTAAGGAAGTGCCCGTGATATTTGTCAACCGTCGTGAGGGTGTGTCTAAGATGAGCGGCGGCATATTCGGCGAGGCATTCTTCGGAGTGATGCGCCTGCGCTGGGACGGATGGACACGCAAATATCCTAAGATTAAAGACTGACAAAAGAAACCAAAGGCAGTCCGGCTGCTGCCGGACTGCAATATTATACCGACCTTACTGCACGACAAAACGCGCCGAGCCACACCGGCAATACGCTGAAAGAATATTCAGTAACGCAAATTTACCTGTGGCCGACAATAAAAAGAAAATGCCAGGCAAGGACATGAGCGTCTATGACAGGCATAATGAGAACAGACCGGTTAACCAAAAATATTATTCTAACGAAAAAACAATAAAACAACAACAATGAGATACATCTACCGAATTTATCAAATATGCATCGCGCTGCCGATAATCCTCGTACTAACCATTCTGACATCGCTCACCACGAGCGCAGGATGTGTGCTTGGCAACGGCCATTTCTGGGGTTATTATCCTCCTAAGCTGTGGGCTGCAGCCATACTTAAAGTGCTGCTTCTGCCTGTAAAGGTTGTAGGACGCGAAAACCTGAAGGACAACGAGTCGTATGTGTTTGTCAGCAACCACCAAGGCTCGTTCGACATATTTCTGATATTCGGCCATCTGGGACGCAACTTCAAATGGATGATGAAGCACCAGTTGCGCAAGATTCCTCTTGTAGGCTTTGCCTGCGAGATGTCTCACCAGATATTTGTAGACAAGCGCGGCCCGAGCAAGGTAAAGGAGACATACGACAAGGCACGCCATACGCTGAAAGACGGCATGAGCGTTGTAGTGTTCCCCGAAGGCTCACGCACGTTCACCGGTCACATGGGTGTGTTTAAGCGTGGCGCCTTCATGCTTGCCGACGAGCTACAGTTGCCGGTAGTTCCGCTGACAATCAACGGCTCGTTCGACGTGCTGCCAAGGACAAACAAATGGTATTGGGTGAAATGGCATCCGCTGACGCTGACTATCCACAAGCCTATCTATCCCGAAGGACAGGGCGCTGAGGACATAAACAAACGTATGAAAATAAGTTACGACGAAATAATGGCAGGACTGACTCCGAAATACCAGGGATTTGTGAAGAATCCGAATCAGTAGGTTTTTCTTTAGGAGTTAAGGAGTTATGTAGTTAAGGAGTTAAGACAATACCAACGTAGTGCTTGCTGCAAGAATCCATAAGGCATATGACTTTAACTACTTTAACTCCTCTAACCACTTTAACTTCAAATAACAATACCCACAAGACTATTGTCTTAACTCCTTAACTACATAACTCCTTAACTCCTATAAAATAATTTTACTTTCTATGCAACGTAATAACCACTATCTCGTGGCTGGCACCGAAACGGAAGGGGATGAAGCCGCCCATGCCTACTGACACGTTAAGGGCACGGTTGCCTTCGTGATACATGCCGCCCCACTCGTCGTACATCAATGACGCAGGCGACCAACCGAAGATTTCAAACTGCATGGCGTGAGTGTGGCCGCTCAACGTAAGCTGTGCCCTGCTGTTAGGCAGAATGTCCCTACGCCACAAACGCGGGTCGTGAGCAAGCATAAGTACAAAATCACGGCTGTCAACGCCGGCCAATGCCTTGCTAATGTCGGCACGCTTAGGCTCACCCTTACGACCGTCGTTCTCTACACCGGCAACAACAATAGAGTCGTTGCCACGTCTTATCGCCTTATGGTCGTTGAGCAGCAAAGTCCACCCAAGCTCACGCTCACGCCCAATAAGTTCACGCTCATTTGCCACCTTTGTCACGTCGTCTGCATTGATGTAATCAGAATAATCATGATTGCCAAGAACAGAATACACTCCGTCTTTGGCATACAGACTGCCAAGCAACGGCATAAACTCATAAAGTTCATCGGGCGCCATGTTCTGAAGATCGCCCGTAAACACAATCAAATCGGGCTTTTGGGCGTTAATGCTGTCAATAATCCTTTTGAGAACCTTTGACGAAGAACCGCGGTAAGTGCCTAAATGAGCATCGCTGAACTGCACGATGCGATAGCCGTCGAACTCAGCCGGAACGTCAGGAGAATAAAAATCCTCATGACGGATGTCGAGTCTTCTGAAGCCTATGGTGCTGCCATAAATAATGATGACAATCTGGGCTATTGCCAAGACAAAGCCTACAAGATTGCCCCAGTTGTTCTTCGTGTGGTGAAACCGACAGTGCCCCCAGCCCAATATAGAGCAAATGGCGAAAAGGAATTTCGGAATGGCCAGCACACCGAAAAGGAACAGATAAACGTTGAGCAGCTCGACACGCTCAGGCGCAAAGTCGCGCGAGAACGTGAGCACAAGCGTATATATAAAAAGAATGATGCCCGGAGTCCACCACAACAGGCGCTGCCACCACAGATAACGCGTAAGACGGCGCAGCAGTCGCCTGTCGATATAGATGTCGGACAGGATTATCATCAACAACAAAAGTACAAATATCCTTGCAATCATTTTTTTAGAAGATTAATTTTCAACAATAAGTCAACAATCCTTTTTAACGGAACATTATCTCCTCGCCACGGAACGAGTCGTCGAAACGGCCGTCGTCGTACACATGAACACCATTGCAGAAGGTGTGAACAACGCGCCAGTTGAACTGATGTCCCTCCATAGGACTCCATCCGCACTTGCTCTGAATAACATCTTTTGTGACAGTCCACGGACTGTCAGGGCGCACAATGGTCAGATCGGCCTTGTAGCCCTTGCGTATGAAACCGCGCTCACGAACGTCGAAAAGGCGTGCAGGATTGTGACACATAAGCTCGACAAGGCGCTCTATGGTAAGAACATTGCTGTCGACAAGCTCGAGCATGGACACGAGCGAGAACTGAATCATAGGCATGCCCGACGCAGCACGCGCACATCCGCCCTGCTTATCGGCCCATCTGTGGGGAGCATGGTCGGTGCCTACTACAGATATACGGCCGTCGACAAGCGCACGTCTCAGAGCGTCGCGGTCGGCAAGTGTCTTTACAGCCGGGTTGCATTTTATCTTTGTGCCGAGTGTGACATAGTCTTTATCCGAGAAGAACAGATGAGCCACAACGGCCTCAGCCGTTATATTGGGCATTGTGTCGCGCCACGGCTCAAACAGACTAAGCTCACGTGCCGTTGTAAGATGAGCCACATGAAGACGCGCGCCAAACTTGCGCGCCATGCTTACGGCAAGCTCCGTAGACTTAAAACAAGCCTCCTCGCTGCGTATAAGCGGATGGAGCGACACATCGGGATCGTCGCCGTGAGCAGCCTTTGCGGCAGCCATGTTGGCATTAATTATGCCGGTATCCTCACAGTGAGTCATAACCGGAACGGGCGCTTCGCGGAAGATGCGCTCAAGAGCCTCACGGCGGTCAACGAGCATATTGCCCGTAGACGAGCCCATAAAGAGCTTAATGCCGGGCACACGATGAACATCGAGCTGACTGAACAGGTCGACATTATTGTTGGTGGCGCCGAAGAAGAACGAATAGTTGACATGACTCTTCTCGCGCGCCAGAGCCTTTTTGTCGTCGAGAGCCTCAAGCGTGGTTGTCTGCGGCACAGTGTTAGGCATGTCAAAATAAGACGTAACACCGCCATAAGCCGCAGCACGGCTCTCAGAACTGATGTCGGCCTTGGCTGTGAGTCCCGGCTCACGGAAATGCACATGGTCGTCGATAACGCCCGGAAGCAGATAGCAGCCCGAAGCATCAACTACTTTGTCAAAATGTTCACTGTCTGAAATAAAATTGTCTTGGAGAATGTCTGAAATAAAACCATTCTCCAAGACAACTGAGCCACGGAACGATTTTCCCTCGTTAACAACCGTGGCATCCTTTATCAATAATCTCATAATATCTTTTTGAGCCTCTGTATATTCTTTATCGGTGATTAATTCAAAAGCCTTAAATCACTCAACTTCTCCAATTCCGGTATTCGTGCTGTCCTCGGTTTCAGGCTGTGCCAGCTCGTTTGGCGTAGGTGTGGCCGCCGTAGGATCCACATTGCCGTCGGGCATTGCCGTACCGTTCATTATGGCCTCGTTTTGCTGCGCCTTACGATAATAGTCGCGCACGTAAGGGTCGTTCTTAAAGTTGTCGGTTGCCTTACTCATAATATCCTCTATCCAAGGCGAAAGTTCTGGATATCTGTTGCCGGCAGTAATCATGAAAAACACTCCAGGCCCCAGCACATTGTCAAAGTTCTCAACAATAAACGATGTAACGAGTTTATCCTCTTTTTCTACTATCTGAGCAGCCTTCTGCGACAGGCGGGCATTCACCTCGTTGATGTCGTGACCGTTCATGATGGCCTGACTCTGCAGATGTCCAAGTTCGCCGACCTCGCTTTCCAGCTGATTGTATTTCTCGATAAACTTAAACAGCTTGTCGTTAAGCGGCGTGCCGCTAACTTTCTGCTGTGTATTGTCAATCTTTATCTGAATGTCACCGCTCTCGAGCACAACAGGCATAAGACTCTCGTCATCCATAAACAGAGTGGCAATACGAGTGGAATCAAGAGAGCCTGAAAAACGGAACTGCCCGTGAACAATGTCGCACGAATCGATGTTTTTCATGTCATTGCCTTCATAAACTTTAAGAAAAAGCATACGACCGTCTAACGTCGGAACATTAGAAGAGCCCTCGATGTTGTAAGAGCTCATACACGATGTCATAACGGAGATAGCACCCAGAAGAGTCAAAAGAGTCTTAACCATAACTTTGTTTTGTAATATATTAGCACAAAATTACAACGTATTATCGATGTAAGAAAAATTTTTTATGCAATTTAAAATAAATACACTGACTTTTAGAGTTTTTTTGCCTCTTTGGCCAGTTCGCCCGATATTCTGTGAGTTGTATATATCTCTAACATTGCCGCAACGAGCAGCGTGAGCACCCAATTGTTGTGGACATAAGTGACATAATAGTTATATCCGTCGGGAAACATCTTGAGAAACAGCGGCAACAGCAATTGATAAGAATTTTCGACCATCAGAAGTGCCGAAACAATAAAGAGCACATCGCCTGTGACCATTATACGGCGCAGACGGCGAATGGTGAAATTGCTGCCGGTATACGACTGCATTATCTGCATGGCCGCAAAGCACACTGCGCCTACAAGAAATATCCACGGAGCTACCATCTGTGTGCCAAAGACATAAAGTCCCGCACCGACAACCATGAGCACCGCGCCCAAGAGCAGAACTATTGTCTGCAATTTATTTAGCTGTTTCATTATTATCTGTTATTGGTTTTTGGTCATCACTGAGCACGAATATATCCTCGTCATCGGCCTTCATAAAATAATTCTCACGTGCAATCTTGGTTATTGCCTTCGGATTGCGGCGCAGCTCCTTTATTTTCTGCTCGTCGCGCTCATACTGCGAATTGTATTCGTCAATCTGCTCTTTCAGATCGCTCACAAGCATCCTGTTGCGGATATGCTTCAGCAGACTGTTCTCATCGAGAAAGCCTACAATCAGAACACCCAGTATTACCACAATCCAATATTTATTGTGACCTATAAAATTCAGTATAGGATATAAACGTTTGCTCATTGATTTAAATTGTTTCGTTACGCAACGGCAACCTCACACGACTATCTTTAACAGATATTAGCCGCCGTAACGCTGCTAATTTGTCTGCAAAGATAATGTAAGTTGAGAACATAACAAAATAATAAACGGCTTTTTAATTATAACAAGCACTTACACAGCAAATGTCACTTTGAGCCGTTGTTGCCGTTTTTTGATGTGCCATTGCCGTAATATGGCATACGGCATAGTATAAATTGAAAGCAAAACATATGCTGTACGTGAATTTAAGGCCATAAGTGTCTGCCTAAGAAAAATATCAGCAACAGCACTGGATGTAGCCCAGGCAGAAACATCAAGTGCCATATCAGTCCCATCAGCCCCATCACTCCCATTATTCCTCATCAGCAATCTCAAAATCTCGTCAGCTGAAGCGTTGCGTAATCTGAACGCAACACAAGGTTGTCTCCGTCGGCAACGACAACATCAAATGTCGTTTCCAGAGAGTCTATTCCGAACGGTTTTAGGTCATCAACGGTAGCGCTCACGCCGTTGTCGCTCGTATTGGCTCTCTGCTTAAAGTCCTTCATCACTACCTTTGTCTCGCCGTCCTTATATCCGAAACGGCCTATAAACGTACCATATCCGTTAGGGCCCTGTTTCTCGGACACCTCAACGACATATCTCGTAATGCTGTAATACAGGCGCGTACACTCGTGCATGCGTCCGTCGGCTCTTGTTTCAAAACGCTCCAGTTTCCAGAATCCTTCAATGTCGCTGTTTATAGGCTCCTTGAAGTCGCAGCCCGTAACAGCCATAACCATCACGGCAACAATCAGCAATTTTATCATTTTGACCATAGCAAACCTGTTTTAGATATTGTAACCATGCAGCCCATGCTGTCGCCAATGTAGCTGCCTTTATCGTATCCGCATGCAAGGCGAAAATTCCAGCCTGCAGCCTTGCGCGGCTTATACTCAACTTCTGCGAGAGTGCTGCCCTGACGCATCATTCGGTCGAGCGGCACCTTGTACGTTCCCCAATGCTTCATATACGACAGCAGCAGACGATAAGACCACTCGGCAGACGGATTGCCGCCAATACCTATATGATGTGCCTTAACGCGGTTGCTCCTGAACATATTGGTTCCGTCGGCATTATATATAGGTCCCGGCAGAAAAGGATGACCGAGTCCGAGCCCCCAGTGCTGCCAGTTATAGTCGTGGTTATAGTAATTGTCGCCTCCGCTCATCTGTATCTCATGGAAAGAACCTCCCACACCGTCATAGAGCAGCGGTCCTGTCTGGTCGGTTGTACACAGACCTTCCCAAAGAAGTTTCGACACAAACGGATTCTTAGGCAATGTCAGTTCAACGCCTATATGTCCGTCCTTCCATCGTCCATACTGCCACGTAAGCTGCGAATGGTCGTCAAAATAATGCTCATAATAGCATCTTATCTTCCATGTCGGGGCAGTATAGTTAAGCGCAAAGTTCCAGCTTCCCACATGATTGCCCTCTACATTCTCGAGTGTGCTCTTCTGTACCGGAATGATGGCCTTCAGATAATCCTTTATTCCGCCAGGCATTTTTGCAACACACGTAAGCGTCCCGTCGGAGTTCTTGCGCCATTTGCTGCCGCCAAACTGCGCAGCCTCTATAATACCTATCTCCATTGTCACAGGAGTCTTGTCAGGACGGCCGACCCTGAACATCGCTGACTTGCTGTGATATATAACATTCTTGGTGAATGTTTCTCCCGGCTTGACGAAGTCGGCACGCCATCCGCCGTCGGTAAACCATCCGTAACCGAAATGTCCCTTAACTGCCGCCCATCCGTTGGTATATGGAATGTCGAGATAATCTTTCACCTCAAGACGCACCTGCGGTATGGGGCGGGCATCTGGACCTTCAACCATCATACCGCTGCTAAGGCGCATATCCTTGTCAAGCGGAAAGGCTTCGCGCTCCTTGCTGCCAATGCTTAAAGTAAGCTTACGACACTTAATATCGACAAATGCCTGCTGAACCACAAAGTCTGACGTCTGGTTTACAGCACCGGCCAAATCGAGTCCGGCCTCAACATGCCAGTTTTTACCCAACTTCCGTGTATAGTCTACTCCGGCTCTCAGGTATCCGCTGTTAGGCTTAATGCCCGACAGGCCATAACGGTTGGCCGTAAACCATAATGGTGCATAATCGCCTGTCGACACATTGGCCGACATTTCCAACTTGTATCTCAGCGTGTCGCCCGTGGCCAACATCTGCTGTAACGGCAACATGCTCAGCAATAATATCAGTTTTATCGACTTCATCTGAATTAATCCTTACCTTAAATATACCTCATTGCGTATGCCAAAAGTCCTTTTCTGAAAATAAATCTAGTTATATCGTTGTCCTACAAACATCCGCAAACCATGGAAGGTAAACAAATGGCACTCTGCGTGTCCACTCTAACCAAGCACGGCGTAATCTGTCCTATTTATATATAAGCCCGGATATGCAGGATTGGTTTGAAGGACACGTAATAATCTAGTTGTATCTTAACATCAGGGGTGCAAAATTACAACAAAAAACTTGACAGATAAAAATATTTTTGTTAAAAAACATTCTAACAAAAACAAATTATTATGCAACGTCAACATCAATATGCAATCAGCACATCTTTGGTTTCATCAGATTATAGGCTGTTATGATTACACAATGACAACACTGTCATTATTTTTATACAACAATGCTTCAGGCCTGCAACTCACCGCCATTACACCATACGCCGCAATATATGGCCAATATAATTATTACGACAACTGTACACGGCATTTTTACCACACGGCCGCCTCAGTCACCGCCTATATATTAGGGCTTGTCATTTGCGGCATATTACAACGCGATATGCGGCATATCACAACCTAAAAGATATGCTTTGACAAGATAAAAGCATGCCTTTTGCAGACACTTATATAATTTAACTAAAGACATGCCAGCTTAAACCCTAACAGGTAGTCAGACCGCACATATCTTTATTTACTTTTTTTGCATTCATGCTTTCAGCCCGTCTTTTTGTTTCTATTGGCGCAAAGCGCTAAACATAAGCGAAGTTCAGCACCAACTAATTAAAAGTTAAAAATGAGAAATGCCTGCGGAAGTAAAGAAACAGACGCGAAGTGTAAACGAAATTTACCGTTAACCAATGATGAAACGCAGTTCGGCGTTAGCCAATTATAAAAATGCCTGCAAAAAGTCTAACGGAGATACATTCAATATAAAGCTAAAATTCCGACCAGATTATAACATCTGATTTAGGGTAAACCACTCATAAAACTTTGAACAGCAACATCATAAAGCCGAAACTCCCGCACACTGACAATAAGAAAACGAAAAAGCAACCATTCTCTCCGAATAGTTGCTTTCGTTACATTCCCAGATAAGCTACACTAATATTAAAGATTTTTCTTGATTACTCATATTTGAACACAAGAACTCCAGCAGTAGGAACTTCGGCAGAACCGATAAGCACCTTTGCTCCTGAAGGCAACTTAAAGCTGTAAGGTTTGTCGCCATAGTTGAGTACAATGCCAAGGCCGTCACGGCAATCCATCGTAACGCCATAAGGAAGGTCGAGCACACCGATGCCGGCATCCGTAAACAGCTTTTTTAGTATATCATGCTCCAACGAACCGTCGTTGCTGTCTACACCGACATATGTAACAGTGCCCTTGCCCAATCGGCGAAACGTTACGGCCGGCTTACCGGCATAAAACTCGCGATCGTAAGTGGCCCATACTTCACAATCTGATTTCGGACTGAGAATTTCGCCCCATGTATTCCATCTGTAAGACCTTCCGTCCATGCTGACGCAGCCAGGATCAGCAGGCAACAACAAGTCGTAAAATTCGATACTGTCGCCTGTAAGCGGCTTTAACAATGCACCGAAAGGCGCCTGAGGAAAGCGGCCGAAACGGTCTTTCTGTGCTGTACGGCAAGTAATAACCATATTACCTCCATTACGGACATACTTTTCCCAACGGTCTGTCAATGGCTTATCGGCCATCTGATATGCAGGAACTATGACCACAGGATAATCCGAAAGATCAGCTTCTTCAGACACAAAATCGACAGGGGCGCCAAACGACTTTAATGCACGGTAATATTTATCTATATGCCACAACGTGCTCCATGTACGGTTTTGCTTCTGCCACTCAATACTCCACGAATTTTCATGGTTGAACACTATTGCCGTATGTCTTAGGGCATAGTCAGGCGGCATAGGAGCCTCAGCATCGGCAACACTGCGCAACTTTTTGATTTCACTGATAAACTGCGCATACTCACGGCCTCCCGGCATAAGGCTTACGCCATCGGTGCCTAATATGCCGTAATGATATTGTTCCGTGCCATAAAGCGGCTGCCGGAAACGATATGTACAGACAAAATCGCTTCCTCCGGCAAAGACACTCCATAGCCATAAGCGCACAGCGCCAGGCAAAGGCTGCGGATTAATACTGCCCCAGTTAACCTGACCGGGCTGAAGTTCCATAACGCCATAAGTGCCGCAAACTGGACGGAAAAAGTCGTTGGCCCAGGCTATACGCAACGGATTGCCTACACGATAGCCTCTACGGCCAATGCCTTCGTTGTCACCATAGACCATGTAACGTGTGTAACTGACAAAATCAAGATTATGACTTCCGCCTATATGTCCTTCTTCGTAGTTTGGTATATAGTTTGTCGTAACCCATTGACCACGCGCATATTTCTTTATAAGCGCGCACTGTTCGTCAAGAAAGCTGTTTGTCTGCATTGCCGCAAAACGCCTATAGTCGAGTATCTGATGATGATTCATAAACACCTGGGATGCCTTTGGCAAAGTTATCTCGTCAAACGAAGAATACACCTGACTCCAGAATGCTGTTCCCCATGCCTTGTTAAGACTGTCGATTGTAACATAACGTTCACGCAAAAATTTGCGGAAGCCTTCCTCGGCCGCCTCATTATAGTCAAACTGTACTGCCGGCTCATTGTCGAGCTGCCAGCCTATCACACGTTTGTCGTTGCCATAATGACGCGCCAGCTGCTCTATCATTCTGTAAGCCAGGCGCCTGTATAGAGGAGAGGCAAACGAGGCATGCTGGCGTGCGCCGTGATCAAGCACGGTGCCATTCTCGTTGCGCAACAGTATCTCTGGATATTTTCGGCTCATCCATACAGGTGGCGTAGCTGTAGATGTGCACATAACAACTTTAAGATCATATTTAGCGGCAAGTGACACAGCCTTATCGAGCCAGGCAAAATCATAACGGCCTTCCTCAGGTTCCAGCTGTGCCCATGCGAACTCAGCAAAATGAGTGAACTCAAAACCTAATTCGTGCATACGCTTAAAGTCGCGTTCCCACTGCGACTCATCCCAGTGTTCTGGATAATAATATACACCTGTGAGTGTAAGGTCTTTGGGATCAAACCATTTATTACGGGCTGAAGCCAAGACACTTACACCGCACAAACATACAACGGTAAGCAACCGTATTAAAACAGAAATTTGCATATTATATATTTTGTCTTTATTTATCATCATTACAACATGTTACACAGGCCGGCACTATCTGTACATCAGTATAATCCACTTACCCGGCGTAAGCCCGCTGCTGCGTCCATGGCACATACTGCCGTTAACTGTCATGCGGCTGTAGCTGTCAGGCATGACAAACTGGGCCGATGTGCCTTGCGGCACGTCTACCACGACAGTGCATTCAGACTCACTTCTGTCGGCTTTAAGCCTTATTTCGCGCCCGCCGCTAAGCGGCACAACCGTACTTATGCGGTTAAGGTAAGCCATATGCGGCTCTATCTTAAACTTTGCGAAGGCCGGTTCAACAGTCTCGATGCCGGCTATATACTGACTCATAATGGTAAGCGGTCCGCCGCTCCATGCATGATTATAAGTACCGCCGCCATATCCCTTGCTGCCTATGCCCCAGCCTTCCCATAGCGTAGTCAGCCTGCTGTCTGTCATTTCGGCATAACGTTTTTTCATACGGTGCAGGGCATCATCATAATATCCCATCTGACAGAGAGCCTGCAGCACATATTTCTCCATATACGGACTTGCGTGATACTGTTCGCGGAAGAAAGGACGTAATGCGGCATAACAGCTTGCCGGCAGTGTTCCCGACACTACGGCCAAAGCCTGCACACGGTCGTCAGGTTTTCCGCTATACCCGGGAGACACATAATAACTGCCGTTCCAAAACTTATTGTGAAACACGCTGCGTAGCCTGCCGGCAGTTGCCGAGGCCCATTCAGCCTCTTCATCATGTCCTGTCAATGCTGCCATATTCCCGTATCCCTGCAAGGCTATGACATACCACTGATTGAAAAGCAGATACATGTCCTTGTTGTCGCCCCAGTCGCCCCATGTCCATCCGCCTTTACGCGGTATGACCAGGCCATCGTTATCGGTCTTCCACAAATGGATATATTTTTTCACCTTCGGAAATACATATTCTATTGTATTGCGGTCGGCCGTACCCATATAGTATGTCCAGAATCCGTAATAGCCGATGCTGGCCAGCATCTGCATAGGCAACTCCGAATCATAGTTGCCTGCCGGAACCGGAGCAAATATAGTGCTGTCTTGACGCTGCCAGTCCATCAGCTCGCGTATTCCCTTACGAGTCAGCAGATGAGCCTTCTCATCGAGTGCATAGAAAGCCTCGCCCAACTCATTAACGACATCTCCCCACCACTGTGCTCTCTCGCGGTCGGGACAATCCATATATGTATCGCGCATGGTTATGTAAAGTGTACGCTGAGCCTTATCCCAAAGACGGTTTAAGCTTTGGTCATCACAATTAAAACTGCCTGCCAACGAAGTGTCATAACCAGTTTCACGATACATCACGTCTATCACTTTCACACCCTTTGGTATGTGATAAATGACATAATGTCCGTTCATCCAGCCGCGGCATTCAAACTCCTGCTCACCGTCACGTGTGCAATATTCAGCAAACACATTTGTTGCAGAACCGCCGTAATAATTGTCTGTCTGCATACGCACTATCTGTCCGGCACGGGCATTCAGACGTATGTATGGCGTAACTTGGGCATTATAAGGCAGCCAGGCCTTCAATATTGTGTCTCCCTGCATTTCTGTATACTGATAATGTTTCAGCCCGTAATCTTTCCAAAACGGTATCGGCCTGTCCGCCAGTCTGTTCCATCCGGCCTTCTTCAGACTTACGCTTTTGGCTTTAGTCCATTTACTGTCATCGAATGCAGCTGAAGTGAAGTCAATGTCCTTTGATGCATCAAAACCTATATTCGACTCTGCCAGACGATAATTTGGCTTGTCGCCTTCAGGCACATAATAGGCCGGATGAACCGCAGCACGCCAGTCGCGGTCAGGCTTTACACTGAGTCCGTTAACGCTGAGTGCAAATGTCATACCCGGTGTAGGAGAGTTACGGTGGCTGAATCCGTCTTTTCCAAAATACCATACAAGCACAGCCACCGTATTACAGCCTTTCTGCAGTGACGGCAAATTCCTGATAACGTCACAATATGTATCCTTAGGGTTAGGACCACGTTTTAGTCCGCCCTCATACACCTGCAGACGACCGTTAACCCAAAGCCAGTATTTAGAGTCGGCAGCCAGACGCAACTCTATACTGTCAGGGGCCTCACCTAACGTAAATGTTGTCCTGAAACAAATCCAAGCTCCTGGCTGCAATGCTTCTTTCTGTTTAAGCGTAAATACCTGTGATGACATACGGAGAGTGCCACACAAGACTATGAACAATAAAAATACTATACGTTTCATTCTGCATCTATATTACCCGTACGGAACGGAAGCACAGGCAGTCCGCTCTCCGTGCGCAGACTGCCTGGCGTAGCGTCATCAAAACAATAAAACACCTTATATGGAGCTTTCAGTCCTTTAACCGAAACATACAGTTGTCTGCCTTTCACCTTTGCCTTGGCCTGATGCATCTTGCCGTCAGCACCTGCGACGACAAGACCGCTTACCTTGCCCGAAGCCGTTGTCAGATAATCGAAATCGCCATCAAATTCAAGCAATATCTTATGTCCTGCCAATGTGGCTGAAGCCAATGAAGGACTGTCGTACTGGCGCACCTTGCGCCCATATACACGGTGCATGGCCATGTCGCCGAGACGTTCGCCAATGGCACGCTTGTTGCGGGGATGAATATCATTGACATTTGTCACCAAATCTGAGATGTTTATCATATACGCCTTATCCACCAGTTTAAGCATAAGCTGCTGTTGCTCTCTCAACAGTGCCGGGGTGTTAGCCTTCGACTCGTATTTATAAGGTGCTATCTGTACATACAGAAAGGGAAAATCCTGCTTAAACTCACTGCGCCATGCATCTACCATACGGCACATCAGACGCGAATACGAAGGTGCTGTCTCCTGATTGCTCTCACCCTGATACCAGATACATCCGGCTATAGTGTAAGGCGCCACAGGCGCTATCATCTGATTATACAGCACTCCCGGCTCTATCGGCCAATACGGATAAGCCTTCAGCTTGCCTGCAGCCTCATTTAATATAGTGTCGTTGTCAACAATGTCTGCCGGAGTCCACACCTCGGCCGGAGTGCCTCCCCATGCCGAGACTATGATACCAACCGGCACACCTAATGTTTCTGTCAGATAACGGCCGAAAAAATAGGCCGTGGCACTGGTGCGCCTCATACTTTCCGGCGATGACGTCTCCCATTTTGCGCGACAGTCATTCTGCGGAGTGTCAGCTCCCTGCTTCGGTATATGCAGTATATGCAGATTGTCGCATGCTGCATTTGCCACTTCCTTGTCGCCATTCAAGATACCCATGTCGGCCGACCATTCCATGTTAGACTGTCCGCTGCAAAGCCATACTTCGCCGAGCATCACATTGTCTATCTGCCTGCTGTCCTTATTACCTGCAATGCTTATGGCATAAGGGCCTCCGGCTGCGGATGTAGACAGTTCGGCCTTCCAGCAGCCACGGCTGTCAACCACAGTACGTACTGTGTCGCGCGTTGCCCAGCTTGTGACTATATTCAGATGGTCTGCAGGTTCGCCCCATCCCCACAATGCCACTTTGCTGTTCTGCTGAAGCACCATACCGTCGGTAAATACTGAAGGCAACTGTATTTGGGCTTTTACGTCAGCACCCGTCAAGCAACAAACTGCCAGAAATACATATTTAAAAGCTTTACGATTCATTTTTATAAATTATTTTATTAATGTCTTCAAACTGTCTATGTCGGCCTCTATCACAGGATTAAACCTGCCACCGGCCATATAACTCTTTATGCTGCGAAGCAACTGTTTCCCTGCCGGACGATTATCCATATCATTCCAGAAGTCGATACCTGAAACGAGCAGTTTGCCTTTGCCTGCTTTCACTTCAAAAAGCAATGCCAGTGGCCTGTTTGTAAACCAGTCGTCGATAACTCTTACTATTGGCGTAATCTTGCCTGCGACCTTGGTATATTCTATCGCGCCCGAATGACTCATGGCGTCCCACCACTGGTAATCACTGTGGTATGATGTAGGAAACTCTGCCAATGCCGGATGATGCGGATTACACAATATGCCGAGCGTATGTGGCGCCTGACCTGTTGTCCAGGCGGTGTTCCAGAATATGCTCGAAAAGCCTATGGCGACATCACCGCCGCGGTTATCTGCCAGCGTGCCTTTTCTGACAGACAAAAGCACTTTGCCTCCATTTTCGAGGGCACGTATGGCGTTATCATCCAACTTATCCGTCATAATGATTTTGCTCTCGTCATCCTGCCTGTCATCTGAAGGATACACCCAGATGTGCCATGAATTGGTGTATTCTCCGGTTGTCAGCCTTAGAGTGAGACGCGCAGGAGTCTTCACGCTACTGAGAGGTGTGTTTATCTCGCCAAGCCGGATACAGTTGCCTATATCAACGGGCTTGTGGGCAAGTTCGCCTGAAGCAACCGTAGCGCCCTTATCTGTTACAAGCGACCACACAGACTTCGTCGCCATTAATTTACTTTTACCGAAATGGGCAATCTCTGCCGTCGCCGTGAGCGTATCTCTGTCGGTATATATAAGACGCGGCATACGCACCAACGGCACTGTGCTGTTGCAAAAATGTCTGTACTCATCGGCAGTGACATACCCCTTTGAATCCCAAAATGCATCAAGCACACCAACCAAAGCTGTGCCCTGACCTGGAAAATCATACAGGCCGAGCAACTGAAATCCACCAAAGTCTTTTGTTCGTAACGCAGCCTCAATGTCAGCCTTGTAACACAACACTTGCAGTTTGCCCGACGCAAGCAGGAAACTGTCGGCAAGATGTTCTAATCCGTTATCACGCAGCGTCTCTTTAAATATCTCAAAATTGCGAGGCTTCATCACGCCGTCATACTTCTCAATCTCACGAAAATTTGGATACACACACCACTGCCCTATTTCATGACTTACCATGGGTTGCTTAAACTTTCCTGTATATTCACTCCAGTCATAATCCGTGCGCGGCGCTTCGGCGTTTATTATGCTTTTAAGTTCTTGTCCCCAAGCCTGTATGCGTGGCGCAGAATCACTCAGAAAATCGTTTACCGGCAGATTGGGCCATCCTGCGCCTGAACAATACAGACGGCGTGAGTCGGTCTTTTTCCAATGTGCCACAAAGCCGGAAAGAAATTTATCCTTGCCGTTGCCGCCGGGTTCATTGCCGTACATCATCATGCAAAAAGAGGGATGGTTGCCGTATTCATTTACAATGCGTTCGCTCTCCTGCTTTACAAACTCATCTATCGGCTTGCCGTCGCCTAAGGTTGTCGACTGATTTGCCCACGATGAGCACTCCACTTCGAGATACATTCCTGCCTCGTCGGCAGCTTCAAAGGCGGCTTCAGGCGGACACCATGAATGAAAGCGCACATGGTTAAGTCCGTGAGCTCTGCATATCGAAAAAATTCTGTCCCATGACTCTTTGTCTGTAGGTGGATATCCTGTCTTTGGAAATGCTGCGCAATCAAGTGTTCCGCGGAGAAACAGCCGACGTCCGTTTATGGTGAGTTTTCCGTCTGAAACTTTCAGGTCTCTGAATCCGAAACGTTCGGTGCGTGTGTCTTTCGTGCCTTTGTTCAGGTCTGTCAGCGTCAGGTTTAGCTTATACATTTTCCGACTGAACTCATCCCATAATTTCGGAGCTTTCGACAGGGTTATTGCCAGCTTAACGGTATTCTCACCCGGCTGCAATATAATCTTGCGTGATGTCATGTCGCGTCCTACGGCCATCTTCAGTTCTGCTTCTGCAGCCTCACTGTTGCGGTTCATCAGTTTTGTGCTAACCGTGACTTTTCTGCCGGCAACATCAGGATATATCGCTGCCGAATAGATATTCACCCGAGGGCGCACCTGTATATACATATCTCCTGTTATCCCGTTCCAGTTGCCTTGTGTATGGTCGGATATGCTGTGAGAATTTTCTCCCGGATCAATGTCCTTCACACGGTTGTCCACACAAAGTGTGACGGTATGCCGTCCCGGAGTGAGGAGTCCTGTAAGGTCATAGCGGTGAGGAGTGCCAAGAGCATTACACATTCCGGCCTCTTTACCGTCTATCCACAGCCGACTTTCCCAATGGCATCTCTCGAGAACCATCTGCAAGTCGCGTTCTTGCCAGTCGGCAGGAACGTCAATGTCTTTACGATACCATGCCTTGCCCTTGTAATATTTCACCGGCTGCAGCCAGAAAGGCACCTTTACATTGCCCGGCTTACGATAGCGTGCGTAGCGTTCTGATGTGAAAAACGACGAGTCGACAATGCCTCCTGTCCAGTCTGTATTAACATTAATGTCTTCGCCCAGCCCGTTTGAAGCCATCGACCCCGGCAGACTTATTGTCTGATTCCACACTGTACTGTCGGTTGTAAACATCCATTCTCCTGAAATGTCTGTCCTTAATGTTTTTTCTGAGCATGACGCCGCGACAAGCGACATCATCAGAATTGTCTTTATTTTCATTCTTACTAAGATGTATAAATACCTGAATTTTCTATTTCAGGGTTATAATGTTTAACATGATAATCATTAATCCAAACCGCGACACTCTTTTAACCCGGCATGCACGCAGATTATAAAACATCTGACATTGCCTGCTGCATTTTCTACATTTTCATGGTCCAGCTTTTTCCTTTTTTTATTATGCCTTCTTTCAATATCTTGCTGCCGTACATCACTCTGCACTTGTTGCCCAATAAAGACTTTATTCTTACTTTTTTCAGTTTGCCTTTATCCCAACATGCGTCCACCTCAAAACCGCCGCGTGCCTTAAAGCCTTCTAACCGGCCTTTTACCCATGCAGCCGGAAGAGCCGGCAACAGCTGAATGACATGACATCCCTCACTATATACATGACTCTGCAAAAGCATTTCGGCCATGCCTGCCGTAGTTCCCAGATTGGCATCTATCTGAAACGGAGGACATTCTGTAAACAGATTAGGATTTATGCTCTTTGTCAATATCTTGTCAAGACTTTCTTTTGCCTTTTCGGCACGCTGAAGCCGCGCATACTGACTTATCAGCCATGCAGAGCTCCATCCCGTGTGACCGCCGCCATGCGCCATGCGGTAGTCCATCGACTTGCTGGCGGCCTTTGCCAATTCGGGTGTCTGCAACATGTTTATCTGTGAACCGGGATATACTGCAAACAGGTGTGATATATGCCGGTGCCCCGGTTCTGCCTCGCCAAACTCTTCAGCCCATTCCATTATGCGGCCGTCTGGTCCTATTTTAGTTTCAGCCAGCATGTTCTTAGCCTCGTCAACGGCTGTTACAAAACTGTCGGCAACACCTATTGCCTCTGAAATCATTCCAAAATCATCAAACAGTTGCCATATAGTCTGCTGGTCATGGGTTGGTCCCATGCTTATCTGGCACTTGCTGCCGTCTGGAGCAATAAATGTGTTTTCAGGCGACACGGCCGGTCCCGAAACCAGTTTGCCTGTCTTCGGGTCCTTACACAGCCAGTCCATATAGAACTCTACTGCGCCACGCAACACCGGATACATACGGCGCAGAAATTTTTTGTCGCCTGTATAACGGTAATGCTCGCCTATATGCTGACATATCCATGCCGGAGCTCCTGTATGCATGCCCCACGACGCACTCTCGCCCGGAGAGGTGTAGCCCCAGATGTTGGTTATAGGATGCACAACCCATCCGCGTTTGCCGTATTGAACGTGAGCTGTCTTGGTGCCCGGCTCTGCCAATGAGGCAATAAGGTCAAACAGCGGAAGGTGCATCTCCGGCAGATTGGTCACTTCGGCAGGCCAATAGTTCATCTCTACATTCACGTCTGTATGATAATCTCCGTTCCATGGCGTCTGAATCTTGTTTGCCCATATTCCCTGCAGATTTGCCGGCATCGTTCCGGGACGTGACGATGATATCAGCAGATAGCGTCCGTACTGAAACATAAGGTCGTAAAGTCTGGGTGAGATGTTGCCTTTGGCAGCCGACTCAACAAGCTTATCTGTGGATATGGTGTCTGGTTCATCGGATATTTCAAGACTTGCACGCCTGAAATATTCTGAATATTCTTTTATGTGGGCTTCTTTCAGTTCTTCATAACTTTTTCCGCGTGCTTTATCTATGCTGCGGTATGTCAATCCCACATAGTCGCGCCCTTTATACAGTGGATAATCGGGCATATAGTCGGTCGACGCTGCCAACAGCAGCACCACTTCGTCGGCCTCTTTTATTGTCAGCAGAGAGTCGCTGCATGCGGTTTCACCGCCTTTTGCGACGGCACACAGGCGCACCATATAGCGCAGTCCGTCGCCGCCTTTTCCGTCTGAAAGCGAACCTGACATTATGAGCTGTCCTTTCTCCGTGTGTGTAGAATAACGCTCGGGACGGTTCATCCTGCATCTAAACGACATCTTGCCGCCTCTGTCTGCCGTCAGCCTTATCACCATCACCTGATCCGGAGCACTTACAAACACCTCACGGCTATAGCGTACACCATCCTGACTATAAGTTATCTTGGCTGTTGCCGTGTTCAAATCCAGTTCACGCTTATAACCGGTGTAAGGTCTGTCGTTGTCAAAGTCAATCCACAAGTCGCCTAATGTCTGAAAACATCCAAACTGTGTGTTGGCGCCGTTACCCAACCCCGAACCTTTACCGCGGCACACCTGTGTACGGTCTGTCAGTGCTGAAGCTTCTTTATATTTTCCTTCGTTAAGCAGACGCCTTATTTCATCTATATGTTTTGCGGCATCCGGATTGTCACTGTCCTGACAACTGCCCGACCACATTGTTTCTTCGTTCAATTGTATGCGCTCTTCACTTACGTCGCCAAAGACAACTGCGCCCAAAGCTCCGTTGCCGAGCGGAAGTCCGCTCAGCCATTGCCTGTCATCCTGCCATGGATCCGTGCTGTCAGGCACATCGGCTCTTGCCGGCGACGTGTACCATAGTTTCAGGTTGTCATCGGCCTTCAGTTGTCCTGCGTCCAACAGCAGTGTCAACGCGCAAATTATAAATACTTTCGACTTCATCAGTTCTTTTTATAATCAAATATATTTTTGTCGTTTCCCCTGACAGTCTGTTTAACCCTAACAGGTCGTCAGACCGCACATGTCTTTATTTACTTTTTTTGCATTCATGCTTTCAGCCCGTCTTTTTGTTTCTATTGGCACATTTTTGTTTGCTTTTTCTCTACATAGCCCGCTATGCCTGCGAAAAATCTAACGAAGATATGCTCTATATAAAGCTAAGATTCCGACCGAGTCACGATACCCGATTCGGGCTTAATCAGACTGCATTCCATCTGATAATTATTAGTCACAGACTCTGCCGGATATGCCAAGACATGAACGTTTTTTTATTCTCTGCCGGCTCTTTATATTCTGCCTCTGCTGATGCAAAGATAATATGGTTGTTTATTTGTGATAATGGATAAAAACATAAATTTAATGGACAATCTTATTACTTGTCCTGGGCAAGAAATATTCATTGGATTATTGATTTTTTACTTTAAAAAACTGCTCATTTTTGTGTATGTCATATTATTCATTACCGCAATTTCAGCAATTATAAATAAAACGATGCATGCATTAATCATAACGTGTGCATGCATCAACAAGCCCAAACCGGCATTAAGCTATAATCCCGGCTGAATACTTATAACCGATTGGGACTAAAAAACGGCTGACAACGGCACAAAAAAAATGCGCAACAGCAACATAACACCTTATGCCGCCGTTGCGCAGAGCTATATTCATTACCAACATAAAAAATCAGTATTAAGGAATTATACTGCCATATATCAGCAGCATATCTCCTTTCCGCCTATAAACACGCGGCTTATCACAGGCGACGTGTAGGCATAAGGGATAAAGTCGACTGAAGGTATCGGCTCTGTTATAAAGAAGTTTGCCACCTTGCCTACGGCTATAGAGCCATAGTCGCGGCTAAGTCCCATGGCATAGGCTGAGTTTATCGTGGCGGCATTTATTGCTTCTGCCGGCAGCAGTCTCAGTTTTATACATGCCAGAGACACAATAAACTTCATATCGCCCGACGGAGTTGAGCCTGGATTATAGTCGCTTGCCACAGCCACACCCAGTCCGGCGTCAATCATCTTGCGTGCCAAGGCATAAGGCATGTTGAGGAAGAACGACGTGCCGGGCAGCACTGTCGGCATAGTGCCGCTGCCGCGCAGCAGCTCTATCTCCTCTTCTGTCATGCTCTCCAGATGGTCTACCGACAGGGCATTGCGCTTTACGCCTACTTCCACGCCGCCTGATGATGCCAGCTCGTCGGCATGTATCTTTGGCAGCATACCCCATTTTGCTCCGGCTTCAAGTATGCGGTCGGTCTCTTCGGGAGTAAAGAAGCCTTCGTCGCAGAACACGTCTACATAGTCGGCAAGATGCTCACGCCCCACTTCGGGTATCATCTCTTCAACCACAAGGCGCACATACTCGTCCTGACTGTACTGTCGTCCTACGGCGTGCGCACCCAGGAATGTCGACACCACCTTTATCGGTGCAGTCTCCTTTATGCGCTTTATCACGCGCAGCATCTTCAGTTCGTCTTCGGTGTTCAGTCCGTAGCCGCTCTTTATCTCCACACAGCCCGTGCCTTTCATCATCACCTCACGCACACGCCTCATGGCCTGTTCATAGAGCTGATCCTCGGTCATTGTGTGCAGCAGGTCGGCAGAGTTGAGTATGCCTCCGCCGCGTTTGGCTATCTCGGCATAGCTCAGTCCTCTTATCTTGTCGACAAACTCGCCCTCACGGCTTCCGGCATACACTATGTGTGTATGAGGGTCGCACCACGACGGCAGCAGCGTTCCGCCTTCGGCGTCAACCACAGTGTCGGCAGCAGCCTCGGCATCCGTCATACTGTCCATCGTGCCGAATCCGGTTATGCGTCCGTCTTCGGCTGTCAGATAGGCGTCGCTTATCTGCTCCAGCGTCTGCATCTCGCTTCCCTGCAGTCTCAGTTTGCCGTGGCGGTCTATTCCGGCAAGTGTCTTTATGTTCTTTACAAGCAGTTTCATCGGCTTGATTATTTTACATTTCCTTTACCGCCATGCTTAGTCGGCATGCTCTCTGAGGAAATCTATTGAATGCTGGATGTGAGGATACATCACTTCGTCGTTAACGATAAACGGCACAACCTTACGGTATTCTGTAAATATATTCTCGATTATCGGCGACGACTTCAGCGGACGTCTGAACTCAAGGGCCTGTGCGGCGTTAAACAATTCTATTGCCAGCACGCGCTCTGTGTTGAGCACCACCTTATATAGTTTGATGGCGGCGTTGGCTCCCATGCTCACGTGGTCTTCCTGGCCCTGGCTCGACGGTATGCTGTCTACTGATGCAGGAGAGCAGAGATTCTTGTTCAGACTTACTATCGACGCTGCCGTGTATTGTGTAATCATGAATCCGCTGTTAACGCCCGGATTGGCAACCAGGAAACTCGGCAGGCCTCTTGTGCCCGACACCAGCTTGTAGATTCGTCTTTCTGATATATTTGCCAGTTCGCTCAGTGCCATTGACAGGAAGTCCATTGGCAGTGCTATAGGCTCTCCGTGGAAGTTTCCGGCTGATATTATCAGGTCTTCGTCAGGACATACTGTCGGGTTGTCTGTTGCCGAGTTAATCTCTGTGTCGATAACCGACTTAACGTATGCCATTGAGTCCTTGGCTGCGCCGTGAACCTGCGGAATGCAACGGAACGAATACGGGTCTTGCACATACGACTTGGCCTTTTCTATTATCTCGCTGCCCGCAAGCAGTCGTCTCATGTTTGCGGCTGTCTCTATCTGTCCTTTATGAGGTCTTACCTGATGCACTGCATCTGTGAAAGGTGACACAAGTCCGTAATATGCGTCGAGCGACATGGCGGCTATCTTGTCTGCCCATTTGCTCAGTCGTTCGCCCTGCAGCAATGCCCATACGGCAAACGAACTCATGTTCTGTGTTCCGTTGAGCAGTGCCAGTCCTTCTTTTGATCCGAGCTGTATAGGTTTCCATCCGTTCTTCTTCAGCACCTCGGCTCCTGTCATCACCTTGCCTTTAAATTCTACTTCACCAAGTCCTACCAACGGCAGACACAGGTGTGCCAGCGGAACAAGGTCGCCTGACGCGCCCAGTGAACCCTGCATATAGACGATAGGATAAACGTCGTTGTTGAAGAAGTCGATAAGTCTTTCCACGGTGTCGAGCTTACAGCCTGAATAGCCGTAGCTCAACGACTGTATCTTCAGCAGGAGCATTATCTTGACTATGTCGTTAGGCACGCGGTCGCCTGTACCGCAGGCGTGCGACATCATGAGGTTTATCTGCAACTGTGACAGTTGGTCGTTGCCGATAGACACGTTGCACAACGAGCCGAATCCTGTAGTAACGCCATAGATAGGTGTATCTGTCTCGCTTATTTTCTTATCCAGATATTCACGGCATCTTACAATGCGTTTGCGTGCGTCGTCACTGAGTTCAAGTTTGTAACCTTTTTCTATTATCTCACCGATACGTTCAATAGTGAGATGTTCTGCTGATATTTTGTGTATCATTGTGTAGTTAAATTTAAAGTTATTTTTATTGTTCTAGGAGGTATAACAAGGAGTTAAATCTAGGAGTTAAATCTAGGAGTTAAGGAGTTATGTAGTTAAGGAGTTAAGACAATAGCCAACGTAGTGCTTGCATAAATAAGCTACCTTACTCCCAATATAAGGATTGAAGCATTCATCATAACTTCTTAACTCCTTTACTCCTAATACAAGGACTGAAGCATTCGTCTTGACTTCTTAACTCCTTTACTCCTTTACTCCTAATACAAGGACTGAAGCATTCGTCTTGACTACTTAACTTCTTTACTCCTTAACTCCTAATACAAGGACTGAAGCATTCGTCTTAACTACTTTACTTCTTAACTCCTTAACTCCTAATACAAGGACTGAAGCATTCGTCTTAACTACTTAACTTCTTTACTCCTTAACTCCTAATACAAGGACTGAAGCATTCGTCTTGACTCCTTAACTCCTTAACTCCTAATATTAAGGATTGAAGCATTTGTCTTGACTCCTTAACTTCTTTACTCCTTAACTCCTAATATTAAGGACTGAAGCATTCGTCTTAACTCCTTTACTTCTTAACTCCTTAACTCCTAAAAAAGCCCATCAATTATCTCCTCATCCACGAAGTTAGGCATTGTTACCTTCAGGTTCGGGGTGCGGGCCATTTCGCGTTCTATGCTGTGAATAGAACCTTCGTTGCGTGCCCAGCTGCGGCGGGCTATACCGTTGTTGACGTCCCAGAACAGCATTTCGCGGATGTGACGGGCACTGTCTTCACTGCCGTCAACAAGCATGCCGAAGCCGCCGTTGATTACTTCGCCCCAGCCTACTCCGCCACCGTTGTGGATAGATACCCATGTGGCACCTCTGAACGAGTCGCCTATGACGTTCTGAACAGCCATGTCGGCACAGAACTGTGAGCCGTCGTATATGTTACTTGTCTCACGGAACGGAGAGTCGGTTCCTGATACGTCGTGATGGTCGCGGCCAAGCACTACCGGACGTGTTATCTCGCCCTTCTTTATTGCCTCGTTGAACGCAAGGGCTATCTTTGTGCGGCCTTCTGCGTCGGCATACAATATACGTGCCTGCGAGCCTACTACGAGATGGTTGCGTCCTGCTTCCTTTATCCAGTGGATGTTGTCTTCCATCTGGTGCTGTATCTCCTCGGGAGCAGTCTTGCATATCTCTTCGAGCACCTCTACTGCCAGACGGTCGGTTACTGCCAGGTCTTCAGGCTTGCCTGATGTACATACCCATCTGAACGGACCGAAACCGTAGTCGAAGAACATCGGACCCATGATGTCCTGAACGTATGAGGGATATCTGAACTTGCCGTCGGCAGCCATTATGTCGGCTCCCGCACGCTCTGACTGCAACAGGAACGCGTTGCCATAATCGAAGAAATACATTCCGCGCTCTGTCAGCTTGTTGATTGCAGCAACCTGTCTGCGCAATGAAGCCTGAACACGCTCACGGAACAGTTCGGGATTCTCTGCCATCATCTGCTTCGACTCCTCAAATGTCATGTCAACAGGATAGTATCCTCCTGCCCACGGGTTGTGCAGTGATGTCTGGTCGCTACCCAGGTCTACCTTTATATTCTCCTCAGCCAGTCTTTCCCACAGGTCTACCACGTTGCCTACGTATGCCATAGACACCGTTCTGCGCTCCTCTACTGCCTTTCTTACTGCCGGTATAAGTTCATTCAGGTCAGTGTGCAGTTCGTCCACCCAGCCCTGGTCATAGCGCTTCTGTGCTGCCTTAGGATTAATCTCGGCAACAACGCTTACCACTCCTGCGATGTTTCCTGCCTTAGGCTGTGCGCCTGACATACCGCCAAGACCTGACGACACGAACAGCATGCCGTGTATGTCCTTGCGGCCCGGCTCTTTCTTCATCTGCATACGTGCGGCGTTGAGCACGGTTATCGTTGTGCCGTGAACAATGCCCTGCGGACCGATATACATATACGATCCGGCTGTCATCTGTCCATACTGGCTTACGCCCAGTGCGTTCATGCGCTCCCAGTCGTCTGGCTTCGAGTAGTTAGGTATAACCATACCGTTGGTTACAACCACTCTCGGAGCGTTCTTGTGCGACGGGAACAGTCCCAGCGGATGTCCCGAATACATTACGAGTGTCTGCTCGTCGGTCATCTCGCTCAGATATTTCATCGTCAGCAGATACTGAGCCCAGTTCTGGAATGCGGCGCCGTTGCCTCCGTAAACTATAAGTTCATGAGGATGCTGAGCCACTGCCGGGTTCAGGTTGTTCTGTATCATCAGCATTATTGCGGCAGCCTGCTCCGACTTGTGCGGATATTCGTCAATGCTCCTTGCATACATGTCGTAAGCAGGTCTGAATCTGTACATATATATACGGCCGTAGTCACGCAGCTCGGCGGCAAATTCCGGCGCAAGTGTCTTGTGGAATTTCTTAGGGAAATATCTCAGCGCATTGCGCAGCGCCAGTTTCTTCTCTTCCTCTGTCAGTATGTCCTTGCGCTTCGGCGCATGGTTAACGTCTTTGTCATACTCACGCGGCTCCGGCAGCACGTCAGGTATGCCGGCACGTATCGCCGCTTTAAACTCCTCGTTTGTCATAGATATTATGATTTTTCTGTTGTTTAACTGGTTATATGTTTTGCGGTCGTGCCACCATCAGTTTCCGCTGATTACGCGCTCAACCATCTGCATTATCTCTGTCTCCTGCTTTGTTGCCTCTGCCATCAGAGCCTCAGCCTCACCTATCAGCGCCTTGGCTGTCTCCTGGTCTTTCAGCGACGAAGCGTTAATCTTAACGTTCAGTCCGGCACCCATCACGGCTGCTCTTGCTGCCAGCGCTCCAACTCCTGCGTCCGACACGCTGTTAGGGTTGCCGGTCTCTACCATTGCCCTGCACAGTTCAAACACCTGTGCCGATGTCTTCATTGTCTCCAGCGGCACCTGTGCTGCAAACAGCGTTGCCTTCTGTATTGCCTCTGAGCGCAACTGCTTCTCTTCGTCTGTACCCTTAGGCATTCCGAAGGCTGCCATTATGCGGTTAAAGGCCTCTGTGTCGTCGTCAACGAGTCTCAGCAGTTCTGTCTCCAGCACCATACCCTTGTCTGCCCACTGGCTGAATTCATTCCAGCGGTCGTCCCATCCGGGCTTGTGTGCCGACAGGTTAGCCACCATAGTTGCCAGCGCGGCTCCCAGTGCGCCCATATATGCAGCCACTGATCCTCCGCCGGGTGCAGGCGATTCTCTTGCTGTCTCGTCCGCAAAGCCTTTCACTGTAAGTGCAGTCAGTTTCTTTGCCTTCTTCTGGTCTGCCTCGAGCAGCATCTCCACAACCTTCTCTTCGGGCACAAACGGACGCAGGTCGTCCAGTCCCATCGACTTTATGGCTATGTTCATTATGTCTTCCTCGGGAATACCTGTCGATCTGTGCTGTTTCTCCAGGAAATACTTTCCGGCGTCAATTATCGAACGCTTCGGCACAAGACCCACAATCTCTGTTCCCGTAACTCTCAATCCTCTGTTCTGTGCGCAGCGGCACACCTCGTCAAAGGCTACGTGCAGCGGCGTAACATTGATGTTTGTTATGTTCATCGACACCTGTGCGATGCCGTATTCCTCTATAAACCATCCTATGGCCTTGGTCGACTTCAGCGTTCCGGGCTGCATTATTGTCTTTCCGTCGGCGTCTTTCTTCACCTTACCTGTTATCGGGTTGCCTTCGCGCACCGGTCTTCCCTTCTCTCTCACGTCAAAAGCCACGGCGTTTGCCCTGCGTGTCGATGTGGTGTTCAGGTTAAAGTTAACGGCAATAAGGAAGTCACGCGCTCCAACGGCAGTACATCCCGTGCGTGCCACGCCTTCGTCAAAGGCTCTTGCGCCAAAGTCGGGAGCCTTATCCGGCTCAGCCAGCTTCTCGGGCAGCGCCTCATATTCGCCGGCTCTGCACACGGCCAGATTGCGTCTCTCAGGTTTCAGTGCAGCCTCTTCATAGCAGTAGCATGGTATCTGCAGCTCGTCGGCTATGCGCTTAGCCAGTTTTCTTGCCAGTTCGGCACACTCTTCAAGAGTTATTCCGCTTACAGGCACCAGCGGCAACACGTCGGTAGCACCCATACGCGGATGAGCGCCATGATGCTTGCGCATGTCAATAAGCTCTCCTGCCTTCTTCACAGCCTTAAAAGCAGCCTCCACAACAGCCTCCGGCTCACCAACAAAAGTAACCACCGTGCGGTTGGTAGCCTCGCCCGGGTCAACATCGAGCAGCTTCACGCCGCCGGCTTCTTCAATAACGTCGGTAATCTGTTTAATAACGTTCTTGTCGCGTCCTTCGCTGAAGTTAGGCACGCACTCCACAATCTGTTTTATTTTTGCCATAGTATTAAGAAATAATGTATATGTCTTGATGTTTTTCTTATTAGATGCATGTCAGAAGGTTGCTGCCGGCCACCGCCTCAAACACGTCATACCATGCCGCAAACTTTCTCTCTGCCTTTACAAAGATAGGAGTTTAGAACAAGAAACGCAAAAAATATGGGTTAAAAATACAAAGATTATTCCATTAAATATTAACTCGCCCCCGCATCCTTCCGTCCGTCAAAATATCAATTCAACATCAAAACGCACCCATCGTCACAGCATCCGTCCATCGCATAGCACCATTTACTTTTAATCTCTAACAACAGCAGGCTTAATACTTACAGTTAGGAGTTAAGTGAAAAGTGAAAAGAGAAAAGTGAAAAATCCATGTGCTTGGTGGAATGTTACTCTTTGGAGTTATAGTAGTTAAAGAAGTTAGAGTAGTTAAAGTCATATGCCAACGCAGTGCTTATTTAAGTGAAAAGTGAAAAATCCAATGGTCATGTGGCTAATCTTGAGGAGTTAAAGCAGCATATATTTAAGTGAAGAACGCAGGGGGCAATGTAGGGACGTACCCCAGGTGCGTCCAACTGATAACACCCTGTATTACAATGGCTTACTACAAAATTAATTGATAAACGTAAAGCGGACGCACCTTGGGTACGTCCCTACATTGAACTTATTGTAGCAATCCGTCTTTGGATAAGAATCAACAAGAGTAATGTGCCGTCGGATTTGGAGATTGTCATGCAAGCGAGAGCAGAAGTAAATTATATTTGGTTATGCCGAGCGCAACCGACAATCAATAAAATTAATTGTCGTGCAAGCGAGAGCAGAAGTAAATTATATTTGGTTATGCCGAGCGCAGACGACAATCAATAAGATTAATTGTCGTGCAAGCGAGAGCAGAAGCAAATTATATTTGGTTATGCCGAGCGCAGACGACAATCAATAAGATTAATCTGCCGACACAAAAGAATATCAAAAAGAAAATACGTTTCATTGTTGGTCTGTCATATATCAAATAAAATGTTATATAATTTTGTTCTGTCGTTATAATATTGTAACTTTGTTCTTACTAACTTTAAAACATAGAATTTATGAATAAAATAAAAATGGGCAATGACGAGTTCATATTGTATTGCCGTAAAAACGAACATGGTAAAAACAAGACAACAGACCAATTAGGCAGATTGATTTGGGAATGGATACGTGACAATGCAGACGGCAGACAGATAGAAAATGACAAGGAGTGTCTATGGGGCAAAAACGCAAATAATGTATCAGCAAATTGCCTTCCATACACAGCCACACAATTTGAATTTGACCGCAAAAAGCTGCCTGACTTGTATGATTATTTGGATACGTTATAAAAAAGATCTGTGGAGAATTTCTAAAGTATAAAAGGCTAAAAGCGCAATTTAAACCAAGAAACGTCTTACGAAAGTGAAGAGTTAAGAGTGAAGAGTGAAAAATCCATGTGCTTGGTGGAATGGTACTCTTTGGAGTTATAGTAGTTATCGCTCACTGGGGTGAGCTAGGAGTAGCTCCTTGAGCGCAGCGAAAAAGGCACTATAAAATATTTTGTGTAAATGTAAAATACAGGATTCAAAATAGAGTTCTGTATTTTTTATTTTATATATTTACACCCAAAGAATAAGATTATGCGAGAAAAGAATCAAGTAGTGCCCGATGAGATGTTAAGCAAGGAATTCCTTAGCCAGTTCAAGACAGAATCCGATGTAAGCAAATTCCTGAAGCAGTTGCATGCCCAGGTATTGGAAAAGATGCTTGAAGGTGAAATGGATGCCCATTTGGGGTATGAAAAGAATTCCGTGTCCGGTAATAACAGTGGCAATTCACGCAACGGCAGCTATCCGAAGCGGATCCAGACAGAACATGGGGAAGCAGTCATCTCCATTCCGCGTGACCGCAATGGCCAGTTTGAGCCGATAGCCGTGCCAAAACATGAAAGCCGTGGACTTTCTATAGAAAAGCTTGTTATATCCCTATATGCCAAAGGAATGAGCGTTTCTGACATAGAGGAAGAGATGCGTGAGATTTATGAAATAGAGCTCTCCACATCAGCCATTTCCATCATTACAAACAAGGTAAGCCAGGCCGCCCAGGAGTGGCAGAACCGTCCACTTGATCCTGTTTACCTGATAGTCTGGATGGACGGTATCGTCTTCAAGGTACGGGATAACGGTAAGATTATTAACAAGACCGTTTATCTTTGTGTCGGTCTGAAACAGAACGGTCTGAAGGAGGTTCTTGGCATGTGGGTCGGCAAATCGGAAAGTTCTTCTTTCTGGATGGGCGTCCTGACCGATTTAAAAGCCCGTGGAGTGCAGGATATACTGATTACCTGTACAGACAATCTGAATGGATTTACGGATACCATCCGTACCGTATTCCCTCTGTCATCCACTCAAATCTGTGTGGTGCATCAGATTAGAAACTCCTGTAAATATGTCGTTTATAAGGACAAGAAAGAGTTTACGGCGGATATGAAGAATATCTATAATGCACCCAATAAAGAGGTCGCAGCCACAGAACTTGACAATCTGGAAAATAAATGGGGAGGAAAGTATCCCTATGCCATACGTTCCTGGAGAAACAACTGGGATGATCTGACTGTTTTCTTCCAGTTTCCGCTGGAGATCAGAAAAATAATATATACCACAAATCTTATTGAGAACCTGAACGGGAAAATCAGAAAGTATACAAAATCAAAGCTTTCTTTCCCGTCAGATGATGCCGTAAAAAAGACCGTCTTTCTTTCAATTATGGAGATTGAAAAGAAATGGACACAGCCTATTCATAACTGGGGATTGATTATGAATCAATTTATAC
>ENA-UONW01001263-UONW01001263.1-human-gut-metagenome-genome-assembly--contig:-CS52-NODE-1263-length-31792-cov-101.925607_pt1 | contig 31792 bp, 22 predicted proteins | sample MGYA00242463_ERZ724010 | MGnify/ENA metagenome assembly ERZ724010 | reverse complement strand
TCCACCGTGTAGCTCATGACTTATCTGCCACGCAGCCCACAGAGCGCCCAAAATCGTGGAAGGTGCCGTCCACCGTGTAGCTCATGACTTATCTGCCACGCAGCCCACAGAGCGCCCAAAATCGTGGAAGGTGCCGTCCACCGTGTAGCTCATGACTTATCTGCCACGCAGCCCACAGAGCGCCCAAAATCGTGGAAGGTGCCGTCCACCGTGTAGCTCATGACTTATCTGCCACGCAGCCCACAGGGCGCCCAAAAGGAGACTATGACAATGAGCGGAACGCGGCGAAGGAGGCTAAATGGACAGGACGGCCAGAACGTTGATGAGTTCCTTGTCAATCGGTTTATCCAGTTTGATGGCCTTTCCGACAGGAACGTAAACGATCTCGTTGTTGGAGACACCTACCATGATGTTCCGCTGGCCCTCCTGCAGAGCCTCGATGCTGGCGTAGCCGAGGCGGCTGGCGAGGATCCTGTCGTAGGCGGAAGGGCATCCTCCACGCTGGAGATGGCCCAGGATGGTGACACGGACATCATATTCAGGATACTCCTTCCTCACCCTTTCGGCGTAGTGCATCGCTCCCCCGTCCTTCGGGCTTTCGGAGACGATCACGATCGAGCTGTTCTTGCTCTTGCGGCAGCCGTGTTCGATGAATTTCTCCAGCTGGTCGATGTCGGTCTGGTCCTCAGGGATGATGGCGGCCTCGGCACCGACGGCGATGGCGGAGTTCTGCGCCAGGAAACCGGCGTCACGCCCCATAACCTCGACAAAGAATATGCGGTCGTGGGAGGTGGCCGTGTCCCTGATCTTGTCCACGCACTCGACGATGGTGTTAAGCGCCGTGTCATAACCGATTGTGGAGTCCGTACCGTAAAGGTCATTGTCAATCGTACCTGGCAGACCGATGATCGGGATGTCATATTCCCGGGCGAAATCCTGCGCCCCCGCAAGGGATCCGTTGCCTCCGATAACGATCAACGCGTCAACTCCGAACTTCACGAGATTGTCGTAGGCCTTCTTGCGTCCTTCCACCGTCATGAACTCCTCGCTGCGGGCGGTCTTCAGAATCGTTCCGCCCCTCTGGATGGTGTTGCTGACACTTTCTGTCGTAAGTTCCTTGAGATCACCGTTGATGAGACCTTCGTAGCCGCGATAGATACCCATAACCTTCCATCCGTTGTAGATCGCCGCGCGGGTCACGGCCCTGATGGCCGCATTCATTCCCGGAGCGTCTCCGCCTGACGTCAAAACTCCGATTGTCTTTATCTCTTTCATAATACTTGTTAACTGAATTAATTCTTTATACTATCATGCAAAAGTAGTAATTTTGCAGACATTTAGTAAGCGTTAAAAAATAAGTTGAACTAAATTTGTGTCAGATTTATGAGGATAGATTTCTTTTGGAAGAAGGAGTGTACTGGTGGTACACGACTGATGAGAAAAGGAATATAGACCATAAAGATATACAAATTGTTCAAGTTATTTTTTAATGATCACTTAGCATCTTTCCGCAAGGAAAATGCCAAGCGGAAATAAAGTCAAAGAATAACGACATTATGACAATAGGCGACATAGATCTTGGAGTAAGGCCCGTGCTTCTGGCTCCGATGGAGGATGTGACAGACGCTTCCTTCAGAGGGATATGCAGGGAGCAGGGAGCGGACATGGTCTACACTGAGTTCATTCCGTCCGAAGGGCTGATCAGGGACGCTAAAAAGGCCTACGCCAAACTCAAGACCACCGACGCGGAGGCTCCGATAGGCATCCAGATCTACGGCAGCGACCCGGACGCGATGGTGGAGGCCGCGAGAATGGCTGACCATGCGGACGAACTTGTCGGAGGGCACGGATGCGACGTGATCGACATCAATTTCGGCTGTCCTGTCAGCAAGATCGCGGGCCGGGGAGCCGGATCGGGGATGATGAAGGACCCCGACAAGATGGTGATGATCACGAAACGGATCGTCGAGGCCGTCGGCAAGCCGGTCACGGTCAAGACCCGCCTCGGCTGGGACGAGAGCAGCAAGATCATCGTGGATCTGGCCGAAAGGCTCCAGGACACCGGCGTCAAGGCACTCACGATCCACGGGCGGACCCGCTGCCAGATGTACAAGGGAGAGGCTGACTGGACCCTCATCGGAGAGGTCAAGCGGAATCCGAGGATGCATATTCCTATAATAGGTAACGGCGACATCAACTCGCCCCGGAAGGCGAAGGAGGCATTCGAACGCTACGGGGTGGACGGGATCATGGTCGCCAGAGCCTCATTCGGCCATCCTTGGATATTCAAGGAAATCAAGCACTTCCTTGCCACGGGGGAGGAGCTTCCGCCACTTGGGGTACGGGAGCGGGTCGAGCTTGCGAAAAGACAGATGCGGCTTTCGCTGGATCTCAAAGGTGAGCCGACAGGTGTCTATGAGATGCGCCGCCACCTGTCCTGCTATTTCAAGGGACTGCCGGACTTCAAGGAGGCCAGGATGCGCCTCGTGACGGAGAACGACCCTACGGAAGTGTTCAAGATCTTGGATTATATCGCCGAAAAGTGGGGTGACACTGATATTTCAGAGGCGAACAGCGTCTATGGCTTGTGAGAAACCGCTTTGGCCTGCTTGAATTTTCAATAAAAAAGTCAAAACTGCTCCTGTTTTTTTGTATCTTTGTGTCTTATGATTGACAAGATCCTTCTTGCACCATACTTTCTGACGCTGACGCTGAGGCACGCTTGCTACGACCACGGCATCTTCAAGGTTGGCACCTGCGAGGTACCGACCATCTGTGTCGGCAACATCACAGCGGGCGGAACGGGCAAAACACCTCACACAGAGATGATTCTGCGAACCTTGCTGCGTAGCGACGACTGGGGATTCCGCAATCTCGCCGTGCTGTCAAGAGGGCACAAGCGCAACAGCAGCGGCTTCCAACTGGTCGAGAAGGACGGGAAGGTCAAGGAATATGGCGACGAGCCTCTCCAGATAAAAAGGAAATTCCCTGGCGTGACGGTTGCCGTGGACAGACAAAGGATCAAAGGCTGCGACATTCTCTGCCATCCCGAGAAGCTTAAGACCGAAAGACGGGCCCGCAAATGTGCCGACGCGTCGATTCCACCGGCGGATCTGATTGTACTGGACGACGCTTTCCAGTACAGAACCCTGAGGGCTTACTTCAACATCGTCCTCGTGGACTACAATCGTCCTACATACAAAGACAAACTGCTGCCGTTCGGAAGGTTACGTGACCTGCCTCAAAGGCTTCACTACGCCGACATCATCATCGTGTCGAAGTGTCCGGCCTATCTGGAGGACGGGCAGAAGATCCAGTGGGCGGAGTCGTTCGGTCTCAAGGACTATGACCTGAAGACCTGCACGGGCACTGACAGGAAAGGTGCCGTCAAGACGCTTCTGTTCACGACGACGTGGTACAACTCCATGCAGCCGATCTTCGAGGAGGGCGATCCGAGGTACGCCTACTCGCAGAAGCTTATCCTTTTCTCAGGAATCGCGAACGACACTCCGCTGAGGATGTACCTAAGTGATGAGCACAAGATTGTGAAGAGGTTCTGCTTCATGGATCACCACAACTACAACCGTTTCGACATCAGGAACATCATGGCCGCCGTCAAGGAGCATCCGACAGCCGTGGTAGCCACCACGGAGAAGGACTGCCAAAGAATCCTGGACTACAAGAGAATCCCGGAGCAGCTGAAGGTCAGGCTGTTTCAGGTGCCGATCGAGGTCGGATTCCTATCAGATCACGAAAAAGCGGTCTTCGAGAACACTCTGATGACCGCACTTCGCAATTTCACTCCGGAATATTGATTTCTATTTCACAGTCGCTTCGACAAGCGACTATCCTACTTAGCATTAACAATTCCAAGTTTCTCCAGCAGCGCCTCCGGCTCAGGGTCGTGCCCGCGGAATCTGCGGTAAAGCACATCCTCGTCCTCGCCGCACCCTTTCGACAGGATGTTGTCGCGGAACGAGTGCGAGACCTCGGTGCTGAATATTCCTTTCTCCTTGAACAGACTGAAAGCATCAGCCTCCAGCACCTCGGACCATTTGTAGGAATAGTAACCCGCGCTGTAACCACCAGAGAATATGTGGCTGAAGGAGGTCGAGATGCAGGCCTCGGGGATTGACGGAATCACATTCGAACTCTTCAACGCCTCTTTCTCAAAGGCGATGGTACCCAGTTCCTGCATAGTTTTCAGGTCACTGAGCCGGCTGCCGGTTGCCGAGCTTGCCGAAGCATCGAAGTGAGCGGATTCAGAACCACCCTTGAGCGTATGCCAAGCCATGTCAAGGATCCCGAACTGTAGCTGACGCACCTGAGCGTAGGCCGCATGATAATTCTTGGCCGCCACAATCTTGTTTACCAGTGTGTCAGGCAGAGCCTCACCTGTCTCGAAATGACGTGCGAACGTGTCCAGAAACTCCGGCTCGAACGCCCAGTTCTCCATAATCTGCGAAGGCAGTTCCACGAAGTCGCGGGAAACATTCGTACCCGTAAGCGATGAATATCTTCCCTCGGCGAGAATGCCGTGCAGGCTGTGCCCGAACTCGTGAAGCAAAGTCGTCAGTTCGTCATGGGTCAGAAGCGATGGCTTGTCAGCCGTAGGCTTGGTGAAATTGGTGACAAGGCTGATGAACGGACGCTTCTCCACCCCGTTCACTATGCTCTGGCCACGGAACTCGGTCATCCAGGCCCCTCCCCTCTTGCTTGCGCGCGGAAAGAAGTCAGCGTAGAACAACGCCTTGTGCACACCGTCAGCGTCCTTCACGTCATAGACCTTCACATCCGGGTGATATACAGGAATATCCTTCCTCTCCTCGAACGTCAGGCCATAGAGTTTCCCAGCCAGACCGAAAGCCGCGTCGATGCAGCTTTCCAGACGGAAATATGGCTTGAGCTGCTCATCGTTGATGGAATAGCGGGCGTCCTTGAGTTTCTCCGACCAGAATCCGAAGTCCCAAGGTTGGATCTCAGAGTCCTCGAAGCCGTTCGCACGGGCATATTCATAAAGTTCCTTGACCTCGGCCTTTGCGGCAGGAAGCGAAGGTTCCAAGAGTTTCTGAATGAACTCGTTGACAGTCTGAGGATTCTTCGCCATCCTTTCCTCAAGCGCATAGTCGGCATAGGTCTCGTAGCCAAGGATATTCGCTATCTTCAGGCGCGATTCGGCTATCTGGCGGCAGAGTTCGATGTTGCTGTTCTCCCCTTCCGTGGCCCTTGTGTTGTAGGCCATCCACATCTTCTGACGAAGGTCGCGGCGGGTGCTGTACTTCATGAACGCACCATAGCTCGGGGCCGAAAGGTCGAACGCCCAGCCCTCCATTTCCTTGGACTTGGCCGTCTCCACGGCAGCCTCACGCACGAAATCCGGAAGCCCCTCAAGATCAGCCTCCTCGGTAAGGTTCAGCGTGAAAGCGTTGGTCGCGGCCAGCACGTTCTTTCCATACTGGAGGGTCAGCAGGGAGAGCTGCTCGCTGAGCTTGCTGTAGGTCTCCTTGTCCTCCGCACCGAGGTTGGCTCCGCTGCGCACGAACGACTTCCAGGTCTTCTCCAGAAGCCTCGCCTGATCCGGCTCCAGCCCCTCTGCGCTCTCGTGCACGGCCTTGACACGGGCGAACAGCGGCTCGTTCAGCGAGACGTACATTGAATATTCAGTCATCATCGGGGAGACTTTCTCCGCGATGTCCTGCATCTGATCGTTCGTGTCGGCCTCCATCAAATTATAGAATATGCCGGCGACATCGTTCAGACGGCCCCCTGCCTCGTCCAGAGCGGCGATCGTGTTCTCGAAAGTCGGCGCGTCCGGATTGTTCACGATAGCGTCAATCTCGGCCTTGGCCTCGGTGATGGCCTGCTCGAACGCAGGCAGGTAATGCTCAGTCTTGATCTTGTCGAACTGAGGCGCGCCATACGGCAGCGTGGAGTCTGTAAGCAATGGGTTCATTTTGTTGTCACAGGATGAAAGCAGGCACAGGATCCCTCCCGCGGCCGCAATGATTCTTTTGTCCATAAATATATTTCAATGTTATTCAGTGTCAAATCAACGCTTTACCTCAGTTAATGATTGTTTGCCTGTCCCTTCCCTATGCGAATGATTCCCGAATATGACCCCATAGCCTGGCCAGACAAGTCTATCCTACCAGTTTATCCAATCTCCTTCCAGCCGTCGATGCGGCGGTTTGCGGTGGAGAAGTTCACGCCGACTCTGAATATCCTTCTGCGGTCGTCGGCGAACGGGCGGGCGTAGCCTTTCTCTTCGATCTGCGCGAGGGCCTCGTCCGGGGTGGAGTCGGTCTTGATCTCGATGATGTAGACGTAGTCCTTGGTCTTGATGAGGATGTCGATGCGGCCGTCGGAGGTCGTGCGCTCTGTCTCGACATATTCCCCCATCAGCTCGATGATGATGTACATCGCGTACTGGAAGTCTTTCTCGCAGTCGCCCTGGATCTGGTAGTTTGTCCTGGCGAAGAGGGCGTCCAGACGGGTCATGAGGCTTTCCGGGTTGCCGGATTCGACATCCATCGACATGAGGGATATGAGGGTGTTGGTGGAGTCGCTCTGGATCGGGGCGTAGTATCCCAGCAGGAAGTTAAGGAAGCCGTCCTTCACCTCCATGTTCGGGAATCCGAGCGTGTAGAGGTTGAAGCGCGGGTCAAAGCCCTTGATGGTGAGGTAGCCGCTCTGGTAAAGAAGCGGGACGGGATTGAGGAACGCCGTGTTCACGTCGGTCAGAAGCGAGGAGCCCACGAGGTCGCTTGAGAGGCGGGTCACATCGTACGAGGTCTTCCTCATCACCTTGACAAGGAAGGTTGGCGTGCCGGTTTCGAACCAATATTCAAGAAACTCCTTGTTCTTGAATGTGTTGAGCAGGCTGAAAGGGTTATAGACACCGACTGCCTTCGGGTGGAAGTGGTAGCCGTCATACATAATAGCGAGCTTGCGGTAGCATTCTTCCTCCGTGAGGTCATTCGCCTCGGCGAGTTCCTTGACACTCTCTGTGAAATAGACTTTGAGGTCGGACTCCGAAATTCCGCAGATGTCGGGATATTCCTTGTCCATCGAGATGTCCTGAGGGTTGTTCAGGTCGCTGAACACGCTCATCTTCCCGATCTTCGTGACCCCGGTGAGGAAGCCGAAGCGGATGAACGCATCCTTGGACTTCATCACGCCGTAGAAGCCGCGGAGCGTCTCTCGCAGCCTGTCCTGCAGATCCAGGTTGTCGAGGTTGTCGATGACCGGCTTGTCATATTCATCGACAAGGATAACCACCTGGCGGCCGGTTTTGTTGAAGGCACACTCTATTATGTTGTCGAAGCGGACGGCAAGCGTCTTGTATTTCTTGACAACGCCGAATCTCGACTCCAAAGAGTCTAGTTGTCTCCCTAATTTGTCATTCAACGAGTCCATGTCCGTATAACTGGCTCCACCAAGATCGAAGTGCAGGACCGGGTACTCCGTCCAGTCCTTCTCAAGAGACGCGATAGCCAATCCGTCGAACAGCTCCTTCCTCCCCTTGAAATACGCCTCCATAGTCGACACCAGCAGACTCTTTCCGAACCGCCTCGGACGGCTCAGGAAGTAGTATTTCCCTGTAGCCGCCAACTTGTAGATAAGCGCGGTCTTGTCAACATAGACATACCCGCCCCTGCGGATGTCCTCAAAACTCTGTATTCCAATCGGGTATAGCATACGGCCTGTCTTTTTAGTTCATTATCTACAAAGATAGGAACTTTTTTGGACATGGACACATAAGGTGTAACGACATGAAATTATCTGGCGCACGGTATAATTCGAGCATAAACAAAAAGGAGGGTGTGTTTCATTAGACAGATAAAAAACTATTACCAACACCAAGATGGTGACTTCGGGGCATTTATGAATCACACATCCATTCGAACACAAAAAGAGGGGAGCGACTGATGTCGTTCCCCCACTTAATATATTGACAAGCTCTCTATTCGGCTTTTTCGCTTCCGCCTCCGATAGCCTTGTTGTATTGGGTCTCTCTTTCAGGGAAGACATAAGTCCATCCGTTGTTCTCGTCAACACCGATCTGGATGGCGATGGAGTCGTGGATGTTGCCGCCCTTGCTGAGTCCCTTTCTGTTGATAGGAAGCTTCCAGCGCTTGTAGTCGCTGAACCCGAAGCCTTCGCCCCAGAGTTCGAGCTCGCGGTAGTTCCTGATGTCCTTGAGCAGGGCCTCGCCTGTGGTGGCGCAGTTGTAGGTTGTCCTGCCGGTCTCGACGTTCAGTTTGTTGAGGGCTGCCTGTGCGGCGCTTTCGTTGCCAAGATAGTAGTTCGCCTCGGCCTCGATGAGAACCATTTCAGAAGTCCTGATGAAAGCTAAGTAGCCAACACCAGGGGTTCCGAAAGTGTAGTACTTGAGGTGGTCGCCAAGCCTGTAGTAACCAGGTGCGTAAGGAGCTGTGAGCCCTGTGACGGCCTTGCTGGCGACGTATGCCTTGACCTCTGCGTAAAGGTCGGCGTTCTTGACCACTTTCTTGTTGTTATCCACGGTGAATCCGAGATAGCCTTGACCCTTGTCAACATCGCCGTCCTTGTAGGAAGGGAACTTGTCGGTTGTCAGGAACAAAGCCTTGCGGACATCGTTGTTGTCGGTGATCTGGTCAGTAAGTTCGGTGTTGATTCCACCGGCTCCGTTGGAGGTTGCGGAAGCGTAGTAGCCGTTACAGGAGAACTGTGTTCCGTAGGTCCAGTACCACTGGTTCTCGGTCTCGTCTCCGAAACTTCCGAAAAGCCATTCGCTGTTAGGTCTGCAGAACCCATCGTTATAAGCCTCGCCTTTCACAAGAGGATGGCCTTCCTCCGCAAGTTTTGCCTCTGTGAGAGCTTTTTCATAGTCCTGTCTGGTGAGAGCCGCTCTTGCATAGACGGCATGGGCTACATTCACGTCCGGAATCCAAACATCGCCCTCTTCACGGGTCACACTTGTCTTTCCGAAGTTGGTGATGGCCTCCTCGCAATCAGCATAGATCTGAGCGTAAACCTCAGCCTGGCTGGAGACCGCAAGATCGCCCGTTGACTCATCAAGTCTGAGCGGAACTCCGTCTGAGGATCCGTTGTTGGAGTCCACCCAACGCTTGGCGTAGTATTGGAGAAGTTTCTGATAGCCATAGGCCCTGAAAGTCAAGGCTGCACCCTTGATGAATGATTTCTCCTCGTCAGTGGCGGAGCTTGCGTCAATCTTTGCAAGAATCGTGTTCGCCTGACCGATGATGTTGTAGTAGTAGTACCAGGCATATATCGCATACTTGACTGTCTTGCTGTTGCAGAAGCCCATATTGTGGACCGTAGACCAACCTGAGGCGTAGGCGTTGTAGGTGTAGTCTTGGCTCGGGTAGTTCTCTAAGAGCCTGATCACGGCGTTCTCTCCGCAGTCTCCCTGGCTTCCCATATACTGCTGGCAACACATTGTCTCTGCGATTCCGTTCAGTGACGCGTAGGCGTTCTGGAAGTTGACGACAGCGAGTTCCGCACTCACGGAGTCTGTCGGAGCGGTGTCGAGATAGTCCTTCCCGCATCCTGACACGATGGCCGCTCCGGCTGCGAATATACCTATAATTTTAACTAAAGATTTCATATTCAATTCTTTATTTGATGGTTTAGATTAAAGATCAAGAGTTACACCAAGGTTGAACACACGCGCTGTTCCGTAAGTGTCATCGGATGATCCGGTGAAAGAGTACTGAGGGTTCATACCCTTGAGGGATGTGATGGTGACAAGGTTCTCCACGCTGGCGTTGAGGAGGATGCCTTTGACATTGATCTTGTCGGTCAGTCTCTTAGGGATGCGGTAGCCGAGGTTGATGTTCTTCACGACAAAGTAGGAAGCATCCTGAAGCCAGCGGCTGCCGGCGGCGTTGTTGAACTTGCTTCTCTCGAAATCAACGATCGGAATTCCGTCAGGATCGATTCTGTTGGCTTCTGTCATTCCGGAAGGCTGGGCTGTCCAGGACTTGAGGATGTCCTTGTGGTTCTGGCTTGCGCTGGATGCGCTGCCGGTGGACATCAGGCTGGAGTAGGAGCCGTCGTAAACCTTTCCGCCGAGGCTGTAGGTGAAGAGTGCGCTGAGGGTGAAGTTCTTCCAAGAGAGTGAGGTGTTGAACGAACCGTAAGCCCAAGGAATAGCGGATCCGCACCAGTCGCGAAGCGCGTAGTTGTAGTCGTAGGTGTAGTCTGTGCCGTTGATGGTCACAAGCTCGTTGGCCGCCTGCGCTTTCTCTTTCATCTCAGGGTCGATCTTATAGAGTGAGTAACCGTTGGTCTGATCGACTCCGACGAAGTTGTAGGCGTAGAACTCATAGACTGAGTGTCCTTCCTCGTACCTGCGGATGCTGCTGACTGTGATTGGCTCGTGGTCAGGGAGGGTGATGATCTTGTTCTTGAGGAATGTGGCGTCAAGACCTACGTTCCAGAGCCAGTGGCCGTTTCTGATGACATCAACATCTGTCGAGAACTCGACTCCTCTGTTGGAGACAGATCCAATGTTTTTGCTGACAGACAAATTCCAACTGTCTTCCTGATGTGACCAAGAACCTGCGGATAGCGGAAGCGGCACGTTGAAAAGAAGATCCTTGGATCTCTTGTCGAAGTAGCCTAAGCTGAAGTTGACTCTGTCGAACGCGCGCCCTTCAACGGCAACGTCGATTGTCTGGGTGGTCTCCCAGCTGATGTCGTTGGCTGCGAGGCTCTTCTTCATAAGGGATGTCTTTCCACCGTTCTTGTCAATCTCGTACAGAGCCTGGTAGCCGTAAAAGCCTACTCCCGCGTCATTGCCGACCTCTCCGAACGCGGCGCGTAGCTTGAGGGCGTCGATCTTGTCCACGTTCGCCATAAAGCTTTCCTTCTTGATGTTCCAGTTGGCACCCACCGAGAAGAAGTTGCCCCAGCGGTTGTCCGGATGGAATCTTGATGAGCCGTCACGACGGAATGAAGCGTCGAAGAAGTACTTCTCATTGAAGTTGTAGCGGACGCGGGCGAGGTAGGACTCTACCCTGTAGGCGTCGTTGAAACCGGTCGTGTAGGAATCGGTGAGGAAGTTGCCCATAACGATGTTCCCAGGAACGGCCATATTCGTGTTCATCGAGCTCTGGTACTTACGGAGGTAAGAGTAGTTCTCGTGACCGGCGAGGACATCGACGTGGTGCATTCCGAAGTCACGCTCCCAGTTCAGCATCTGTGAAAGGGTGTAGTCGTGGTAGCGGTAGTGGGTGTCGGTGTAACGTCCGTTGTTTGTCGCTCCGTCGCCGATCTCAGGGTTGTTGTATGCCTCAGTGGCGGTTGTGGAGTGGTTTACGATTCCCTTCACCGTGGCGGAGAATCCGTAAGGCAGGGTGACTGTGGCGAACGCCTGGCCGCCGAGCACGTTACGGTGTGAGTTCTGCTTGTCGGTTCTGAGCTCGTAGGCGATGTTTCTGTTGTCCAGATAGTCGGATGAGGTGTCGTACTGCTTGTTACCGCTGGCGTCGAGGGCGAATGTGCCGTCGGCGTTGTGAAGATAGTAAGGGTAGATAGGTGCGGTGTATCTCGCGATGTAGAACGGGTTGCCGTATGCGTTGCCCGATGCTTTGTCGTTGAAGTTCCTCTCGGAGACGGTTGCGTTGACGTTTACACCTGCCTTGAACCATTTGTTAGGCGTGAAGGTGGTGTTGATACGTCCAGTCATTCTCTCGTAGTCGCTGGCGACGATGTATCCCTGCTCGTTGGTGTAGCCGAGGGAGGCATAGACATTGAACTTGCTGGAGGCCACACTACCGGACACGGAGTAGTCCTGACGGTAACCTGTGCGCTCGACGGCGTCGAACCAGTTGAGGTCATCATAGACGCTCTTCCTCTTGGCGACGAGCTTGCCGTTGGCATCGAACAGTGCCGTGTTCGCTCCGTCGTAGATGTTCAGCTTGGCGTAGTCGGCGATGAGGTGCTCTGTGGCGTAGGTTCCGGCGGCGGCAGCGTCAAGCTTGAGGGAACTGTGCATAGCGTAGTTTCTCATAGCTGTCCAGGACACCTCCATCCACTCGTCAGGGTTGAGGGTCTCATATTCCGGAAGACCACGGGTGTAAATACCTTGGTTGATCTTCACAGTGATGGATGGGTCTGTCGAACCACGGCCGCTCTTCGTGGTGACGAGAACGACTCCGTTGGCGGCGCGGTTGCCGTAAAGCGCGGAAGACGCCGCATCCTTCAGGACGGAAATGCTTGCGATGTCAGCAGGGTTGATCTCAGCGATGTTCCCTTCAAACGGAGCTCCATCAACAACGAACAGAGGTTCGTTGGATCCGTTCACGGAACCGAATCCGCGGATTCGGATTTTCGGGGCGGCTCCAGGCTCACCGTAGGTGTTGTTGACCTGCACGCCAGGTGCGGCTCCTTCCAAAGCTCCTGTGGCTGAGGTGGTTGTGCGGAGCTCAAGTTTCTTCTCGTCGATCTGGGAGACAGATCCGGTGATGGACTCCCTCTTCTGTGTACCGTAGGCCACAACGACAGTCTCATTGATCGAGTTGGCCTCTGCGAGCAGTGTGATTGACACATAAGGGGCGATCTTGACGGTCTGGGCCTTCATTCCGAGGAAAGAGACCTCAAGTTGTGTGGCGTTGGCCGGAACGTTGGAAAGTGAGAACTTACCGTTTGCATCGGCGTAGGTTCCGATGGTCGTTCCGGAGACGATGATGGATGCGCCGGCTACCGGCTGCCCGTCATCCGCGTTCACGACTCCAGAGACATTCTGGGTCTGGGCCCATGCTGCACCTATGCTGATGAACAGGCACAGCGCGATTGTAAATAATTTTTTACCCATAAGCTTGAAACTTTTGTTAAACTTAGCTTTTAAGCAAGAATTTCAGGCTGTTTCGCTTACTATCAATTGTTATAGACCACTAATTTCAAAGTCATCAATGCGTGCGTTTGCATGGGTGGTGGAGGATAAGTCATTGAATATGTTGAATATGGACACATGTCTTACGTTCACATCGGCGCAAGACTATGGACTATATTGCTAAATATCAACAAATTATCCGCCACCATGATTTCACACGATGGACCGGATCATGTCTTCGACGCACTTCCGCTTTTGCTCTATTCCCGGGTGAACGTAGAGATTCAGCGTGGTGCTCACGTTTGAGTGACCAAGAATGGAACTCAATGTTTTGTAGTCACATTTGCTTTCAACGCATCGGGTCGCGAAGGTGTGGCGAAGACCGTGAAAACGGCGCATTGACAACCCAAGGGTGGCGGCGACACGTTTGAAATGGTTTCTCATGGTCTGTGGCTCGGTTGGATGAGTGAGGCCTGAAATCACGAAACGGTTGCATGGCACGCTGCCGGCATATTCATTGAGGACAGTGGCCAGCTCACCTGTTATCGGGATGTCCCGGCATGACTCGGCTGTCTTTGGCGAGTCGATTGTGAGTTCGGAATGCTTATCCCCGCCATCGATCTTATAAATTCTATGTACCGTCCTGCGCACTCGGATTGTTCCCGAATCAAAGTCCACATCTCCCCATTTCAAGGAGCAGACTTCTCCTATTCTTATGCCGGTGTACAAGCAGATCAGCAGACCAAGATTGTAGCGGTCGGGATGAGTGGTGAGATATTCAAGCATACGCTGCTCCTCGCTCACCGTCAGGACATATAACCTTGGCTTCATCCTTGGGGTGGGGAATCTGACCTCTATGATCCTATGTTCGATCCGGCCGTGTTTTTCACCGTACTTGACAATCATCTTCAAGACTATCAACATTCCTTTGATGGTCGTCATATTCAGTCCATCTTTTAGTTTGCGATCAATCATTTTCTGTACGGAATGGGTCGTCACTTCGTTCAGAGTCTTGAATCGTGGCTCAAGATGATTCTGAATGATAAGCGAATATGCAGCCATTGTGGATGTCTTGACATACATTTTTTTCTCCTGTTTCCACAACCTGCATACTTCGTGAAATGAAATCTGTGTCATTGCTCAATAAATTTATAAGTTAAAAAAGATCAAACAATGAATTTAATGATAATGTTGGTTCAAAATATTTAAGAGGGCTAACAATTTTGTCTTAAAAACTTATAACGATAAAGTAATCCCTCTTGTTTTTATTAAATATTATCGCGAATCTGTTGTTATTTCGAGAAAATGTAATTATCTTGTCAAAAGTTCATGGTCTCGGTCAACTTTGACTGTCTTCGTGTTATCTCAGCGCTGAGCCAGTGCCAATGAACGGAGGAGACCGCGTTCACTGTTTAAGTTTGTTTAGGTTTGTTTAAGTTTGTTTAAAATTGATTGTATATGACGGATTGTTACAAGATGAAAGATAAGTTTTGCCGCCATTCCGGTGGTCTCTGGGGTTGTGTTTTATATCATCCGCACCGTTGAAATGATATAGTTATTTTTTATGACGTGTTAAATTGTTAGTTTTACCCTAATTTTGTTAACAGTTTAGTCAGAGCAATCTTTTGAGCATTGAATATAACGATTGGGTAAAACGATAAACATTAAATATTAATTCACCAAAGCAAGTTTGCACAACTGTTGGAATTGTCAAAATATTTTATTTAGTTTGTAAGCGGGTTTAACATTTGGTTCTGTGACAGATTCGTTTTAGGTTGGAGCAAACAGCCCCGAAGGAACGAAGTTATGAGTAAAATTGATATATAAAAGACATTGGAATACTAGTTCAATATTCAATAATAAAAAGCTATGTTTAACAAAAGTTTCAAGCTTATGGGTAAAAAATTATTTACAATCGCGCTGTGCCTGTTCATCAGCATAGGTGCAGCATGGGCCCAGACAATCAGGGTGTCCGGCACGGTCACGGACGTGGCCAACGGTGAACCCGTTGTGGGCGCGGCAGTTCAGCTCAAAGGGAGCGCAAGCACTTACGCATTGACAGATGTTTCAGGTAAGTACACCCTCTCGGTTCCTGCGGACGCCATCCTTACCGTCAGCAGCCTCGGATTCAATCCTGCCGAAGTTCAAGTCAATGGCAGAGGAGTCGTTGACATCGAACTGACTCCGGAGGCACAGCTTTTGGATGACGTTCTCGTTGTCGCTTACGGCACCGCCAAGAAAGAGTCCTTCACAGGTTCCGCCGGGACAGTGAAAAGCGAAAGCCTCCAGAAAAGAACCGTGGCCAACGTGTCCAAGGCACTCGAAGGTATGGTGGCAGGTATCTCCACGACATCAGGCTCCGGACAGCCAGGTGAAGGCGCTACAATCCAGATCCGAGGAACAGGTTCCATCTATGCTGGATCAGACCCTCTTTATGTAGTGGACGGAATCCCGTTTAACGGAGAGCTCTCCGCTCTCAACCCTAACGACATCGAGAACCTTACCGTCCTGAAGGACGCCTCGGCTGCCGCCCTTTACGGAGCGCGCGCCGCCAACGGTGTCATCATGATCACCACCAAACGCGGCTCTGAAGGCCACTCAGTGGTGAACTTCAAGGCTACCGTCGGTCTTCAGTCCCGCTCAATCAGGGACTATGACACCGTCAACCAGGAAGAGTTCGCGGAACTCACTTGGGAAGCCCTCAAGAACAATTACGTCATCAACGGTGGCTACGACCTCGCCAGAGCTAAAACGCTTGCGTCCGCGGGTCTTTCCGGGGCACTCGGCGGAGAGTTCTACAATCCTTTCAAGAATTACAAGTGGGCTGACCTCATCGATCCTGAGACAGGGAAGGTGCGCTCTGACGCGGTTTCCGCATGGGACGACAACTGGATGGATGTCCTCACGGAAGACAAGGCTGTCCGTCAGGAGTATCAGCTTGGTGTCAGCGGTGGAACACACAAGACGAAGTATGCCTTCTCTCTCGGTTATCTTGACGACAAGGGTGTCCTCATCACAACCAAGTTCAAACGTTATTCCCTCCGCGTCAACGTTGACCACTCGGTTAACGACTGGATGAAACTCGGTGCCAGCGCAAACTATGCGTACACTAACCAGAACAGCTCGCAGTACTCTGACACCCAGACCGGTAACGCATGGTACACAGCTCAGTTCATGGCTCCTATCTATCCTGTCTATCTGAAAGACAACAGCGGAGCCAACCTGCTTGACGAGTTCGGCAACAAACAGTACGACTACGGTGAGAACGGCCGTCCCAAGGCAGCCAACTTCAACGTTGTCGGAGACCTCTATGACAACAGCAATGAGATTCTCCGCGACAACTCCGGTGTCCGCGCCTATGCCATCATCGGAGGAGACAGCGACGCCATGGGAATATTCAAGGGTCTGTCTTTCTCCACAAACTTTGGAGCCGACATCACCAACATGAACAGAACCTCCTATTACAACCCTTACCACGGTGACGGAAAATCACAAGGAGGTTCTGTGGACAAGTACTCTACACGTACATTCTCCTACACATGGAACCAGATTCTCAAATACGAGCGCAACCTGAATGATTTCCACTTCCTCGGACAGCTTGGGCACGAGTACTACAACAACCAGTACAAGTACCTCGCAGCTGACCGCACAGGGGTCTATCCTGGAATCAAGGAACTCGACCCGGCAACCAACGTGACAGGAAACCGCTCATATTCCGATGTTTATCGCATGGAATCCTTCTTCGGACGTCTTGCCGCCGACTATGCCGACAAGTACTACATTGAAGCCACATGGCGTACCGACGGTTCCTCTCGTTTCTACAAGGACAACCGCTGGGGACAGTTCTGGTCACTCGGTGGATCATGGCGTGTGTCACAGGAAGCGTTCATGAAGGACATCACCTGGATTGACAACCTCACAGCCCGCCTCTCTTATGGAGAGCTTGGTAACGACTCCCTCCGTACCTACTACGCATGGCAGTCATTCTACGATCTTACTTATGCCAATGCCACGAACCCTGGCGCCCTCGTGTCATCTCTCGCAAACCCTGATGTGTCATGGGAGAAGAAAGGCTCTTGGAACGCAGGTATCGAAGGTTCATTCCTCCACAAGGTTTTGAACCTTACTCTTGAGTACTACAACTCAAAGACAAGCGACTTGCTTCTGTCCTTCCCTATGGCCGCCTCAACGGGCTTCACAGGTTACAATGCCAACGTCGGCTCGATGAGAAACCAAGGATTTGAAGGCACAATCAAGGTCAACTGGCTGAATAAGGCCGACTTCCGTGCAAGCTCTACTTTGATGACCTACCTGAACAGGAATAAGGTTCTCCATCTCACCGGAGAGTCTGACACCATCACATCAGGCGCTTACGTAATCAAGGAAGGAATGCCTATCTACACTTATTATGTGCCGAAGGCGGCCGGTGTTGATCCGGCCAACGGACAGCTACTTTACTATGCTTACGAGACAGATAAGGATGGCAACAAGGTTGAAGGCTCCGACTACATCACCAGTGACAAGTCCGCTGCCAACGCCAGCAAGTACTACTTGGGCAGCCGCGAGGCCAAGATCCAGGGTTCATTCGGATCGGACTTCCAGTGGAAATCATTTGATTTCAGCTTCCTCACCACATTCTCCGTAGGCGGCAAGGTTTATGACTCGCTTTACGCTTCGTCCATGGAGACCACCTACACGGGTGACACTTGGAACAGACATATTCTTCGCCGCTGGCAGAAACCGGGCGATGAGACCGACGTCCCTGCGGTTCTCTCAAATTCCGGAAGACTTGCCGCTGACAGGTGGCTTGTCGACGCCTCTTACTTCGCGATCAAGTCTGTACAGTTAGGCTACACTCTCCCGACCAAGTGGACAAAGAAGGCCGGCATCAAGTCCCTCCGCCTTTTCGCGGTCGGTGACAACATCGCTCTCTTCAGCAAGCTTCAGGGTCTCAACCCTCAGTACGACCTCACCGGAGGAACAAACTGGTCATACACTCCGACCAGAACCTACTCCATTGGTGTTGACATCAATTTCTAACGATAGGAGGAATAAGAATTATGAAAAAAATACTATACGCTTTGATGGCTCTTGCGGCTCTGTCCTTCACATCCTGCAAGTCTGATCTTCTTGACACCAATCCCACCGATAAGGTTTCCGGTGACACCATGCTCAAGACCACGGACGGTGGCTACATGGCCTTGAACGGAATGATCCGCTACTTCTGGCAATGGGGACAGACCACCGAGGGTAACTACCACCAGTGCTTCGGTCCGCAGTCCTATAACCTTATGGCCGACCTCATGGGAGAGGATATGGTGATGTCCGCACAGGGTAGCGGATGGTTCTGGTTTGATTACCTGTACAACGTCAAGTCAAGATGGAACAGCACCTCATGGAGATCCTACGACACATGGAATTACTACTACACCATCATCTCAAACGCCAACTACATCATCAACGGCAAGGAGGGTATGACCGGATCCACAGATGACATTGACTACATCATAGGGAACGCCTACGCATTCCGCGCCTACTCCTACGCCTACTGCGCGATGATATTCGCCCGTAGTTACATAGGTCACGAAGACAGGCTTTCAATTCCTATCTACACAGAACCTACCTTTGCGGGAACAGAAGGGAAGGCACGTTCTACCAACAGAGAGGTGTTCGCACAGGCGATGAGTGACATCAATGAGGCAATCTCCCTCCTTGGAACAAAGGCCCAGAAGCACTGCTCGCACTTTGATCAGTATGTGGCCAACGGCCTGAAGGCGCGCATCGCTCTCTACATGGGTGACTACCAGACGGCTCACGATGCCGCCGCCATTGCTGTCAAGGGCGGTTCATTCGCATTCAACAAAGATTTCCACTACAATGACGCCACTGACAAGAGCGTTCTTTGGGGTGCGGAGATCATTCAGGCACAGGGCACTACCAACCCTCAGTTCCTCGTGCACATGGACATACGTTACAACAACGGTGGTGGTTATGGCGGAACAGCCAGAAAGTGCGCGTCAGCATGGCTATACAACAAGATGGCACCCAACGACGCCCGTACCAAATGGTGGAACTACGAGACACTTCAGGATAAAAAGACAAAGGGCTATCAGCAGTGGAAGTTCTTGTTCGCGGATCCTGCCAACACCTACACCGGTGCCGATCACATCTTCATGCGCGTTCCTGAAATGCAGCTCATCATCGCAGAGACAGCATGCCGTCTGGGTAATGAGTCAGAGGCAAAGGCAGCCCTTAACGAACTCATGAAGACTCGTCAGGAAGGTTACGATTGCAGTTCCAAGACTGGTACAGCGCTCGGAAAACTCACAACCGATGAGACAGGTTCCCTCCTTGAGGAAATTATTCTTCAGCGCCGAATTGAACTTTGGGGCGAATATGGACGTGTCTATGACATCAAGCGCCTCCGTCAGGGCTTCAAGCGCACCGCGGACATGGGACACCCTGTCGCGGCTCTCCTGAACAACCTCCACACAGATGACCCCGAGACATTCGACTGGGTGCTCACATTCCCTTCAAAAGAAGTTGACGCCAACAAGCTCATACTTCAGAATCCTACCGGAAGTTATCCTACGAACGAGGATCTTGAAGGTGATGACCCGTCAAAGGCTCCTAAGACAGAATAATTTGACAACATAAGATCATTATGAATATGAAAAAAATAATCAAGACTTATCTCGGAATAGCATTCGCGCTCTTTCTGGCAGTGTCTTGCGACACCGAAAACAAAGGCGCAATGTACACCCCGGAAGGAACGGACACTGGCGTGTCTTTCCTCAGCAGCACATCCGGTGACACAGAGATCAATTCCAAGGCGGCCAAATTTGACATTACTGTAGGCCGTAGCAAATGCGATCAGGCAGCGACTGTAAAGATCACAGGAACTCTTCCTGACGGCATCACCGCTCCTGCCACGATTTCATTTGAAAAGGGGAAAAGCGAGACCATGCTGTCCCTTGACATCTCCAAGATGGAAATAGGAAAAACCTACAAAGGAACCGTAACGTTCGCTGACGAGACCGAATACAATGGAAAGATAGCGATCACCTCAAATACTTTCACCCTGGCGAAAGCCTACACATGGACTTCCATAGGCACAGGTGAATGGTTTGACGGACTCGCACTCCAGATTTCTGACTCAGACCTGAACATTGTCAAGGTTGATGTCCTCAAAGCTGAGGGATTCAACCGCTGGCGCATCATGAACCCTTACCCTAAAGACAAGGTAGTTCTGGCATGGGATGAGGACTCGTTCGTCGGCGGAGCCAATGATTACATTGAGTTCTACACTCTTGACGAGGCAAAAGGAACAATCAAGTTCGACCAGAAAATCTACTGCGGTCTGAATTATGAGAAAAAGGGTAAGATTGTGTACACTTATCCTTCTTCTTACAGCGCGACCTATGCCGAAAAGGATGCGGATAACAAGTTTGTGGATGCCCAGCATGTTCAATTCTGTGTTCCACGTCTGATAGATGGCACAACGAGCTGGTTCAATTTCGGATATATGTACCTCGGAATGCCAGGCTCAGGCGACCTTGCCAAGTGGCTGGCGGAGGACTGATATTCACCAACAGCTTCGGCTGAATGATCAAGAGGAGGATCGGCACCCGGTCCTCCTCTATTCATTTTTCAATTTTGACGGACAAAGGTTGGAATATTCCTGAGCAAGATCTATTGTTCCGAAGCCACCACTGTTGTGTCCAAAAAAGTTCCTATCTTTGCAAGTAATGAACTAAAAGGACAGGCCATATGCTTTACCCGATTGGAATACAGAGTTTTGAGAAGATCCGCCAGGGCGGGTATGTCTATGTCGACAAGACCGATCTTATCTACAAGATTGCCAAGACCGGTCAATACTACTTCCTAAGCCGCCCCAGGCGTTTCGGAAAGAGCCTTCTGCTCTCGACGATGGAGGCATATTTTCAAGGGAAAAAGGAACTTTTCGACGGATTGGCGATCGCGTCTCTTGAGAAGGACTGGACGGAGTACCCGGTCCTGCACCTGGATCTGAGCGGAGTCGCTTACAATCAGGAGGAAGTGATTGCAAAGGTTCTGTCCAACGCTCTTTGCAAATGGGAAAAGGAATACGGGAGCGAGAACAATTCTGACATCCCCGGAATCCGCTTCGGCAACGTGATCGAAGCAGCCTGCCAGAAGACTGGCCGTCAGGTGGTGATCCTTGTCGATGAATATGACAAGCCCGTCATCGACAACCTTGACCGCCCGGAACTGCGTGACAAGATCCGCGAGGAGCTCCGCGGCTTCTACGGCGTGATGAAGTCCAAGGACGGGTGCATCCGCCTGGGCTTCCTCACCGGTGTCACCAAGATCGGGAAGATGAGCGTGTTCAGCGACCTGAACAACCCCAAGGACATCTCGATGGACGCACGCTACACGGACATCTGCGGAGTGTCCGAGACAGACCTCACGGACTGTTTCGCGGAAAGCGTCAGGGAACTCGCCGAGGCCAACGGACTCTCCGAGGAGGAGTGCCGCCAAAAGCTGGCCCTGATGTACGACGGCTACCACTTCTGCGAGGATTCAACCGGGGTCTACAACCCGTTCAGCCTTCTGAACACCTTTGACAGCCTGAAGTTCCGGGAGTACTGGTTCGAGACGGGCACGCCGTCCTTCCTCGTCAAGGTGATGAGGAAGACCTCCTATGACGTGACCCGCCTGTCGAGCGACCTCGTGGGTTCCTCCCTGCTGAGCGACGTGAACACGGCGTTCCTCAACCCTGTCCCGCTCCTTTACCAGAGCGGCTACCTCACCATCAAGGGCTTCGACCCACGCTTCAACCTCTACACGCTCGGATTCCCGAACATGGAGGTGAAGGACGGCTTCCTTAACTTCCTGCTGGGATACTACGCCCCGATCCAGAGCGACTCCACCAACACCCTCATATCCCTCATGTCGATGGATGTCGAATCCGGCAACCCGGAAAGCCTCATGACCCGTCTGGACGCCCTCTTCGCCAGGACAAACTACCAGATCCAGGGCGACTGCGAGAAAGACTTCCAGTACGCGATGTACATCATCATCGAGCTGATGGGGGAATATGTCGAGACAGAGCGCACGACCTCCGACGGCCGCATCGACATCCTCATCAAGACCAAGGACTACGTCTACATCATCGAGATCAAGACCGACTCCACCCCGGACGAGGCCCTCGCGCAGATCGAGGAGAAAGGCTACGCCCGCCCGTTCGCCGACGACCGCAGAAGGATATTCAGAATCGGCGTGAACTTCTCCACCGCAAACCGCCGCATCGACGGTTGGAAGGTCGTTTAGGTCGATTATCCGGCAAAGACTGTTCGGCAAACTCGGCGACGGGAAGGCTTCGTTATCTTTCTTGGCAGATTACACACGGCAAAAAAATCCCGAAAGGGATGATATTAACGAATTTTCATTATTTTTGTACCCGAAAGGGACTATATTTTCGTTTGAAATGAGTATCGGGGAACATATTCGTAAAAAAAGGAAAACATTCGGACTGACCCAGATTGAACTGGCAGAAAGATCCGGGGTCGGTGTCAGGTTCGTCAGGGAACTGGAAAACGGTAAGAACACCGTCCGGTTAGACAAAGTCAATCAAGTGCTCAAGCTCTTTGGTGAGGAACTTCAGGCGCATAAGATCAATGAATAATGAAAAAGGCTGACATTTACATTGACGACTCATTCTGTGGGATTCTGACAGAAGATTCGGAAGGGTACCATTTCTCTTATGACGGCAACTACCTGAAATCTGCGGGAGCCAAGGCCATCAGCCCGACAATGCCGTTGACCGAGTCTGAATATTCAAAAGAAATGATGTTCCCCGTCTTCGATGGACTGATCCCGGAAGGATGGTTGCTTGACATTGTCCACAAATCCTGGAAAATAGATCCAAGAGACAGGATGTCCTTACTGCTGGCTTGTTGTAAGGACTGCATAGGTAATCTTAGCGTGAGAGAGCATTATGGAGACAAATAATCTATGCCTCTGCTGCGGCAAGTCCTTGAAGGAAGGCGAGAGGGACTATCATTCATCATGTGCGAAAAGGCTTTTCGGACGTCCGAAAGTGCCTGTACTGCCATATTCAAGGGATAACATCTCGGAACTGGCATTCGAAGTCATCAAGTCCAGCACCTCGGTGACCGGGGTTCAGGCCAAACTGGCTCTGGATATCAACAAGGGAGGCCGCAACGAAGAGGACAGGCTGACTATTGTGGGATTGTGGGGAGGGTACATTCTCAAACCGCAAAGCCCTGCCTACAAGTCAATGCCGGAATTGGAGAATGTGACAATGAACATGGCGGAGGCTTCGGGGATCCGCACGGCCAGACACGGACTGATCAGAATGTCAGACGGAGAACTTGCATACATCACCAAAAGGATGGACAGAGGCCCGAAAGGACAGAAATACTCTATGCTGGACATGTGCCAGCTTACAAACAGACTCACAGAACACAAATACCTTGGCTCGTACTCTCAATTGTCAGCCGTGGTGAGCATGCTCTCTTCCGCTCCGCTTCTGGATGTCCAGCGCTTCTGGGAGATTGTGCTGTTTTCGTGGATAACCGGCAACTCGGACATGCACTGCAAGAATTTCTCATTGATTTCAACCGATGGCAGCGATTACACCCTCTCACCGGCATACGACCTGCTTGCGGTGCTCCTGACAGGGATCGAGGACAAAGACGAACTGGCTATGCCTTTGGAAGGAAGCGGGACGGAAGGTAGAGAGGGCATAACAGGATATGACCGAGACGCATTCGAAAAAGCGATGACAGCTGCCGGGATTGAAACAAAGGTGTGCAGATGGATCATTGGCAGAATGATTTCGAACAAGCCCCTCTGGTTCGACATTCTGGACAGGTCATTTCTTCCTGACGAGACAAAAGACCTTTACAGGGCACTGATTGAAAATAGACTGTCACGGCTAAGATAATCCTGGAGCCTACCGCTCCAGAATCCTGTTCTGTTCCGCGACTGAAGCATCGTGGATGGCGGTGAAAAAGGCTGTGATGAACTCCTCGGAGAGGCCGTAGTCCTTGCCTTTCTCTATCATCGAGGAGAGGATGCTGTCCCAGCGGGCGGCCTGGACAATGGCGATGTTGTGCGCCTTCTTGAACTCGCCTATCCTGCGGGAGATCTCCATTCTGGAACCAAGGGCGACAAGCAGGTTCTCGTCGATGATGTCAATCTGGGAACGGAGCTGCTCGATGCCTTCGTTATATTCCTTGTCATTGGAGACCTTCTGACGGACGGTCAGGCTCTCAAGCAAAGCCTTCAGATCTGACGGAACCAACTGCTGTTTGGCATCGCTCAACGCGCAGGAAGGATCGCAATGGGACTCGATCATCAGGCCGTCCAAGCCAAGATCCATCGCCCTCTGTGACAACTCTTTGAGATACTGGCGTGAGCCCCCCATATGACTCGGATCCGCAAAGAACGGAAGCTTAGGGTAACGGGTGCGAAGCTCAACCGCCATCTGCCAGCCCGGAAAATTTCTGTAGGGGATTTTCTGCGAGGTAGAGAATCCGCGATGGATAACGCCCAGTTTTCTGATCCCCGCCCGGTTGAGTCTTTCGAGAGCCCCGACCCATAGATCAATGTCAGGATTCACCGGATTCTTGACCAAGACCGGGATATCGGTGTCCCTCAACGCGTCGGCGATCTCCTGCACGAGGAACGGATTAGCCGTAGTCCGTGCTCCGATCCAGACCATGTCTATGCCATATTTCAGACATTCATAGACGTGCTTCTCATTGGCTACCTCGGTGCAGACCTTCATTCCATATTCATTCTTCACCTTCTGGAGCCATTTCAATCCGGGAGTGCCGACACCCTCGAAGGATCCGGGATGGGTGCGGGGCTTCCATATTCCCGCGCGGAAAACATGGATGCCGAATTCGTGAAGGCCTTTGGCGGTCATCATCACCTGCAGCTCAGACTCGGCGCTGCAAGGACCGGCGATAACGAGAGGGGGAATGCTCTCGTCGAAAAATCCCCACTCGGAGACGGGGATGATGTCAAGTGTACGTTCCATAACTATCTCAAAATCTTTTTAATCCTGTTTGCTTCGTGGATGAGTTCCGTGATCCGTCCGCCGTCATAGTCAGCGATAGCGTCACGGAACAGCCTCATCTTTTCCAAATATGTGTCAATGACGTGCAGCACATTGTCCCTGTTCTGCTCCAAGATAGGGGTCCACATCTCGGCGGAGCTCTTGGCCAACCGGACGGTCGAGGAGAATCCACCCGACGCAAGGTCAAAGATGTGCTTCTCATCCTTTTCCTTCTCAAGGACCGTCAGAGCCAGAGCGAAAGAGGTCACGTGAGAGATGTGAGACACATAGGCGGTGTGCACGTCGTGGCTGTCAGCGTTCATGAAAAGCGGTCGCATATTCAGCGCGTCATACAGTTCCTCAACCACCTTGACCGCCTGCGGATCTGAATCCTCGGTGTTTGCGAATATGCAGGCGCGGCCGTCAAAGAGGTTCGGCATCGCGGCCCAAGGCCCTGAATATTCAGTGCCAGCCATCGGGTGTGTCGCCACGAAGCGGCCGCGGAGGGGATGGTAGTGCGCCGCGCGGACAATGTTGCTCTTCGTGGAGCATGTGTCTATCACGATCTTCTTCCCGTTCCCTTCCTCTTTGAATATGTCGAGTACCTGCGGGAGCATCTTCACCGCAGAGCCGACCGGTATGGCTATCACAGTGATGTCGCTCCTGCGGACGCACTCCTCGAACGGGACGATCTCGTCCACAAGTTCCATCCTTTCGGCCGCGGCGGCGTTCACCGGGTCAGCCTCCACCCCAAGAACTATCCGGGCGAATCCTCTTCTCTTCAGGTCGATGGCCATCGAACCGCCTATCAGACCCAGACCAATGATTCCTACTATCATATCATCGTTGCTTTAATGTCGCTTCGACAGGCTCGGCGACCAAACATTTCGGTCACTGAATCTTCGGTTGCCGAGCTTGCAATTGCTGAGCCGGTTGCTGAGCTTGTCGGTTGCTGAGCTTGTCGAAGCATCGAAGTGTCCTAATCTATAACTTTTTCTATTTCTTTGTTCGCCCGGTCAAGCACCTCCGGCTTGGCGCAAAGCGAAATCCGGATGAAGTCGTTGCCGTTCTTTCCGAATATAAAGCCCGGTGTGATGAACACACCCGCCTGACGCAGAATGCGTTCCGAAACCTCCTCTCCGGCCGTCATTCCGTTCCCGGCATATTCCGAAGGCACCCGCCCCCAAAGGAACAGCCCAGCCGTGTCGCGGTCATAAACCGCACCGAGGGTGTCAAATATCCTCCCTGCCGCCACGCGTCTGCGGACATATTCAGAATTCAGTTCCTCGAACCATTCAGGCGACTGGTTAAGAGCCTCGACCGCCGCAAGTTGCAATGGTTTGAACATCCCCGAGTCCATCTGACTCTTGACCTTCAGCACTTCAGCGATATATTCCGGAGCGCCGCCTACCATTCCGATTCGCCAGCCGCTCATATTGTGCGCCTTGCTAAGCGAATTCAGTTCGAGGCAACACTCCTCCGCCCCTTTCGCCGCCAGAATCGACAGCGGCTTTCCACAAAGGATGAATGAATATGGATTGTCATTCACTATCAAGATTCTGTGCCTGCGCCCGAAATCCACCAGCCTCTGATAAAGCTCGGGAGTAGCCTTGGCTCCGGTCGGCATGTTCGGATAGTTCGTCCACATAATCTTCACTCCCTCCAGATCCATCCTCTCCAAAGCGCCGAAATCCGGCCACCAATGGTTTTCCTCCGTCAGGTCGTATGTAACAATCTCGGCACCAACCAGTTTAGATGCCGAAGTGTAGGTCGGATAGCCCGGATCAGGAACCAGCACCTTGTCTCCCGGATTGACAAACGCCATCGAGATAAGAAGGATTCCTTCCTTGGATCCGACAAGCGGCTGGATGCCGCCGTTCGGATTAAGAGTCACACCGTAATAACGTGAATACCAATCTGCAAAAGCCTGTCTGAGTTCCGGCAGACCTCTATAGTTCTGATAGGCATGATTACCTGGCTTTTGGGCCGCCTCTACCAAAGCGTCAATCGCCGTCTGCGGAGGCATCCCGTCCGGAGCGCCTATTCCCAAATTGATTATCCTGTCTTCCCCGCGAGCCACACGCTCCGCATTGAGCGCGTCCATCTCTTTAAGTTTGCGGGAGAAGTAATATTCCTGAACAGATGATGTTCTTTTTGCCGGTTCAATAATCATGATTACATCGAAGATTTATATTCGCCTAAAATGTTAAGTCCTTCCATCAGAGGTCTGACCGCCCTGAGTGCCTGACGGTAGCGTCCGTAGGTCGCGAACTTGATGTCCGCATAGAAAAAGTACTGCCATTCCTGCCCGGGGATCGGCAGGGACTGGATTCTGGTGAGGTTCATGTCGTAGAACGAGAGAATCGTAAGCACCTGCGCCAAAGAACCCGGCTTGTGTGGCAGGGTGAAGCAGAGGGACGCCTTGTTGATTTCGCTGCGTGGCACCGTGATGGCGTCGTCCAGAATCAGGAAGCGGGTGAAGTTCTGCTTGTAGGTCTCGATGCTGCGGGCCAAGATCTCCAGCCCGTTCTGCTCAGCAGCAAGCTCTGAAGCCACAGCCCCTACTCCCCTCAAGCCCTCAGCGGCGATGTCGATTGCGCTCTTGGCCGTGTCCTCGGACTCCACCATCGTGATCCACGGGCAGTTACGCTCAAAAAACTGACGGGTCTGGTTGATGGCCATATAGTGCGTCCGAACCTCCTTTATGTTGTGGATGTCCTGTCCTGGAAGAGCCATAAGGTTCTGATGTATGGGGATATACACCTCGCCCTTGATCTTGTAGGGGTTCGACCTAAGCAGCTCGAAATTCGGGATGAGACCTCCGGAGATCGTGTTCTCGATGGCCATCACCGCCGCCTGTGCCTCGCCGGATGCCACAGCCTTGAACAGTCCCTCGAAGGTCGGGCATTCCACGATGGAGATCTCCTCCCCTCGCGCGGAATAGAACTCCCGTGCCGCCTGCTCGTGGAAGCACCCTCGGTAACCTTGTATCGCGACTTTTGTCATATTCATCATCATTTCACGTCACCCTCCCCTTATGGGAGGGACTTGTTCTCACCGCAGCGGTGAAGAAATCAACCAAATAAAAAAGGCTGCCCGGAAAAGCACCGGACAGCCGTATATTCATCTACCTTTTTTCTGAATATTCCTGCACACGCTCGTCCGGTCCTCTACCTGCCGCGGTAAAAGAAATAAAATCCGAAAGAATAAAATCGTGTGCTCATCATCATAACGATGCAAAGATAGTAAAATCCGAAGAAAATGTTCCTAAAAATTTAATGAATATACCAAAATAGCGGATGAACATTCATTCAAGCCGCCTTAAGGCATTCATTAGACGGTCAATATCTCCTTCTCCTTCGCTGACACGAGCTCGTCAACCGCCTTCACTTTCGCATCGGTGGCCTTCTGGATCTCGTCCTCGCCCTCCTTGCGCACGTCCTCGGAGAACTCTCCGGCCTTCTCGGCCTTCTTCAAAGCGTCAACTCCGTCGCGGCGGGCGTTGCGGACAGCGACCTTGATGTTCTCGCCCGTAGCCTTGGCCTTCTTGATGAGTTCCTTACGCCTTTCCTCGGTGAGCGGAGGGATAGGGCAACGGATCACCTCGCCGTTGTTCTGAGGTGTAAAGCCGAGATTGGCGTTGATGATCGCCTTCTCGATAGGCCCGATCATGTTCTTCTCCCAAGGCTGGATGGCGATGGTCCTGGCATCCGGAACCGTCACTGAGGCGACCTGGGGGATAGGTGTCTGGGAACCATAGTAGTCAACCATCACATTGTTGAGGATGGACGGATTGGCCTTTCCCACGCGGTAGGTCTTGAGGTCTTCCTCAAGAAACTGGATAGAGTCCTCCATTTTGGACTTCACTCCATTGATGATCTCTTTCGCTTTGTCTGTAAGCATAGTGTATTGTGTTAATTGTTATTTATCAATCTTTTGTGGTCGTACCCTTGTCCGTTTCCAACAAGACTATTTATGGACAAGCGTCCCGACCTTCTCTCCGTTGACCAGTTTCAGCAGGTTGCCCTCGCCGTTCACATCGAAGACGATGATCGGCATATTCCCGTCATTGCATAGGGCGTATGCGGTCTGGTCGAGAACCTTGAGATGCTTCGCCATCGCCTCGTCAAAGGTCAGTTCATCGTACTTGACAGCGGTAGGATCTTTCTCTGGGTCAGCGGTATAGACTCCATCGACACGTGTTCCTTTTAGCACGACATCGGCCTTGATCTCAAGAGCCCTGAGAGCCGCGCCGGAATCAGTAGTGAAGAACGGGCTGCCCGTTCCCCCGGCGATGAGGGCAACGCCCCCCTCCTCCAGCACCTTGACGGCGTTGTCACGGTTATAGTAGCGTACAAGCGGTTCCATCGGAGTGGCTGAGAACACCTCTGCCTTCACGCCTTCGTCCTTGATGAACTGACTGAGCGCCAATGAGTTTATCACCGTAGCCAGCATTCCCATCCTGTCTCCCTCGACGCGGTCGAATCCCTTGTCAAGACCCTGAAGACCTCTGAATATGTTGCCCCCTCCGTTGACAATGGCGATCTGCAACCCGGCCTTCGCCGCCTGCGCGATCTCCTTTGAATATTTCCGCAGACTCTCCGGATCTAGTCCCTTTCCAACGGACCCGCCCAGGCTCTCTCCGCTCAATTTAAGCAAAACTCTCTTGTACATAGTGCTTTCCAGAATCTTAAATGGTTAATCAAGGCCTCCTCCAATCGGCATCCTCGCCTCCCGAAGCCATCCCGATTCACAAATATACAAAAAATAATAAGTTATAAGCCTAAGACATCGGAACTAAATCCCCTGAAACGCACCCCCGGAGCCTTGACCAATCACGACGGCCGCATTTTCTCCATATAATGCCACCGTCGTATGCGTTTTTGTCTTTGACAAGAGCAAAACCATCCATTTATGCTCCTTTGATCGTTCCAGAATCCTTCCTCGCGCCACTCCAAGACGACACTCCAGGGCAACGCTTTTGGCACTTATCGTCGCCCGAGAGTGCAGCGAGGCACGCTTGGGCGACACTTTCGTACCATTTTGTCGCTCGGTGGTGCAGGGCAGAATTACGTAAGTAAGGATGACGGGACTCTTCGGCGACAACACACACTCTTCGTCGCCCAGAAGCACAGCGGCAGACCCTTTCGTGAGCAGAACGCGCTGTCTCGCCCACGAGACAACCTCGGCAGACTCTCCCGTGAGCAGAATGCGCCGTTTCGCTCACGAGACAACCTCGGAAGACCCTCCCGTGAGCAGAATGCGCCGTCTCGCTCACGAGACATCCTTGGCAGACCTTTTCGTGAGCAAATCGCACTGTTTCGCTCACGAGGCAACCTCGGAAGACACTCCCGTGAGCAGAACGCACCGTTTCACTCACGAGACAACCTCGGAAGACCCTTCCGTGAGCAGAACGCGCCGTCTCGCTCACGAGACAACCTTGGCAGACTCTTTCGTGAGCAGAATGCGGCTTTTCGCTCACGAGACATCCTTGGCAGACTCTCCCGTGAGCAGAATGCGCCGTCTCGCTCACGAGACATCCTCGGCTGACCCTCCCGTGAGCAGAACGCGCCGTCTCGCTCACGAGACGACCTTGGCAGACTCTTTCGTGAGTAGATCGCGCCGTTCCGCTCACGAGACAACCTCGGCAGACCCTTTCGTGAGCAGAACGCGCCGTTCCGCTCACGAGACAACCTCGGAAGACCCTTCCGTGAGCAGAACGCGCCGTCTCACCCACGAGACAACCTCGGAGCTGTCGTGCGCTACAGGAACTCTACGGGGACTCTACGGGCGCTCCTCGATGCCGCCGAGGTGAGACCAGAGCCAGTGCGACTCATAGAGAGACTTGGTGCCTTTCGGGACGGTGACCTTGACGGCTGAGCGGTCTGTGCGGACGAAAAAGAATCCCGAAGGATCCGACTCTATTGTGGAAATCCTGTCGATGTCCTCTTTCGTTCTCCAGTTCAACTCGATCTCAAGAGGGGTTTTGGAGTCATTAAAGAATCTTGTCCTGATATATTTTACTGATTCCGGGATGATGATTTTGTCGATACCCGTGAAAGTAAGCGAATAACGATCAATAGCCTCCACGCCATCCTTGATGGCGAACACGCCGGTGGTCTTTTCAGGAAGCCAGGAGAGCACTTCTGTCACTCCAGTATCTTCTGAATAATAGCAGTGCTTATACAACGCACCGCCGTGGGTGTAGAAATAATCCCGCTGGCTTTCCGAGGTCTTAGGTGTTGTGACTATCTCGAGTTTCGGACAGCGTTCAAACACCGGATTGCGAGTGTCGAACGATTCCATCGTGGAGGAGAATGTTATCCTTTCGAGATTTGGGCAATTATAGAAAGCCCGGGCGTCAATGTATTCAATCCCTTCGCCAAGGGTCACTGACTTAAGATCTGCACACTCGTAGAACGCATGGATCCCTATTTGATAGACCGAATATGTGATCCCGCCATATTCAATCTGTCCGGGGATGGAGATATTCCCGCCGTATTTGATTCCGTCAGGATCGGGAATCACCCTTGCCAGGTTTGGAGCATAATAATATTCATACCACAGTCCACCAACCTCGAATTTTGATTCCGCTTTTTTCACGGTGACCGTGCAGTAGGACTTGAAGCCGCCGTCTTCGGTTGTCACGCAGATCTTCGCCGTTCCGGCGGCGACGCCTTGCACGTTGCCTTCGGAATCGACTGTCGCGACGGACGGTGATTCTGACTCCCATTTCACATTCTGGTTGGTCGCGTCCGCCGGTCTGATCGTGTAAGAGAGTTTGGAGGTGCCGCGTACGGATAGGGTCACCGCCCACGGATTGACCTCCACACCTGTCACCGGAACCACCTTGGCCTTCACCGTCACCTTGCAGGTCGCCG
>ENA-UONW01001251-UONW01001251.1-human-gut-metagenome-genome-assembly--contig:-CS52-NODE-1251-length-31930-cov-14.419388_pt1 | contig 31930 bp, 29 predicted proteins | sample MGYA00242463_ERZ724010 | MGnify/ENA metagenome assembly ERZ724010 | reverse complement strand
ATACTGTGTAAATGTCTGTACCTAAAGAGATTTGGATGACGGCGTATGAATGACGGAAGCAGTGGAACATGATACATGAAGTAAGCTGAGGAAGAAATGAGAAAGACAAACGTAACGAGTTGAATATGAGCAGATATTCTGTTATTTGCTAAAATGAGAAAAAGCAAAAATGGATAAAGTATTGCAGTAGTTCAGTTACCAGAGTGTTAGCTGTCCAGTTACCTAAAGCGAAGAGGTAACAGAATGAAGATTAAAGAATCTGACACTGCGATAATTTTTCATTGATTCTCAATGTTTTGCATATCAAAGAACGCTTATGTGTGAGGTAATTTTGCCATTAAAAAATAAGCGTATGAAAGTAGAAAAATTCAAGGTGTTGCTCTACCTGAAAAAGAGCGGTCTTGACAAGTTCGGAAAGGCTCCAATTATGGGACGAATAACGGTGAACAACACGATGGCGCAATTCAGTTGCAAGCTGTCATGTACTCCGGAGTTATGGAATCCAAGAGAAAGCCGACTGAATGGAAAGAGTAAAGAGGCCGTTGATATTAATGCGAAAATTGACCGGCTCTTGCTTTCGGTCAATTCTGCATTTGATTCACTTATTGAACGTAAGATTGATTTTGATGCGGTTGCTGTAAAAGAGCTTTTGCAAGGAAGTGTGGAAACCCAGATGACTTTGTTGAAACGGCTTGATATGCATATAGAGGACATGCGTTCAAGAATCGGTATTGATGTGGCAAAAACTTCTATGTCAACATATGTTTACACCCGCAGGTATCTTGGCGAATATATTCAAAAACGATTTAAGACAAGTGATGTCGCTTTTGGGCAGTTGAATGAACATATACCCTGGGAGTTTCAGGATTATATTCTAAAAGATAAAGGTCTTGCGGTGGATACGGCAAGACATTATCTGGCAATCCTGAAGAAAATCTGTCGGATGGCATTCAAGGAAGGATATGCTGAGAAGCGTTATTTTGAAAATTTCAAGCTACCACAAGAGAATCGGAAACCACCACGGGCTTTGAGTCGTGAGGATTTTGAGAAGATCCGTGATGTTGTAATACCACCGGAAAGAATCACTCATAATATAGCCAGGGATTTGTTCCTCTTTGCTTGTTACACAGGAGTTCCGTATGCGGATGCAGTTTCAATCACTCGAGAAAATATATACAAGGACGATAAAGGCGATTTATGGTTAAAATACCTGAGAAAAAAGAATGAATATCAAGCCCGTGTCAAACTGCTTCCTGAAGCTATTGCTCTTATAGAAAAATATCGTTCTGAAGACAGGAAAGAGCTTTTCCCAATGATATACCATCCCAATATGAGACGACATATGAAAGGTTTGCGGGATCTGGCAGGTATAAGCTGTGATTTGGTCTATCATATGGGAAGACATACCTTCGGAAGTCTGATAACCCTTGAAGCTGGTGTCCCCATCGAAACAATCAGCAAAATGCTGGGCCATACCAATCTGACAACTACCCAGCTTTATGCAAGGGTAACTCCTAAAAAACTTTTCGAGGATATGGACAAATTTATCGAAGCTACAAGTGATATGAAACTGGTATTATAAAATTAAAAAAGAAAGAATCATGAGAAGTACATATAAGCAACTATATTATATAAACCGCAGTAAAGTCAAATCTGACGGGACCACATCAATTATGTGCCGTATTACAATAGACGGAAAGGCTGTTGTATTATCGACCGGGTTGTATTGCCAGCCGGAAGAGTGGAACAGCAAGAAAGGAGAAGTCAAAAACAACAGGCTGAATGGAATGCTGGGTGAATATAAAAAACGCGTAGATGAAACTTATGCTGAACTGTTGAAAGTAAACGGTGTCATTAGTGCTGAATTGCTGAAAACAGCCATGACTGGAGCTGTCGGTATCCCGAAGTATATATTACAGGCAGGAGAGGTGGAACGGGAAAATCTAAAAATCCGTTCCATTCAAATAGATTCAACTTCCAGTTACCGGCAATCAAAAATGTATCATTACTACTTGGGTGAGTATATCCGTTCTCTGGGTAAGGAGGACATGCTTTTTACAGATATTACCGAAGAATTCGGTATTAATTACGTTTTGTATCTGAAAACAAATTACCCTCATAAGTCGTCATACCGGAACCATTGTCTTTGTTGGCTGAAACGCCTGGTCTATCTTGCTGTGGACAACGGAATTTTGAGATATAATCCTTTGGATGATATAAAATATGAAAAGAGGCTACCCGCAAAGCTCATGTATATAAGCAAGAAACAACTTCAGGAAATAATGAGCTGTCCTAAACCAGATCCATTACAAGAACTGGCAAGAAGGACCTTTATATTTTCATGTTTTTGCGGTTTGGCTTATGTTGATGTACGCAATCTTTATCCGCATCATATTGGTACAACTGCAGAAGGGCGGAAATATATCAGAACTTATCGTAAGAAAACAAGCGTTGAGTCGTTTATTCCGTTGCATCCGATAGCAGAGCAGATAATATCCTTGTATAATACGACAGATGACAGTAAACCCATTTTCCCGTTACCAATACGTGATATGATTTGGTTTGAAATACATGAGTTGGGATTTTCCCATCAGTTCAAACATAACCTGTCATATCATCAAAGTCGTCACACTTTTGGTACCCTGATGGTCTCTGCAGGGGTTCCTATGGAAAGCATATCCAAAATGATGGGACATACAAATATCAGAACGACACAAGGATACGCAAAAGTTACAGATGACAAGATTTCAGAAGATATGGATAAACTAATGGAGAAAAGAAAACATATAATCAACCCCGATAATATTTAACGTATGGAAAGAGGAAAAATAGCCGTTGACGGGTATGGAAATATAAAAATTCAAACAAAATGTACTTCTGATATTTGGATGAATGAGCCGGAGTTAGTGGATTTTTTTAACATTATAGCACCTACTTTCAGAGCTGCAGTCCGAGCCATCTATAAAAAGGGCATATTGAAATCAGGAGAAGTCGAAAAACGTGTTAAACGAAAAGATGGGTTCTATGAAAATCTTTATAGTGTGGAAATGATTTTTGCATTGGCTTTCCAATTGGATACTTATGTAGCCAGTCAATTACGGAATTTTTGATATATAGAGCTATGAATACATCAGCAAAAAATTTCTTTTGCTTTATTAATCAAAAAGGGGTTAATGTAAAATGTTAAAATGTGAATTGTAATGAGAGCCGATAGCGGAGTAGGACGGTACCTTCAGCTATCGGCTCTTGCCGTTTCCATTAGAATTATCTTGTTTTATAAGCTTGTTTATAATTTTCCTGAAGCATTTTTTCAATGTCGCTTTCTCTGTATAGGATTTTACCACCTAATTGATAGTATGATATTATTCCTTCATTACGATAATCTTGAAGTGTCCTTCTGCTGAGTCTTAATAGAATTGACACTTCCTTATCTGTCAGATAACGTTCTCCATCCAATAATGGACGGTTTGCTAGAGCCATATTCTCAATTCTGTTTCGCATGCGTTCAAAACTTTCCATAATGTGTTGAATCCATGCATTACTGTCAGTATTAAAATCATTCATCTTTTATTTGGATTTAGTGGTTGTGTAATCTTATAAGATTTAGATTCTCTTTTTAGTGGTACGAGGATTGTTTTTTATTCTTATTGCAACATTCTGTACATCTTCGGGCTTATAGAACATTTTGTGTTTTATCTGTGAGAAAGGTAATGTTCCGTTATCGCGTAAAGTCTGTAAAGTACGCGGAGATATATTCAGAAAATTGCATACTTCCTGGTTGTCCATCCATTTGTTTAATTTCTTGTCATTCCTTTGGTTACAAATTTCCATAACTTTTTGCTCGAACTGTTCGAACTTTCGTACCATTTCCTCAAACATTTGTTTTTCAATTCCTACAAATTCCATTTTGCCTCCTTTTTTAGTTATCGTTTGAAAATTGTTTTGCTGCAAATAAAAGACATAACATGCGTAAAGCAATGGATTTTTGAAAACTGGCAACTTGTTGCGCCGTTTGTCCGGGTAACGGAGCCATTTCTCAGAAAAATCTCACGTGAGCCACGTAGTGAGTTGTTAAAGCCCCTTTTGTTTATTGCTGAACTTTGCCGCAGGAACAAGAAAAAAAGGCAGAATATGAAAGTGATAACGATGGAAAGTTCCGCATACAAGGCAATGATGGAACAGATAGCAGAAGTGGCCGGCTATGTCCGTGAAATCAGGGAGGCGATGAAACGTGAAAATACGGACAGGCTTCTCGACACGAATGAAGCCGCCAGAGAACTGGGCGTAAGCAAGCGGACCTTGCAGCGCATGAGGGATGATCACCGTATCAGATACGTGGTCCTGCGGCGCAAATGCCAGTACAGGCTCTCGGAAATCCGAAGGATACTTGACTCCCATACCATCCGGGAGGACGGCAGGACACTCGATGAACTGCACCATAACAGCAGACTGCCCACCGGAAACGGCAGGCAGCCGAAAGGAAGGAGGACATGAACATGGAACTGCTGACAAAGGAACTGTTCGAGCAGTGGATGGAAACCATCCTTGAAAGGCTTGAACGTCAGGACGAGATGCTGCTTGCCCTGAAAGCACCGGAAAAACGGGAACACACGCCAGACAGGATACGGCTCTTTGACAACCAGGACCTGTGCCTGCTGCTCCAGATAAGCAAACGGTCACTGCAACGCTACCGCAGCACGGGAGCCTTGCCCTACAAGATACTGGGCAAGAAGACCTATTACAGCGAAGATGACGTACTGAAATTCCTGTCGGAACACGTAAAGGACTTCCAGAAGGACGATGTCGAGTTCTACAAGGCTCGTATCCATAATTTCTTTAATAAATAACAATTAAAAATTATTCAAATGGCAAAGAAAAGCGACGAAAAGGACGTGCTGATAGTCCGTGACGAAAAGACGGGTGAAATCAGCGTGGTAGCCGGCCTTAACGCGGACGGCTCACCCAAGCGGACTCCGGCAAGGCTGGACAACGCAAAGGATTTTCTATTGTTCGACAAGCATGGTGACATGCTCGACAACTTTTTCAAAAACTTCTTCCGGCAATGCAAGGAACCCAGCCGCTTCGGTTTCTACCGCATAGCGGCGGATCAGGTGGATTCGCTCTTGGGGGTGATGAAAGACCTCCTGCAGAAACCCCATGAGAACAAGGACATTCTTGCCCCGCACAAGGTGGACACATCCACCTATCAGATGCAGACGGAAGAAGAAAAAATGGAAAAGAAAGAAGAACAAAGTGAAACAAAAAAACAGGAAAACATGGAACAGAAACAGGAAAAAACGCAGGAAAAGCCTCAGGCCCGACAAGGCTATCAGCCCATTGACGAGAGTTCAATCAACTGGCAGGAACTGAAAGAGAAATGGGGCATCGACCGTGAGGAACTTGAAAAGTCCGGTGACCTGAAGAAGATGCTCAACTACGGCAAGTCGGATCTGGTGAAAGTGTCCCCAAAGTTCGGGGAGGAAACCTTTGAACTGGACGCCCGCCTGTCGTTCAGGAAAAACGAGGACGGCAGCATCGGTCTTGTACCACATTTCATCCGCAAGGAGCAGAAACTTGACGAGTACAAAGGGCACAAGTTCTCGGAAGACGACAAAAGGAATCTGAAGGCTACCGGCAACATGGGGCGTGTGATTGACCTTGTGGACAAGGAAACCGGAGAGATTATTCCCTCGTACATCAGCATTGACCGCAAGACGAACGAAATCACCGATGTCCCTGCCAGCAAGGTACGCATACCGGAAAGAATCGGAAAGACGGAAATCACCAAACAGGAGCAGGAAATGCTCCGTGCGGGGCTGCCGGTAAAAGACAAGCTGGTGGAACGCAATGACGGAAGGAAGTTCGTAACGACCCTGCAGGTGAATGTGGAACAGCGCGGAGTCGAGTTCGTGCCGGGCACCGGAAAGTCCCCGCGTACCGTACAGAAACAGGAAAACACGGAACTGCCGGAACTGGAACCGGACATGAACGACGCTGAAAAGCAGGATGCGAAGCAGCAGAAAAGGAACACATGGACGAACGAGGACGGCAGCATCCGCGGCATCACCAAATGGTGCGGCAAGCCCCTGACGGAACAGCAGCAGGCGGACTACAAGGCAGGCAAGACCATCAGACTGGAAAACGTGACGGACAAGCAGGGGCAGCACGCCATCATGTATGTCAAGTTCAATCCGGAAAAGGGACGCCCGTACCGCTACGATGAAAATCCGGACAATGCCCAGAAAGTCGCCCCGTCGAACGAAAGCCGGACACAGGTAGCCGTAAACAGCGAGGGCAAGACGAACGAAGCGACCAAGAACATCAAGGAGCCGCTGCAGCAGGGACAGTCAGCCCCGAAGGATGACGCACAGAAGCAGCAGCAGGAAAAGCCCAAGAAAAACAAAGGCATGAAAGTATAGTCCCCGCACACCACTAAATCCAAAAACATAAAAAATAGAATCAAAACAAATCAGTATGAAAACAATCATAGCAGAAAAGCCCAGTGTGGCACGTGAAATCGCCCGCATCGTGGGTGCCGGCAAGCGAGAGGAAGGTTATCTGACCGGAAACGGTTATAATGTGACATGGGCATTCGGACATCTTGTCCAGCCCGCCATGCCGGAAGAATACAACCTGCACGGCTTTGTACGCAGCAACCTGCCCATCATTCCCGAAACCTTCACGCTTGTTCCCCGACAGGTAAAGACGGGAAAAGGATACAAGGCGGACAGCAGCGTGGTCGCCCAGATAAAAATCATCACCAGACTGTTCAAGGACAGCGACCAGATTATTGTGGCGACCGATGCCGGCCGCGAGGGTGAGCTGATATTCCGATACCTTTATCATTATATCGGCTGTACGGTCCCGTTCGTGCGTCTGTGGATAAGCAGCCTGACAGACAAGGCTATCCGTGAGGGACTGAAAAAACTTGAAGACGGAAGCAAGTATGACAACCTTTACCATGCCGCCAAAGCCCGAAGTGAAGCCGACTGGCTGGTGGGGATAAACGGAACGCAGGCACTGTCCATTGCAGCCGGACGCGGAACCTACTCGGTGGGACGTGTCCAGACGCCGACACTGGCGATGATCTGTGAACGTTATTGGGAAAACCGCCGTTTCACCCCCGAAGCCTTCTGGCAGCTGCATATCTCGGCAAAGGTACAGGACAGTGACGGAGTCGTGAAAATGCCGTCGGTGGAGAAATGGAAGGACAAGGCAACCGCAACAGCCCTATATAATAATGTAAAGGAGAGCAACACGGCTACTGTCGTGAAAGTCGAACGAAAGGAGAAAATCGAAGAAACACCGCTTCTGTATGACCTGACCACACTCCAGAAGGATGCGAACACGAAGTACGGGTTCACTGCAGAGCAGACACTCGACATCACGCAGAAACTTTATGAGAAGAAACTCGTCACTTATCCCCGAACCGGCAGCCGATACATCCCGGAAGATGTCTTTGCGGAAATACCGAAACTGCTGGCTTTCATCGGCAGGCTCTCACAATGGAGCGGCAAGGTCCCGCAAAAGCCGGAGCCTACCCGAAGAAGCGTTGATGACAGTAAGGTGACAGACCATCATGCACTGCTGGTTACGGGAGAAAAGCCCCTGTTCCTCTCCGAAGATGAAAGCAAGGTGTACCATCTGATAGCGGGACGCATGATAGAAGCCTTTTCGGAAAAATGCGTGAAGGACGTGACAGCCGTCACGGTGGAATGTTCCGGTGTGGTGTTCTCAGCCAAAGGTCATGTAGTGAAACAGGCCGGATGGCGTGCCGTCTGCAAGGAAGAACAGGAAGAGACGATACTTCCGGACTGGAAAGAAGGGAAACTGCTGCACCTAAGCGGCTGTTCCATGACGGAAGGAAAGACCAAGCCCAAGCCCCTCCATACGGAAGCCACCCTGCTCTCGGCGATGGAAACGGCCGGCAGGGAAATCGAGGACGAGGAACTGCGTCAGGCACTGAAGGACTGCGGTATCGGAACTCCCGCCACCCGTGCCTCCGTCATTGAAACGCTCTTTGCCCGCGAATATGTGACAAGGCAGAAGAAATGCCTTGTGCCCACAGAAAAAGGGCTTGCCCTCTATTCCATTGTCAAGACCATGCGCATTGCCGACGTAGCCATGACCGGCGAATGGGAAAAGGAACTGGCGTGCATCGAACGCGGAGAGATGCCTGCCGGAAAGTTTCGCAAGGAGATTGAGGAATATGTGACGTCCATCACCTCCGAACTGCTGTCGTGCGAAAAGCTGTTCGGGAAAAAGGATTCAGGCTGCACGTGTCCCAAGTGCGGAACGGGCAGGATGCAGTTCTTCGGCAAGGTGGTACGATGCGACAACACGGAATGCGGCCTGCCCATATTCAGGCTGAAAGCCAACAGGATGCTTACCGACGATGAAATCAGGGAACTGCTGACAAAGGGAAAGACGGGTGTCCTGAAGGGATTCAAGAACAAGCAGGGCAAGCGTTTCGATGCCGCCCTGGTCTTTGATGCCGACTTCAACACCGGTTTTGTCTTTCCGGAAAGAAAGGACGGTGCGGAATCCGCAAAAAAGAGAAAGTGAGGAATGGGAAGTAAGGGGTAATCCGCCTTTCGGATGAATTATCAGCGGAAATTATTTCGTATTTCATCCGGATTGGACTACCTTTGCCACTGATTCAAGGTTCATAAATCATCATACTGATCAAGACTTTGGATTTAGTGGTGGCACTCGGAGGGATACCGGGTGCCTTTTTCTTCCCCTTCCCCGTATATCCGGCCATTTGTCAAATCACTAAATCCATTGTAAAAATGAACAAGAAGAATCTTGAACAGACCGAACTTTCCTATTACGGTCTGTATCTGCTGAACTATCTCAAGGAAAACAAGTTTGAACAGGCTTCCGATGCCGCCTTCGTGAAGGCGCGTGCCGATGAAGCCGCAGAAGCCTATGAGCGTGCAAGGCTTGAGGGGTACACTCCCGACGGTGCGCAGGAGATTGCCATGTCCGCGCTCGTCCACGGCCTGCACTATTCCCGATACGCCATCCTGCGTGAAGTCGTGGAAAGCGAGTTTCATGAAGAGATTCCGGAAGACGCGCGTGAGGGCTTCGTAGAGAAGCTGCTGCCGCTTGTGGGCAACGTATTCTCCATTTACGACCTGTCAGACGACCAGTTCGCCCTGTCGTCCGACTATGACCTGCTCTATACGGAGCTGACGGGAGCCGTCGTCCTTTACCTGAGGGAGTATGGCATTTAACCGCAAGCAGAAACTGCGCGACAACATCGAGGCGATACGGACGGCATTCACACTGGAGAGGGAACGGCGCACGCCCACCGCGCGTGAACGTGTGCTGCTGGAAAGGTATTGCGGCTTCGGGGGACTGAAGTGCATACTGAATCCCGCCAGGGAACTGACGGATGCCGTACACTGGGCGAAATCAGACCTCGAACTGTTTGCCCCGACCATCGAACTGCACCGGCTGATCCGTGAGAACAGCCGGGATGAAAGGGAATACAAAAGTTATGTGGACTCGCTGAAATCATCGGTACTGACGGCCTTCTATACGCCGCAGGCCATTGCGGACACCATAGCCGACGTGCTGCACGAACGCAAGGTACGCCCAAGGCTGGTGCTGGAGCCGTCGGCGGGTATGGGCGCGTTCATCAGCCCGGTATTGTCGAACAATCCGCAGGCGGATGTGATGGCATTTGAGAAAGACCTGCTGACAGGCAAGCTGCTGGGTTGCCTGTATCCGCAGCAGAAGATACGCACGGAGGGCTTCGAGAAGATAGAGAAGCCTTTTCTGAACCATTTTGACCTTGCCATCTCCAATATCCCTTTCGGGGATTTCGGAGTGTTCGATGCGGAGTTCAGCCGCAGCGCGTCTTTCGGCAGACGTTCGGCACAGAAAGCCATCCATGACTATTTCTTCCTGAAAGGTCTGGATGCGGTGCGTGACGGCGGCATCGTGGCGTTCATCACCTCGCAAGGGGTGTTGAACAGCTCGAAGGTGTCCGTCAGGAACGAGATGTTCAGCAAGGCGAATCTGGTATCGGCAATCCGCCTGCCCAACAACCTGTTCACCGACAATGCGGGCACGGAAGCCGGCAGCGACCTGATCATCCTGCAAAAAGACCTGCAAAAGAAGGAACTGACACAGGAAGAGAGGGTACTGACCATCATACAGACGGAACATAACGGCGGACTGACTGAGAACGCCTATTTTGCCTACCACACGGAACGTATCGTACATACCGATGCAAAGAGGGGTACCGACCCGTACGGAAAGCCCGCCATGATATATACGCACAGCGGAGGTGTGGAAGGTATCGCGACAGACCTGGGCAGGATGCTTGCGAAGGACTTGCGCAAACGTCTGGACATGGAACTTTATCAGGGACGCAGGACAGCGGCGGAACAGACCGTACAATCCGCCATGAGCATCTCCATACCGAAAACTGAAACAGTGAAGGCGGAAAGGTCAGTTCCCGAACCGGAACACGTCCGGCAGCAACCGGAGAACAAGGATGCAGCGAGAGAAGAAAAGGCACAACCGGTTACGGAAAGACAGGAGACCGGGGCGCATGAGCCGGAACAGGCTCCAACCGTGCAGCTGACACTCTTTGACCTGTGGGAATATACGGAAGAGGAACGCAATCAGGCCCTTTCGGGCAAAAAGAAAAAGTCCGCAGCCAAGTCAAAGGACAAGAACGGCAAGAAGCAGGCACAGGTTACGCCGAAGGTTACGGATAAACCGGCGGCTGCATCTGCCGTTTCCCAGCAAAAGGAGGCGGAAGGCGAAAAGGCGGAAGATGTAAAAACGGAAGATGCGGAAGCCAAAGAAACGGCAGCCCAAACCCATCCGGACGACATATATGCGGATATAGACTGGGAGGAAAACCCACCCATCAACGGTTTTTACGAAACCATGATGCACCTTACCCCCGAAGTGCGTATCCAGCTCAGGCATGAGGCGGAGAAACATAGACAGGAACTGCTTGCGAAGTCCGGCATGAAGGATACCCTCGACCCGGCGTTTGTGCCATCGTCGGATTCCCGACCGGTACAGCAGGCTGACATGACACCCGGGTCAGAACAGGCACCGGAAGATGAAAGCCCATTGCCGGAAGGCATGACCGCTACGGCTGAGAATCCGTCCGTACAACCCGGACAGACGGGAACAACTTCCACTTCGCTGTTCCCGGAATATGATACGGAAACTGCCAAGGAGGAAACTGCCGACCTGACACCGCACCCGTACAGCGGGACGGTGGAAGCCCATCACCGTGACGGATCAATGGTGGCGGAAGGGACCGCCGTCGGGTATCTGAGGGGCATCACCCCCTATGGAGCCACCTTCCACCCGCTTGACCTGAAAGGCTACCAGAAGGAAAAGGCCCTGTTGTATATATCCATCCGTGACGCCTATGAACGCCTGTATCGGAATGAGGCGGAAAACCGGACGGAGGACAGCCGTCAGCGTGAATACCTGAACGTGTCCTATGACGAGTTCGTGATGCGTTACGGCAACCTGAACGCCAGACAGAATGCAAAACTTCTGATGATGGATGCCTCCGGGCGTGACGTCCTTGCACTGGAACGTGCCGAAGAGGGGAAATTTGTGAAGGCGGACATTTTCGAGCGTCCCGTTTCCTTTTCGGTGGAAACATATGTCAATGCCGGGTCGCCCGAAGAAGCCCTGTCCGCCTCGCTCAACAGATATGGCGGTATAGACCTCGACTTTATGCGTGCCATTACCGACAGTACGGAAGAGGAACTGCTCGGAGCCCTGCAGGGACGTATCTACTACAACCCGCTGGTTTCAGGCTATGAGATAAAGGACCGTTTTATTGCCGGAAACGTGATAGACAAGGCGGAGCGTGTGGAAGAATGGATAAACGACCATCCCGGACATGAGCGGCTTGCGGGTGCGGAGCAGTCTCTTGAAGCCCTGAAAGCCGCCACGCCGCAGCGTATCGGTTTTGAGGAACTGGACTTCAATTTCGGCGAGCGATGGATTCCGACAGGCATCTATGCCGCCTACATGAGCCATCTGTTTGACACGGAAGTGAAAATCTCCTATTCGCCGAGCCTTGACGAGTTTTCGGTGGCATGTGCCTACAAGAACATGAAAATATGGGAGGAGTTCTGTGTAAAGGGTTATTACCGGAACTATGACGGTATGAGCCTGCTGAAACACGCCCTGCACAACACCTGCCCCGACATGATGAAGAAGGTCGGCGAGGACGAGAACGGAAACGACATCAAGGCACGCGACAGCGAGGGCATCCAACTCGCCAACGCGAAGATTGACGAAATCAGAAACGGCTTTACTGAGTGGCTGGAGGAACAGTCGCCACAGTTCAAGGAGCGTCTGACAACCATGTATAACCGGAAGTTCAACTGCTTCGTTCGACCGAGATATGACGGCTCGCACCAGACATTTCCCGACCTGAACATGAAGGGGCTGGAAAGCCGGGGCGTGAAAAGCATCTACCCATCGCAGAAGGATTGTGTCTGGATGCTGAAACAGAACGGAGGCGGGATCTGCGACCATGAGGTGGGAACCGGCAAGACGCTGATCATGTGCATCGCAGCACATGAAATGAAACGTCTCCGGCTTGCCCACAAACCGATGATTATCGGGCTGAAGGCGAATGTCTCTGAAATTGCGGCGACCTATCAGACGGCCTATCCGAATGCACGTATCCTGTATGCCTCGGAAAAGGACTTTTCAGCCGCTAACCGCGTGCGGTTCTTCAACAACATCAAGAACAATGACTATGACTGCATCATCATGTCGCACGACCAGTTCGGAAAAATCCCGCAGTCGCCGGAACTGCAACAACGCATCCTGCAGGAAGAGCTGGATACGGTGGAGGAAAATCTGGAAGTGCTGCGCTCGCAGGGCAAGGACGTGTCGCGTGCGATGCTGAGAGGACTGGAGAAACGCAAGTTCAACCTGACAGCCAAGCTGGAGAAGGTTGAACACGCGATAAAGTCGAGAACGGACGATGTGGTGGACTTCAGGCAGATGGGCATCGACCACATCTTCGTGGACGAGTCGCACCAGTTCAAGAACCTGACGTTCAACACAAGGCATGACCGTGTGGCGGGTCTGGGCAACTCGGAAGGCAGCCAGAAGGCACTGAACCTGCTGTTTGCCATCCGCACCATTCAGGAGCGGACGGGAAAGGATCTGGGGGCGACGTTCCTGTCGGGCACGACCATCAGCAACTCGCTGACGGAACTGTACCTGCTGTTCAAATACCTGCGTCCGAAGGAGCTGGAAAGGCAGGACATCCGATGCTTTGACGCATGGGCGGCAATCTTCGCCAAGAAGACGACGGATTTCGAGTTCAATGTGACGAACAACATCGTGCAGAAGGAACGTTTCCGCTACTTCATCAAAGTGCCGGAGCTGGCGGCGTTCTACAACGAGATAACGGACTACCGCACGGCGGAGGATGTGGGTGTGGACCGTCCGCACAAGAACGAGATACTGCACCACATACCTCCCACGCCCGACCAGGAATATTTCATCAAACAGCTGATGGAATTTGCCAAGACGGGCGATGCCACACTGCTCGGCAGATTGCCGTTGTCGGAAACGGAGGAAAAGGCGAAGATGCTCATCGCCACGGACTACGCAAGGAAGATGGCACTGGACATGCGCATGATAGACCCGGCGTATGAAGACCACCCGGACAACAAGGCGAGCCACTGCGCAAGGATGATAGCGGAATACTACCGCAGGTATGACGCACAGAAAGGAACGCAGTTCGTGTTTTCGGACTTGGGGACGTACCAGTCGGGACAATGGAGCGTATATACCGAAATAAAGCGCAAGCTGGTGGAAGACCACGGCATACCGGCACACGAGATACGCTTCATTCAGGAATGCAAGAGCGAGAAGTCAAGGAAAGCGGTGATTGAAGCGATGAACGAGGGATATGTGCGCGTGCTGTTCGGCTCGACCTCGATGCTCGGCACGGGCGTGAACGCCCAGCGCAGGGCGGTGGCCATCCACCACCTGGACACGCCGTGGCGTCCGTCCGACCTCGCCCAACGTGACGGACGGGCGGTGAGAAAAGGCAACGAGATAGCGAAGCTGTACGCCGACAACCGGGTGGATGTCATCATCTATGCGGTGGAAAAATCGCTGGACTCGTACAAGTTCAACCTGCTGCACTGCAAGCAGACGTTCATCAGTCAGCTGAAGAGCGGCGCAATGGGCGCGAGAACCATAGACGAGGGAGCGATGGACGAGAAATCCGGCATGAATTTTTCGGAATACATGGCGATACTGTCGGGAAACACCGACCTGCTGGACAAGGCGAAGCTGGAGAAGAAGATAGCCTCGCTGGAGGGTGAACGCAAATCGTTCAACAAGGGCAGACGCGAAACCGAACGGAAACTTGAATCCAAAACCGCCACATTATCCGACTCGATAGAGAAAACCAGGGGTATGACGGAAGACTGGGAAAAGTTTACGGCAGCGGTACAGACCGACAAGGACGGCAACCGCCTGAATCCGATACGGGTGGACGGACTGGAACAGACGGATGAAAAATCCATCGGCAACCGCCTGCAGGAGATAGCGAAGAACGCCACGACCGGCGGACAGTACAAGCGTGTAGGCGAACTGTACGGCTTCCCCATCAAGGTGATCAGCGAAAGGACGCTCAAAGAAGGTCTGGAGTTTATCGACAACCGCTTTGTCATAGAAGGCAATTACAAGTACACCTACAACAACGGACATCTGGCAATGGCTGACACACATGCCGCCGCCACGAACTTCCTGAACGCACTGGAAAGGATACCGGGTATCATCGACCAGTACAAGGAAAAGATCGCCACGCTGGAGCGGGAAATCCCGCAGTTGCAGGAGATAGCCGGAAAGACATGGAAAAAGGAGGACGAGCTGAAACAGCTGAAGTCCGAACTCGCCGCACTGGATCGCAAGATACAGCTGGAGCTGGCTCCGCCGACGCAGGAAGAAACACTGAGTCAGGGGCAGGAAAATGGCGATGTACGAGAGGTTCATAAACAGGAAAACAAACTTATACCGGAAATATCAGACAGCGACTTCGTACGCAGCCACCTGGTAATCGGATACCCAGAAATATTGGTTCGCAAAGAAAATCGAAGTATAAAGTTATAAAATTTGACGATGGGGATATTTATCTTCATCGTCAAGTTTTATATTTGTCAAGAACAATACATAGTTGTTGATTTACAACGAAACCTTATTAAAATAAGGAATAAACTTAATAATGAGCCTTACAACAAATATTTTCTCGCTATAATTTCCTTACTTTGCAACAGAAATATTATTTTTGTAAAACAATAGGAGGGTTATAAAATGGACAGTATTAACACTTTACGCTATTCAGACATATTTTTAGCAATGTACTTTAATGACGGTATGAGCTGTCTGCATCGGAATCATTCCCATGTTTTGGTATATATGTATTCCGGGGAGTTGGAAATCAATGAGCGTGAAAAGATAACCCGGTTACACAAAGGAGACTGCGCTTTCATCCGAAAGGATTTTGGTGTACAGCTCACTAAACGAGCATATAAGGGAGAACAATTCAAGGCTATTTTTTTAATGTTTACGACCAAATTCCTGCGTGATTTTTACAGTAAAATGGATAAAAACACAATACCGGAGAAAGCTAAGCGAAGCAATGTCAGTCTTTGTAAACTCCCTTCCAACAGACCTGACATAGTCAGTCTGTTTGAATCTATGACCCCCTATTTTAATTCTAAGATACAGCCCACAGAGGAGTTACTAAATTTGAAAATGACTGAAGGTATTTATGTGTTACTAAATACGGACAAAAATCTGTATGCTTCTTTGTTTGATTTTGCCGATCCATGGAAAATAGACATACTGGATTTCATGGAGAAAAATTTCAAAAATGACCTGTCCCTTGAAGAAATAGCTAACTATACCGGAAGGAGTCTCGCCACGTTCAAACGTGATTTCAAAAAGATAAGTGACCTTACTCCTCAAAAATGGTTGATTAAAAGAAGGCTTGAGGCTGCACATGAGCTGATTCAATCGGGTAAACTGAAAGTGACCGAAGCCTGTTTCGATGTAGGTTTCAAGAATCTGTCCCACTTCTCAAAAATATATAAAGAAATGTACGGTTATTCACCTGCAAATAGTATTTAAGTATCTGATATTACAGAATAAATCCCAGCAAAGTGGTTTTCATTACTTTGCTGGGATTTATTTTTATCCGTAGTGACCCTCAGGGCAAACTCATTTGAGCCAGCAAACAAAGCCATTTCATTTCTTCCACATTACTTTTGCATTAGAGTTATAAATAACATTATTTGATATGGAAACAATTGATACAATGAAAGGTAAAAGGGTTGCATTGGTAACAGGTGCAGCAATGGGAATAGGGCTTGCTTGCGCTGAAGCATTTGCCAAAGCCGGCTATATGACAGTTTTGGTAGATATTAAAGAGCCGTCAGAGCAGGCAAGAAAATTAGTTGAAGAAGGTTTTTGGGCAGTGGCATACCGTTGTGATGTGTCTGATACACTCGCGGTAAAAGAAATGATTGAGTGGGTTGTTGGGAAATATGGCAGATTGGATGCAGCACATAACAATGCCGGAATTCAAACACCCCAGCGTCCAATGGCTGAAATTACCGATGAGGAGTTTGACCGGACTGTGGCAGTGGACTTGAAAGGAGTATGGAACTGCATGCGTTATGAAATCATCCAAATGCTGAAACAAGGTAGCGGAGCGATTGTGAACACATCTTCACAAGGCGGTGTTACAGGTTTCCCCGGACAAGCTGCTTATATCGCTTGCAAACATGCAATTATCGGGTTGACCCGTACAGCGGCCATTGACTATGCAGCAAAAGGCATCCGTATCAATGCCGTATGTCCGGGCGTTATACGAACACCTATGGCTGAAGACTTAATACGTCGTAATCCGGAATTAGAAACGGAACTTGTACGTGACATCCCAGCCGGAAGATTAGGAAAACCGGAAGAAATAGCCAATGCTGTACTTTGGTTGTGTAGCCCGCAAGCAAGCTTTGTGGACGGACATGCGTTATTGGTAGATGGCGCTTTTTCAATACATTAACTCATATAATTACAGATATGGAACATAAAGAAGGAATCAGCCGCCGTGCTTTTTTGAAGACAGCCGCAGCCGTAGGTGCAGCATTGACCATACAACCGACAATGAACAAGGTACAAGCTGCAAATGCCGCAATAAATGGAGATGATAATCGGAATATGCAAAAAGGTAACAGCCTTCCGCATCGTACATTGGGTAGTGGAAAGGCTGCATTTGAAGTGTCAGCTCTCGGATTCGGGGTTATGGGTATGACTTACAACCGCAGCCAGCACCCTGACAAGAAAGCGTGTGTCCGCCTTCTGCACGAAGCTGTAGAACGTGGAGTGACTCTTTTTGACACGGCTATCATCTATGGTCCGATAACCAATGAAGAACTTGCCGGAGAAGCTCTTTCCGAATTCAAAGGAAAAATCAACGTGACAACGAAATTTGGACATGAAGTGATAGACGGAAAGGCAACAGGCAGACAAGACAGCCGTCCAGCTATTATACGCCGTTATTGTGAGGATTCTTTAAGACGTCTTCGATTGGATTCACTACCCATGTTTTACCAGCACCGTTATGACCGCAATACCCCGATAGAGGAGGTTGCATCTACCATTGCCGACCTGATGAAAGAAGGTAAGGTGCAGCATTGGGGAGTGTGCGAACTGAGTGCGGAATCCATACGCAAGGCTCATGCTGTTTGTCCGTTGACAGCCGTTCAAAGTGAATACCATCTGATGCATCGTCTTGTAGAAGAAAACGGTGTACTTGATACATGTCGTGAATTGGGTATTGGTTTTGTCCCTTACAGTCCGATTAACCGAGGTTTTCTCGGTGGAGACTTAAATGAATACACCCAATTTGATCCGAACAATGATAACCGTAACACGCTTCCCCGTTTTACACCGGAAGCCATGCGTGCCAACTACCGTATTGTGAATGCACTGCAACGTTTCGGGCGGGAACGTGGCATGACATCGGCACAACTTGCACTCGGCTGGCTGTTGCAGAAAGCCCCGTGGATTGTTCCTATTCCGGGTACGACCAAATTGTCACACTTGGAAGAAAACCTGCGTACGATCGACTTCAGTCTCACGCCGGAAGAATGGCAGGAGCTGGAAAATATGGTGTCAGCTATCCCTGTTATGGGAGACCGCTACAATGCCGAGCAGCAGAAACAGGTCGGAGGTTGATTTTATTTACTTTACACATTAAAATCGAATGATATGAAACCATATAATATTTGCCACATGATAATGTAGATCGGTAATCATAAAAAAACTATGTCATGAAAATTAATGTTGTGTCAATTTTTATTGTTTTGCTGGCATTGACTTCGTGCGTCAACAATTCTACATCAAAAAGAAATAAAAATATGGATACATTGAATCTTACACAAGAATGGGACAAAACATTTCCAAAGAGTGATAAAGTGGAACACACGAAAGTGACTTTTCACAATCGTTACGGTATTGCCCTTGCCGCTGATTTATACAAACCCAAAAATGCACAAGGGAGGCTGGCCGCCATTGCGGTGAGTGGCCCATACGGTGCTGTAAAGGAACAAGTATCAGGCCGTTATGCACAGACTTTGGCTGAATACGGTTTTCTGACCATTGCTTTCGATCCTTCCTATTATGGAGAGAGCGGTGTGACACCCCGTAATCTGACTTCCCCGGAAATCAGCACGGAGGATTTCAGTGCGGCGGTGGATTATCTTTCCGTCCGTAAGGATGTGGATGCACAGCGTATCGGCATTCTTGGTATCTGTGGCTGGGGCGGTTTCGCTTTGAATGCGGCTGCAAACGATCCGCGCATAAAGGCTACCGTAACATCAACCATGTATGATATGAGTAGAGTAAATGCTAACGGATATTTTGACAAGATGACTGTAGATGACAGGTATGAATTACGTAAGAAACTCAGTGAACAGAGGACAAAAGATTACCTTGCCGGAAACTATGAACGTGACGGCGGAGTAGTTAATCCGGTTCCAGAAGACGCACCGCTATTTGTGAAACAATATCATGATTATTACAAGACTGAAAGAGGTTACCACCGTCGTTCTCCCAATTCAAATGACGGAATAAACAAGACAGCAACTTTGGCGTTTATCAATATGCCTATACTTTCCTATATTGAAGAAATCCGTAGTGCAGTGTTGCTTGTTCATGGTGAACAGGCACATTCCCGTTATTTCAGCGAAGATGCCTTCAAAAGATTGAAAGGTGAAAACAAGGAAATTCTGATTATACCGGGAGCGAATCATACAGACCTTTACGACAATGAAAATGTAATACCATTTAACAAGATAAATAATTTTTTTGTGAAATACCTGAATGAAATTGATAAATGAAAAACAATATGAGTAAGATTATTTTAATTCTATTATCCTGTATTGTAACATTCAATGTTATGGCACAGGAAAAAATAGTACAGACAGCAGGGCGTGACCAATTGGGTAATTTTGCTCCTAAATTTGCGGAGCTCAACGATGATGTCATTTTTGGTGAAGTATGGAGCCGCACGGACAAACTCGGGTTGCGTGACCGCAGTTTGGTAACAATTACATCGCTAATCAGTCAGGGAATTACTGACAGTTCATTGACCTATCACCTTCAATCAGCAAAAAATAACGGAATTACGCGTATGGAAATTGCTGAGATACTTACCCAAATAGGCTTTTATGCAGGTTGGCCGAAAGCATGGGCGGCATTTCGTCTGGCAAAGGATGTCTGGTCAGAAGATACAGTGTTGCAGGATGCCAAAGCTGATTTCCAAAAAGAAATGATTTTTCCGATTGGAGAACCTAACACTGCATACGCAAAGTATTTTATCGGTAACAGTTACCTTGCCCCCATTTCTACGGAGCAGGTGAAAATTTCCAACGTTACCTTTGAACCGGGTTGTCGTAATAACTGGCATATTCACAAGGCGACGAAAGGCGGAGGACAGATGCTTATAGGCGTTGCCGGACGTGGCTGGTATCAGGAAGAAGGCAAACCGGCAGTGGAAATATTCCCTGGCACGGTAATACACATACCCGCAAACGTGAAGCATTGGCACGGGGCTGCGGCAGACAGTTGGTTTGCACATCTCGCATTCGAGATTGAAGGAGAAAATACATCTAATGAATGGCTCGAACCGGTAACGGATGAACAATACGATACACTGAAATGAATATTTTACAGAGCTTGTAAACAAAATAGTTTGAGCCTTGCAGCAAATAGGTTGCAAGGCTTTACTTTTACTTTTGCGATTGTATAAGACTATTAAGATGAAAACAAAGATTTTATGGCTGCTGACTTTGATAATGTTAACCGTTTCGGGGTGTTCGGCAGATGAAGTAAAAACAGATTTACCGGACAAGTCAAACTCGGAAGAGTCTGCCGTTCCTACAGAAGACAGAAAAGCGTTAATTGTTTACTTTTCCCATACGGGAAATACCCGGACAATAGCTGGTTATATACATGATGCGGTAGAAAGCGACATGGTAGAACTTCAGACAGAAGAACCGTACACTGATGACTATGATACGCTTTTGGAACAAGCCCGTGAAGAAATAGCTGCCGGATATTGTCCTCCGCTGGTTACGCAGATTGACAGCATTGATTCGTATGATATGATTTTCGTCGGCTATCCGATTTGGGTTGGAACAGCTGCACCTCCCGTTCGTACATTCCTTACAGATTATAATCTTTCAGGGAAAACTGTAATACCGTTCTGCACAAGCGGAACAAGCTCTGCCGAAGAAAGTTACCGCCTTATCCGTTCGTTATGTCCGCAATCGGAGGTTCTCGAAGGCATACAGATCCGTCGTGGTACATATGACACTGCAAGAGAGAGAGTAATTGCATGGTTGCAGGAAATAGGTCTTATAAACTTACATAAAACAAATGAAAAATAGGCAAGATTTATCCCGGAGAGACTTTATCCGTAAATCCATGATGGCGGGAAGTGCAATGTTTCTGTCTGGTATTTTGCCAATAAATGGGAAAGGTATGAGAGAATTTATGTCATCATGTAACAACGAAAGTGAACTGGTATATTCTGATGATATGTTAAAAGGAATTTGTGATATTCATTTGCACGCTGCACCCGATTCAAAAGCACGTTTGAAAAATGAACTGGAATTTACACAAGATGCAAAAAATGCAGGATACAAGGCTCTGCTTTTCAAATCAAATGATTTCAGCTGCCACGACCGTGCATATCTCATTAGGGAAATGTTACCCGGTTTTGAAGTATTCGGCAGTCTTTGCATGAACAGAGTACATGGCGATAAGGTCAATGTATTTGCCGCACAAAAGGCAGTCAGAACAACTGGGAATTTATGCCGATGCATATGGATGCCTACACAAGATGCCGTCTATCAAAATTTGCGTTACCATAATAAAAGAGAGGGAATTCCCGTACTGGATGATAACGGCAAGGTGTTGCCAGAGGTAGTACGTGTCATGGAGATTTGTGCAGAAGTGGATATTATTTTCGCAACCGGGCATTCGTCTCCCGAAGAAAGTATTGTTATGGCAAGAAAAGCAAAAGATGTCGGATTAAGAAAGTTTGTCGTAACACATGCCAATTCAGGTATTTGGAGAATGACCTATGACCAGATAAAACGATGTATTGAATTGGGCGCATGGATTGAATACAGTTATATAACCAATTTGTGGGGACCTGGAACCGGATTGCCTGATTTTTCCCGTATGAGCGATGAAACCTTTGCTGATTTTGCCCGGATCAATCCTGAACGCAGTTTCGTAACTACGGATTTGGGACAACCGGGAATGCCGCATCCCATAGAAGGAATGCGAAGGTGTATCAAAACTTTGCATTTCAATGGACTTTCGAAAAAACAAATAGAGTTATTAGTAAAAGACAATCCATGTAAACTTTTAGGATTGACCTATTAAGACTGAATGTAAAATGAATTACGCCCGCCACTTTTTTCTTAATCATACACTGGTTCATATATACAAAGGAGAACTTTTCTTGCGAAATCAATGCGGCGAATCGCTTGTCATAAAATCGGGAAATACTGCTTTTGTCGGTCGTGACAGCCATTTGCAACTTTACTACGAAAAGGATATGGATGATACGTGTTTAATGTTATTTCTTGAATTGCCGCTGCCGTTTTTATGCGAATTTTATCATACTTTTGATGAAAACAGCCTTGACACACATTCGGATGCATTATCTGTACTGCATCTGCTTCCTCTACGTCCGGAAATAGAAAGTCTTTTTCAGTCATTGATTCCATATATAAAAAGCGAAGAAGAAATTTCAGACAGGATATTACAGTTAAAACGCTTGGAAGGAGCATATTTATTGCTGAATATTAACAAACAATATGCTGCCATTCTTTTTGATTTCATAGGAAAGTGCCGACTGAACATCTACGATTTACTGAAACCGCAAACTACAGATAAAATTATTTGGAAGAAATTTTAATATGAACTTTTCAGCAAAGTAAACTGAACTTGTAAACAAAGTGTTTATTTCCTTTCCTTCCTATTTTTGCATTGTGGTTCTAATTTGAAAGTAATATTGCTACAAGCAAAATTTGACTGATAAACATATAACATTAAAAGTAATAGAGATATGAAGAAAATTTTTTATTTCCTGCTGATAGCTGGACTGACATTAGGATTTACTTCTTGTGACGAAGATAATCCAGTTCCAGATGACCCGCAAACTGAAAATCCGAGTGATGGGGACAATAATGAAGATGGTGATGATAATGAAGGAACTCAAGATTCAGATAATCCGTCTTTGGCAGGAAAGACCTTGATAGTCTATTACAGTTTTACAAACAATACCCATACCATCATGACCGACTTGCAGTCACAAATTGATGCGGATATTATAAGGGTGGAACCGGCAGAGAAGGGTATTGATTACGCTGCAGATAATTATGCGATTGGCAGTGCTTTGATTGCAGCCATACGCGAAAATCCTAACGAGGCATCTTCCTATCCTGCCATTGACCCTGTGGAAGTGAACTTTGATGAATACAATACGATTTTCATAGGTGCACCTCTTTGGTGGAGCAATATGGCAGCACCGTTACAGACTTTTTTGTTCCATTATGGCCGTGATATGGCCGGAAAGAATATTGGGTTAGTAGTGTCAAGTGCAAGTAGTGGAATTAGCGGAGTGGAATCAGATGCTAAAAGGCTTATCCCTGACGGCAATTTCCTTTCACCGAGCCTCTGGATACGTTCTTCTCAAACTTCAAACTGTCATTCAATGATTACGGAATGGCTGGAATCCATCGGATATGTAAAACGATAAAGTGATTTATATGAAAAAATTGTTTATACTATGTATGTTACTATTGCCAGCTTTCACTTTTGCAGGTTGCAGTAAAGATGAAAATGAACCTCAAACCGAAAATCCCAATGATTCGGGTAGCAATGAAGACAATAATAATCAAGAACCTGAAACTCCGGGAAACGGGAAAACTCTGATTGCATACTTCAGTCGCTGGGGTAATACAAATTATCCTGATAATGTGGACGCTTCTACAGGAGCAAGTATTATCATAAACAATGGTGAACGAGTAGGAACTACAGAACAGGTAGCCCGATATATTCAATCCGTTACAAAAGGCGACATTCATCTTATCCGTACATCTTCAGTTTATCCAACGGATTTTAATGAGGTACGTGATCAAAATCACAGGGAACAGTCTGCCGGTGCTTTACCGGAACTCGCCGATGAAATAGAGGACATGGAAGAACAATACGATATTATTTTTATCGGCTATCCCAATTGGGCTATGGACATTCCCAGACCTGTAGCTTCTTTCCTTTCAGATTATAATTTTGAAGGAAAAACGGTAATACCATTTTGTACGCATGACGGCTATGGTGCAGCCGGTACATTCCGTTCTGTAGCTGAAGCCGCTGCCGGAGCGAAGGTTTTGGACGGATTTGCAGTAGAAGCATCTGACGTACCTAATGCTGAATCTAAAGTCCAGCAATGGTTGACAGGTTTAGGGATTGACTGGGATATGTCTGTCGATGAAAATGTTACGGTTAAGGCTGGCGATCACCTGTTTTCAGCCACATGGAGAAATACTCCACTTGCCAAAGAAATACGCAGCATGTTTCCTCTTGAAGTAACACTTGGAAGATATGGACAGCGAGAGTTTTATGGCTCTATGCCCTCACGTCCGACCAATACAGAAGAGGGACAATTAGAATTTAAGAATGGCGATATTACTTATTGCCCGTCTAACAATACAATTGCTATTTTTTATGGGCAGGCAGAAGATCCGGACATGGGTCAACTGACTATGCGTGTTATTCCAATAGGACAGATAACTTCTGATTTAAGTGTGTTCAACGAATTGGACAACCGTATGAATTTTATATTTGAAAATAACCAATAATAGTAGTATGAATAATCGAGTTATATTATCACTGGTTGCATTTTTTATAGCATGTTCTACTTGGACTGTTCAAGCACAAAAGAATAAGGAAGTTAATATGAAAACATCTAAAATTTTGGTTGCGTATTTTTCAGTAACAGGTACTACAGAAAATGTTGCTAAAAATATTGCAGAAATTACAAATGGCGAATTATATAAGATTGTTCCATCAAAGAGTTATACAAATGCGGACCTTGACTGGAATGATAAAAAATCACGCAGTTCTGTGGAAATGAATAATCCACAATCTCGTCCTGCTTTGAAAAGCAAAATGGACAATATTCAGAAGTATGATATAATTTTTCTCGGTTATCCGATTTGGTGGAATTTGTCGCCACGTATCATCAATACATTTATAGAAAGCCATGCGCTGAAAGGTAAGATGCTGATACCATTCGCGACTTCCGGAGGCAGCAGTATAGCCAATAGTGTAAAGATACTTAAAAGAACTTATCCTGAATTGGACTGGAAAGAAGGAAAACTCTTGAACAGGGCTGACAAAGACGGACTTCGTGTTTGGATAGAAAGTATCAAATAAAATCTTTAATCTTAAAATACAATTATTTATGTTTGGAATAGGAACACAGGAGATTATTCTAATAGTCTTGATCGTTCTGTTATTTTTCGGAGGCAAGAAAATACCGGAACTGATGAAGGGTCTTGGGAAAGGTGTACGTTCATTCAAAGACGGAATGAATAATATCGAGAAAGATGTAAATGGGTCGGAAGAGGTTTCTGCTAACACGGAAAAAAGAAATAATAATGGATAATGACAAGCAATCGTTTTGGGATCACCTTGATGTGTTACGTGCGGCGATAATCAGAATCGTCGCCGTAACCGTTATATTTGGAGTTTTGGCTTTCTTTTTTAAGGAACAACTGTTCGCTGTTGTTCTTGCTCCAAAAGATTCCGGATTCATAACCTACCGATTGTTTGATGTCATAAATGGGATGGTAACAGATTCTTATGTTGCTGATTTTTCCATAAGGCTCATCAATACTGGATTGGCAGAACAGTTTATCATACATATGAAAACTGCAATGTATGCAGGAGTATTATGCGCTTCTCCCTATATTCTTTATCAATTATTTAGATTCGTTTCTCCTGCCTTATATACCAATGAACGTAAATATGCGACACGGGTTGTAGGTAGCGGCTATTTGATGTTTATTTTGGGAGTACTACTCAGTTATTATATGGTTTTTCCACTGACATTCCGCTTTTTAGGAACTTACCAAGTAAGCGGAGAGGTCGAAAATATGATAACATTACAATCCTATATATCGACACTTGTAATTATGTCGCTGGCGATGGGAATTGTTTTCGAGATGCCGGTCCTGTCATGGCTGTTTGCCAAACTAGGATTCATTTCAGCGGATTTTATGTGTCGTTATCGTAAACATGCTGTCATAATCATTCTAATTATTGCAGCTATTATTACACCGACTTCCGACATTTTCACTCTATTGCTTGTCTCCCTGCCAATGTGGATTTTGTATGAGATAAGTATTTATATAGTAAAAATAGCAACAACGTGTAAAAATGAAATTACTATTACAATATAAGATTCTGCTTGGATATTTAATATTAACGACAGTATTGGGTGGTGTAATAGCTATTTTTATACATGAACGACATCAATTAAGAGACATAGAACTAGAAACGGTAAAGATTCGCTCGTTACGTCTTGGCATAAACAAGATGCATCGCAGCATAATAGAGCTTGCTATTAGGGGTGAAAGTGTAGTTGTATGGGATAAAGCAGACTATCAGAACTATCTCCATCATCGCCTACAGACAGACAGTATACTACAAACATTGGAGCCTCTTTGTCGGGAGTATGTACAATCCAATCAGATAGATACCCTACGTCATTTGTTAGCTGAAAAAGAAACACATCTGCTACATATTATGCAGAATATCAAACAACGAAATGAAAGGGAGAAAATGCTGGCAAGCCAGCTGCCTGAAGTGGCAAAACGGGCAACAAGAGTCCGTACTGTTGAGCAAAAGAAAAAAGGAATTGCCGGATTCTTCGGTATGAAGGAAGAAATACGGATAATGCCATCCAACAAAGAACTGCACGCTTTCAGCGACAGCCTGATAGCCACACAGCAACGACAGTCACAAGAAATGGATACATACGCTGACAGTCTGCGTATTCGCAATAGGGAATTGAACAGAACACTGAACAGCCTAGTAAGCGACCTTGACAGGCAGGCATATCTTTCATTTAGCAAAAGTGAACAGAGAATATAGGATACTTGGAATGAATCATTCTGGCTATTAGCAATAACTTTGTCAGTTGCAATTGTCTTGCTGTTCCTGTCTTACCTCACCATTCACCGTGAAATCAAGCGCAATGTTGACGAAAAAAGAAAATGCGAGAAACTAATCAAAAAATTACAGGATACCATCCGGCAGAACGAGGAACTAACGAAAGAAAGACAGAACATCATGCAAACTATCACCCATGAACTACGTTCTCCGCTATCTGCTATACGCGGATACGCGGAAATGATAGTAACTGATGAAGAAAGTTCTCTCCGTATCCGCCATGCGAATACCATAGGTGAAGCTTCCGGGCGGATGGCAGGAATGATAGACACACTGCTGAATTATTTTCGTTTGGACAGCGGAAAGGAAACCGTTCGTTCCCTTCCATTCCGGTTAAAAAGCATATATGCGCAGGTCGCGTCGGCGTTCAGCTCCATGAGGCTGGGAGCCGAGGACTATATCCCCAAGACCCTGCTGCAGGAAAAGCTGCTTCCGAGGATAAGTGAGCTGGTACGCAAATCGGAAAGAAGGCATACCATGCCCATACTGGAGCGCAGAAGTGCCGCATTCCGGACCATCGACCGGCGTATCTCACTGGTAGCCCCGACGGACATAGGGGTGCTGATACTTGGAGAGAACGGCACGGGCAAGGAACACGTAGCAGAAAAGATACATGCGCAGAGTACCCGGCAGAAAGGTCCGTTTGTCGCGATAGACTGCGGTATGCTGACACGGGAGCTGGCTGCATCCGAGCTGTTCGGATACGAGAAAGGCGCATTTACGGGAGCCATAGCCGGAAAGAAGGGCTGCATGGCGGAGGCTGACGGCGGCACGCTGTTTCTGGACGAGGTGGGCAACCTGCCCGCTGAGGTACAGCAGAAACTGCTGCGTGCGCTGCAGACCAAATGCTACCGTCCGACGGGCTGCACCCGCGAGCGGAAAGCGGATGTGCGCATCGTGGCGGCGACCAACGAGAATCTGGAGAAGGCAGTGGAGGAAGGACGTTTCCGGCGGGACCTGTATCACCGCCTGAAGGAGTTTGTCATCAAGATACCGCCGCTGCGGGAATGCCGGGAGGACATACTGCCCCTTGCGGAGTTTTTCCGGGAGCTTGCCAACGAGGAACTGGGACGGCATACGGAAGGATTCGACAAGGAGGCGGAAAAGGAACTCATGAGGCGGATGTGGGCAGGAAATGTGAGGGAACTGAAACAGACGGTGCGTTCCGCCGTCCTGCTGACGGAAGGAAGGCTGATAGGAGTCGACAGGCTGGAAGCGGAAAGTACGGTACAGGCAGGCAGCTCCCTGCTGCTGAAAGACGGGAATGAGGAAAGGGAACGCATCGTGCGGGCACTGGCACAGGCGGACGGGAACCGCGAAGTGACTGCCGGACTGCTGGGTATCAGCCGCACGACCCTGTACAACAAGATGAAAGAATACGGTATCATGCAGAAAAAGAGCGAAAAATGAGAAAATCTCGACTGAAAATCCTATCTTTGCATGAACATAGGAGAAATACGGTACGGAGAAACACGGTTTCCCGTACCGACTAAGATATAGTATAGAATAAGACCGCAAGGCGTTTCGAGCGAAAATCTGGTAAATTGGAACTACAGAGGCGATTGTGTGATGCTTATGCTATGCCTGGGCATAGCGTGCATTCACATACTCTCTGTAAAGGCTTTACCAGAGCCGTCGCTTGAAAGTAGTGTGAATTGCACGCTACTTTTTTTATATACGGTTTCCGGTCGCAACAGAATGACCGCTATGGCAAAAGTCCGATTACTCGCCGTCCTGACAATGGACGGCTGTCCGGCAGAAACAACCGGTCTGTCCGGGCGATGGCTTGGTTCCGACCAGTACGGGATAGGTGCGCTGAAAGAGGCTGCCACCTGCGTCCTGACAGAAGACACGTCGCTTACACTCCTCTCCAACCGGATGGAAAACACCGGCGATTCCCTGAACTATCTGATAGAAGCAACCGAAAAGACGGCAGGTATCATCAACGGCATGATACGGATGCGGCTTGTGGATGAAATCATCCTATACATGATTCCCGTCATTGCGGGAAACGGCAGCAGGCTGTTCCAGTCGTCGCTGCCCGAAAGCGAATGGACATGCACGGGAAGCAGACAATGGAAGGACGGCATGGTACGGATAGCCTACGGACGGAAAACACCCCGCCAACGGGTGGTGACGTTCGGAAAATGAACGCCCGGAACGTTCAAAAAGTGAACGTACGTTCAGATTCTGAACAAAAAATGAGTCGTTGGGAAAAGCTCCAAAAAATATTTTCAGTAAATATTACACTGAATATCAGTAAGATATATCCATGTGAAAAGAAAAACACTCCCGCAGGACCGCTATTTGTCCCATAGTTTTATGTGCGCACACTTCAAACCAAGTGTAATAACATAAAACTGAAAGAAAATGGAACACCTCATATTGACAGAAACAAGTTTTTTCAGACTGATAGGCGGCAGTGCCTGCAATGATGAAATACAGGAGTCCTACAACGGATTCATATCGGAAGTGGTATCACTCTGCAGTAACATGTCGAACCCGGAAAACACATTCTTTGCCCTGAGCTTTGCAGAAACAGAACTTCAGTTCCATGATACGCTGCAGACTGAAAATACCGGGAACAACAGGAGCATCTATGTACGCAAGGCATTATCCTTTGTACGCAAGATGCTGGAATATATCGGTCAGATCCACAGCGGACAGGTGCATACGCCACAGGCGGAACGCAGAAAAGAGAAAAAGAACAGCCAGCCCCTGCAATGGACAGGCAATGCCATAGACCTTGTTGAAATCATATACGGCATCCATGAAATGGGATGCATCAACAACGGGGAAATCCCGCTGAAACAGCTTGCTCCCATACTCTATTCCTTCTTCGGAGTTGAAACGAAGGACTGCTACAGATTCTATACCGACATCAAACGGAGAAAGACCATCAGCCACACGCATTTTCTGGAGCAGATGCAGGAACGCCTCAATGAAAGGATAAGGCGGGATGAGGAAGCGGAACTGAAAAGAAGATAGGATACACCAGATAATAATATAAGACAGACGGGACAGGCAAACAATCTGCCCAGTCTGTCTTTTTATACATTATACAGTATCATTTCTGCAAAAGGTGACTCAGGTTCTCGTCACCCGCAATACGCTCCAGCTCGTCGGCGACAATCCTTTTCACCTCTTCCTTGATGCGGTTGTAGTTTTCCTGCACCTTTTCCTGCATACAGTCATTGCCGTTCTCGTCAGTAAAATCCGTAATGACGGGAATAGGCCTGTAAGCCTTCGTTTCAGCCGCCACCTTCGCATTGTCCACGACAATCTCCGCATGGAAAATCTTCTGTTCGATACGTTCGTTGAAATTGTCGGACACCGAACCGACAAACATACCCTGCGTCAGGCCGGAAATCTTGCTCGGCGGGATAAGGCTGTCCATCTGTGTGTTAATGGAGGTGGAGACGTCCTGCCGGTTGATGGATATGGACTGACGCTTCTGCAAGACCTTTCCGAACCTCTCCGAAAGCGTCTTGGCGGTTTCGCCCACCACCTGACCGGAGAAGATGTTTCCGACAGTGTTCATCACGACTTTCGCCTCCTTGTCCCCATAGTCACGTACAAGCTGTGAGAAATCCTGAAATCCCAGACATACGGCGACCTTGTTGCTTCGTGCCGTGGCAATCAGGTTGTCCAGCCCCTTGAAATAGATGGTGGGTAGCTCGTCAATAATCACCGAAGACTTGAGCATACCCTTCTTGTTTATCAGCTTGACGATACGTGAGTTATACAAACCCAGTGCCGCACCGTAGATGTTCTGGCGGTCGGGATTGTTCCCGACACACAGGACTTTCGGCTCTTCAGGATTGTTGATGTCGAGCGTAAACTCGCTATCACTCATCACCCAGTACAGTTGCGGTGAAATCATGCGTGAAAGCGGGATTTTCGCCGATGCAATCTGACCCATCAGCTGCTCGGCAGCCCCTCCCAGCCATGCATCCATAAAGGGACTGAGGTAGTTCTCCAGCTCCGGATATGAAGTAAGGATGGGGAAAATGTCCTCGTACCTGCGGTTCAGGAACTCGATGGCATGGGGAAAGGTACAGTATCTACCGTTCTGATAGATTTTGAGGTACCATATAATCGCTGCAAAAAGGATGATCGGTGACTCCACAAAGAAGTCCCCCTGCTTCTGTACCCAACTCTTATTGAGGTTGAGCATGATGGTATATGCCGATTCATAAGCATCCGCAATGTCCGTCATGAAATCCGGGTGAATGGGATTGCAGCGATGGCTCCTTCGCGGGTCGTCAAAGTTTATCACATAGAACTTCGGCTTTACCCTGTATGCGTCAAGGTGGTTGAGCAGGTGGTTATAGGCAATCGTTGAAAGGTCAGGGTATTTGAAATCATAGATATATTGACTATACCCCTTTTCAATCTGCTGCTTGATGAAGCTGTTTACCACAGCATAGGATTTTCCGGAACCCGGAGTACCCAGCACGATGGTCGCACGGAAGGGATTGACCACATTGATCCATCCCTGATGCCACTTCTTCCTGTAATAAAAACGGGTGGGCAGATTCACGGAATAGTCATTCTCCAGCAGACGGGTTTCCTGCATGAAACTCTCGTTCTCGTTGTTGAACACATCGTCCATGAGATTGTGCTTCAGCAGGCGTGACATCCACAGTCCGCCCATTAGCAGACAGATATATCCTGCCGAAAGGGTAAGGATATACAGAAGGGCGACCGTCGCGACATGAAACGGAAGCTCCAGTATCCACCAGTTCAGGAAAAACAGCACAAAGCCTGCGGCAAGAACCGTCCATATCCTGCGCCAGGTGATTTTCTCACCTTTCACACCCTTAGTCCCCAAACACGAGAGTGCCAGCAGAAGGACTGCAAACAGCTTCGTGTAAAGGACGGAACGGAACAGACCGGCGGTACGGTTGAAATTCACCAGTATCCTGTCCACCACTCCGATGTCAATCCCCCAAAGGCGTATGGCTTCATAGCAGAACCAATAGACGTTCATGACCACTAAAATAATACTCACGGCACGGAGAAAATCCATGATTTTCGCAAGTGCCCTCAAATCATCTTCCTGTTGTGACAT